>OLOG01000070.1_pt1 | contig 107162 bp, 98 predicted proteins | sample 1672351 | NCBI WGS metagenome assembly OLOG01 (sample SAMEA3136674, study PRJEB25190) | human gut metagenome | biome: human gut; feature: human-associated habitat; material: faeces | place: Austria | collected 2013 | reverse complement strand
AGGCGGTTGGGGCTGGCGGCGTAGGCCGCTGTCCAAGTAACTGTCCGCACCCCCCTCGAGACGTGCTTGTAAAATATCGCGTCAACATTTTCATCCAGCTCAGTTCGCTGACCAGGTATTTGGTTAAAACCACTCGCGGCCCTATTCTTTACCGAGACACCTAGACGCTCATAACCGTCAATCTCGTGCAAAATGAGGCGTCCCCGTTGACCAAGCCCATTAGGCAACCTTTCATACGGGTACTCAAGACCCCAGGATAGTCATTGTGCTGCAGTCCCCGTAAATGGAAACAAGCTGAAGGGGGGACGAGGTTTCCAAGAGGACTAGAATGCCCAGGTTTCATTCTCGAAAAGCGAAAGCGAAGTCATCCAAAAGACAACTATTTTGCTCAGGAATGTCCATTCAGCAGATTTGTCGTGCCAGCCATCAACGGCGTCCGAAGTTTGTTATCTTGCAGCGCATGGAAGTGATCTTCAGTCATACAACAGCTTTGGATCTTCTCAGGATCTGGTCGTGCAACCATCCTCTGGCTTTGCGTGCCTTCCACGATCTGCGTTCGCGTGATGTGGGGCACCTTCCTTCTTCCCATTTGAAGGGCTTCAGCTCGCTTGCCCATGCTGCTGATACCGAGGCTGCTGTTCGTGCAGCCATCGAGAGTGCGAAAAGGCCCAGCCTGAAGCGAATGCTCGAAGAGCTATGGGACAACGCCACGGTCGAGCGCCCTCTCCATGTTCTCGCGCGGCCGAAAGAGGGGCGCCATCCTACGAAGCGCGTTCGCTTCCATCAGATTGCGGTGCCTCTGCCACGCGGAGCCTTTCTGGAGATTGCTCCAGGTATTGCCCTGTGCTCCCCGGAGCTCGTATTTGTTCAGATGGCCGAGTCCCTCTCTGCCGGTGAGCTTATTGCCTTGGGCTATGAGCTCTGCGGGTGCTACCCTTTGGATGCAGGACGGTCGAGTGCACTTGTGCGGACGCAGCTTGCAACGCCAGGGCGACTTGCTGCGTTCGCGAAGCGCGCCGAGCGCATTAAGGGGTCGAAGAAAGCGCGCTCCATCATTCCTTTCCTTTGCGCGAAATCAGCATCGGTGAAAGAGACTGAAATGGGCGCGCTGCTCCTTACGCCGATGCGCCGTGGCGGTTTGGGGCTGCCTCCCGCACTTGCTAACGAGCCCGTCGCTCTTTCAGATAAGGCAGTGCGCATCGCGCGGGGTGATCGGGTGGTCTGCGACTTTCTGTGGCCGCAGACGCGTGTCGCGGCGGAGTACGACGGTCTCGCCTTCCATGGTGAGCGACATCAGCAGGCGCGCGATTCTCGGCGCCGCGATGCCCTGCTTGCCGACGGCTTCGACGTCGTGACGGTCACGTCCTCGCAGATCGATAGCGTCTCCGAGTTCATCGAGATAGCCGATGCCCTTTCGCGCAAAACAAGAGGCAGAGCTCCTGCGCGCCCCGCTTCGTTTCTCGACCGCCACCTGCAGCTTCGTCATGAGCTGCGTGCGTTCCATCATCAGCACTTCCCGTTAGCCCCTCATTCGGAAAAGGGCGAGGCCTAGCTCGTATTCGCAGGTTGCGGTGCTAGCAAGCGTGCGAGCCTCTCGCTTCTAGGATGGCGATACTTCTCTGAGGTCTCCTTGCTTCCGAGGAAGCGATTTGGCGACCGGGCTGCGTGAAGTGGGCCGTGGTAGAATCTCTTGAAGGGCGTTTTGAACTGTAGTCCTGATTGGAGAATGAAAGCTGATGAGCCGCGCGCCGTTTCAAGTGCTTGTTTTCCTGCGAAGGCTTGATGCCAACGGCCCTGAATACCTGGTATTGAAGCGTGCCGATCTGTCAGTTTGGCAAGGCGTCGCCGGCGGCGGGGAGGGCGACGAATCACCCCGCGAGGCTGCAATTAGGGAGACGATGGAGGAGGTGGGAGCCAGCGCGACGAGGCTGATCGATCTTGAGTCTGTCGCCATGGTTCCCGTTCTCGATGTGGTGGGCTGCTATCGATGGGGCGATGATGTTCTGGAGATTCCGGAGTATGCATTCTGCGTTGATGTTGATGCCAACGTCGTCATTCGGCTTAGCGAAGAGCATGCGGAATACCGATGGTGCTCGGCGTGCGAGGCGTTCGATCTGCTGGAATGGGATTCGAACAGGAAGGCGCTTTGCGTGGCTGAGGCAAGGATGACCATTGAGGCTCCGGTCGGCGAACTGCCTGAAATTGCAGCAGATTGACGGTTACGAGCGTCGCTGGTTAAGGCCTGAGCCTATGCCTGTCTGTCTAGAGGCAACCGATCTGGGGTTTTGTCAGCGACGCCCCATGAAGCGTCTGGGGGTTCGCCCCCAGACGCTCATAACCGTCAATCTCATGCAGAAATCAAGGGGTTCCCTGACCTAGTGGGCCGTCAGCTATCTAGGTCGTTGCGATACACAGCGCAGACGAGGTATTCCACGTTGCCCTCGGGGCCGGTGATGGGGGATTCGGTTGCTCCGGTCACGGTGAAGCCCGCGGCCGTGAGGGCGACCTTCACCTCTTCCACGGTGCGCAGCCGCACGGCCGCATCGCGGACGACGCCGCGGTCGGTCTCATCGTGGGCCGATTCGAACTGCGGCTTCACCAGGCCGATGAAGATGGTGCCCGGGCGGCTGAAGCGGGGGAAGAGGGGTGCGAGCGTCGCCAGTCCGATGAAGGACACGTCGATGACGATGAGATCGAAGGGCGCGCCGAGTTCGGCGGGGCTGGCGTCTTTGATGTTGGTACGCTCGAAGACGGCCACCCGCGGATCCTGCCGAATCTTCCAGGCAAGCTGTCCGTAGTTCACATCGAGTGCCGCCACGCGCGCAGCGCCGGCCTGTAGCAGGCAGTCGGTGAAGCCGCCGGTGGACGAGCCGACGTCCAGGCAGTTCATGCCGGCGACGCTTTGTCCGAATGTGTCCAGCGCCCCCTGGAGCTTCTTGCCGCCGCGGGAGGCGAATTGCTTGCGGCCGCGAATGAAGATGTCGGCCGTGGGCGCGACCTTTATCGCGGCGCTTGTGGCGTACATGTCATTTACCCGCACCTCGCGCGCCATGACGGCACGCAGCGCGGCATCGCGATCGAGGAACTCCCCTCGCTCCACCAGCAGGTCGTCCAGGCGTATTTTCTTGGGCTTAGCGTTCATACCGAGCATTATACGCGAGAGGGGCGCGCAGGGCTCGCGCGTCGGCGATTGCCCTTGCTGCGGTGCAATCGCGATGGTGGGAGTGGGCTTCGGCGATAAGGACGCAAGCCGCGCTGGGGGGAGCGCGAAATCGACGCATCTTTTAGCGCATCAGCAGCTCGCGGCTTGTGGAAGAGAGCTGATTCGCAAGAGCTTTACGGTCGATGCCCTTCAGTTGCGCGATGCCGGAAAGGGCGTTGTTCAGCTCGGCGCGCCAAACTTCGGCGGGTAGGTTGTCGTCCTTGCGGGCGGGCATGTCGGTCTCCAGGAGCAGCTGACCTAGGGGAATCTGCCGGGCGTATTCGCGTCCGCGCCGCGAGGCCAGCATGCGCGGCCCCACCGAAAAGAAGCAGCCGAGTTCGATGGCTCGATGCAAATCGTCGGAAGTGCCCGAGAACCAGTGGAAGATCACGTGATGCAGCGCAAAGGCGCCGGCTTGTTCGAGCGCATCGAGTGCCGCGGCGGCGGCATTGACGGCGTGGATGGAGATGAGCTTCGGCGCAGTGTCGGTGGTGCTGCGGACGGGAGCGCCACCTATGGGCGGGCTCGCCTGGAGGTTCGTGGTTGCGGTACGGGTTCGGCCTTGCCCGCTGGTTGCTGTTGCGCTTTCGGGGTCGATAGATGCTAAAGGCGATACAGGCTCGTTGCATGCGGCCAGAATGCAGGCGAAAGCGCTCGTCTGCAGGGCACGGCTCTCTTTCGTATCGCGCGGGCCGGCGAAGTCGAGCCCGATCTCCCCGATGAATCGGGTCGTGCGCGCAAGCTCGCAGAACCGGGCCAGCTCGGTTTCGCCCACGCGCCCGTCGGCAACCCACCAAGGGTGCGCGCCCAATCCGAGGGCGACATTCGACGCGTCGGCCAAGATGAGTTGCAGCTGTTCGTATTCCGCCGGTTCCACCGTGCACGAGAAAGCGCCGATGCCCGCCGCCGCGCCGTCTTTGGCCGTTGCACCGGGGGAGGGGGCAAATCCCAAATGGCAGTGCATATCGTAAAGTGTTTCCATGAGGGTAGAATACCAGCCCCCTTGCCGATTGTGAAGGATGTCGCGCTTTCGTTTGACGTCGTTGGCGCTTCCTCCGCGGCGCGACGGCGCAATCGAACGCGATCGGGGATCTGCCTCTGTACGCCATAGGGTGGTTTGTCGAGTCTCGGGTTGCTGGTTAGGTATAATGCTTCGACAAGCGTCGATCGCAGAGAAGAGCAGAAGCCTATGTCTACTATCGCGAATATCATTTGGATTATCTTCGGCGGCCTGTTTACGGCCATTGCGTGGTGCTTGGCGGGAATTATTTTCTCCATCACCATCATCGGCATTCCGCTGGGGCGGCAGTGCTTCAAGATGGCCTCGCTGACGCTGGCGCCCTTCGGCAAGAGCATCGTTTACGGCGGAGGCGCTCCGTCGCTTATCGCCAACATCTTCTGGTTGATTTTGGCCGGGTTGCCCATGGCCTTTTCCTATGCGTGCCTAGGTGCGGTCTACTGCATCACCGTGATCGGCATCCCCGTCGGCCTGCAGTGCTTCAAGATGGCGAAGCTCTCTCTGCTGCCCTTCGGCGCGCAGGTGGTTTGAAGCTAAGCCGCTTCCGGGTTCTCGTTGGCGCCGAGGTCCTCGGGGACGGTTTGCTCCTCGAACTCCGTCTGCTGCACCTCTTCGGCCTGGGTGGGGTTCATCCAGTCGCCGTTGGCGGCAAAGGCTATGACGAGCCCGATGACGGCCACGATGGCGATGATAATCCAGATGAGGCCCGGGTGCTTGCGCGTGTTCGCTTTCGGGCCGCCGCGATCGACTTCGAATTCCTGCATGGCGGGAAACTCCGGATCGCTCGCAGAAGATTCCAGGACATCGGGCTCCTCGGCGGCCAAGGGGTCGCGCTCGGCAAAGGTCTCGTGGCGCGTGCGGCCCTCGCGGGCCTGCTCGTGCTCGTTGTGCTTGTGCTCGCTCATGGTGCGTCCTCTCTCATCGGATGTGTCGTTGGCCCCCTTGCGTTTCTCGTGCGCCCGGGCGTGCTCGCGTATCGCGTTTCTTCCATGGTAGGGCGCTTGGAGGCGAAGAGCGCCTTGGCGGGCCATGGGAAAGGAATTGTTGGGCAAATTGGTTCGCTTTCGTTGAAATTCCCCCTCGGGGGATGATGCCGCTGGCCGCTGCGGGATGATGCTGCAGCGGCGCGGCTGGCTATGGTGGGGGAGAAGAGGTTTCGCCCTGACGGGCGGAAAGCGTTTCGCGAGAAAGAGGAATTCCCCATGACTGAAACTTCCCTTGCGGCCCGGGATCGCCGGACGACAGCGGCGGCGGCCCGCGCCCTAGGTGCCGCGCTGCTCGTTTTGCTGCTGACCGTCGCTGCGGCAGCCGCCGTTTCTGCCCTGACTGGCTGCGCGGCCGAAGAGCCGACGGACGACGGGGATGCGGCAGGGGTCGCCGCCAGCGATGCCGATGACGCTATCGTCGTCGCATCGGCCTTATGCAGCGAGCCCTACGAGCAAGCTACCAGCACCAACCAGATCGGCTTCACCGTCGAGCTGCTTCGGCTCATCGGCGAAAAATCGGGTCGCGGGATCCAATTCACCAAAGCGGTCAACCATAAGGATGCCGAGCAGAACATCACGGCGGGGCTGCCGGAAGATGTGGCGGCCAAGGTTGCCGCGGGCGATGCCGGCCTCGGGGCTTCCTCCATCACGACGGCCGACGCCCTTGAAGGAGTTGTCTTCAGCGACCCTTACCTGCATGCCGATTTCTCGGTGCTGACGAAGATGGACACCGGCTACGACGACCTTGCCAGCATTCAAGGAGACGGCATCGTGGTGGCGGTGCAGGGCGATCCCGCCATTGCCGCCTGGGTGGCCGAGAATCTGCCTGCCGCCGAGGTCGTCACGTTCGACGCGGGCGTCGATGCCCTTATGGAGCTGAACTCCGAGCGCGCTCAGGCCGCCATTGTGGACGAGCCGCGCTACCTCCGCTACGTGCAGGTGAAGGAGCCGCATCTGCAGGCCGTGGAGACCATTGCGTCCGACAAGGACTATGCTTTCGTCGTCGTCGCAGGCAACGACGAGCTGTTGGCGACGGTGAACGAGGCCCTGGCGGCGCTTAGGGCTGACGGCTCATACGACGAGCTGTGCGAGAGCTGGTTCGGGGCTGCACCCGAGCGAGGCACGGCCACACGATCAGCAGGCGAGGCGGTGCAGGACTCGACCGGCGCCTAGCTGTCCCGAAAGCATCCCTTCGCCGGTTATTTTTCGGCAAGGCCGTGAAACCTTCGTGACCTATGGTTCCAGAAACGCACTGGCAAGCTAGAATAGTCGAGCCGCTCGATCGGGCGGCTCTTTTCATGCCTGCGACGGCAGTGTAGCTGCTGGCTTTCGCGGGATATCGCGCTCCGACGAACCGCCCGCGCGCTGCGAGCGGGCCGTGCGGGGCACCTGAAACGAGACGACGGCAAAGGACGAACCGTGCCCATCGACATCGACACCTTAAACGGCCCCCAGCGAGAGGCGGTCGTTACCACCCAAGGACCGCTTCTGGTGCTGGCCGGCGCCGGCTCCGGCAAGACGCGCGTGCTCACGTACCGCATCGCCAACATCCTGGAGCAGGACCTGGCAGCTCCGTGGGAGATTCTCGCCATCACCTTCACCAACAAGGCGGCCGCCGAGATGCGCGAGCGTTTGGCGCAGCTCGTGGGCACGCGCTCGCGAGGCATGTGGGTGTCCACCTTCCACTCCATGTGCGTGCGCATGCTGCGGGCCGACGCCGAGCGGCTGGGCTTCACGGAGAACTTCACCATTTACGACACGGACGATTTGAAGCGGCTGTACAAGGACATCATGGCCGAGCTGAACATCGACCCGAAGCGCTTTCCCGTGAACCAGCTGATGAACCGCATCTCCCAGGCGAAGAACGACCTCGTTACCCCCGGTAACTTCGATGCGCACGACCCGGTGGGGAAGGTGGCCGAGCGCGTGTACGAGCGGCTGCAGGAGCGCCTGCGCGCAGCCAACGCCTTCGACTTCGACGACCTTCTTTTGTACGGCTACCTGCTGCTGAAGAACCACGCGGACGTGCGCGAGGCCTATCAGGACCGCTTCCGCTACCTCATGGTGGACGAGTACCAGGACACCAACCGCGCCCAGTACGCCATCACCCAGCTGCTCGCCGCCAAGAACCGCAACATCATGGTGGTGGGCGACGACGACCAGTCCATCTACTCCTGGCGCGGCGCCGACTTGCGTAACATCTTGGAATTCGAAAGCGACTACCCCGAGGCCAAGGTGGTGAAGCTGGAGCAGAACTACCGCAGCGTGGGCAATATCCTCGCCGCCGCCAACGCTGTCATCGCCAACAACCAGCATCGCAAGGAGAAGCGCCTGTTCACGGACTCGGGCGACGGGGAGAAGATCTCGGTGTATCTGGCCACCGACGAGCGCGACGAGGGCCGCTGGATCGCCGGGGAGATCGACCGGCGCCGGGCCGAGGGCACTTCCTACAACAACATGGCCGTGTTCTACCGCACCAACGCCCAGTCGCGTATGCTCGAAGATATGCTGTTGCGCGCCGGCGTGCCCTACCGCATCGTCGGGGGCACGCGCTTCTTCGATCGCGCCGAGATCCGCGACGTGATGGCCTACCTCACGCTGGTGGTGAACCCGGCCGACGACATCGCGGCCAAGCGCGTCGTCAACGTGCCGCGCCGCGGTATCGGCAAGACCACCATCGAGCGCATCGACCAGTACGGCCGCGAGATGAACATGCCGTTTCTCACAGCGGCCGAGCTGGCGGTGGTCGATCCGGACATCCGCGCCTCCACCCGCAATGCCGTGGGGGAGTTCATCCAGGTCATCAAGGACGGCGCCACCTACGGGGGCGATCTGCGCAAGGTCGTGGAGATGATCATCGACAAGGCCGGCCTCATTCGCGCCCTGCAGGACGAGGGCACCGACGAGGCCCGCGGGCGCGTCGAGAATATCCAGGAGTTTCTGGGCGTTGTGGACGAGTTCGTGCAGACCCACGATGCGGAGGAGTCCGACTTCGCCGCGCCGACGGTGGGCGAGGACGAGTCCGCCGAGCCCGTGCGCGTACTGCGCGGCGACTCGCTGGCCGATTTCATCGAATGGGTGCGCCTGCGTACCGACTTGGACACGGTGACCGAGGACGGGCAGGCCGTCACCCTCATGACCGTGCACTCGTCCAAGGGCCTGGAATTCGACTGCGTCTGGGTGGCCGGTATGGAGGAGACCCTGTTCCCCCACATGAACTCCGTGGGCGACGCGGCGGCCGTGGAAGAAGAGCGGCGCCTCGCCTATGTGGCCATCACTCGCGCCCGCAAGCGCCTGTGCCTTACCTGCGCCCAGCAACGGCAGATTTTCGGCCAGACCCACGCGAACCCCGTCTCGCGCTTCATCGGCGAGATCCCCAGCGAGCTGCGTCAGACGAGCGGGCTGGGCTCGGCGGGCTTTTCCGGGACCGGTTGGGAGAAGCGCGGGAGCCGTCGGGGCATCGCCGGTTCGGGCACCGAGGCGGGGGAGGGCCGCGTGTTCGGGCGCTCGAGCGCCTCGGGGGCGCAGGGGCGCTCGTTCGCCGAGTACCGCGCGGCCACGGGTACGGGGCGTGCGGCCGGCAGCGTCGGCGGCGCATCCCGCGGCGGTTTGGGCTCGGGCTCGGGCCGCATTGGCGCGGGGGTGAACCCGAATGCGGGCAAGAAGGCCGCCGCGCAGGCGACGTTCGCTGCGGGAGATGCCGTCGACCACAAGACCTTCGGTCGCGGTACCGTGGTGAAGGTCGACGGCGACACCCTGCACGTCAAGTTCGCCAAGACCGGCCAGACTAAGAAGCTGCTGAAAGACTACGCCCCCATCGTGAAGATCGGGTAGGCGCCCTGCCAAGAAGACGGCGGCCCGGATCGCGTCGATCTGGGCCGCCGTGCTGGAAGCGTCTGTCGCGTTACCCTAGCACCCCGCGCAGAAGGCGCAGGCGGACGGGGCCTTGGCGATGCCGCCGAGGGCCGTCTCGCGCAGCTCGGGGGGAAGCCCCCGGCCCACTTCGTCCATGACGGCCACGGCCTCGTCGAAGCTGATGAGGTTCTGGACGCCGGAAAGGGCGATCTGGGCGCTGACGAAGGCGACGGAGGCCGCCGTGGCGTTGCGCTTCTGGCAGGGCACTTCCACAAGGCCGCCTACCGGGTCGCATACCAAGCCGAGCAGCGACATCATTACATTCGCGCCGGCGGCCAGGCAGAGGTCGGGGGCACCGCCGGCAAGCGCGACGGCCGCCGCAGCCGCCATGGCCGCGGCGCTTCCCACCTCGGCCTGGCAGCCGCCCTCGGCGCCGGACACGCTGGCGTTGCGGGCGATGAGGTAGCCCAGGCCCGCGGCGGTGAGGATGCCCTCGCGCAGCTCCTTGCCGGTGAAGCCGCGCTCGTCGCGCAAGGCGAGAAGCACGCCGGGGAGCACGCCGGCCGAGCCCGCGGTGGGGGTGGCCACGATGACGCCCATGCGTCCGTTGGTCTCCAGGGTCGCCAGGGCATACTGGGCCGCCCGGGCCGCCAGGGGATCCACCAGGCGGTGCTGAGGGTCGGTGTCTTCCAAAGCCGTCCGCAGCTTCGCTGCCTCGCCGCCGATGAGGCCGCCCACAGAGGGCTGCGGGTTGTCCAGAGGCTCGGTGGCGGCATTGTCCATCACTTCCAGAACGCGATCGAGATAAGCGTCGATGCCGGCCTCCGTGCCCTGCTTGGCGCACAGCGCTTCCTCGCGGGCGCGGAAGGCTTGGGCGATGGTGACGTGCTCGCGCTCGCACAGCGCCAGAAGCTCCTCGCCGGATGCGTAGTCCCAGCGGGCGAACCGCTCCTCGGCATCCTCGGGCACGGGCACCTCCTCGCCGTCGCCGGCGCAGGTGGCGGGTACGACGCGCGCGTTGATGATGTCCGGGTGATCCATCAGAAGCTCGCGCACGCTCGCATCCACGGCGCTATCGGTCTCAAGGACGGTGTAGGCGTCGCCGCGCTTGGCCGTGCGGTGCAGGTTCGCGTTGGCGATGTTGATGCCGCAGTCGGCCAGCACGCCGGCGATGTGGGCGAGCACCCCGCGCTCATCGCGCTGGTGCACGACCACGCTCGTGCGTTCCCCGGTGATGTCCACGTCGATGCCGTTGATGCGCCGAATGACCGCCGCGCCGCCCCCGATGGAGACGCCCCGCATCTCCAGGGTGCGCCCCTCGCGGCTCTCGCAGCGGATGTCCACGGTGTTGGGGTGCGCCACCTCGGTGGTCGTGTCCCAGACGATGTCCACCTGCACGCCGGCTGCCTTCGCCAGGGCGAAGGCGTCGGCCACGCGCGGGTCGTCGGTCGCAAGCCCCAGGATGCCGGCCACCAGCGCCTTGTCGGTGCCGTGGCCGGATCCGGTGGCGGCGAAGGAGCCGTACAGGGTGAAGACGGCGCGTTCGGGCTGCTCGCCGAAGAGCTTCCGCGCCATGGAGGCGAGGGCCAAAGCCCCCGCCGTATGCGAGCTGGACGGTCCCACCATGATGGGGCCGATAATGTCCCTCAGACCATAGGTTTTCACAAGAGCTCCTTTCGCGTTTCCCATCCGCAGAGCAGTTCAGGGCTTCATTTCATCGAAGAAGCCTATCATAGCCCATCGCCTAACGGGCGCAGAGGCGCTATACTGCCTCAAAACCGTAAGTTGGTGAGAAAGGGGAACCTTCATGTCTTCCAAAATCCTCGTCGTGGGCCATCGCAACCCCGACAACGACTCCATCGCCGCAGCCGTGGGCTACGCGCATCTGAAGAATGCGCTGGCCGCCCGCGACGGCGAGGCCGACGCCGTCGAGTACGTGCCCGCCCGTCTGGGGCCGCTGCCGGTGGAAAGCGCCTGGATTCTGGAGCAGAACGACATCGCCGAGCCGGTGCTCATCGAAAACGTGAACCCTGTCGAGCGCGATGGCGAGGAGGTCAAGCAGAAGGTCATCCTCGTGGATCACAACGAGATCGGCCAGGCGGCCCCGGGTATCGAGAACGCCGATGTCGTCGAGATCATCGACCACCATCGCATCGCCGATGTTTCCACGGCCAACCCCATCCTCTTTTTGAACCTCCCCATCGGCTCCACGGCCACCATCGTCACGCTTCAGTTCCGCCAGACCGGCATCGAGCTGCCCGATTCCATCGTCCGCGTGCTCCTGTCGGCCATCCTCACCGACACGGTCATCATGAAGTCTCCCACCTGCACCCAGGTGGACGTCGACCAGGTGAACTTCCTCGCCGACAAGCTCGGCATCGACGCGGTGGAGTACGGCATGGACATCTTCCGCACCCGCGGCGGCGAGGACAAAATGCCCATCGCCAAGTTGGTCGAGGCCGATTCCAAGGAGTTCAAGGTCAACGACGACGTGACGGTGCTCATCGCCCAGCGCGAGACGGTAGACCTCCCGACCGTGATGGCCCGCGAGGCGGAGATTCGCGATCACATGAAGAAGCTCGTGGAAGACAACGGCTACGAGTTCGCCCTGCTGCTCGTCACTGACATTCTGGCCGAGGGCTCGCAGTTCATCGTGGAGGGCGATCCGGCCCGTGTGAACCGCGTCTTCGAGATCGAGTGCTGCGAGGGCGGCAACTGGATGCCCGGCGTCCTGTCCCGCAAGAAGCAGGTGGCGGCCCCCATTCTTGCCTCGTAATAATTCCTTGAGGAATTATTACGCGACGCTGCGGGTCCGACAGGCACCTGGCCTTGCCCCTTGTTTTTGCCACGGCGCGGCACGAAGGCCGCTTGGGCAAAAGGCGGGGCAAATCCAGGCACCTGTCGGACCCTCGCTGTTTTCCTTGGGCGCATCCCTGCGACAAAAAATTTAGGAATTTTGGAAAGAAGGACCCTTATGAACCCCGATCGCGTGCTTGAATCGTTTTTGGAAATGGTGGCCATCGAGAGCCCGTCATGGCACGAGGCTCCCATGGCAGCTTATTGTGCAGAAAAACTGGCGGAGATGGGATTCACGGTCACCTTCGACGCTTCTGCGGCGGAAACGGGGCCGGATACGGGCAACCTCATCGCGCATTTGCCCGGCACGGTGCCGGGGCGCATCGGGTTCTCGGCGCATCTGGACACGGTGAAGCCCTGCGCGGGCATCGAGGCGGTCATCGAGCAGCGCCATATCTGCGACGACGTCACCTGCCGCATGGCCGAGGTCGTCTGCTCGGCGGGGGAGACGATCCTCTCGGCCGATGACAAGGCCGGCATCGCCGCCATTTTCGAGGGGCTGCGCTCGGTGCTGGAGTCCGGCACGCCCCGGCCCGACATCACGGTGCTGCTCACCACCTGCGAGGAGCAGAGCCTGCTAGGGGCCGGTGCCCTGGTCGACGATGCGCTCGCGTGGCCGGAGAATCTGCCGGCGGCTACCCCGGAAGCCGAGCGCGACGGACGTTTCCCGCTGTTCGTGCTCGATGCGGACGGGGCGCCGGGCACCATCATCATGGGCGCGCCCTACCACTGGACGCTGCGCGCTCGCATCGAGGGCCGTGCCGCCCATGCCGGCGTGGAACCGGAGGAGGGCGTCTCCGCCATTCAGATCGCCGCAGCCGCCGTGGCCGCCATGCCGCTTGGGCGCATCGACGAGTGCACCACGGCCAACGTCGGCCGCATCGAGGGCGGCGTGGCCGTGAACATCGTGCCCGCCGTCGTGACGCTCATGGGGGAGTGCCGTTCGCTGTACGAGGATCGCGTGCTCGCCCAGCGCGACGCCATGACCCGCGCCTTGGAAGAAGCCGCCGCTCGCTTCGGCGGCCAGGTGGAAGTGGCCTGGGAGCTGGACTACCCGGCTGTCGTGCACGAGCCCGGCGACGCCATCGTCGCGCATTTGGAGGTCGCTGCGGCCACTTGCAGCCTTGAGTCCCGCCACGCCACCTCCGGCGGCGGGGCCGACGCGAACATCCTCGGCACGAAGGGCGCCGACGCCATCACCCTCGGCATCGGCATGACCAACTTCCATTCCGTCGACGAGTATATAGAGGTAGCCGACCTCCAGAACATGGCCCGCTACGTCGAGGCCATCATCGCCGAGTACGCGGGGTAGCTTCAGGAGCGATCCCGTGGGGGGGCGACCTTGGTCGCCCCCCTTGCACGGCCTTTTCCGGCAGGGAGAGCCTTGTCCCGGCACCTGCGGGGACAAGGCTCAGATTTTGGCAGATGCGGGTACCAGACCGCCTGTTTTGCCAGGCGCAGGGAACCAAACCGCCCGTTTTGGCTGAACTGCGACAAGCCATCTACCAGGCATTATAGGAAGTTTTCCCAGATCAGAGCTTCGGGCGAAGCTGGAGGTTTGGTACCCGTGGACTGCCAAAATCCGAGGTTTGGTATCGTCTAAGACAAGATCGCGTGAAAGGCTATGCTTCAGTTTCCGGTATGCGTAGGGATGCGCGTCGGACTCGCTCTTCGACGAGATCGCCAAAGACGCTGCGAGCAAATTCAAATTCGTTTTCGTGGCGACGCAAGAAGTTGCGCATGCGCAGGTAGTCGCGCACTTCTACGGCGTCTTCGCTCTCGTCCTCCATGACTTCTTGGGCGAAGGCGCGGGCGCGTTCGATGGAGTCGGCGTCGTCGGCTTCGAGTTCAGCCACATATTGCGTGCGTTCGCCTGCTGGCGCGTAGAACAGGAAAAGGTTGGCGAACTTCCCTTGAGGTCCCTCGGAGAGGCCTTGGGCGGCCTTCTGCTCCGCAGCGGCGCGATCGACGAGAATCTTGCCGTTGTCGCGGCGGCCGGGCAGCACGCCCGAGGCCACCATGGCATTCACGCGGAAGCGACTCACGCCGAGTATCTCGCCAGCTTCGGCAGACGAGATGAGGTCGCTGTTCTCGTCGGCCATCCTTCCCACTTTCAGGCCAGCTGTTGAAATCGGTGGGGCCAGCTCCAGGCTGCGCTTCGCCTCCTCTAGGGTGGTGAGCTTTTTGAGGGGAAGGTGCGGATAATGGATCTCGAACCCTTCGGCGGTTTTCTCGATATAGCCGCCCGGCACGGGGCGGTCGTTGATGGACAGATCCCAGCGCGAGGGCTCGCCCTCGGCGCCGCAATACTCGGTCCAGGTTCTGACTTGGGTAGACATAGGGTTCCTCCTCGCGTTTACAGAGATTGGAATGGGTTTTCAAGGGGCGTCTTTGAAAAGGAGCGGCAAACAGGGTAGCTGCCTCCGAATTGCGCTTCGATGGCGGCGATCATCGACGTCTGCCCCATATCCTCGAGCATCTCGCGAGTGATCCAGCCATAGCCCAGAAGCTCGTCAGCCAATTCGGCACAATAGGCGCAGCGCTGGCATTGTCTGTTGCAAGTGGAGGTGCGTTTGAAGAAATTCGTCCTGCCAAGTGCCTTGTTGTCGATGTGCGCGCGGAATTCGATGCCGTAATAGCCGATGGAGCTGCACAGCAGATCGAAGAGGTTGCCGTCGTAGGACTCGTCCAAGTAGGCTTCGGTGCAGCGAAGCACTTTGCTCGGCATCATATCGCGGCCGACAATTTTGAAGAAGCTTGTGATGCCCTCGTAGCGGCGCATATCTTCGGGCCTGATCCAGTTCGATTTGAAAATCTGCCCGGCATCGCGGCCGATGATGTCGCCGCAAGCGAAAGAGAAGGCGTTGCCCTCGTCGCGCTCTTCGTGGGATTTATGGGAGATCAAGTTCATGTGGAATTTACGGAAGGGGCATTTGTTCAAGCACCCCTCGTTCACCATGAGTTTGAGCTCTACGCCAAGTTTCTCGCGGATTTGCCGCAAGAGCTTCAGGTCGCGGTTGATGCTCGTGTCCACGGTCATAGTGGTGGCGCCTGCCAGTGCGAAGGCTTCGGCGCGGGAAAAGCAATCGATGTCGGCGAGGACTGAGGCGCTGATTTCAAGGTTCGGACAGGTTTGGCGCGCTTGTTCGATGAGGAAGGGATTGGCCAGTGTCACTGTCTCAATGCCGTGTTGCTCGTGCATGTCGCGAATGAATCCGATTTGGCGATTGAGGGTCTCCTCGGCGTACCAATCCCCGCCATCGCACGTGGAATTCATCGTGATGTCGACGCGGATGCCCGCCTCGCGAATGACGCTGACCACTCCGACGAACTCGTCGAGGGTCGTCACGTTTCCAACGCGGCCCGAACCGGTGATGGCTTGCGGCGCATTCAGGTAGATCTCCCGAATAACGTTGCCGTTGCGTCTTTGAAGCGCGATCAGCTGCCGCAGCGTGGCGGCGTCTCCGTTATAAGGAACGGAAAACTCGAGTTGAGCCACAGAGCCCCTCCTTCCTCTCTCGTTTAGAAAAAGGGCCCGCTTTTCAAGAGCGGGCCCTTTTGTGCTCATCGGCGCCAGGCCGGGCCTAGGCCTCGGTCGCGGCATCCCAGGGTTCGAGGGCGGCGGCATTGCGGCCGGCGATACGGCCGACGCACCAGTTCTCGGAGCCATTGCCGCCGGTGATGGCGTAAGTGTGGCCATTCATGTTGCCGAACGAGCCGGCGGAGTACAGGCGCGGAATCGGGTTGCCGCTCGGATCGACGATGTTGGCGTTCTCGTTGCGGCGAGCACCGCCGATGGTATTGCAGATGCCCGGGTACAGCGGAATGGCGTAGAACGGACCGGTCTCGACCTTTGCCAGCTGCTGGCGGCCGAAGTCCTCGTCAGCGCCCTTGTCGCACAGCTCGTTCCAGCGGGCAACGGAGGCCTTCAGCTTCTCAGCGTCCATCTTGTCGTCCCATTTGCTGGCGGCGATGTTGGCGGCCAGCTCGTCCAGGGTGGCGCCGGTGGTAATCCAGCCACGCTCGAGCTCCCATTTGTTGTCGGCAGACCATCCGGCCCAGCCACCGAGTTCGGGATCGAGACCCTCGGTCATGTAGCCGATGCCCATGCCACCGTTCTCGGTGGCCGCGCCGCCGACCATGCCGCCCCAGGAGCCGCCGTCGAAGGAGGTCTGATCGAAGATGTACCAAGAGGGAATACGGTCGAAATCGCAGATCTCCTCATCGAAATTGGCGTAGGGCTTCCAGCCACCATGGGGGCTGAAGATTTCCTCGTTACCCCAGCGTTCGCCTAGGCGAGATACTTTGATGTAATTGGGCGTGGGGCTCTGCACGGAAACGCCCCCGGGCACGATCTCCGGATCGTCGAACCAGGCGTCGTCGCCGCCACAGACCTGCTGCATGTGCCACAGGTCGGCACCCACCTTCTGGGCCATGGTGATGCCGTCGCCGGTGTTGTACTTCCAGCCGTAGAAGCCGCGCATCGGGTAGCACTTCAGATACTTGGCCTGCAGCTCCTCGTTGAATTCGAAGCCGCCAGTGCACAGGATGACGCCCTTGGAGGCCTTCACGGCCTTGGGGGTCTCGTCGGTTCCCATGAGGGTGTAGCAGCCGACGATCTCCTTGGTGACGGGGTTCTGGATGAGCTCCTCGTCGTGGCATTCGAACAGCACCTCGATGCCGCGGTCGGCGCGATGTTGGTCCATGGCCTCGAAGAAGCCCGCGCCGTAGCCGTCGCCGGAACCGACGTACATCTCCTCGTAGCCAGTGAAGATGTTGTACTCGGCACGGGGGCTATCGCCCAGGGTGTACTCGAGGCCGTACTCGTCGGCGTAGTCGGGGTTTTGCACGGCTTCCTCGGCCCAGGCCTGGCAGACCTCCATAGGTGTCTGCCCATGGAAGGCCTCGAAAGCAAACTGAGCGGCCGCGTCGGCATCGTGGGGGGCAGTCCACTGACCCATGTTGATAGACGAGGACCCGCCTCCGCGGAACGGCGATTTCTCCAGATAGAGCACTTGAGCGCCCTCGTCGAAGGCGGTGATGCCGGCCCACAGGCCCGCTCCGCCGTAGCCGATCACCAAAACGTCGGTCTCGTAGTCCCAGGTCTCGGGCATCCACTCGGGGGTGCTGCCAGTCTCAGAGAGCGCAGCGTCGTTGTTGGCGCACCCGGCCAGGGCGGCGGCGCCGGCAGCGCCGGCGGCAGCCAGGGCGGAGCCCTTCAAAAAAGAGCGGCGAGATACTTCCTCCATGTTTTCCTCCTTAATAAGGCTTGCTATGTCATCCGCCGGAGTGCGGATGATGCTGAGATGGGAATGGCCGCACTCGGGCCCCGTAGGGGGAGGGATTGACGGGGTCCGGGCGGAACCGGAGTCAATTAAATGCGCCGGGCCTTACTCGTGGCAGGTGTTGCACTCGTAGACGTCCATGTGGTGGCAGCCCTTGCATGCCTTCTTTGCCGTGTCCTCGATGGTGTCGTCGGAATGCATGCTGTGACAGCTGCCGCAGTCGATGGTCGTATGATCTTCGTTCTCGGGCAGGGCGTGGGGGTTCACTACCGTGCCGTTGGCGTCGGTGAGGATGGCGCAGGCTTCAGTCTTGGCGGCCAGGTCCTCCTGGCTGCCGTGGCAACCGCTGCTGAAGCAGGCGGTGGTATCGATGGTGGTCTTTTTCAGCCGTTTGGGCGCCTTGTCGCCGAACTGCACGCCATCGTGGGCGGTCGCCAGGCTGTCGATGTCGCTATGGCAGGTGGTGCACTCCTGCGTCGCATGGTTAGATGCGGGCATCGTCGCGTCGCCGAGCGAGTCGCCCTCGGTGCTGTGGCAGGTGGTGCAGTCGGCATCTGCGGAGAACGCGAAGTCCCCTGTCATTGCGGCGTTCTCGTCGGCTTCAGCCTGTGAGCCGCTGCCCGTTTCGCTGAGATCTGCCGTTTTCGGGGCGCAGCCGACAGTGCCCAGGGACATAAGTGCGATGACACCCGCGACAGCGGAGGCAAGAACGATCTTGCGCAGGGATACGTGAGCCATGCTCCTCTCCTTCCAAGTGGCTCCGGCGGCTCTCTCGTCGTCCCACCGGATTGAATTCGATGGGCGGCATTGTGCGTCCTCGTCGCCGAAATGCCATCATCCAAAGCCGATGCTTCGCGGGACGAGACAGATTATTTTGCTGCCAAGCCATCATCTGAAAAGGATGAAAGACCAGGTGGGATAAGGGATGACGAAGGACAGATTGTGGGTGGTTCTCGGCCTTGCCCTTGCTATACTGCCCTTGACCGCACATCGATACGGGAGGGTCGGCGATGGTAGGAATTACGAAGGACGATGGCGCGCTACCGTCTCGGGGGCTAGGAGGGGCTTCCGAGAAGAGCGGGCTTTTGGTGGTTCTCGGGTATATTGGCGCCCAAACGTGGCTTCCCATTGTCGGCGTGGTAGCCGATATGTATCGCGGGGGCGATCTGGCGCTGTCGGGGCTGAACCCCCTTCTCTTTTCTTATCTTGTTGTTTTGGGGACGACGGCGTGCGCAGCGTCTTTCGCGCGTTGGAGGGACGAATGGTCTCGAGGCGTCTTCGGGGCGTTTGCGGGCGCGTTGGCTGCCATCGCCGGCGCAGCGCTTCTGCTCGTTCCCGAACGGGGCGCCTCTGTGGCAGTTGCGGTTCTACGCGTCGTGTCCGGCGCGCTGCTCGGCTTGGGCGGCGGTTTGCTCACCATGGTATGGAGCGAACGCTTTGGACGGCTGGATGCTCCGGCGCGCTCCCGGGTTTCGTTTCTCGTCGTACTCGCTGCCTGCCTGCTGGCGGCCTTCGCTCAGTCCATAGGCATCCACTGGTTGCTGCTTGCAGTGGTCGCCGTGTTCTCGGCGGTGTCCAGCGCCTTGTTCATGGTGTCGGCGTCTCGCGGTGAGGCTCCTGCTAAAACCTCTTCGCCAGTGACGCATCTGCAGGGGGCTTTTGTTCGCATTATCGCGTCCTATGGCCTGTTCGGCCTTGTCTTCGCCCTGATGATCACGCAGTTTCTCATTGCGCGTCACGGTCACGCCCTGTCGTGGACGTGGCTTTTGAGCCTTTCGGGCGTCGTTATCTCCCTCGTGGTCGAGGTTGTGGCAAAGGCGCTGCTCAAACAGGGATTCAGCTGGCTGCTCCTTCTGCGCTTTGCGGCCATACCGATACTTGTGGCTTTTTACCCCTTCGATGCCGGAAGCGAGTTCTCCCTGCGCTTTGCCATGGGGGCCTCGGCGGTGGCTCTGTGGGTGTACCTTTCCTTGGTGGTGGGAGTCGCGGCGGAGGCGGCCGGGCAGATTCGCGTACCTTTTGCTATCGTGTGGGGTGTGGCTCTGGGCGCGCTTGCCCTGGGCGCGGCTTTGGGGTCGAGTTTGGCGCTTATGATGGAGAGCCTCGATCTCCAGGGCCACGTGAGCGTGACGGCCATCGCGGCCATGGTGCTTGCTGTTATCGCGTCGGATGTGGTGTTGACGCGCGGAAGTTTGGCACGGGCCTACAAGAGGGCCGTAGCTGCCGCAGGGGGCAAAGAGGCGGAGTCTGCTGACGGCGGTACGCCTTTCGATGAGCGGGTCGCGGCCGTGGCTGAGGTCTACGCGCTGACTGAGCGAGAGGCAGAGGTTCTGGGCATTCTGGCGCGCGGGCATGGGCTGGGTCGCGTTCAGGAGGTGCTTTTCATTGCCGAGGGAACCGCCATTACTCATCGTCGGCACATTTATCAGAAGCTCGATGTCCATTCCAAGGCCGAGCTCATCGATCTCGTCTCCGGCTTCGGAGATGATGGGATAGATGACGATTGAAGTCGGTTTAGATGACCGAGGGCGCTGGCCTTCATCGGTCGGGAGGGCCGACCAAGGTCGGCCCCTACGGGAAAAGCGCGTCAGTCCTCGTCGGCCTCTACGAGAAAGCGTGCCAGTCCTTGTCGGTCGGAAGTGCGTGGGGCTTCCTTGCCTGCACTTCCTGCGATTATGGACAAATTGTGCCGCTCGCCGGAGGGGATGGATACGCCCGGGTGCGTGGCGTTTGACACACAGCGGAAACCCTCGTAATATACCCCCTCGCGCCTCACAGAGGCGCTTGTTTTGTGCAGTGCAAGCCCGTGGAAAAAGGAAAGGAAAAGAGTCTTGCCTACAATTAACCAGCTGGTCCGCAAGGGCCGCAAGAAGACGGTCGACAAGTCGAAGACCCCGGCGCTCAAGGGCAACCCGCAGAAGCGCGGCGTGTGCACCCGCGTGTACACCACGACCCCCAAGAAGCCGAACTCCGCTCTTCGCAAGGTCTGCCGTGTGCGTCTCGTCAACGGTGTGGAGGTCACGGCCTACATCCCCGGCGAGGGCCACAACCTCCAGGAGCACTCCATGGTGCTCATCCGCGGCGGCCGTGTAAGGGACCTTCCCGGTGTCCGTTACAAGGTCATCCGCGCGGCGCTCGACTGCGCTGCGGTGGACAACCGCAAGCAGGCCCGCAGCCGCTACGGCGCCAAGCGCCCGAAATAACGTTCGTTAAGCCGCGCGGGCCGGTAGAGTCTGGGTAAGGAGCCCCACCGACCTAATGGACGCCGAACCGGTGCCCCGAAGCGCGCAGAAGCAAAAGGAGTAACTACATGCCGCGTCGTGCAGCAGCAGTCCGCCGCGAAACGCAGCCGGACGCAAAGTTCAACAACCGTCTCGTCACGCAGCTCATCAACAAGGTCCTGCTTGACGGCAAGAAGTCCATCGCCGAGAACATCGTCTACGGCGCCTTCGACCTGGTTCAGGAGAAGACCGGCGAGGATCCGCTGACCGTGTTCAAGAAGGCCATGGACAACGTCCGCCCCACCCTCGAGTGCAAGCCGAAGCGCGTGGGCGGCGCCACTTACCAGGTGCCGATGGAGGTCAACTCCCGTCGTGCCACCACATTGGCGATCCGCTGGATCGTCGACTTCTCCCGCAAGCGCAAGGAGCACACCATGCGCGAGCGTCTCGCCAACGAGATCATCGACGCCTCCAACAACACCGGCGCCGCTGTGAAGAAGCGCGAGGACATGTACAAGATGGCCGAAGCGAACCGTGCGTTCTCGCACTACCGCTTCTAAAGGCTGGTGAAGATACATGGCTAAAATCGATCTGAGAGATACGCGCAACATCGGCATCATGGCCCACATCGATGCAGGCAAGACCACCACGACCGAGCGCATCCTCTACTACACGGGCAAAACTCATAAGATCGGCGAGGTGCACGACGGCGCTGCCACCATGGACTGGATGGTCCAGGAGCAGGAGCGCGGCGTGACCATCACCGCTGCAGCCACCACCTGCTTTTGGAAGTACCCCGGCGGTAAGGCCGATGGCAAGGAGTACCGCTTCCAGATCATCGACACCCCCGGCCACGTGGACTTCACGGCCGAGGTGGAGCGCTCCCTGCGCGTGCTCGACGGCACCGTCGCCGTGTTCGACGCCGTTGCCGGCGTGCAGCCCCAGTCCGAGACGGTCTGGCGCCAGGCCGAGCGCTACGGCGTGCCCCGCATCGCCTTCATCAACAAGTACGACCGCGTGGGCGCCGACTTTTTCCACGCCATCCAGACCATGCGCGACCGTCTGGACGCCAACGCCGTGGCCGCTCAGGTTCCCATGGGCGCCGAGGACAACTTCTGGGGCGTCATCGACCTGGTGACCATGACCGCGTGGGACTTCAAGGCCGACGACAAGGGCATGACCTACCCTGAGCCGATGGACGCCATCCCGGCCGAGTTCGCCGAAGACGCGGCCCTGTACCGCCAGGAGCTTTTGGAGGCCGCTGCCGACTGCGACGACGACCTCATGGAGAAGGTCCTCATGGAGGAGGAAGTCTCCGTCGAGGAGCTGAAGGCCGCCATCCGCAAGGGCGTCATCGCCTGCAAGATCAACCCCGTGTTCGTGGGCTCCGCCTACAAGAACAAGGGCGTGCAGGAGCTGCTGGACGCCGTGGTCGACTACATGCCGTCCCCGGTGGACATCCCGCCGATCAAGGGCGTGAACCCCGAGACCGGCGAGGAAGAGGATCGTCCGGCCGATCCGAAGGCCCCGTTCTCTTCCTTGGCCTTCAAGATCATGACCGACCCCTACGTGGGCAAGCTCACCTACCTGCGCGTGTACTCCGGGCATCTGGACGCCGGCAGCTACGTGCTGAACGCCACGAAGGACAAGAAGGAGCGCATCGGCCGTCTTCTGCAGATGCATTCCAATCAGCGCGTCGACATCGATGCCGTGTCCGCGGGCGACATCGTCGCCGTTGTGGGCCTGAAGGACACCTCCACCGGTGACACCCTGTGCGCCGAGAACGCGCCGATCATCCTGGAGTCCATGGAGTTCGCCGATCCGGTTATCGACATCGCCGTGGAGCCCAAGACCAAGGCCGAGCAGGACAAGATGGCCATCGCGCTGCAGAAGCTCGCCGAGGAGGATCCGACGTTCCGCGTGTCCACCAACCACGAGACCGGCCAGACCATCATCGCCGGCATGGGCGAGCTGCACCTCGAGATCATCATCGACCGCCTGCTGCGCGAGTTCAAGGTCGAGGCCAACGTGGGCAAGCCCCAGGTTGCCTATCGCGAGCGTCCGGGTCACGAGGTCATGAACGCCGAGGGCAAGTTCGTCCGCCAGTCCGGCGGTCGCGGCCAGTACGGCCATGCGGTCATCAACATGTACCCGCAGGAGCCGGGCAAGGGCTACGAGTTCGTCAACAAGATCGTCGGCGGCGTGGTGCCCAAGGAGTACATCCCGTCCATTGACAAGGGCATCCAGGAGGCGCTGAACTCCGGCGTTCTGGCGGGCTATCCCGTCGAGGACGTGAAGGTCGAGCTCATCGACGGCTCCTACCACGACGTGGACTCCTCCGAAGCTGCCTTCAAGGTGGCCGGTTCCATGGCCATCAAGGACGCCCTGCGCAAGTCCAACCCGGTCATCTTGGAGCCGGTCATGGCCGTCGAGGTGGAGACTCCCGAGGAGTACACGGGCTTCGTCATGGGCGACATCCCGTCCCGCCGCGGCCTCATCCAGGGCCAGGAGCAGCGCGGCAGCGCCGTCGTCATCGAGGCGAAGGTGCCTCTGGGCAACATGTTCGGCTACGCGACCGACCTTCGTTCCGGTACGCAGGGCCGCGCCGTGTACACCATGCAGTTCGACTCCTACGAGCCGGTGCCCAAGTCCGTGCAGGACGAGATTATCAGCAAGGCCGGCGGCAACGCCTAAGGCGCCCTCAGAGAAACTTCTATTTGGAGGTAATGTAAGTGGCAAGTCAGAAGATTCGCATCCGCCTCAAGGGATACGATCATGAGATCGTGGATCAGTCCACGCGCCTCATCGTCGATACCGCCCAGAAGACGGGTGCCAAGGTTTCCGGTCCTATTCCGCTGCCGACGGAGCGCAACCTGTACTGCGTCATCCGTGGGCCCCATGTGAACAAGGACTCCCGCGAGCAGTTCGAGATGCGCACCCACAAGCGCCTGATCGACATCTTGGAGCCGACCCCCAACACGGTTGACTCCCTGATGCGTCTCGATCTCCCCGCTGGCGTTGACATCGAGATCAAGCTGTAAGGAGGTTTGGGCATGATTAACGCTATCTATGGCAAGAAGATCGGCATGACCCAGATCTTCGACGACCAGGACCGCATCGTCCCGGTCACCGTTATCCAGGCCGAGCCGAACACCGTGTGCCAAGTGAAGACCGTGGATACCGACGGCTACGAGGCCGTGCAGATGGGCTTCGGCTACATCAAGCCCCGCCGCGTGAACAAGCCCATGCAGGGCCACTTCGACAAGCAGGGCGCCGAGCCGAAGCGCTACCTGCGCGAGGTTCGCGTGGAGAACGCCGGCGAGTACAAGGTGGGCGACCAGCAGACCGTCGCGGCCTTCGCCGACGTGAAGAAGGTCGACGTCACGGGTACGTCCAAGGGCAAGGGCTTCGCGGGCGTCATGAAGCGCTACGGCTTTGCCGGCGGCCCGGGCGGCCACGGCGCGCACTTCCATCGCGCCCCCGGTTCCGTGGGCCAGTGCGCCACGCCGTCCCGCGTGTTCAAGGGCCTGCGTCTTCCGGGCCACATGGGCTGCGACACCGTCACTGTGAAGAACCTCGAGGTTGTTCGCATCGACGAGGAGCAGAACCTCATCCTGGTCAAGGGTGCGGTGCCCGGCGGCAAGAACGGCATCGTCCGCGTCCGCATGGCTTAATTGGAACGATCGGTAACAAGGAGTTACAGCAACTATGGCAACTATTGAGATTAAGGACGTGAAGGGCGCTGCCGCCGGCACGGTCGAGCTTTCCGACGCCGTGTTCGCCATCGAGCCGAACGTGCCTGTGATGCATCGCACCGTGAAGGCGCAGCAGGCATCCTGGCGCCAGGGCACCGCCAACACGCGCACCCGCGGCATGGTTCGCGGCGGCGGCAAGAAGCCGTGGCGTCAGAAGGGCACCGGCCGTGCCCGTCAGGGTACCATCCGCGCTCCCCAGTGGGTCGGCGGCGGTACCGTGTTCGGCCCCCACACCCGCAGCTACGACCAGAAGGTCAACAAGAAGGAGATCAAGCTGGCCATGCGCTCGGCTCTCTCCGCCAAGCTGGCCGACGGCGAGCTGTTCATTGTGAAGGACATGGACTTCGAGAAGCCCTGCACCAAGGACGCCGTGGCGCTCATCAAGGCGCTCGGCCTTGAGGGCAAGCGCATCTGCGTGGTCATCGGCAACGAGGACATCGAGGCCTTCCTCTCCTTCCGCAACATCCCCGAGGTGAACATTCTGCCGGTGGGCGATATCAACACCTACGAGCTGGTCGACAACAAGGCCCTCGTTATCGCCGAGCCGTGCCTGGCCCGCATTGAGGAGGTGCTTGCATAATGGAGAAGGATCCCCGCGACGTCATCATCCGCCCCGTCATCACGGAGCACAGCTACGACGCTATGGAGAACAACGTCTACACCTTCGAGGTGGCCAAGGACGCCAACAAGGTTGAGATTCGCCAGGCCATCGAGGCTATCTTCAACGTGAAGGTGGTCAAGGTGAACACCCTGAACGTGAAGTCGAAGCCGAAGCGCGTCCGCTACCAGGAGGGTCGCACCCGCACCTGGAAGAAGGCCATGGTCACCCTGGCCGAGGGCGAGACCATCGAGATCTTCGCTTCCTAGCTTCAAGCGCTCATCGCGTCAAGGGCCGAAAGCCCGAGAAACTAAGGCCGGCTCCCGCAAGGGGCCGGCCTTTTTTGCTGCAATTGCGGCTCGATCTGCTTCAGCGGGACTGGCCTGTGAGCTCACTGGAAGCACTTCGACTTCTCGCTAGCTTTGGCATGGCTGCATGCAAGGAGGCATCTGAAAGCAGACGAGGCCTTGGATGCAAAAAGCACTAATTTCGGAAATAGATGGAAGTTTCGAGCGCCGAGAGCGCTGGATTCGGAAATAGATGCGAGTTTCGAGCACGAAAGAGCTGCATTGTGCCTAAAATGACGCTCTAAACTCGTAACTGTTTCCGGGGAGGGTCGCTTCAGCGCTCTAAACTCCCATCTATTTCCGAAAGATGCTGCTTTGCCGCTCAAAACTCCTGTCTATTTCCGGGGGGGGGGTGTCTCAAGAGTCTGAGAACCAAGGGGATATGAGAAGGCCCCGCAAACACGAGGGCTTGCGAGGCCGATGAGGTTTCCGCATCCAGGGTGTCGCGGGCGATGGCCTGGATGCGGGCGATGACGGCCTAGGCACAGGCCATCTGGACGAGCGTCTCCAGGGAGACGCCCTCGACTTCGGCGTTGGCGATGGCGCCGCCGCCGGCAACGTTGGTAGCGCAGGAGCAGGCCATCACGTAGGAGGTCGCTTCCTCCTCGCCGGCCAGCTCGTCCACGGTGGCCGTGAACGAGGCGTTGGGCCCCGCCACGGTGACGGCCGCGGCCTTGACGGCCTCGCAGCCGTACGTGGGCAGCGACGCGCATAGCGTGGCGGCCGCCTTGCAGAAAACGCCGCCTATCTCGGCGTTGGAGGACACGGCGTCCTGCGTGTAGCTAAAGGTTCCCTCCACGGCGCGCGCCGGGGCCTCGGTGTCTGCGGCGTCTGCGGCAGCCAGGGTGGTCGCAGCGGCCGGAGCGGCTGCCGCGGGTTCGATGGTAGCGGCCTGGGCCACGCCGGCGCCTCCGGAGATGAGGGCCACCGCGCTCATCACGCCGCCGATGGTCTTAACGGTCTGAGATTTCATGGAATGTCACCGTCCCTTTCTATTCCTCGACGTTCACGAACAGCGTGACGGGCTTCTTCATCTGGACGCCGTTCACGTCCGTGGCCTGCAGCTTCACCTGGTACTTGCCCGCCTTGCTCGGCGTCCAATCCAGGGAATAGGTGACCCATTGGAACGGATCGAAGTCGGTGACCTGATCGACGATCTTCACGTCTTGCCAGGTCTTGCCCATGTCGAAGCTGAAGTTGACGCTGGCCAGGTCTCCCACGACGCGGTTCCAACTGTACACGGCACCGGTCAGGATCACCGGCTCGCCCACCTTGGCGGTGATGCCGTCCTCCTGGAACCACATGCCGTTGATGGGGTAGCTCGGGGAGGGCTCGTCGGATTCGGCCATCATCGGGCCCTGGAAGAACGCCTCGTCCTGGGTGAAGTCGATCGACTTGATGTGCTTCACCTGACGGGCGCCGGGGTTGCCCAGGGATACGAGGGTCATGGGGGCGCCGTCATCCTGGCTTAAGTCCTCGCCGTAGTACTTCAGGGCGATATAGGCGTTCTCGGTGTAGGTGCTCGCCTCCAGGTTCATGGGCGGGAAGGCCTGCCAGCCGTCGTAGCCCGTGGCGTTCACGGCGTTCACGCCGTCGGCCAAACCTCCGCACTGCTCGATGAGGTAGGCCACCGACACACCGGACATGGGGATGTTGGACACGAGCGAGCCGCCGCGGCCGTTGGTGGCGCAGGCGAGCGCCATGGTGAACTCGGTCTGGGGCATGGCAAGAAGTTCGGCCTTCGTGAACGAGAGGGGGTTCTTCACGCCGGTGAGGCTTACGGTGTTCTCCTCGCTGCACACGGCATCGAAGCTGAAGGGCTCGCCGTTCTTCTCGGTGACCTCGGGGCCCCAGTTGTTCACGATGAACACATCGTCGTGATCGGTGACGGCCTGGTCGAGCTTGACATCGATGGCGGGCGCCTCGTCCTGGGTCATGCCGTTCACAAATCCGCCGAAGAAGCCGCGGGAGTCGACCCAAGCCTGCTCCATCTCGTTGCCGTCGATGTTCGGGTAGCCGCTCAGCGCCGGCTCATCGTAGAAGTCGTCCCACAGCACCAGCTGATAGTCGCCCTGGCCGCCGGCGGAGTTCATGGCATGGCAGCTCCAGCAGTTGCCGTTGGCCTCTTGGAAGACCTTGCTGCCATAGTGGGCCGCATGGATGAGGTCGCCCAGATACGGGCCGGTGAGCGCCGTATGGCCGCGATGGCACGGCTCGCAGTCCTGGTAGGTGAGGGCCTTGTCGTAGCCCACGTGGGTCAGGATGTGCTTGTAGCCGTCCTTCATGTTCATGACATCCCACAGATCCTCGTGGCACGCATTGCAGCCGCGGTTGCCCGCGTTCAGCATGTCGGTGGTGCTGAAGGTGTCGTTGAAGTTCCCAGAGGTCCTATCAGTGAAGTCCGGGTACATTGACGGCGCGGCCTCATCCGTCGCCTCCGCATCTCCGCCCGTCGCGGCCATGCTCGTGGTGGCTTGGGGCGCGCACCCCCACAGCGCGAGCGCCAGGGCTGCTACGGCCGCCATCACGGCTACGGCCACGAGCAAGCGGGACGTGCCCTTGCTTTCTTGTGCTTTCATCCTCTTCTCCTTCCTTTCCGTTGAAGATGTTTGCCTTTCGCCGATCGGGGCGCATCAAGGGAGGCGTGGTGCGCCCCAGCCGGCAAGCGTCACTTTAAATGCGGGCGGCCGATTGAAAATCAGCAACGTTTGTTGAGGTTGGTCAGCCATCTCAACAACTCTTGTTGATTTCAGGGAAATGCCAGATGATATGATTGAGTCGGCTGAATAGCGCTCGGCGAGGCGCCTCGAGGGTCGCAAGAGGTTGCGTCGGCGATGGCGGCCCGCGGGCGCTTCGTGTTGCGCTGGAAAGAGAGAACCGGTTGCGAGGGGTGGGGTTGAGGAACGTGGATGAGGCAGGGAAGACGACGGCCCGCGCGCTGAGGACATTCGAGGGGGCGCCGAAGGGCTATTGGTGGATCGTCGGGGCGCTCGTGGCGCTGGCGTCGGCCGCCATGCTTCTGCACGAATCGGGAAGCTGGATGCTCGATCTCGCGCCGCTGTGGGGCGCGTCGGTCAACATCCGCGCCTTCTCCTGCGACGCCCATTCGCTCGGACTCGTCTTCGGCTATGCGGTAACGCAGATCAATGGACGGAAGTTCGCCCGCCTGGTCGGCGACGGCCTGTTCTGGCTCATCTTCTTCATCGCGCAAGTGGGCAACGTCCTTCTGTTCTATGGCTGTCTTACGGTGCTGGACGCGCCCTTCGCCATCGTTGCCGTGCAGTTTGTTGGCGCCGCCTCGGGGGCATGGTTTTTCGTGGCCGCCAGCCAGGTGGCGTGCATGGTCGGCCCCGCGCTGTTTATGGGCACCATCGTGGCCGTGGTGTCGCTGACCACCCTCATCGTCCAGGGCCTGTTCAGCATGCTGGAGGCCACCTCGCCTCTGCTGGTCTCAGAGCTTCTGCATCTGGGGCTGGTGGTGGCAGCGGGGCTGTGCCTCGTGAAGGCCATGGCGCCGGGCTCCTGCTTTCTCGAGAGCTACCGTCGCTCGTTTGCGCCCATTCGCACCCGCGAGGACGGAGGAGGGGAGACGACGGAAGAAAAAGGGGGAAGTGCTTCCAGCGACCGACGGCCGGATGACCTCGCGCCCTCGCGCCGACGGGCGCCCCTGTGCGTCCGACTCTTCGTCATCGTCGGCTCCTACGGTATAGTGTTCGGCTTTCTCCACGTCATTCCGCTGGCGCTGCCCTTGGGCGTCGTGGCGCGGGTGGCCTCGTTTCTGGTGGGGGCTGTCGTCGCGCTTGCGCTCTTCGTCGTTACGCTCCGTCGCGGGCGCCCCGTGGACGTGTCGCTCATTTGGAGCCGCTTCTACCGCTTCGTGTTCCCCGTGGTCTGCGTGGCGGCGCTCTTGGGGCCTCTCACCAACAGCAGCGAGTTTCTGCCGGCTCTTATCATGCAGGCCTGCGCCCTCTCCTACTTCGATGCGCTGCTTGCCATGGCCTGCTCGGTCATCGGCCAGGCCATTAACGCCGCTCCGTCCCAGGTGTTCGGACGGGCCTTCCTCATTCGTTCGGTCGGCTTTCTGCTCGGCAACCTTGTGGGAATGGAGGTGCACGAAAACCTCGTTCTCGATACCGCGGCCTTCTCCGTCATCGGCACGGCGGTGTTCGTCCTGCTTGTGCTCGTCACCTTCAACATGAACTCGGAGAAGTACGCCAAGACGGTTTGGGGCCTTCTGCCCCACGAGGATCCGCGCGGCCGCTACGAGCGCACCCGCGATGAGCGCTGCGCGGCTCTGGCGGATCAGTTCGGCCTGACCGAGCGTGAGACCGAGGTGCTGCGCCTGCTCGCCCGCAACAAGCGCCCCCGCGAGATCAGCGACGTGCTGGTGGTGTCGGTGGCCACGGTGCGCTCGCACGTTCATGCCATTTACACGAAGACGGGCGTGCACTCGGCTGCCGAGCTGGCCAAGCTTGTAGAATGTCCCCAGGACAAAAGCTAGAGAAGGGGATTGCTGTGGAAGAGGAGTGCAACACCGTTACGTTTGTGGGGGCCGACGGGATGGAGCAGAGCTTCCCACTGGATTTCCTGCTGGAACGCGGCGCCATCGTGGCCAACCGTGTGAACGGCGAGGACATCATGAGCGTCATGGGCGCCACCAATCAGCTGTGGGTGCCGGGGCTACCGGCCAAGTACTTCGTGCGCGACATCCGCGAGATCCGTTTCACCAATGAGGAGGTGCCCCCGGTCATCGGGCCGTTCGTCGACGACGGCCACGACTACACCAACCGCCCCAACGTGGCGGCGAAGGCCGAGTACGTGGGGCGCGTCGGCGAGCCCATGGAATTCACCGGCTGGGCCCACGACTTCGACAAGCGCATCATCGCGGTGGAGTTCTCGCTCGACAACGGCGCGCACTGGACCCGCTACGATCTGGAGGGCACAACGGCCGAGCGCTGGGTGTCGTGGACCTTCGCCTACACGCCTGAGGCCCCCGGCGCCTATCAGATGAAGGTGCGCTCCGTGAACGAGGACGGCGACGCCTCGCCTATCGCCGCCGTGCATACCTTCGAGGTGCTGTAGCCCTGCCCGCTCAAAGATAGAAGTTTTCAGAAGGTGCCTGATCGGGTGCCTTCTTTTTCATTCATCGTGTATCGTAAGGGCCGAGAAAAAAGCGCCCGGGCGGGGCGCCGGGTGCTGGGAGGAATCATGGCCTTCGTGGAATTTGCCGACGTGAGCAAGATCTACCAGATGGGCGAGGTGGAAGTGGCCGCCGTGCGCGACATGAGCTTCACTATTGAGCAGGGCGAATTCGTGGTCATCGTGGGGCCTTCCGGGGCTGGCAAGACGACGCTTCTGAACATGCTCGGCGGCATGGACTCGGCCACCTCTGGCACCATCATGCTGGATGGCGCGCGTGTGAGCTCGTTCAACCGCAAGCAGCTCACCCAGTACCGCCGCCACGACATCGGCTTCGTCTTCCAGTTCTACAACTTGGTGCAGAACCTGACGGCCCGCGAGAACGTGGAGCTGGCGAGCCAGATCTGCCGCGACCCGCTTGACGCCGACGAGGTGCTGGCGGCTGTGGGACTGGCCGACCGGGTGCGCAACTTCCCCGGACAGCTGTCCGGCGGCGAGCAGCAGCGCGTGGCCATCGCCCGCGCCCTGGCGAAGAACCCCAAGCTCCTTCTATGCGACGAGCCCACCGGCGCTTTGGACTACGAGACGGGCAAGGCCATCCTGAAGCTTCTGCAGGACACCTGCCGCGATACGGGGCGCACGGTCGTCGTCGTCACCCACAACAGCGCGTTCACCGCCATCGCCGATAGGGTCATCCACGTGCGCGAGGGCTCCGTGGCCGCGGTGGAACTGAACGAGGCGCCCCTGTCCGCCGACGTGCTGGAGTGGTAGCGTGAAGGCGTTCAACAAAGATATTGTTCGCTCCATCCGCCACTCGCTCGGGCGCTTTGTCGCCATTGCCGCCATCGTGGCGCTGGGCTGCGGCTTCTACGCTGGGCTGCGCATGACGGCGCCGGATATGAAACTGGCGGCCGATGCCTACTACGACGGCACCGATCTCATGGACATTCGCGTCGTCTCTACCTTGGGGCTCACGGATGAGGACATCGAGGCCCTGCGCGATGTACCCGGCGTCTCGGGCGTGGAGGCGGCCTATTCCGCCGATGTGCTGGCCACCCTGAACGACGAGCAGTACGTGATGCGCGTGCACTCGCTGTCGCCCTCGGCGGCGACGGTGGTGAAGACGGACGCGGGCGCCCTCTCTTCCGATGACGCGAATTATCTCAACCGGCTCGATCTGGTGGAAGGCCGTTGGCCCACCTCGGCCAACGAGTGCGTCATCTTCAACGACCGCGTTATGAGCGGCCCCTCCTCGTTGGGGGACACGGTGACGGTTGATCCGTCGGTGGGCAACGTGCAGGACACGCTGGCGGAAACCGAGTTCACCGTGGTGGGGCGCGTGCACTCGCCGCTCTACGTCAGCTCGACGTCCATGGGCACCTCCACCATTGGCTCGGGCACCATCGAGCAGTTCATGTACGTGCTGCCGGAGGCCTTCGATGCGGACATGCCCTACGTGGAGGCCTACGTCTCCGTGGAAGGGGCGGCAGAGCTTCCCGCCGACAGCGACGCCTACGACGATCGCGTGGCCGGCGTTGTGGCCGCCATCGAGGGCATCGCGCCGGCTCGGGAGCAGGCCCGGGTGGATGGCCTGAAGGCCGAGGCCCAGGCCGATTTGGACGAGGCGCGAGCGGAATACGAAAAAGAGGAGGCCCGCGCGAAGACTGAGCTCGCCGATGCCCGCGCCGAGTTGGATGCGGCCAAGGAGGAGCTGGACGAGGGTCAGCGCAAGCTGGACGCGGCTGCCTCCACCCTTGCCGCCAACGAGAAGAAGATCAAGGACGGCGAGAAGGAGTACACCCAGGGCACCGACGCGCTTTCCAAGCGCAAGGCCGACGCCGAGGCGCAGTTTGCCGAGGCCGAGCAGCAGATCGCTGCCAACGAGGCGAACCTCGCCGAGGCCAACGCGGCGCTCCCGACGCTGCAGGACGCTCTGGCCCAGGCCGAGGCCGCCCTGCAGGTGCCGAACCTTCCCGCCGACCAGCGCGCCGAGTTGGAGGCGACCCGGGCCGATCTGGAGCAAAAGATCGCCGACATCGGCAATGCGGCCACGGCTTTGGAAGAGGCGAAGACGCAGTTGGCGAAGGAGCGCGCCTCCGCCGACGCGCAGATCGCCGCGGCTCAGGCTCAGCTCGATCAGGCCAAGACGAGCGTCGAGGAGGGCAAAAAGCAGCTGGAGGAGGGCAAGGCCGAGTACGAAAAGGCCAAAGCCGATCTGGAGGCGGGTCGGGCCGAGTACGAGCAGGGCGTGGCCGACTACGACGCCGCCGCGGCCGAGGCCAACGAGGAGCTGGACAAAGCGGAGCAGGAACTCGCCGACGCCCAGAAGGAGATCGACGACATCGAGCCGCCGGATTGGCTCGTCATGGACCGCACGAAGAACTTCGGCGTGGTGAGCTTCGCCTCCGATGCCGATCGCATCGACGCCATCGCGTCGTTCTTCCCCTTCATCTTCTTCCTCGTGGCGGCGCTCGTGGCCCTTACCACCATGACCCGCATGGTGGAGGAGGAGCGCATGCTCATCGGCACCTTCAAGGCGCTCGGCTACTCGCGGGCGCGCATCACGTCGAAGTACCTCATCTACGCCGCCCTGGCCGCAGGGCTCGGCAGCGTTCTCGGCATTGCGGTGCTCTCCCAGGTGCTGCCCTGGGTCATCATGGAGGCCTACTCCATCGTCTACTACGTGCCCCGCGCCGCCATGCCCATCGACTGGCCCATCGCGCTCGCCGCGGCCGGACTCGGCATCGGCATCACGCTTTTGGCCACCTGGGCCGCCGCCGCGGCCACCCTGCGCGAGACTCCGGCCGCCCTCATGCAGCCGCCGGCGCCCAAGGCCGGCAAGCGCATTCTGCTGGAGCGCGTCGGGCCCCTGTGGCGCCGCCTCTCGTTCTCGTGGAAGGTGACGTTCCGCAACATCTTCCGCTACAAGCGCCGTCTCGTCATGACGTGCGTGGGCATCGCCGGCTGCACGGCGCTTCTGCTGACGGGCCTGGGGCTGCAGAATTCCATCAACGACATCATCGACGTGCAGTACGGCGAGCTGGTTGACTACAACGTCGTCATCTCCGAGAAGGACGACGCTGCAGACGACGAGCGCGAGGCTGCCGCCGCCCTTCTGGGCGACGCCGAGAAGCTGCCCGTGGCCGTCCGTGCCACCGAGACCTCCATGATCGCCCAGGGCGCCGATGGCACCGAGGCCATGACCACCATTGTGGCGCCGTCCGACCCCGAGGCGTTCAAGGAGCTGTGGCACTTCCGCACCCGCGAGGGCCACGATGAGGTGGGGCTGACCGATGCCGGCGCCATCGTCACCGAGAAGCTGGCGACCAAGCTGGGACTTTCGGTGGGCGACGCCATCGTGTTCGCCGAGCAGGACGATTTGGGCAACGCCACGGCGACGACCTATTCCGTGCCCGTGACGGGCATCATCGAGAACTATATCGGTGATTATGCCTTCATGACGCCGGAGACCTACGCGCGCACCTTCGGGGAAGAGCCGGACAACCTCACGGTGTACGCCCGGGCCACCACCGACGAGGGGGAGCGCTCTGCGCTCTCCGAGGCCCTGCGCGCTACGGGGGCGGTGGACACCGTGGCCTTCAACGACGAGGTCATCGACTCTTACAAGCAGATGCTGCGCTCGGTGAACATGGTCGTGGTGGTGCTTGTGGTGGCGGCGGCCGCGCTCGCGTTCATCGTGCTGTACAACCTGACGAACATCAACATCACCGAGCGGGCCCGGGAAATCGCCACGTTGAAGGTGCTCGGCTTTACGCCCCGCGAGGTGAACGCCTACATCTTCCGCGAGATCGTGCTTCTGGCTATGCTGGGCGCGCTTGTGGGCCTGGGCCTCGGCGTGGTGCTGGAGGGCTTCGTCGTGGTGACGGCGGAGGTGGATCAGGTCATGTTCGGGCGCACCATTCATTGGGACAGCTTCGTCATCGCCTTCGTTCTCACCATGGTGTTCACCGCCGTCGTCATGGTCGTCATGCGCCCCAAGCTCGCCCATATCGACATGGTGGAGAGCCTGAAGTCCAACGAGTAGGAAGAACCGGGGCGCTATTTCGAAGGCGAGTCGCCTTTCGCGTTCAAAAGATCATGGATTCAAAGACTTAAGGCCCGATGGAGCAAGGGAGGGACGCATAGCTCGGTGAGCCTGGCCATGTCCGCCGGTGGCGCGTCGCAGCCCTCTTTGAGCCAGCGGCTGAATGCGGCGCGTTCTACCGAGGCGCACATCCAGGCGTAGTAACAGTACTCGTCGGTGAACGCCAATTCGCGGTTTTCAAAGGTTTCTCGGAAGGCGGCGATACGGTTCTCGGCCACCGCGGCTGCACCCTCGTCACTGAACTTGCTTTGCGATGAGTTGGCGAAGAGAAGCCTTTGGCGCTCCATGAGCGTGTACCAGCGCTCGTAACCCTTGCGCCATGAAAGCGTCCGTCCTATGAGGTCGAGCGTAAACGTGTCGCAATGGAGGGCATACCATGAGCCAATAGCGTACTTCGACTCGAAGTAGCTGTAGAACGTCTGCCTTGAAATGCCGGCACGGCGACATATCTCGGTAACTGACAGAGCGCGAATCGGTTCGGTGACAGCCTCCACCACGCGCATACGCACATCGAATCCCCGGGGTTTCTCGATGTAGTGTACTTCCATAAAAAGCCCTCCTTTTCCCGCATGATACCCACGAAAGCGTGAACTTGTCCAGGCGATCTTGACGGTTTGCGCCTTTTGTAAGGAGGTTCCTGACGGGTTGGGAAAACTGCCCGCTGACAGCGAGTCGATGAATTTGCCATGCTCTTCTCGTTCCGAATCATCTGAGGAGAGAGGAAAGGGAGTGGCAATGGACGACAACATGTTCGTTGGCGATTCGACTGCCTGTTCGCGACGTTCGTTCTTGAAGGGGGTCGGCGCCACGGCCGGCTTCACCCTCTTGGCGGGTGCGGGATTGGGAGCGACGGGGTGCGCCCCGCAGGAAGATGGCGCCAACTTGGCTGAAACGGGGCATACGGTTGTGACGCCCCAGGGCACCTACGAGGTGTACGAGACCGATATGCTCGTGTGCGGTTGCGGCTATGCCGGTATGTCGGCGGCGGCGAATGCCGCAAAGAGCGGCTTGAACGTTACGGTGGTTGAGAAGGGCCCGTTCGGCTCTGGCGGCGTGGCGGGTATGAACTTCGATTTCCTCACCACCTGGATCTACGATCCGAACTTCTATCAGTTTGATTCTCAGATCGGACCGGTGCTGAACCAAGAGGTGAATCTTGCCGCACGCCGGTACGCGGAAGAGCGCAACGAGGCGAACCCTGCCTGCTCCGGACAGGGTCAGCAGCTCGATCTCGAAGTTCTCAACAAAGGCCAGATGTTCCCCGAGCGCAACGAGGACGGAAGCTATCACATCTTCTCCGATATCGAGGCGGCCAAGATCTACATGGTGGAAGGCTCCTTCCCCCGCCATGAGACCGACCGTCTGACGATGTCGCCGTGGCTGACCATCGCCGATCAGACCATGCTCACCGATCTTATCGTCAAAGACGGCGTGTGCCAGGGCGCCATGGGCATCCATTTGCCCACGGGCTCCTTCCGAGTGTTTCGCGCCAAGGCCACGGTGATGGCCACGGGCGGCACGTGCTGGATCAACGGGTGGAACACCGTGGCGCCGCAGTCGGGCAGTGTGCCTGACAACACCTCTGATTTGGAGATGGCGGCCTTCCGCCACGGTGCCCCCATCGTGGACGCCGAATGGGCTGATTACGACCTCATCACCGTCTATCCTACGGGCATCTCCTGCGGGTACCCTGCCGGTCTCGGCGCCGACAGCATGTCGGTGGGCTACATCAAGGATCGCAACGGAGACTTGTTCCTCGTGGATGAGGACGATCCCCTGAAGTACCAGAAGAGCCGATCTCTATTCTTGCAGACCGTGGGCCAGTGCATTGCCGACGGGCGCGGGTCGGACGCCGGCGGGGTCTACGTAGATTACTCGACCGATGAGGCGCGCAGCCATATCCGCTACTTCTATCGCCGCAACATCGATCTGTTCCGCGATACGTTCGGTATCGATCCTACGAGCGACCTTATCGAGTGCGGCCTCGAGATGATCGAGCACCAGGGCAGCATCCTCACGGACGAGAAGGCCATGAGCCGCGAGTTCGCCGGTCTGTTCTGCGCTCGCGGCGGCGGTATGACCGGTGCGGCCGGAAGCCCCGGCGTGAGTCACAACTACCTGTACGGCAACTACTCCGCCCACTGCGCGGCCGAGTACGCGAAGACCGCCGAGTTGGGAGAGCTCGACTTTTCCCTCATCGATGCCGAGCGCGAGCGTCTTGAGGCCATTCGCACTAACGCGGATGGGGGAGATCTGCGCCCTGTGACCATTCGACGGGCCATCCAGAACGCGGCGGGATCCGCTATGGGTATCATCCGCACTACCGAGGCCCTGGAGGCGGCCCGCGACGAGCTGGCGCGCATTCGCAAGGAGGATCTCCCGCGCCAGGCCGTGGGCAGCCCGTCGCTGGCTTACAACATGGAGTGGAAAGAGGCCATCGAAAACTACAACCTGCTCACCATTGCCGAGCTGTCCGTGCTCGCATCGCTGACGCGCGAGGAAAGCCGCGGCAGCTATCTGCGCCCCGAGTTCCCGGGCCCGAGCGACGATTGGGCGTGCTCTTTGGCCATCTCGGGCTCCGAGGGCGCCTATGAGACCGCGAAAGTTGAGCTGCCGACCGTCGATTGGGAGTCCATCGACTGGTCGACGGTGGCCTAATTCCAAGGAGGCATGCCATGAAAATTACCGTTACCCGCTTCGATCCCTCACAGGATGCGTCTCCCTACGAGCAGAGCTTCGAAGTGCCCTACCGCGACAACATAACGGCGCTCGAGGCTTTGATGCACATCTACGAGAACGAAGAGCCCATCGCCTTCGACTATTCCTGCCATGGCCGTAGCTGCGGACGCTGCGCCATGATGGTGGACGGCGAGCCCAAGCTGGCCTGCATTACCCCTTTGACCGATGGGGCCCACGATATCGCCCCACTCGAGGGCTACCCGGTGCTGCACGACCTCATCGTCGATAAGACCCAGCGCCATCTAGCCACCTCGGCGCGCTACAACCGCGTGCGCTTCGATGACATGGATCGCGACGAGATCAACCAGTTCGACATGGGCGCCCAGGAGAAGGTGTACTCCATCGAATGGTGCACCCGCTGCGGACGCTGTAGCTCGGTGTGCCCGGCGATGCAGGCCAGCGCCGACTACGTGGGGCCTATGACCATGTTGGCCACGGCCTACCGCTACTACGACCCCTACGATCAGGCAGATCGCGTGGTGCAAGCTGTTCAGGACGGGCTGTACCGGTGCATCCTGTGCGGTCAGTGCACCGAGGTATGCGATTCGGCCGAAATCGATCACCTGACTTACTGGAACGACTTGCGCGCCGCCGCCGAGGAGCGGAATTTGAAGCCGCGCTGGGCGAAGTAGGCCACGTATTTGTGTCGCTGCGGGGGCGGCCGATGGGGCGCTCCCGCTGACAATTATCACAATCGCTGCCGACGCGAAGGCGCCGTCGGCAGCCCGATGAAAGGAGCATAGGGCATGGCAACGGAAACATACGATGCGGTTATTATCGGATCGGGCCATAACGGCCTCATCGTCGGCAACTACTTGGCCATGGCGGGTCTGAGCGTGTGCGTGCTCGAGGCCAAGAACGTCATCGGGGGCTGCACCGCCACGGTGGAATGCACGCTGCCCGGCTTCAAGCACGATATCGGCTCGGTGGCTCTGGGCGCCATCCAGTCCAATCCCGTCTATGCCGATGACGAGTTGGGCATTCGCGAGAAGTACGGGTTCGAGTTCATCGACACGAAGAAGAACGGCGCCACGCTGTATCCCGACGGAACCGGTGTGCTGGAGGACGGCGATTTGGCCCACGAGCTGGAGCAGATCGCCGCGTACTCTCCCGAGGACGCCCAAGCCTACGGGCAGTTCATTCAGGAGAAGGCGCGTCTTCTTCCGCTGATCTCCACGGGCATGTCCACCTGCCCGCCTCCTATGGGCCTGTTCGTCAATCAGTTGAACTCCACGCCGGAGGGCCGTGATCTGTTCAAGTCCATGTCGATGACGGCCCTGCAGATGGCGCAGCAGTGGTTTAAGCACCCCAAGACGATCTCCCATGTGTTGAAGATCTCCACGGAGGTCATGGTCACGCCAGAGGATGCCGGGAGCGCCATGTGGATGATGTTCGTGGCCGTGGGCAATGCCTTCCGCTCGGGATCGCTGCCCAAGGGCGGCTCCATCGCGCTGCCCAACGCCTTGGCGGCCGCCCTGAAAGACCGCGGCGGCAAGATCGTTCTCAACAAGAAGGTGACCAAGATCAACGTTGAGAATGGGCGTGCCGTCAGCGTCGAGACCGAGGACGGCGACGTCTACGTGGGAACGAAGGCCATCATCTCCAACGTGGATGCCCGTCGCGTGTTCCTCGAGATGGTGGACGGCTACGAGCTCGATCCCAAGTTCAAGCGCGACCTGGAGCAAATCGTTCCGGCGCCCATGTCCGGTGTCATGCAGGCGGTGGCCATCGACGATGCGCCGCACTACAAGGCCGGTCCCGAGTTCGACGACGCCGTCGTGGTGGAGCCCATTCCCGAGAACTTCCAGGACCTGCTGGACGGCTATCGCGCCATGGTCGAGGGCCGTCTTCCCGAGAAGCGCTCCCTGTGCCCCGAATCGCTCGTGCCGTCGCTGTTCGACCCCCAGCGGGCCCCCGAGGGCAAGCATGTCCTCTACCTCTGGCAGCTGGCCCCCTCCGGCGTCGGCGAGGAGGGCATGGACTGGTGGAAGAACCATCCCGAGGAGGTGGAGCGCTTTGCCCGCGACATCCGCGAGCACTTCTTCAGCTACACCACCAATCTCAGCGAAGACAACGTGATGGCCTACAAGGTGTTCACGCCCGACTTCTACAGCGAGTGGAACGAGAACATCATCGACGGCAACATCACGGGTCCGGGCGCCTATCTGTTCCAGAGCTACGCCTATCGCCCTCTGCCCGAGATCGGCCAGTTCCGCACGATGATCGACGGTCTGTACCTGACGGGCATGGGCACCCATCCGGGCGGCGCGGTCACCGGCGGCGGCCGCGGCACGGCTCAAGTCGTTTTGGAGGATCTGGACATCGACTGGGACGACACGCTGGATAACAAGTAAGCGCGAAAGGATCTGACCGCTCATGGCTAAATGCTTGAATATCTTGGAAATCGTCTTCGGTGCCTGGGTGCTCCTCTCGGTTCCGCTGCTCGGCTGCGCCAGCGCCGCCCTCGCCGTAGACCTGATGGCCGGCGCGCTTATCGTGGTGCTCGCCGGGGTCTCGACGGGCATGAAGGAGTACAACCCGGGCTGCGACTGGGCGCTGGTGTTCGTGGGATGCGCCTTCGCTGTGTGGGGCATCGCCGATGCGGCGGCGAGCCTTGGCGGCGCCCCGGTCAACGAGATCATCTTCGGGCTTTTGGTGGCGCTCGTCGCCTTCGGGGCCACGCGCTTCACCACGGTTTACGATGGCGCGTCCTTCTACGATCGCGGGGGAGCGCCCATGGTGGACGTGAAGAGCCTGCGCATGAAGGACGACACCATTCTCATGAAAGCGCTTCTGCTGCAATCCATGCCCTCGACGGTCTACGTGCGCCCCGATGAGGTATGGAAGGTGCTGACGATGATCCCCTTCGACCTCGTCAAGCAGCTCCCCGCGTTCCTCGTGAAGGGCTACAAGGATTGCCGGGCCCAACAGAAAGAGGCTCAGAAGTAGAACGTCTGGGGCTGAGGCTTGACATTAGAGCGAAGGGCTCCCTCGTGCAGGGCGCCCTTCGCATTGGTCAATTATCTGTGTTCCGCTGGGTTTGAGTGCTGTTTTGGCGGAACCTGTGAACCCTGTGGGCTTCGATTTTGCGGGCGCGGGCTGTGCTACTATAGCGGGCAAACCTTACGGGCCGCATAAGGCGGCCCTCTTCGCGAAGGAGGAGCACCGAATTTATGAAGGTAACCGAGAAAAAGCTCGCCGACGGCGTCATCAAGCTCGATTGCGAGGCGACGGCCATCGAGGTTAACAACGCGCTCAAGGAGGCCGCCGAGGCCTTCGCCATGCAGATGGGCGTCCGTCCCGCACCGGGCAAATCCATCGAGGAGCTGGCGAAAGAACAGCTGGGCATCGCTGATCTGGACAAGATCGTCGAGCCCAACGCCATCGAGGTGCTCGTGCCCCGGGCGCTCGACCGCCGCAACCTCGTGCCGGCGTTCCCGCCCAAGGCCACGCCCACGGTGAAGTTCGAGCGCGGCAAGAAGTTCACGTTCACCCTGAACGTCACCGTGAAGCCCACCTACGAGCTGACCAGCTACGAACCGGTGGAGATCACCGTGCCCCCCTTCACCTTCGACGAGACTCCCATCAACCAGCAGCTGGAGGAGATCGCCAAGAACTCCGTCACCTACGTGGTGGCCGACGCGAAGCCGCTTGAGGCGGGAGACGCCTGCTCCATCGCTATGAAGTGCTTCGACGACGGCGAGGAGATCAAAGCGCTCACCTGCGAGGATCGCACCTACCTCATGGGTCGGGGCTATATGCCCGAGGGCTTCGATGAGGCGCTCGTCGGTATGGAGCCGGGCCAGACCAAGGAGTTCACCTTCGAGGCCCCCTTGGGCACGGAGAACGGGGAAGTGGTGAACAAGCCCATCTCCTGTACCGTCACCGTGAAGGAGATTCAGCAGGAGGTCGTGCCGATCATCGACGACGCTTGGGTGAAGGCAAACATGCCCATGTTCGCGAGCCGCGAGGCGCTCATCGCCGACATGCGCCGCGTCTTCGAGGCCCAGCAGCACGAGGCCTACGAAGGCTACGTGCAGCAGATGGCCGTGGGCCAGCTTACGCGCCGCTTCGAGGGTCGCATCGCCGACGAGATCTACGAGGCCACGCGCGACCAGCTCATGCAGAACCTGCGCATGGAGCTTCAGCAGGCCGGTATGACCTGGGAGCAGTTCGTGGCCCAAAATGGCGGCGAGCAGCAGTTCGGCATGATGCTCATGATGCAGACCCGCGAGGTGCTGGTGCAGGGCTTCTGCCTGGATGCCGTGTTCCGCCACGAGAAGATGGCCCTCACCGACAAGGACCTGGAGGACGCCTGCTACGGCATGAATCCCCAGGGCAATCCCAAGATGATGCGCCAGCAGCTGGAGGACTCGGGTCGCGGCTTCGCTCTGCGCGAGACGGCCGAGCGCCTGAAGGCCGCCCGCTTCGTGGCCTCCCAGGCGAAGATCACCGTAGCCGACGCGCCCGCGGCACCCGCTGACGCGCCCGCGGCGCCCGCCGACGAGGCGAAGGCGGCCGACGAGAACTAGCTTACGGGCCGATATCGGCCTTGCGCCATAACCACACGCCAGGGCGGGGGCTTCCCCGCCCGTTTCTATGAAGGACGTACTCTCTGTGTCTAAGAAGCCCGCGCCCCAATCTCATCGCAGTCCCAAGCGCCCGGAAAAGGGCGCTCCGAAAAACGCGCGTCCCTCCCTGCCGGCTTCGGCGTTCCTGCCCACCACGCGGGCCGAGGCCGATGCGCGCGGCTGGGGGCAGCTCGACTTCGTCTACGTCTCCGGCGACGCCTACGTGGATCATCCCTCCTTCGGGAGCGCCATCATCACGCGGGTGCTGGAATCCCACGGCTACAAGGTGGGCTTCGTCGCCCAGCCCGATTGGAACGACCCGGAAAGCATCGCGGTGTTCGGCGAGCCGCGGCTGGGATTCCTCGTGTCGGCGGGCAACATGGACTCCATGGTGAACCACTACACGGTGAACAAGAAGCGCCGCCACGACGACGCCTACACGCCGGGCGGCAAGGGCGGCGCGCGCCCCAACCACGCGGCCGTGGTCTATTCGAACCTCATTCGCCGCACCTTCAAGGAAACGCCCATCATTTTGGGCGGCATCGAGGCGAGTTTGCGCCGGCTCGCCCATTACGACTACTGGTCCGATTCCCTCAAGCGCTCCATCTTGCTTGATTCCGGGGCCGATCTCATCTCCTACGGCATGGGGGAGCGCTCTATCGTCGAGATTGCCGATGCCCTCGCCGCGGGCCTTTCCGTGAGCGACCTCACCTTCATCGATGGCACGGTGTTTCGCACCCGTTCGCTGGAACACGTGGTTGACTACGAGATGCTGCCCGGCTGGGAAGAGATTTCGGGCGACAAGCGCGCCTTCGCGGAGAGCTTCGCCACCCAGTACCGCGCGAGCGACCCGGTGTGTGGCAGTCGCTTGGTGGAGACCTATCCCCATGGCGTGTATGTCGTGCAGAACCCGCCGGCTGCGCCGCTGACCCAAAATGAGATGGACGCCGTCTATCGCCTGCCCTATGCGCGCACGTGGCATCCTTCCTACGACGAGGCCGGCGGCGTGCCGGCGCTTTCCGAGGTGAAGTTCTCGCTCACCTCCTGTCGCGGCTGCTTCGGCGAGTGCGCCTTCTGCGCGCTCACTTTCCACCAGGGGCGCATCGTCACGGGCCGCTCCCACGAGTCGCTGCTCGACGAGGCCCGCGTCATGACGGCCGATCCCGAGTTCAAGGGCTACATCCACGATGTGGGAGGTCCCACGGCCAACTTCCGCGGGCCGGCTTGCGCCAAGCAGCGCACGCGAGGCGCCTGCACAGACCGCCGCTGCTTGGGCACGAAGCCCTGCCCGGCGATGAAGGCCGATCATCGCGACTACACGGGTCTTCTGAGCAAGCTGCGGAAGCTGCCCGGCGTGAAGAAGGTGTTCGTGCGCTCCGGCATTCGCTTCGACTACGTCATGGCCGACCCCGATCCCGATCGCACGTTTCTGCGCGAGCTGGTCGAGCACCACGTGTCCGGCCAGCTGCGCGTGGCCCCCGAGCATGTGTCCGACACCGTGCTTGCTGCCATGGGCAAGCCGCCTCGGGCCGTCTACGACGCATTCTGCGACGCTTTCGAGGAAATCAATCGCGAGACGGGCAAGAAGCAGTTCGTCGTGCCTTATCTCATGTCGTCGCATCCGGGCAGCACGTTGGCCGAGGCCATCGAGCTGGCCGAGTACGTGCGCGACATGGGCTTCAACCCCGAGCAGGTGCAGGATTTCTACCCCACGCCCTCGACGATTTCCACGTGCATGTACTACACCGGGCTCGATCCCCTGACTATGGAACCCATTTACGTGCCGAAGACCCCGCACGAGAAGGCCCTTCAGCGGGCGCTCATCCAGTACCGCAACCCCGACAACTACGACTTGGTGCGCGAGGCGCTAACGAAGGCCGGGCGAACCGACCTCATCGGCTGGGACAAGCAGTGCCTCATCCGCCCCAAGCGCCCCAAGAAGAGGGAAGTGGAGGACGGCGGTGCCCCGCGCAAGGGGAAGGGGAGGTTTGCGAAGGGCGGACCTGCCAAGGGCGCATCTTCCAGCCGTCCCGGCCCTGCTTCGGCTCAGCGCGCCGGCAAGCCGCCCAAGGCCAACGGTCGCAAAGGCGGCATCCGCAAAGGTCGTTAAGTCGCCTATTCCCGTGACGAGCCTAAGTGTGCGGGAAATGTGACGGTTGGCCGCTTGTCGAAAAAGTTCTTGAGGCGGTTGCCCCCCACCCCTATAATGCTTCTTTGCGTCTGTGTGCCCAGCGATGGATACACCCGGGCGCGTGGCAAGACGGCGTCGCAGCGTAGAGCCTCCATCTGCGCCGGTCGGCAATCGCCTCGCCACTACCGTAGGGGAGGTTCCGGTGTGCGGAGAGGCGCGCGAGCGGAAACTCCAAAGGAAAGGGGCGAACGTGTCCCGCTGGTTGCCGTTACCGGCCGGCGAGCGCGGAAGCCCGAAGTCAAGAAAGGTTGTTACTGTGGGAATCAAACAGTACAAGCCGACGAGCCCCGGCCGACGTTTCCAGACGGTCTCCGACTTCTCGGAGATCACCACGTCCAAGCCGGAGAAGTCTCTTCTGGCCCCGAAGCCGAAGAAGGCCGGTCGCAACTGCTATGGCCGCATCACCACCCGTCACCAGGGCGGCGGCAACAAGCAGCGCTACCGCATCATCGACTTCAAGCGCAACAAGGACGGCGTGCCCGCCAAAGTTGCCACCATCGAGTACGATCCCAACCGCTCGGCCCGTATCGCTCTGCTGCACTACGTTGACGGCGAGAAGCGCTACATCATTCACCCGAAGGGCCTGAAGGTGGGCGACATCGTGGTCTCCGGTCCGGAAGCCGACATCAAGCCGGGCAACGCTCTGCCCCTGGCGAACATCCCCGTCGGTACGCTGATCCACAACGTGGAGCTGCAGCCGGGCAAGGGCGCCGCTATCGCCCGTTCCGCCGGCACCTCCATCCAGCTCATGGGCAAGGAGGGCAACTACGCCATCCTGCGCATGCCCTCTTCCGAGATGCGCCGCGTGCTCATCACCTGCCGCGCCACCATCGGCGAGGTGGGCAACGCCGAGCACTCCAACATCAAGATCGGCAAGGCCGGCCGCAAGCGCTGGATGGGCGTTCGCCCCTCTGTCCGCGGTACGGTTATGAACCCGGTCGACCATCCGCACGGCGGCGGCGAGGGCAAGAACAAGTCCGCCGGTCGTCACCCGGTCACCCCCTGGGGCGTGCCGACCAAGGGCCATCGCACCCGCAACAAGAAGAAGGCCTCGAGCCGTCTCATCATCCGTCGTCGCAAGAAGTAGCGGAATCGTAAGGAGTCATAGTGAGCAGAAGTTTGAAAAAGGGTCCTTTCGTAGAACCGCGCCTTCTTGCCCGCATCGAGGCAATGAACGCGGCCGGCGAAAAGGAAGTCATCAAGACGTGGTCCCGCGCGAGCACCATCTTCCCGGAAATGGTGGGTCACACCATCGCCGTGTACGATGGCCGCAAGCACGTGCCGGTCTACGTTACCGAGTCCATGGTTGGTCACAAGCTGGGCGAGTTCTCGCCGACCCGTACCTTCAAGGGTCATGCGGCCGACAAGAAGAAGCGATAGGGCATAGGTGAGAAGTTACATGGAAACTAAAGCAGTATCGCGTTACGTCCGCATCGCTCCCCGCAAGGCCCGCATCGTGGTCGACCTGGTTCGCGGCAAGTCCGTGCCCCAGGCCCGCGAGATCCTGGCTTTCTGCGAGCGCGCCGCCGCTGAGACCGTCGCAAAGACGCTGAACTCCGCCGTGGCCAACGCCGAGCACAACAATCACCTTCGCGGCGACAACCTGGTGGTCAAGGCCGCCTACGTCGACGAAGGCCCGACCCTGAAGCGCATTCGTCCCCGCGCCAAGGGCTCCGCGTCGCGCATCAACAAGCGCACGTGCCACATCACCATTGTCGTCGCACCCCGAGAGGAGGCATAAGGTCCATGGGTCAGAAAGTCAGCCCTACCGGATTCCGCCTCGGTATCACCGAGGATTGGCGCAGCCGCTGGTACGCCGGTAAGGATTACGCCAAGACGCTCGAGAACGATATCGCCATCCGCAAGTTTCTCGACAAGCAGCTCGCCCGTGCCTCCGTGTCTCGCGTGGACATCGAGCGCGCCGGCGACAAGATCAAGGTGACCATCACCACGGCTCGCCCCGGCGTGGTCATCGGCAAGAAGGGCGCCGAGATCGACGCTCTGCGCAAGAAGCTCGAGAAGGTCGCCGACGGCCCGGTCTCCATCGACGTGGTCGAGGTGAAGCGCCCCGAGCTGGACGCCGAGCTCATCGCCCAGTCCGTGGCCGAGCAGCTCGAGGGCCGCGTGGCCTTCCGCCGCGCCATGCGCAAGGCCGTGCAGTCCGCCATGAAGTCCGGCGCCAAGGGCATCCGCATCCAGTGCTCCGGCCGTCTGGGCGGCGCCGAGATGAGCCGCCGCGAGTGGTACCGCGAGGGTCGCGTGCCGCTGCACACCCTCCGCGCGAAGATCGACTACGGCTTCGCCACCGCCGCCACCACCATGGGCTCCATCGGCGTGCAGGTGTGGGTGTACCACGGCGAGGTGCTGCCGGGCCAGAAGGCTCCCCAGCCCGCGCTCGAGGGTTCGTCCCGTCCGAACCGTTCCCGTCGTAACGATCGCCGCGAGAGGGGTGACAAGTAAATGCTCGTACCTAAGCGCGTTAAGCACCGTAAGGTGCAGCGTGGTTCCATGAAGGGCAAGGCCAAAGGTGGCACCCGTCTGAACCACGGCGAGTATGGCATCCAGGCCCTCGAGGCGCACTGGATCACCAACCGTCAGATCGAGGCAGCTCGTATTGCCATGACCCGTCACATGAAGCGTGGCGGCAAGGTCTGGATCACGATCTTCCCCGACAAGCCCATCACCTCCAAGCCCGCCGAGACCCGCATGGGCTCCGGTAAGGGCAACCCCGAGGGCTGGGTCGCTGTCGTGAAGCCCGGCCGCATCATGTTCGAGATCGCCGGCGTCGATGACGAGACCGCCCGCGAGGCTCTGCGTCTGGCCATCAACAAGCTGCCCATCAAGTGCAAGATCGTCACTCGTGAAACGGAGGGGCAGCAATAATGAAAGCAGCAGAGATTCGTGAACTTTCTGCCGAAGACCTGCAGGTGAAGCTGAAGGAGGCCAAGGCGGAGCTGTTCAACCTTCGCTTCCAGATGGCCACCAGCCAGCTGGACAACACTGCCCGCGTCAAGCAGGTTAAGAAGGACATCGCGCGCATCATGACTGAGATGCGGGCTCGCGAGCTGAGCGCGTAGCTTAAGGAAGGTGCAAGAAATGACTGAAGAGCGCAATCTGCGTAAAGTACGTCAGGGCGTCGTCGTCAGCGATGCCAACGACAAGACCATCGTGGTGGCCGTCGAGGAGCGCAAGCCCCATCCCATCTACAAGAAGATGATCACCTCCACCAAGAAGTTCCATGCCCATGACGAGAACAACGAGGCCGGCGTCGGCGACACTGTTCAGATCATGGAGACGCGCCCGCTGTCCAAGATGAAGCGCTGGCGTTTGCTGAAGATCGTCGAGAAGGCCAAATAGTTTGAGTGCTCCGGCACGAGGACTATTGATAAGGAAAGTAGGAACATCACATGATTCAGATGCAATCCATGCTCGCCGTGGCCGACAACTCCGGCGCTCGCAAGGTGCAGTGCATCAAGGTCCTGGGCGGCTCGAAGCGCCGCTACGCGGGCCTCGGTGACGTGATCATCTGCAGCGTCAAGGAAGCGATGCCCAACGGCAACGTCAAGAAGGGCGAGGTCGTGCGTTGCGTGATCGTGCGCGTGAAGAAGGAAGTCCGTCGCGCCGACGGCTCCTACATCCGCTTCGATCAGAACGCCGCCGTGCTCATCAACAACGACGGCTCCCCGCGCGGCACCCGTATCTTCGGGCCCGTTGCTCGCGAGCTGCGCGACAAGAAGTACATGAAGATCGTGTCTCTGGCACCGGAAACGCTGTAGGGGAGGTGTCAGAATGGCTCAGAACAAGATGACGATCCGCAAGGGCGACACCGTCAAGGTCATCGCCGGCAAGGACCGCGGCAAGACCGGCAAGGTGCTGCGCTCGGTGCCCGAGAAGTCCCGCGTTGTCGTGGAGAAGGTGAACATGGTCAAGAAGGCCATGCGCCCGACCCAGGCCAACCCCCAGGGCGGCATTTCCACCGTCGAGGCGCCCATCCACGTGTCCAACGTGATGCTCGTGTGCCCCAGCTGCGGCGAGGCCACCCGCGTGGCCCGTCGCCGCGAGGACGGCAAGCTCGTCCGCGTCTGCAAGAAGTGCGGCAAGGACATCCCCGCCGTCGAGGCCTAAGATAAGGCACTCGAGGCTCTGAACAGACCGCCTGCTACCGAATTTGTGTAGCGGGCGGTTTTTACTTGGAATGTGTCTCGTTTTGTGGGACAATTTCCAATCGCGCGCAAGCGCCATGGCCCTGGGAAGGTCCCAGGGACGCCGGGTCGGAAATCCGGCGTTTAATCCATCGGAGAAAGGTTTGAAGAAAGATGGCTGATACCCCCCGCCTCAAGGTGAAGTACCAGACCGAGATCGTCCCCGCGCTCGTCGAGCAGCTCGGCATCAAGAACATCAACTGCGTGCCGAAGCTGGAGAAGATCGTCGTGAACATGGGCGTCGGCGCCGCTGCCGGCGATTCCAAGCTGCTTGATGCCGCCATGAACGACATGCGCATCATCACCGGCCAGCAGCCCTGCGTGACCCGCGCCAAGAAGTCCATCGCCGGCTTCCATGTGCGCGAGGGCCAGGCCATCGGCTGCAAGGTGACCCTGCGCGGCGACCGCATGTGGGAGTTCCTCGATCGCCTGCTGGCCACCGCCCTTCCGCGCGTCCGCGACTTCCGCGGCATCTCGCCGAAGAGCTTCGACGGCCGCGGCAACTACACCCTGGGCATCACCGAGCAGCTCATCTTCCCGGAGATCGAGTACGACAAGATCGACCGCACCCGCGGCATGGACATCACCTTCGTGACCAATGCCGGCGACAACGATTCCGCGTTCGCTCTTCTGTCCGCCCTCGGCTTCCCGTTCAAGAGCAAGTAAACCGACCGGGGCGCATAGGGCCCCGCGTCGCGCAACCTCGGTCACAAGTCCGCGATAAGGCTGCGGGCTTAAGGACATAAAGAAAGAAGGACATGCATGGCTAAGAAATCGATGATCGCCAAAGCCAAGCGCGAGCCGAAGTTCTCTACGCGTCAGCACAACCGCTGCACCCGTTGCGGACGTCCCCGCGCCTACTATCGCAAGTTCGGCCTGTGCCGTATCTGCGTGCGTGAGTTGGCTAACAAAGGCGAGCTGCCCGGCGTGACCAAGGCTTCCTGGTAGAAGACGCGGACACGCGGGTGTGCCGACGTTAAAGGCGGAGGCGCTATGGGCGCCGACGAACCGAACGCCGGTTCATCACGGATCAAAGGAGAAAACAAACATGACAATGACCGACCCCATCGCAGACATGCTTACGCGCGTGCGTAACGCCCAGTCTGCCGGCAAGGACACCGTGTCCATGCCGACGAGCAAGAAGCTCGTCGAGATCGTGCGCATCATGGAGCAGGAAGGCTACATCCAGCGCTTCGATGTCATCGACGGCGAGCCCCGCGGCACCCTTGAGATCACCCTCAAGTACGGCCCGAAGAAGGCCAAGACCATCCGCGGCATCAAGCGCATCTCCAAGCCGGGTCTGCGCATCTATGCCGGCAAGGACGATCTGCCCCGCGTGCTCGGCGGCCTCGGCACGGCAATTATCTCGACCAGTCGCGGCGTCATGACCGACCGCGATGCCCGCAAGCAGGGCATCGGCGGCGAGGTCATCGCCTATCTGTGGTAGGAAAGGAAGGTATCTAGTATGTCTCGTATCGGCAAGATGCCCATCCCCGTTCCTGCCGGCGTCGATGTGACCATCGACGGCCAGACGGTGACGGTGAAGGGCCCCAAGGGGGAGCTTACCCGCACGTTCCTGCCGTCCATGACCATCACCCGCGACGGCGATGAGCTCATCGTCACCCGTCCCGACGACACCCGTGAGTCCAAGAGCGCCCACGGCCTGACCCGCACCCTTCTCGCCAACATGGTGGAGGGCGTGTCGAACGGCTTCTCCAAGAAGCTGCAGCTCGTCGGCGTCGGCTATCGTGCCGCACTCAAGGGCAAGGATCTCGAGATGCAGCTCGGCTACTCCCACCCCGTGCTGGTGGAGGCTCCCGAGAACATCACCTTCGAGGTGCCCTCTCAGACCGAGATCGTCGTGTCCGGTCCGAGCAAGGAGCAGGTCGGCCAGGTTGCCGCGAACATCCGCAAGTGGCGCAAGCCGGAGCCCTACAAGGGCAAGGGCATTCGCTACGAGGGCGAGCATGTCCGCCGCAAGGCTGGCAAGGCCGGCAAAGACTAAGTGCCTATTCGGTAGCTGATTGAAGGGATTAAACCTATGAATAAGCAACAGGAGAAGCAGGCCCGTCTTGCCCGTCGCCATCGTCGCGTGCGCGGCAAGATCTCCGGCACTGCAGCTCGCCCGCGTCTGTGCGTGACGCGGAGCAACAGCAACATGTACGTGCAGGTCATCGATGACGTGGCCCACACCACCATCTGCGGCGTCTCTACCCTCGGGGAGGCCTTCAAGGCCACCGGCAAGTCCGGCGCGACCGTCGAGGGCGCAGCCGAGCTCGGCACCATCGTTGGCAAGTTGGCTCAGGAAAACGGCGTGACGGAAGTTGTGTTCGACCGTGGCGGCCACCTGTATCATGGGCGCGTGAAGGCTCTGGCCGAAGCTGCCCGTGAAGCAGGATTGAAATTCTAGAAGGGGTTTTAGCTTATGGCTCGTAACAACAACCGTCAGCAGGAGAGCACGACTCCTGAGCTTCAGGAGCGCGTGGTCTTCATCAATCGCGTCGCGAAGACCGTCAAGGGCGGCCGTCGCATGCAGCTCTCGGCCCTGGTCGTCGTCGGCGACGGCAACGGCCGTGTGGGCGTGGGCATGGGCAAGTCCGCCGAGGTGCCCACCGCCATCAAGAAGGGCGTCGAGGACGCGAAGAAGAACATGTTCACCGTCCCCGTGACCGCCGAGGGCTCGGTGCCCCACGAGATCATGGGCGAGTACGGTGCCGGCCGCGTGCTGATCAAGCCCGCTGTTCCCGGTACCGGCGTGCTCGCCGGTGGCCCGGTTCGCGCCATCATGGAGCTTGCCGGCGTTCAGAACGTGATCACCAAGTCGCTGGGCACGGACAACGCCATGAACATCGTGAAGGCTGCCGCCGAGGGTCTCAAGAACATGGAGAGCCCCGTCCAGGTCGCCGAGCGCCGCGGCATCTCCGTGGCCGAGATGTTCGGCGGGAAGGAGAACTAATGGCTGAGACGAACAAGACGCTGCGCCTCACCCAGGTGAAGAGCGCCATCGGCCGCAAGCCGAACCAGGGTCGCACCCTGCGCGCGCTGGGCCTGCACGGCATCGGCAGCACCACCGAGCAGGTGGACAACGAGAGCGTGCGTGGGATGATTTTCACGGTTAAGCATCTCATCACCGTCGAGGAAATTTAAGCCTCGTCACACTTTTGATGGACTCCGGCGTGTTCCCAGAGGGGAGCACGCCGTTGCCATGATAGATGGAAGTTTGCTAGCGGCGAGCTGCTAGCACTGACTGAGGGAAGAGGAAATCCCCGGTCAGAGAGCGAAAAGGAGATTTACTTACATGGAACTCAAGGATCTGCGCCCGGCCGAGGGCTCGACGAAGAACCGCAAGCGCGTGGGCCGCGGCCCCGCTTCCGGCACCGGCAAGACCGCCGGTCGCGGCATGAACGGCCAGAAGTCCCGTGCCGGTGGCGGCAAGGGTGCCGGCTTCGAGGGCGGCCAGACGCCGCTCGCCCGTCGTCTGCCGAAGCTGCCCGGCTTCCGCAACTTCAACCGCGTGGAGTACCTGCCCGTGAACGTCAGCCGTCTCGATGCCAAGTTCGAGGCCGGCGACGTGGTGGATGGCGAGTCCCTGAAGGCCAAGGGCATCATCAAGCATGCCGACGCGCTGGTGAAGGTGCTCGGCGACGGCGAGATCACCAAGGCTCTCACTGTCCGCGTCGATAAGGTGTCCGCTTCCGCCAAGGCGAAGATCGAGGCGGCCGGAGGAAAGGTCGAAGAGCCTTGCTAAGCTCAATCATTGACGCATTCAAGGTTCCGGAGCTGCGCAAGAAGATCCTCTTCACCTTGGCTATTCTTGCGCTGTACCGCTTCGGTGCCTACGTGCCGGTGCCGGGCATTCCCTTCCATGAGTTTGCCACGGCCTTCCAGGACACGGGCGTGGCTATGACCATGCTCGACCTGTTCACCGGTGGCGCGCTGTCGAACTTCTCGGTGTTCTCGCTCGGCATCATGCCCTACATCACCGCATCCATCATCATGCAGCTGATGCAGGGCGTCATCCCCGCCGTGGGCCGCTGGGCTCGCGAGGGGGATACGGGCCGTCGCAAGATCACCCAGGTGACCCGCTACCTGACGCTGGGTCTCGGCCTCATCAACGCGGTGGGCTACCTGCTGCTGTTCAAGTCGCCGGCCTACGGTGTGCAGTTCTCCACGGAGGTGCCCGAGGCGCTCACGAACATCATCATCGTGTTCACCTTGGTCGCCGGTACCGCCTTCATCATGTGGATGGGCGAGCTTATCACCCAGCGCGGCATCGGCAACGGCATGTCGCTCATCATCTTCGTGAGCATCGTGTCCCGCGTGCCGTCGGCCATCTTCTCGTCGGCAACCCTGACGAACGATCTGGGCACGGGCATCGCGCTCACCATCGTGATTTTGGCCGTGGTGCTCGTCTGCATCCCGCTGATCATCTTCGTGGAGCGCGCCCAGCGCCGCATTCCGGTCAACTACGCCAAGCGCGTCCAGGGCCGCAAGATGATGGGAGGCCAGTCCACTTACATTCCGCTGAAGGTGAACGCGGCCGGCGTTATCCCGATCATCTTCGCGAGCTGCATCATCTACTTCCCGGCGCAGCTGGCGGCGATCTTCAACGTCGATTGGCTGACCACCTTCGCGAACTGGTGCTCCACCGGCTGGCTGAACTGGCTGCTCACCGTTGCCCTCATCGTGTTCTTCGCGTACTTCTACACCTCCATGGTGTTCAATCCGGAGGAGACGGCGGACAACATCCGCAAGCAGGGCGGCTTCATCCCCGGCGTGCGTCCGGGCACGGCCACGGTGCAGTACATCAAGAACGTGATCAACCGCGTGACGCTGCCCGGCGGCATCTTCATCGCGCTGATCGCGGTTGTGCCCACCATCATCTTCTACTTCACCAACAACCAGCTCATCCAGGCCTTCGGCGGTACGTCCATCCTCATCATGATCGGCGTGGCGCTTGACACCATGAGCAAGGTGGAGAGCCAGTTGAAGATGTACAACTACGAAGGCTTCTTTAAGTAAGGCGGACGCGCAGTCCGAATAGGAAAGGATGTTTGCTATGAACATCGTGCTTTTGGGGGCGCCGGGTGCCGGCAAGGGTACTCAGGCCGCCAAGCTGGTGGAGGAGTTCTCCACGCCCCATATCTCCACGGGCGACATGCTGCGCGCCGCCGTGGCCGCCGGCACCGAGCTGGGCCAGAAGGCCAAGTCCTACATGGACGCCGGCGACTTGGTGCCCGACGACGTCATCATCGGTCTGGTGACCGAGCGCCTGCAGGACGACGACACCGCTGCCGGCTTCATCCTGGACGGCTTCCCGCGCACCTCGGCCCAGGCCGTGGCGCTGGACGCGGAGCTCTCCAAGCTGGGCCGTCCGCTGGACGCCGCCCTGCTCATCGATGTGGATCCCGAGGTCATCGTGGCCCGTCTCACCTCTCGTCGCATGTGCCGCGACTGCGGCTACATCGGCAGCGCCGCCGACGGCGACACCTGCCCCAAGTGCGGCGGCGAGATGTACCAGCGCGACGACGACAACGAGGCCACGGTGCGCAACCGTCTCGACGTGTACGAGACGTCCACGAGCCCGCTGATCGACTACTACCGCGGCTGCGAGCTACTCGTCACCATCGACGGCGACCGCGACCCGAACGTGGTGTACGCCGACGTCAAGGAGGCCCTCGACCTGTAGGCCGGAGGACGCACAGCCAAAACCGTAGGGGGCGACCTTGGTCGCCCCTTTTTTGTCGTGCGCTGTCGTTCTGCTTGCGAGGGCTGACCAAGGTCAGCCCCTACGAGAGGGAATGCGCTTCCGTTTCCTTCGTGAGAGCAGACCAAGTGATGCCCCTACGGTATAATTCCCTTCATGCCCACTGTGCGCGAGAACATAGCCTACACCTTCGAGCATTTCATGCTCGTCTACCGCGGTACCTTGCTGAAGGTGGCCCGGGCGGTGGCGATCATTGCTCTTATCGCCCTGGCGTTGGAGGTCTTCGTCTTCAATATCAACTTCTTCACTTCGTCGGGCTATCGAACCATCAACTTGGACGACCGTATTCAGCTCCAGCGCAACGACGAGGGTGCCTTTCTGCTCACTGATGTGGATCACACGCTCGAGTTCTCCAGCCTGAACACCGAGGTGCGCAACATCCGCATCGATTTCAATGCCGATCAGCCGGCCCAGAACATCGCCGTGAAGATCCAGTTCACCGACTCGGCCCACCAGACCTATTTCGACACCACGGAGTACACCGTCGGCATCCCCGATGCGAGCGTGTCCACGGTGGTGGATCCGAGCAAGTTCATCAACCTGCAGACCGCCGGGTACGTGGAGAACTTGCGCATCGAGGTAGTGGGGGAGGACGTCTCCTACCCCATCCTCTTGAACGGCGTTTCCCTGAATGCCCACCGCCCCTTCGCCTTCAACCCGTTGCGCTTTGTGGCCGTTTTCGGGCTGCTGCTTTTGGGCTACGCCTTCCGTCCCAAGTCGGCCATCTACCGCATTCGCATCGTCGAGAACCCGCGCAAGTCGAAGGCGGGCATCATCTTCGCCGTGGCCATCGAGCTGGCGCTTACGACGACTTTCCTCTTCTACGGCTCGAACCTCGTGGGCGTGGCCACCTCTTCCTACAACTACGGCGCCTGGAACGGCACGTCGCTTGTGAACACCTTCGAGGTGGGCGGCGACAACGCGCAGCAGTACGCCATGCTGGCCCAGGCCATGGCCAAAGGCCAGCTGTACCTGGAGGAGGAGCCGCCCCAGTGGCTCAAGGATATGGAAGACCCTTACGACAAGGGCGCCCGCGACGAGGCCCAGAAGGAGACCGGCGAGCCCTATCTGTTCGACGTGGCCTATCATGACGGGCACTACTACGTCTACTTCGGCGTGGTGCCGGTGCTGCTGTTCTACCTGCCCTTCTATCTGCTCACCGGGGCCAATTTCCCCACGGCCATCGGTGTGCTCGTTATGGCGCTGCTGTTCATCTTGGGAGCCACGGCCCTGCTCGACCGGTTCGCCCGCTACCATTTCCGTTCGGTGAGCCTCGGTGTGTACCTGCTGCTTCAGATACCGCTCGTGTTCTGCTGCGGCATCATGTATCTGGTGAAATTCCCGACCTTCTATTCCCTGCCCATCATGTGCGGCCTGGCGTTCTCGGTGTGGGGCCTGTATTGCTGGATGCGCTCGCGGCTCGCCGCGCACAAGTGCGGCTGGCTGTTCGCCGGATCGCTGTGCATGGCGCTCGTGGCCGGCTGCCGTCCCCAGCTGCTCGTGCTGTCGCTTCTGGCCTTCCCGCTGTTCTGGCGCACCTACATCATCGAGCGCCGGCTGGCCACCCGCCGGGGCGTCGTGGAGTTCGCCTGCCTGGTGGCCCCCTACGTTCTGGTGGCCGCGGGCATCATGGCCTACAACTACGCGCGCTTCGGCTCGCTGACCGATTTCGGCGCGAACTACAATCTGACGGTGAACGACATGACCAAGCGCGGCATGAACGTCGGTCGTCTGGCCCCGGCGTTCTTCACCTATTTCCTGCAGCCGCCCTGCATGACCGGCGTCTTCCCGTTTTTGCAGCCGGCGCCTTTCGAGACCACCTACATGGGGCAGACCATCAAGGAAGTGACCTTCGGCGGCATCCTCGCCTGCCTTCCGATTCTGTGGGTGCTCGCCTTCACGCGACGCATTTTGGGGATGCGGGCGCGTCAGGCCGAGACGCGTACCATCTTCGGCATCATCGTGGTGCTGGTGGTCTCCGGCGTGCTCGTGGCGCTGCTCGATGCGGAGCTGGCGGGCATCCTGCAGCGGTACTACGCCGATTTCAGCTTCATGTTCCTGGCCGCCGCCGTGCTTCTGTGCTTCGTGGTGAACGAGTCGTTGGCCGAGCGGGCGGCCCTGCATGATCTCATGCTGAAGCTTCTGCTCGTGCTCGTCGGCGTATCGGTGGCCTACAGCGCGCTGCTCTGCCTTGCCCCGGAAACCGGCTGGTACTCGGATGTTTACCCGTGGGCCTACCAGGGGCTGCTCGACGCGGTGGTCTTCTGGCGCTAAATGGGATCGGCGTCGCGCATGGGCGTCGTGCCGAGGAAGTTGAGTCCCGTGGCCGAGATGGGGTCGTAGTCGTCCAGCTGGGCCGTCCACCAGGCCGTGGCCGTCTCGCGATGAAACAGCGGATAGAGGGGCACCTCTGCGGCGATGATGTCGAAGCATTGGTTCCACAGGGGCTGCTGCTCGTCCTCGGAGGTCTTCGACCGCGCCTCGGCCAGAAGTTCTGCCACCTCCGCGAAGGCCGGCGTTGTGGCCCAGCGGCTGCGGGCGCGCGTCCATACGTTGTCGCCGTACCACCAGCTGATGATGAGGTCGGCGTCGTTTCCGAAGCACGACGGGTCGCCGGGGGAGAGCACGACGTCGAAGGGCAGAAGCGTGCCCGGCTCCGGTTCCGTGGATAGGTCCGCAAACAGGGCTGTCGTGTCCAGGAGCACCACCTCGGCGGTGACGCCCACGGCCTTCCAGTCCTCTGCGATGGCGGGGGCGAGCGTGCTCACCCAGTTGTCGTTCGCGCGCAGGGCCAGCGCCAGCTCGTCGACGCCGGCCTCGGCCAGAAGCTTGCGCGCTTTCTCAGGGTCGTAGCTGTAGACCGTGGCCGCGCGGTGGTAATGCCGGAAGTAATCGGGCAGAAGGGACGTGGCCGCCCGCGCGTGGCCCGCCATATACGTGCCGATGAGCGAGTCGACGTCGATGGCGTACAGCAGCGCCTGGCGCACGCGCACGTCGTCGAAGGGCGGCTTCTCGCAGTTGAACATGAGGAAGGGAAGGTTGAACCCGGGCACCCATTCCACCGTGGCCCCCGCATCGGCCAGCTCCTCGGCGCGCACGACCGGGGCGGCCTCCATGACCATGACGTCTTTGTCGATAAGCTCGTCGGTGCGGCGCGTATCGTCCAGCAGCACCGACCATTCCATGCGCTCGCAGGTGGCCGGCCAGGGGCCGGTGTAGCGGTGGTTCGCCGTGAAGGAGATGCGGCCCCCGTCGGCGGCGTTGATGGTCTCGTAGCACCACGGGCCCGAGCCGACGGGTTTGGTTGCCAGCTCCTCGTCGGTGAGCGTCGCCGGGAACACGCGGACGAGGGCCAGGCGCTCCTGCAGCACCGAGCCCATGGGGGCGTTCAGCTTGAAGCGCACCGTGCGCTCGTCGGGAGCCGACACTGCCGTGATGAACGAGAGGAACGCGCCGTACAGGTCGCTTTCGCCGTTGCGCTCGAAGGCGTTCACGACATCGGCGGAGGTGAGCGGCGAGCCGTCGGAGAAGACGGTGTCCTCGCGCAGGGTCACCTCGTATTCCAAGTCATCTATCTGAACGGGCGCGTCTGCCGCCAGGCCGCACTCGGCCCGGTAGGTGTGCATGTTCAGCTCGTAGAGCCCCTCGAAGACGTGCCAGCCGGCTGCGAGGAAGACGCCGGAGCTCGTGCCGATGGGGTTCGGATCGCTCCCCTCGTAGGCCACGGCGGCCGTGAGCGTGCGGGCCACGCCGCTCTGCGCGGCCACGGGTTCGGTGGGGGCATTGTCGTCGGCCGGATCTGCCGACGCGGGCCCGGGCTCGATGGGCTGCTCCACCGAGCAGCCGGCCAACGCCAGCGCCGTCGCCGCCGTCCCAGCCACAAAGGCCCGCCGCGTGAGGGGGAAGTTCAGCATCGTAAAGGCTCCTTCTTCGTTTTCCGCAGCCTATTATATAGAAAGTTGGAGCAGCTCGAAGAAAGCCCATGACAAAGCTGCAGGTGCCCCGTCGACCGACGGGGATAAGCCTAGCGCGGCGCGCGGGGGCATTGACGGCGCGTCAGCGAACGCGGGCTGCTAATATCGGACAGGTATTTCTGTTCGCAGAGCAAATCCGACCCGCATCGTCGGACGCGCTTCGTCCCTCCGACCTCTCCGCGACAGTACCACCCGCGCGTTGAGCGACGAGGCCGCAAGCCGGCCGATTCCGTGCGGGCCAGATGCAAAGGAGAGGAACATGACGAGAGAACTCAAGTCGATGGACGGCAACAACGCCGCAGCGCATGTCTCGTATGCGTTCACGGAAGTTGCCGGCATCTACCCGATCACGCCTTCCAGCCCCATGGCCGACTTCGTCGACATCTGGGCCGCTCAGGGCCGCAAGAACATCTTCGGCACCACGGTGAAGGTGTGCGAGATGCAGTCCGAGGGCGGTGCGGCCGGCGCGGTTCACGGCTCTCTGGCCACCGGCGCGCTGACCACCACCTACACGGCCAGCCAGGGCCTGCTCCTCATGATCCCCAACATGTACAAGATCGCCGCCGAGCAGCTGCCGACCGTCTTCCATGTGTCGGCCCGTACCGTCTCCACCCAGGCGCTCAACATCTTCGGCGACCACTCCGACGTCATGGCCTGCCGCCAGACCGGTTTCGCGATGCTCGCCGAGGGCAACGTGCAGGAGGTCATGGATCTGTCCGCCGTGGCGCACCTGGCCGCCATCAAGGGCCGCGTTCCCTTCCTGAACTTCTTCGACGGCTTCCGCACCTCCCACGAGATCCAGAAGATCCAGGTGTGGGACTACGACGATCTGGCCGACATGTGCGACATGGATGCCGTGCGCGCCTTCCGCGAGCACTCCCTGAACCCGGAGCGCCCGGCCATGCGCGGCTCCCACGAGAACGGCGACATCTTCTTCCAGCACCGCGAGTCCTGCAACTCCATCTACAACGACCTGCCGGCCGTGGTGGAGGAGTATATGGAGAAGGTGAACGCGAAGCTGGGCACCAACTACCAGCTGTTCAACTACTACGGCGCCCCGGACGCCGACCGCGTCATCGTGGCTATGGGCTCCATTTGCGACGTGGCCGAGGAGGTCATCGACTACCTCAACGCCAACGGCGAGAAGGTGGGCCTCGTGAAGGTGCGTCTGTACCGCCCCTTCGTCACCGAGAAGTTCGTGGCCGCCCTGCCCGAGACGGTGAAGAAGATAGCCGTGCTCGACCGCACCAAGGAGCCCGGTTCCATCGGCGAGCCGCTGTACATGGATGTCGTGAACGCGCTGTCCGTTGAGGGCCGCGACGGCATCACCGTCATCGGCGGCCGCTACGGCCTCGGTTCCAAGGACACCCCGCCGTCCTCCGTGTTCGCCGTGTACACCGAGCTTCAGAAGGACGAGCCGCGCCGCCAGTTCACCATCGGCATCGTCGACGACGTGACGAACCTGTCGCTGCCCGAGGTTCCCGCCCCCAACACCGCCGCTCCCGGCACCATCGAGTGCAAGTTCTGGGGCCTCGGCGGCGACGGCACCGTGGGCGCGAACAAGAACTCCATCAAGATCATCGGCGATCACACCGACAAGTACGTCCAGGCCTACTTCCAGTACGACTCGAAGAAGACCGGCGGTGTGACCATCTCGCACCTGCGTTTCGGCGATGCTCCCATCCGCAGCCCCTATTACGTGAACAAGGCCGACTTCGTGGCCTGCCACAATCCCTCCTACATCACCAAGGACTTCCCGATCGTGCGCGACGTGAAGCCCGGCGGTGCCCTGCTCATCAACTGCCAGTGGACGGCAGAGGAGCTGGAGGAGCACCTGTCGGCCGCGGCCAAGCGCTACATCGCCGAGAACGATATCAAGCTCTACCTTATCAACGCCATCGACCTGGCCATCGAGATCGGCATGGGCAAGCGCACCAATACCATCCTGCAGTCCGCCTTCTTCACCCTGGCGAAGGTCATGCCGCAGGAGGAGGCCATCCAGTACATGAAGGATGCCGCCACGAAGTCCTACGCCAAGAAGGGCCAGGACATCGTGGACATGAACCACAAGGCCATCGACGCCGGCGCCACCGCCTTCGTGCAGGTTGACGTGCCCGAGGCGTGGAAGACGGCCGAGGATGCGACGAAGGCTTCCGGCATCGAGGGCCGTCCCGAGACGGTCTCGCTCGTGGAGAACATCATGTTCCCCGTGGGCCGCATGGACGGCGACTCCCTTCCCGTGTCCGCGTTCGTCGGCTACGAGGACGGCCAGTTCCCGCTGGGCGCCGCGGCCTTCGAGAAGCGCGGCGTGGCCGTGTCGGTGCCCGAGTGGACGCCCGACACCTGCATCCAGTGCAACCAGTGCGCGTTCGTGTGCCCGCACGCCACCATCCGTCCCTTCGCGCTGACCGACGAGGAGCTGGCGGCGGCCCCGGCTCAGACCAAGCATGTTCCCGTCAAGGGCAAGGTGGGCGCTGACATGCAGTACGTGCTTGCCGTCTCGCCGCTCGACTGCATGGGGTGCGGCCTGTGCGTCATCCAGTGCCCGACCGACTCGCTCACCATGAAGCCCATCGCCGATACGCTCGACGAGCAGCCGGTGTTCGATTACTGCGTGAGCAAGGTCGCCCGCAAGCCCGAGCTCGAGGGCACGTCGGTGAAGGCGAGCCAGTTCAAGCAGCCCCTGCTCGAGTTCTCCGGCTCCTGCGCCGGCTGCGCCCAGACCTCCTATGCCCGCCTGGTCACCCAGCTGTTCGGCGATCGCATGTACATCGCCAACGCGACGGGCTGCTCCTCCATCTGGGGCGGTCCGGCAGCGACGTCGCCCTACACGGTGAACGCCGACGGCCACGGCCCGGCCTGGTCGAACTCGCTGTTCGAGGACAACGCCGAGCACGGCATGGGCATGCTGCTCGGTTACGAGGCCGTGCAGGACAAGGTGGTCGTTGATTCCGAGGCGCTCATCGAGTGCGGCGGTGCGGCCGGGGATCTGGCCGACGCGGCCCGCGCGTGGCTCGAGGCCCGTGCTGACGCCGAGGCCTCCAAGGTGGCGGCCGAGGCCTATGTAGCGGCCCTTTCGGCGGCGGCCGAGGGTACCGGCGAGGTGGCCGAGCTGGCGGCCGGCATCCTGGCCAACAAGGAGTATCTGACCAAGAAGTCCGTGTGGATCTTCGGCGGCGACGGCTGGGCCTACGACATCGGCTACGGCGGACTCGACCACGTGCTCGCCTCCGGCAAGGACGTGAACGTGTTCGTGTTCGACACCGAGGTGTACTCCAACACCGGCGGCCAGGCCTCGAAGGCCTCCAACCTCGGCCAGGTGGCGCAGTTCGCCGCCGCCGGCAAGGACGTGAAGAAGAAGTCGCTGGCCGAGATCGCCATGACCTACGGTTACGTATATGTGGCCCAGGTGGCCATGGGCGCCAACCTCAACCAGACCATCAAGGCCATCACCGAGGCCGAGGCCTACCCGGGCCCCTCGCTCATCATCGGCTACAGCCCCTGCGAGATGCACTCCATCAAGGGCGGCATGACCAACTGCCAGACCGAGATGAAGAAGGCCGTCGACTGCGGCTATTGGAACCTGCTGCGCTTCAACCCCGAGGGCGCTCCGGGCAAGAAGCTCGTCATCGACTCGAAGGATCCGGCCGAGGGCGAGTACCAGAACTTCCTCATGAACGAGGCTCGCTACAGCCGCCTGACCCGCGAGTTCCCCGAGCGCGCCGAGGAGCTGTTCGCCGAGAACGAGCAGGCCGCCATGGCCCGCTGGTCGCATCTGCAGAAGCTCAAGGACCTCTACGCCGCCGAGTAGCGCGAGCGTACGCCAGAGCTTGTCGGCCGCCTTGAGCCGCAACCGAAAAGGGAGCCACTGGGCTCCCTTTTCTTTGGTTGTCACCGCGTTTGCGATAGTAAGAGCGTCAACTGCGGAATCTCTGAGACAGCGAGATCGCGGCTACGGCACTTCTGCGACAGCAAGAGCTGGTTTTCCCGATGCTCTTCTCTTGGTTTGGAGTGTTTCAGCCTCTGGGAGTCTGTCGGTCAACTCAACCCTCGGTTTTTGCATGAGATCGACGGTTATGAGCGTCTTGGGGGTGCGGACTCCAAATTGGCCAGCCGACACTTTCGCAAAACCCCAGGTCGTTAGTATTAGTTAGCCTCGTTATGCAAGATTCCCTCCACTCGAGACGCTCATAAGCGGCGATCTCGTGCAAAAAGGAGGGGTTTCGCTGACGAACGCAGCTACAAAATCTTCCTGAAGAACCCTCGGCAGCGTTTGTTATGCAAGGAGCCGGGCGGCGCGTATGCTTTACTCAGGGAAACAGGCAACGACAAAGGAGGGTTCCCGTGGAAAAGAGCACGAACGCGATGGAAAAGGCCAGCTGCGCGATGGAAGATGCCGCGCCGATGGGCGAGGGCATCTCCCGGCGCTCGTTCCTCGGCCTTGGCGCCTTAGGCGCGGCGGGGCTGGCGGCCTTAGGGCTTGCCGGCTGCGCCCCTCAAGCGAACAATGCCGCGCAGGCCGGTTCGGCCGATGTGGCGGCCGAGGCGCCGACAGCGGAGGAGCTTCCCGCCGCCGATACCGAGGAGAGCTGTGACGTGGTCGTGGTGGGCCTGGGAACGAGCGGGCTGGTGGCGGCCTCTGCCGCGGCTAAGGAGGGCGCGAAGGTCATCGGCCTCGATCGCTCGGCCTCCATGGGCGCCACGAATGCCGCGATGGTGTCTGGCGTGTGGGCCGTGGAATCCAGCCCCGAGCTTCAGTACAACAACCACCTGACCACTAAGGATATGTTCGACTTCATCTGGACGTCGACTCACTACCAGACCAACGCCCCGCTTCTGCGCAATGTGCTGCCGGCCTCAGGCAAGGGCATCGATCTTATGATCGAGGGCGGCGTGCCCTTCATGTTCGCTTTCGAGGGCGCTGACGAGAACACGCTTATGCTGAACCGCGGCGGTCACATTTATGCCACCAGTGGGGCGGAGCGCGCCGAGGCGCTGCAGGGCATGCTCGACAAGTTCGGCGTCGATTCCCGTTGGGATGCCGAGGTCACCAACCTGCTCATCGAGGACGGCGCTGTGGTGGGCGTGCGCTATGAAAGCGGATCTATCGTGACCGACGTGCGCGCGAGCAACGTCATCATCGCCACCGGCGGCTTTATTCAGAACGAGGGCATGCTGCGCGACTACTACTCCGGCTCGGTCATGTACGGCACGGGCAACCAGTACAACGACGGCGCGGGCATCAGGCTGGCCCAGTCGGCCGGTGCCCAGATGGGCAAGAACTTCAGCACCTCTATCAATGAGTCCGGCGCCTGCAACATGAAGTCCGCCGACCGCTTCGTGAGCCTGTCGGATTGCAACGACACGCCGGTGTTCAGCCTGCCTTTGTTCGGCGGCCTCATGGTGAATAAGCACGGGTCGCGCTTCATGGACGAGGGCACCATGGCCAAGCACACCATGTACTGCGGCGAGCCGCTTCTGCGCGAGGGCGTATACTACATGGTGATCGACGACGGGCTCATCGACGAGCTGGCCACCACGCCTATTATGGACTTCATTTCCGAGGACGCTTTCGGCAACATGGCGCCGGGCGTTCAGATGGGCTTCATGGGCAAGACGCTGACCGCGCTTCCCGAAAAGGTTCAGCAGGGCATCGACGAGGGCTGGATTTGGAAGGCGGATTCGGCCGAGGCGCTGGCTGAGGCCTGCGGGATGGAGAACCTTGCCGACACCCTGGAGGCCTACAACGGCTATTGCGCCACTGGCGTGGACGAGGAAATGTTCAAGGAGGCCCAATTCCTGCGCGCCGTGGACACCGGCTCGCTGTATGTAGTAGAGCTCGACATCGCGGCTTGGGTGACCTTGGGCGGCATCAAGACTGACGGATACTGCCGCGCCGTGGATGCCGATGCCAATCCCATCCCTGGTCTGTTCGTGGCCGGCGTCGACGGCGATTTTTGGGCCGTTCCCTACTTCGAGGGCGGCTCGGCCCAGGGCTTCTGCGTGGGCTCCGGGTATCTTGCCGGGGTGACGGCCGCCCAGGGCTAAGAATCGGGGTTGTCTTGGCGGCAGTTGGTTTGCGCTCTTCCCGAGGGCGCGATCTGCGAACCAGCGCCGATTGCTATCGCCTCCCCACGGGCGGGCGCCGTTTGCGCGGCGTCCGCTCTTTTGCGCGCTGGAAATCGGTTTACTAGCCGCTTTGGGGTATGATGGGGACAAGGGAAAGGGGAGCAGCGATGGATGTGCGGCAAATTGAGTATTTCGTTCTGGCGGCAAAGGCCGGCTCGTTCTCTGCGGCGGCGAAGAGCGCCTTCGTCACTCAACAAACGTTGTCGGCTTCAGTGGCGTCCCTTGAAGGCGAGGTGAAGACGCCGTTATTCCATCGCCGGCGTCAGGGTATCGAGTTGACCGACTTCGGCGCCCGCTTTCTGCCGAAGTGCGAGCGCGTTCTGGAAGCCGTGCGGGAAGCTGAGGGGTTTGCCCTCCAGTGGCATGAGAGCACGCGCCATACGGCCACTTTTGCCTACGCCACCGCAAGCTTGCGGGAAAGCGGCCCCGGTTTCACCCTGGCGACCCTGCGAGGGTTCCGTGCCTCCTACGACGATGCGGATCTGCGGCTGTTCGAGTTGACGAGTGATGCTTGTCTGAAGGCGTTGGAGCGCGGGACAGTGGATATGGCGTTGGTTGCGGGTCGTCCCGATTCTGCGGTGTTCGAATTCACGCCCCTGATGGAGGGGCGCCTCCTTGTCGCTGTGCCTGAAAGGCACAAGCTTGCAACGCAGGAGGCGATTAGTTTCTCCGATTTGGCCGAGATTGACTTGTTTCCCACGCCTGATCTGGATGTGACCTACCGGCATATTGTCGAAGGGTTTGCCCGTTATGGCCTCACGCCCCGTTACGCCCCCGTCCCCTTTAGTTTGGAAGCAGCTCAGGAATTCGTACGATCGGGCCAGGGTGTCGATTTCTCGCCAGCGCACAATGCCGAAAGACCTCATGAGGGAATTGCCTATCGGCCCCTTGCGAGTGAAGATGATTTCACGCTCACTCTTGGGCTGGCCACTAAGCTCGGCGTTCCGGAAAAGCCCCTTGTGGCCGCTCTTAAAGAAGCCATTGTTCAAGCCGTTTCCGCGTAAGCAGTCGCAGTTTTCTGCGTGAGGCATATTTTGGAGAAAAACTAGCCGTTTTAGACACAGTAGTGATTTCAGACTGGTGGTTTGACGCTAAGCTGCAACGGCCTCCAGGTCGAGGTCGGGGGTTGCGGCGGTGGCCTCGGTGCGGCGGTCGGCGAGGGCTTTGCGGAGGCACAGGACCACGTAGGCGCCCATGACGATGGAGTATACGGTGATGCTTAGCACGGCCACATCGTTGCCCGCAAGGGCGCTTGGCATGAGCAGCAGCGCCAGGTGCACGTAGGTGAGCACGTAGAAGGGGTAGGCGAGTCGCTGCACGCGTTTCCAGCTGGCCGCCTTCATGGCGTGCTTTACCACTGAGAACGACGTGACCCACAGCACCGCCATGAGCGCGGTGATCAGCGCCGCAAGTCCTAGCGAGAAGGCGAGATTGCCCGTAAAGGCGCTCGTCAGGCGCGGCACGTAGGATGCGGCGTAGAAGGCGATGTGGCCCACGGCGAAGATGCAGGCGAGGATGGACAGCTGTCGACGAATGGGCATGAGGTGGGTGCGCAGGGGGTTCTTCTCGCCGAGCACGCCCACGAACATCACGATGGAGAATAGCAGAAACGCCAGAGCGCACCGCTGCATGAGCGGCTGGAAGTACGACCATGCCTCGTTGCGCACGCCGGCGGCCGACCCCCAGAAGTACAGCCCGAGAAGCGCGACGGCACCCAAGTAGAAGGGCGCGGGGTATTTCTTGAGGGGCTTGGCGCACAGCCAGACCAGCGCGAAGGAAACGACAAGGGCGATGACAAATCTCATGAGGCCTCCTCGGATCGTTCGATCGGGATCGAACTTTTCTCTTCTGATTGTCACAGTAGCATAGGATAGAATTTTTCTCAACACAACATTGTGCATTTCCGTCAACAAGTAGGCTGATTGGACGAGGGAAGAGGAGAGGGAAGGAAAGGAGCGGAGAACCCGGGATAGGACACTTTTAAATACGTGGCACTAAGTGGTGTAGAAAATAGTGCGTCAAGGAGACCTGGAAAAATATATTCTCAAGATAGATAGACGAGTTTCGAAAGTGTCATTGACTGTCCTACGGCAGCATGACAGTATGCGGCTTGTAGCCGTCATACAAGTTTAGGACGGTTTCACCTATGCATGGGTCGTATTAGAAGAGAAGGGGAAGCGACCTAGCCCGGGAGCTTTCCCGTACGATCAGAAGAGGGAGGGTCAACCATGAGCAATGATTTGACTCGACGCAGCTTCGTAAAATGGGGTGCCGCCGCCGCAGGTGCCGCCACCCTCGCCGGTTTCACCGGCTGCGCCCCGTCGGGGCAGGAAAACGCCCAGAAAGAGGGGCTCTCGGACACGGGCGATGCACCTGCCGAGGAGACGGGCGCGTGGCTAACGGGCGCGTGCATGAACAACTGCAGCTGTGGATCATCGCGTTGCCTGCTAAAGGTGTATGTGGAAGATGGTGTGCCGCTGAAAATCCGCACCGACGAGCAGGACGAGGATTCCATCGAAGTGCCGCAGCGCCGTGCCTGTCCGCGCGGCCGCGCCCAGGTCAGCAACATGACCTCGCCGGCGCGCATCAAGTACCCCATGAAGCGTAAGGGCTGGAGCCCCGACAATCCCAACGGCGGAATGCGCGGCAAAGATGAATGGGAGCGCCTCAGCTGGGATGAGGCGCTCGACTACATTGCCGCCGAGATGAAGAAAGCTTACGACAATTACGGCCCTCGCTCCATTTTGTGTGCCGGTTATGATGACATCGGAGATACCTATTTCGATCCGGTTGTCTGCCTGCTGAATGTTATGGGCGGCGCAGTGCACCACGACATGGGCACCGTCTCGCTCGGCTCCTGGCCGCTGCCGGAGATGCTCATGACCGGCGGTATGCTGGCTGCTCCCGATTCGCTTGCCATTCAAGATAGCCAGCTGCACTTCCACTTTGGCAACAACTGGATGGCCAACAAGGGTGGCAACACCGCCTATCAGCTCGACTATGCCAAGCGAGAGGGTGGCAAGGTCATCATCGTGGAGCCGTGGCTGAACCAGACGGCCCAGGCTGTAGCTGATGAGTGGGTGCCCATTGTTCCTGGTACCGACACGGCTTTCTGCATCGGCATGGCCTACCATATGATCGAGAACAATCTGCAGGATCAGGCATTTCTCGACAAGTACTGTGTGGGTTTCGATGCCGAGCACATGCCCGAGGGGGCCGACCCGAAGGATAACTTCAAAGACTATGTGCTGGGCACCTACGACAAGGAGCCGAAGACCCCCGAGTGGGCTGAGGCTATCTGCGGCGTGCCGGCGGCCGACATCCGTCGACTGGCCGAGGAGATCGCGGGTACCGAAAAGGTGAATTTCTTCGCTGGCCAGTCCACCACCAAGATTCCCGCAGGCGAGATGTTTGCCCAGGCCTTCTACACTCTGGCCATGATGCACGGCGGCCTCGGCACGCCGGGCAACTATGCCTCGTGGGTGGGCCTGCATGAAGGCATGTCTGCCACGCCCTACTGTATGGCCGGCGATTCGTCCAACGGCGCGGGCAAAAACCCCGTAAACCCGCTGACACCGCCGCTGCTCATGTCCACCCCGAACTGGGTCGAGATTGAGGATCCCGCCTCGTGGGAGAAGATCGACCATTCCGAGTGCTGGCAGTCGATTCTGGAAGGCGCTTACGGCCGCGACGTGTGGCCCGGCGGCAAGAAGCCCATCGATATCCACGTCATTTACTCGGGCGCCTATCAGAACTCCCTGAACTCGCTGCCCAACGCGAATGCGGGTATCGAGGTGTTCCGCAAGGTGGACTTCGTTTGGGGCGCGAATCCCTTCTTTGATCCCTCGCGCCAGTACTGTGACATTGTGTTGCCCGTGGCCACCTGGTGGGAGAAGGGGAATATCGCCTGGATGAACAACTCCGATACGGTGTACTGGGCCGATCGCATTATGGAGCCTCTGTTCGAGTCGCAACCCGAGGGTTATATCGCAGAGGAGCTGGCGAAGCGCTTCGACGTGGATCCCTCAGCTGCCAATACCATGACCGATGCCGAGCGCACCTATAGCTCGCTGTCCGGGGCAATGTACATGACCGATCACGACACTATGGCTTATGCCCCACTGCTCACCGTGAGCCAAGCTGACATCGATGAGCTCGGCGTGGACGGCGAGCCTCAGGAGGGTCTCATGACCGTGGCAGAGTTCAAAGAGCGTGGCTTCTTCAAAATCCCGCGTACCAAAGGCGATGCGCTCACCAGTGTGCCCTATAAGGCGTTCTACGCCGATCCTGAAGCCAATCCGCTGGCCACATCCACCGGCAAGTTCGAGATCTACTGTGCTGGCCTGGCTGCTTACATTAACTCGGTGGGCTTCTCTACCATTTCGCCCATTGCGAAATGGCAGATCGGCGACCCGGAGCAGGGCGCCGGCACTCAGACTGAGGAGTTCCCGCTGCTGCTGTGGACACCTCACTCCCTGCGGCGCGCTCACACGGTGAACGACAACGTTGTCTCGCTGCGTGAGGCCTTCCCGCAGGAGTGCTTCATGAGTGTGGTGGATGCAGAGGCTCGCGGCATCGAGACGGGTGATTTGGTGCTCATGACAAGCCCCCATGGCAAGGTGCTGCGTCCCGCTAAAGTGCTGCCCACCATCGTTCCGGGCGCGGTTGCGTTGCAGGATGGAGCCTGGCTGCGCATCGACGAGGAGTCGGGCATTGACTTGGGTGGCGATCCGAACATTCTTCAGGCTCCCAAATCCTCTGGCGAGGCGTCCCAGTCGTGGACGGGCACGCTCGTGCAGGTGGAGAAGTACGACGGACCGCTTACGTTAGACCCCGATAAGAACACGCCTATCGTCATGCCTGTGGGCATCGAGGAATAGGGGAGGTGCGCTATGACTCAGTATGCATTTCATTTCAACTCCGATGTGTGTACCGGCTGCAAGACCTGCCAGGTTGCGTGCAAGGAGACCTATAAGCTGCCGGTGAACAATCTCTATCGTAAGGTATACAACTACCAGGGCGGCTCCTGGAAGCCTACCGAGGCTGGCCACTACGTGCCTGAAGGCGTGTTCGGCTACTTCGTCTCGCTGGCCTGCAACCACTGCACGAACCCGGCTTGTGTGGCGAACTGCCCGACCGGCGCCATGCAGAAGGACGAGGAGACCGGCATCGTGTGGACTGATCACGACGTGTGCATCGGCTGCAAGACCTGCGAGACGGCCTGCCCCTACGGCGCCCCCACCTTCGGGGAAGAAGAGGGCTACATGCTCAAGTGCGATATGTGCAAGGACGAGATTGCTCGCGATAGGCTGCCTATCTGTGTGGCTGGCTGTCCCATGCGCGCGCTGGACTTCGGCACCCGCGAGGAGATGATCGAGAAGTACGGCGAGGGCGACGTCGAGGTAGAGCCGCTGCCTGCCGACACGACGGATCCCAACTTGATCCTGACGCCTCATCGTAATGCGCAGAAGTCGGGCTCGGGCACCGGTTCGGTGGTCAATCTCGAAGAGGAGCTGTAGCGCTTCTCGGAAAGCGGTCACCTCGGTTCGAAAGGGTTACGAGGGGCGCGGGTCGGTGCGCGAATCAATCCGAAACGGCAAGATCTGTGCCCCTTTCATGAACCTTTCCAATACCGAGAAGAACGCTCTCCGATTCTGTATAATCCCACGTTGAGGCGGGCACCGGACAGATTCACCCCCCTCCCTCCCGATTTGCCCGGTGCCCCGCCCTTTCTTTTTGAGGTGTCTCCCATGAACACTCCCTTCAATTCCGATGAGTTAGCACGGGCCGAAGTGTGTTTCGCCGTTGCTTCCCAGTTGCTGTACGTTGAGCCGAATGTCGCATCGGTGGCCGAGCAGGCTGCGAGTCGCCAGTTTGCCTGCGCTCCTTTCGGCGAAGACAGCGAGGACGTGCGAGAGGGCCTGCGCCTTCTGGACGGGTGGTGCGCTGATGCCTGGCGTGCGGCCGAGGTGACCGGCGGCGCCGACGAGGCCGATGGGGTCGATGCGGCTGCGCTCCTCGCGGAAAGCCCCGCATTCGCCGAGTCGGTCGACGAGCTGCGTCGCGAATGGCTGCGCCTGTTCGTCGGTCTGGGTACACCCGAGGCGTCGTGCCTGGAATCCTTCTACGTGGAGCCTAACAGCCACATGTTCGGCAAGAACGTCATTGCCGTGCGGGCGGCTTACCGGCGCCATGGCCTTGAGATCGAGCGGCTGCATCGCGAGCCCGACGACCATTTGGGGCTCATGCTGGGCTTCCTCTCGCGCCTCGTGGCCGAGGAGCGCGAAGCTGCAGAAGCCGGCGACGAGCAGCGGGCTGTCGCGCTCGCAGACGAGCAGGACGCGTTTCTGACCGAGCACGTCCTTCCCTGGTTGGCCCCTTGGCGCTATGCTGTCGAGAAACACGCGCGCACCGATTACTATCGCGGCGTCGGAGCATTCGTTTTCGGCTTGGTTGCCTGCTATGCCGGGCGCTTCGGCATTCGCTTCGACGGAGGGGCCTGCGCGTTCAAGCGGAGGAAGTAGCGTCGGTGCCTTTGAGGGGAGGTGCGTATGCTGGGGACGTTCGTGGTGCTGTACCTGTTTCTGGGCGGTGCGGGCGCCGGTGCGCTGTTTGTGGCGGCCGTGTGGTCGCTGCTGTTCCACCGCACGGTGACGCGCACCTTCGAGCAGAGCCGTGCCTTCCGGGCTTTGGCGGGAAGGCTCTACCTCGTCGGCTTCGGGCTCCTAGCGCTCTCGGCGTTCTGCCTGCTGATTGATCTGGGCAGTCCGCACCGCTTCTTCCTGCTGTTTTTGCGGCCGACGGCATCGCTGCTGTCGGTGGGATCCTTCGTCCTGCTGGCGACGCTGCTCGCCTCGGGCCTCCTGGCCGCGTTCCACGCCCTCGGCTGGTCGGCGCCCTCTTGGGCGCGCAAGGGGCTGGAAGTGATTTGCGCGGTGCTGGCGGCGGTGCTCATGGTGTACACCGGTCTGTACCTGGCGTGGATGGAGGCGGTGCCCCTCTGGAATAACGCGGCGCTTCCGGCCTTGTTCGCTCTTTCGTCGTTCTCCTCGGGAGCGGCGATTGTGCTTCTGCTCGTGCCCTATGCGCGCGATTGGGCGCTTCTGAGCGGCTGGGTCGACGGCCTGCATCGGGTGCACCTCGCGGCCCTTGGGCTTGAGTTTCTGGCGCTTGTCGCCTTTGTCGCCCTGGCCGCGACGAACCCGTTCGCGGGCTCGAGCCTCGTGCGGCTCGTCTCGCCTGCGGGGCAAGGCCCCTGGTTTATCGCGGGCTTCGTGCTGGGAGGCATCGTCGTTCCTTTTGGAGCCGAGGCAGCGCGCCCCTTTACGGGTAGAACTGCGCCGGTGGCCGCAGCTGAGGTTCTGTGCCTCTTCGGAGGGCTGATTCTGCGGTTCTGCCTGGTGCTGGCCGGAAGTCATTGGCTCGGGTGATACAATGCGAGCCGACGTAAAACCAGCGTGCTCGTTGGGCGCGCAAACAGGAAGGCAGCGAACGGTTTATGGCCCTGTTCGAGATAGACGAATCAAGCGGACTCCCCGTATGGGTGCAGCTGCGCAACCGGTTCGTATACCTCATTAAGACGGGCTACTACCAACCCGGCGACCAGCTGCCCAGCGTGCGCACCTTGGCCGCCGAGGCCGCCATCAACTACAACACCGCGAGCAAGGTGTACGTCAATTTGGAAAGTGACGGCTACGTCGAGTCCGTGCGCGGCCGGGGCGTGTTCGTGCGCGATATCGGCGGGAAGGCCGACGACGTGCGTTCTATCGCCGACACTGAGATCGAGGGCTGCATCCGGCGCTGTTTGGCCTTGGGCATGACCATAGACGAGGTCACCCTGCGCATGATGGACGTGACCCACCGTTTGAAGGACGAGAAGTCCTGATCCTCGAAGAGGGGGAGAGTTCCATGCTGAATCGCACTGCGAAGACCGAGCGTGAGGGCCGCGCGCGCCGCGCCACGGGTATCGAGAAGTACAATTCCAACGTCGATCGCCGCACCTCCCAGAACGGGCCGCTTGTTTTCTCGGCCTTCGTCGCCGTGGTGGTGTTCGCCTGTGTGCTGGGAGGCGGGTTCGCGCTGACAGGGGAGTTCAACGTCTGGTGGCTTTTGGGGGCGCTTGTGGTAGCTTGGGCCGCCACGATGTGCGCGCACATCGCCATGCAGTGGGAAAAGGTGGTCATCTTCCGCTTCGGCAAGTTCAACCGCATGGCGGGGCCCGGGCTATACCTCACCATTCCCTTCATCGAGCAGACGGCGCTCAAGGCTGACCAGCGCATCATGGTCACCGGCTTCGGCGCTGAGGAGACCCTGACGAGCGATCTGGTGCCCATCAACGTGGACGCGGTGCTGTTCTGGATGGTGTGGGACGCGAAAAAGGCGTGCCTAGAAGTGGAGAACTACTACAACTCCGTGTCGCTGGCGGCCCAGACGGCCCTGCGCGACGCCATCGGCCGCGCCAGCGTGTCGGAGGTGGCCATCCGCCGCAACCAGCTCGACCAGGAGCTGCAGGAGGTCATCGAGGAGCGCACGAGCGTGTGGGGCATCACGGTCATGTCCGTGGAGATTCGCGACATCGTCATTCCGCAGGATCTGCAGGAGGCCATGTCCGCCGAGGCTCAGGCCGAGCGCGAGAAGAATGCCCGCATGGTCCTGGCTGAGGTTGAGAAGGACATCTCTTCGATGCTGGTGGACGCCGCCAACGTATACGACGAGAACGAGCTGGCCGTGCGCCTGCGTACCATGCACCTGCTCTACGAGTCCGCGAAGAACTCCGGCGGTACGGTGGTCATCCCGAGCGCCTACTCCGAGGGCTTCGCCGACGCCGGCCTCGACCGCTCCCTCGACAGCTTGAAGACGGGGAAATAGGACGTTCGAAACCGGTTGTCTCACGCGGTTGGGGGGGCAGACCAAGGTCTGCCCCTACGGGTTGTTGCGGTAGGCTGTCCTGTGCTGCGCGAGCCCCCTAGAGGGGACGGATGTTCGGGAGATCATGCTTAAGCGAGTCGTTCTGGATCGTGCGAACCCCTCTCCGTAGGGGCGGACCTTGGTCCGCCCTTGAGGCGTGGGAGATATTCAGCCGAAGTACTGCTCGTGCCAGATGAGGAAGCAGTAGGCCGACCAGATCTTCTTCATGTGGGAGCGAGGGCCGCGCTGGTGCTCGTCGAGCAGGGCGTTCAAACGGTCGGTGCGGAAAAAGCGCCGGGCCCGTTCGCTGTTCAGCACCTCGTGCACCTGCTCGCGCCATGGGTCTTCGCGCAGCCATTGGGCGAGCGGGGTGACGAAGCCCTGCTTGGGCATGGCGGCCGTGGCTTGCGGCAGCGTGCGGGCTGCGGCGGCGCGCAGGGCGATTTTCGTCTCGCGGCGTCCGACGCGATGGGAGGCGGGCAGCGTGCTCGCCAGGGCGAACACCTCGCGATCGAGGAAGGGAACGCGCAGCTCCAGCGACGACGCCATGGACATTTTGTCCGCTTTCAGCAAAATGTCTTGCTGCATCCACGTGAGGATGTCGGCGGTCTGCATGGCGGTGATTTCATCCGCCTCGATTTCCGCGAACAGGGGCGCTGCAAGTTCCCAAGGAGTCGGAGCCGCGGCGCAGCGCGCGCCCAGCTCGGGCGCCAGAAGATCGAGCGCCTCGGCCCATGGGAAGTTGTACTCCAGGCGGATATAACGCTCGGGAAGCGGGTGCGCTCCGCGCATGAGGAAGCGCCGCCCGTGGGTGCCTTCGGGCAGGTGTCGGGCTGCGGCGGCCAGGGCGCGGCGGGCGGGCGCGGGCACCATCATGTAAGGCGCAAAGGCAAGGCACTCCTGGTAGTAGGGATAGCCGCCGAACAGCTCGTCGGCCCCTTCGCCCGACAACACCACCTTCACCGACTCGGCCGCCATCGCGCACAGGTGGTACAGCGGCACCGCCGAGGGATTCGGCAGGGGCTCGTCCATGGCGTACTGCACGGCGGGCACCGAGGCGAAGAACTGCTCGGCGTCGAGAATGCGCCCCTCGTTCGGCAACCCTGTGGCCCGGGCGAAGGTTGCGGCGGCTTCCAATTCTGAAAAGCGTCCCTCGCCCCAGCCGATGGTGAACGTGCGCGCCTCCATGATGCGGGCGGCCTCCCGGGCCACGAGGCTGGAATCCACCCCGGCCGAGAGGAAGCAGCCCACATCCACGTCGGCGATGGCGTGGGCCGCCACCGACTCCCGCAAGGCAGCCTCGATGGCCTCGGCGCTCTCCTTTAGACTGCGCCCCGCGTCGGGGGCGAAGCGCGGGACGAACCAGCGGTCGCGTTCCGCGCGCCCGTTGCGCCAGCGCAGCCAATGGCCGGCGGGCAACTTGCGAACGCCTTCGAAGAGGGTCTCCTCGTCGGGCAGGTATTCCATGCACAGCCAGTGGGCGAGCCGCCGCTCGTTCAGGCTCCGGCGTGCGTGCGGGTGCGCGAGAAGCCCCTTGATCTCCGAGCCGAACAGGATGCGGTCGCCTTCCGCGGCGTAGTAGAGCGGCTTGATGCCGAAGGCGTCCCGGGCGCAGAAGAGCTCGCCCGTGGCGGTGTCGTACAGGGCGAAGGCGAACATGCCGCGCAAGCGGTCGAGCACCCCTGCGCCCCACCGCTCGAACCCGTGGAGCACCACTTCCGCATCGCCCTGGGTAGAGAAGGCGTGGCCCGCAGCGATCAGCTGCCGGCGCAGTTCCCGGTAGTTGTAGATCTCGCCGTTGAAGACGAGCACGAGCGAGCGATTCTCGTTGCAGAGGGGCTGGTTCGCCCCGGCGAGATCGATGATGGCCAGACGCCGGAAACCCAAGGCGGCCCGGCCGTCTTCGAAATACCCTTCGGAATCGGGGCCGCGGTGTGCGATGGCATCGGCCATGGTGACGATGACGGCGCGGTGGTCGTAAGTCTGGTCGTTCTCGTCGATAAAGCCGACAAAGCCGCACATAAGGGATCCTTCCTGAAAGCTCGTGTCAAAAAACGCGAAAAACTTGCCAAGCTTCTGACCTGGTAATATCGAAGGAAATCGCAGGTCAAATGGCTAGTTTTGAAGTGACAAGTTTTTCGAGGTTTTCGACGGCCGGCCGGCACGCATGATGACGCAGTCGGCTAGTACGTCCAAGGCGTCTACCACGGGAAGTCCTGCCGCCCGCGTCACGCCGCCGAAGGCCAAAGACAGCTCGGTGCACCCGAGCACGACGCCGTCGCAGCCCGCAGCCCGCAAGGGAGCCGCCAGCCGCTCGAGTGCCGCCGCATCCACGGGCCGTCCTGCTTTCACTTCGTCGAAGATGACGCGGTTCACCTGCCCCTGGGTCGTCGCGTCTGGATAAAGGTAGTCCACGCCGAGCCGTGCGGCCTCGCGCCCGTACAGGTCGGCGGCCACGGTGCCGCTCGTGGCCAGCACGCCGATGCGCGCCAAGCCCACAGCGGATGCGGCGGCGGCAGTCTCGCGCACCATGTGGACGACGGGGATGCCCAAGGCGCCCTGCAGTTCGTCGAAGAAGCCGTGGGCCGTGTTGCAGGGCAGCGCCAGAAGATCGCAGCCGCAGGCTTCCAGAAGACGCCCATCCTCGATGAGCGCCTCGAGGGGAGAGCGGTCGCTCCGTCCCAGCAGAAACGCCGTGCGGTCGGGGATGGCCGTGTCGTTGAAGGCGAGGGTGCGCACGTGATCCTGGTCGCAGCGGGCCTCGGTGCGCTCGACGAGCCGCTGCAGGAAGTAGGCCGTGGCCGCAGGTCCGGTGCCGCCGAGCACGCCTACTAAGCGCCCGCTCACGATGCCGCTTTCGCACAGGCCGCCAGCCCGTCTGCCAACGGGAGCTCCGGCGAGGCGGAGGCAACGTGCTCGTCGTCTTTGCCGGAGGCAGTCCCCTTCGTGCGGTGATCGGTTGTGGCCCCGGCGCCTTCCAAATCCTCCGCCGCCTTCTCCCGGGCCCGCTTATCCGTCATGGCGGCCCGGCAGGTCTTCCATTGGCGGAACGCGAAGACGAGGGGGTACAGGCGCCGGCGCAGGCTCTTCTCGGCCGGATAGTCCAGCGGATCGGCATCGCGGCCGAGTGCGTACAGCCCCCGCACCTCCCGACGCAGGGCGTCGTCGCGGATGTAGTCGAGCAGGATGGCCTTGGGCACCACGGTGTAGAGCGACTCGCCCCGGGCCACCGTGAGCCCTTCGGGCAGGGGTCGGCCCAACACGAGGTCGTCCATGAGCCAGCGGGCCACGTTGTCGCCGGCGGCGGTCACATAGTAGTTGCTGCGGCCCAGGCGCGTGTTTATCTCGAAGAAGTAGTGGCTGCCGTCGCGCGGGTCCACCTTGATGTCGAAGTTCGCGAACCCGGTGTAGCCCACGGCTTCCAGAAGGCGCGCGGCCTCGGTCACGATCGTCTCGTCGGTGCGGCTCACAATGGCGAGCGGGTTGCCCACGCCCATGGGCCGCATATCCTCCAAGAGCGTCTGGCCGAAAGAGGCGAAGCGCACCTTTCCGTCCGATCGGAGTAGGTGGTGAGGATGCGCATGCTCGTGTCGTCGCCGGGGATCGTCTCCTGGATGAGGAGCTTCCCCTCGTAGCGGCTGCTCTGCACGGCCGCAAGCGTCGCTCGAAGCTCCGTCGCGTCGCGCAGGAAGAAGACCTTCTGCTTGCCGGGGAAGTCGGCGTAGTGGTAGGCGGCCGAGGATGCGGGCTTCGCCACCACGGGGAAGGGGAAGGGAAGTGTCACGGTGGCCGGGTCGTCGCCGTCTGCGCTGGCGTCGAACACCACAGTGCGCGGCACGGGCACGCCGACCTCGGCGCACAATGCGTAGAAACGATCCTTCTCGGTGAGCCGGTTCAGCAGGTCTTCGCCAATGTAGGGGATGATGAAGGACTTCTCCAGCACGGCGCGGTTCTCGACGATGAGCCGCACGTACCAATCGCCGCAGCCGAGCAGAAGCAGCGGGCGGTTGCCGAAGCACTCGGCAGTGTTGGCCAAGGTGGAGAGGAGCACCGCCGGCCGTTCCAAATGCGGCACCACGCGGTTCACAAGGATAGAGGAGTCGCCGCACATATGGCAGTCGGCCTGCGAGAGCACCAAGGGCACGATGCCGTAGGCCTCGTGGAAGGCCCGGGCGAGGCTGTAGGCGCCGATGTCTCCGCCGAGGATCACCGGCAGCACATCGGGGGCGTCGATATTCTCCATAGGGCTCATCTCCTGAACTTTGCTCGTCTGCGTTCAGGAGAAATGATAGGAAAGCCCTCCATTACGCTTCCCATAGCAAAAGCTGACGAAAGCGTAAGGAGGGCGTAACTTTTCCTTACGACAGGGCGCTGCGGCTCGCCGGCGGGGGCACACCCCGTGCTCAAGCAATGGCTCGCTCGGCAGAACAGGACATTTAGTCCTGTTCTGTTCGCTGCGCAACCTGCGCGCGGGGCGCGCCCCCGCCGGCGAGCCGCAGCGCGAGCCTGCTCGAAGAGGAGGGGCCTATCCCTCGACGAGCTGTTCCAGGGCGGCCAGTTTCACGCAGCAGGTGAAGACATCCATGGCGGCGTCAAGCTCTTCCAAAGGCGGCAGCGAGGGCGCGATACGGATGTTGGAATCGGCCGGGTCGTTGCCGTAGGGCCAGGTGGCGCCGGCGCCGGTCATGGTGACGCCGGCCTCGCGTGCCAGTTCCACGGTGCGCCGTGCCGTGCCGACGGGCCCCTCGAAGCTCACGAAGTAGCCGCCGCGCGGATTGGTCCACGTGGCGATACCGGCCTCGGAGAGCTTGCTTTCCAGTTTCTCGGCCACCAAGTCGAACTTCGGCTTCATAAGGGCGCCGTGGGCCGCCATGTGCTCGGGCAGTCGCGCGCCCTCCTCGAGGAAGCGGGCGTGGCGCAGCTGGTTCAGCTTGTCGTGGCCGATGGCCTGGGCTCTCATGCGCCCCTTGATCTCGGCGACGTTGGCGGGGCTGGCCGCCACGGCCGCCACGCCGGCGCCGGGGAAGGTGATCTTCGAGGTGGAGCCGAACTTCAGGTAGCGGTCGGGATTGCCCGCCTCGCGGCAGGCGCCAGCGATATCGAGCACCGTATCCTGCTCGGTTGGGTCGTCCGAGAAGTGGTGCACGGCATAGGCGTTGTCCCAGAAAATACGGAAATCGGGCGCGGCGCACTCCATGGAGGCCAGCCGGCGCACTACCTCGTCGGAATAGGTGATGCCCGTGGGATTCGAGTACTTCGGCACGCACCAGATGCCCTTGATGGCGTCGTCGGAGGTCACCAAGCGCTCCACTTCGTCCATATCCGGGCCGTCCTGCCCCAGCGGCACGGGAATCATCTGAACGCCCAGGGCCTCGCAGATGGTGAAGTGACGGTCGTAGCCGGGGACGGGGCAGAGCCATTTCACCTCGGGCAAGCGCCCCCAGGGCGTACTTCCCAGGGCCCCGAACACCAGGTAGCGCACCATGGCGTCGTACATGGCCGTGAGGCTCGCATTGCCGAGCACGATGACGTTCTCTGGCTCATCGTCCAGAAGCGCCGCCATGAGCCGCTTCGCCTCGGGGATGCCGTCGAGCACGCCGTAGTTGCGGCAGTCGGTGCCGTCCTCGGCGGCAAGGTCGGCTTCGGAGTCCAGCACGTCCAGCATAGGCAGGGACAGCTCCAGCTGTGCGGCCGAGGGCTTGCCGCGGGCCATGTTCAGCTTGAGGCCCCGGGCCGCCATCTCGCCGTAGCGGGCGCGCACCTCGGCGAGCTCGGCCTCCAATTCCGCCTTGGACATCTCTGCATAGCGCGGCATATTCCGTCCTTTCGCCGTAAAACTGCTCGTCTGCATAAGATACGGAGTGTCACTCCATCGCGGTAAAGTATAATCCCAAAGGTCAATGAAACGACACGGAATATGGCGCTTCGCAAGAATGGCTGGCCATACGGTGTCGGTTTCGGCAGGGCGGCGTTGGGGGCTGGCCCGCTGGCGCCTCTTGCCGAAACCGACCCTGGGAGTTCCAAACGTGTTGCAAGGATTCTCGCGGAAGGGGAAACATGATCGAAAGCGATATGCAAGTCGTACTCGCCATGCTGCTCTACTTCGTCGTAGTAGTGGTCATCGGCTTTGTGTACGCCAAGCGCTCCAACTCGTCGTCCGAGGAGTACTTCCTCGGCGGCCGCGGCCTGGGACCGTGGCTCACGGCTCTGTCGGCCGAAGCGTCGGATATGTCGGGGTGGCTTCTCATGGGCCTGCCCGGCGTGGCCTACTTCACCGGCGCGTCGGATGCCATGTGGACGGCCATCGGCCTGGCCATCGGCACCTACCTCAACTGGAAGTTCGTGGCCAAGCGCCTGCGCAAGTACTCCGAGAAGGCCGGCAACGCCATCACGGTGCCCGACTTCTTCTCCAATCGCTTCCACGACACCAAGCACATCCTCATGACCATCGCTGCGGTCATCATCCTTCTGTTCTTCACCATCTACACCGCGTCCTGCTTCGTCACCGTGGGCAAGCTGTTCGCCACGCTGTTTGGCTGGGACTACGGCGTCATGATGGTCATCGGCGCCATCATCGTGTTCCTCTATACCTTCATGGGCGGCTACCTCTCGGTGTGCACCACCGACCTCATTCAGGGCATGCTCATGTTCTTCGCGCTGGCCACCGTGTTCATCGGCTCTGTCACGGCGGCCGGCGGCGTGGAAAACACCGTCGCCTTCCTGCAGAACATCCCCGGCTTCCTCTCGGGCACCGAGATCGCCACGCCCCTGCTCGATGAGGCGGGCAACCAGCTCATCGAGGGCAACGAGCCCATGTTCGGGCCGGCCGGCACCTACGGCATTATCACCATCGTGAGCGGCCTGGCCTGGGGCCTCGGTTACTTCGGCATGCCCCAGGTGCTCATCCGCTTCATGTCCATCCGCCACTCCGACGAGATCAAAAAGTCGCGTATCATCGCCATGATCTGGCTCGTGGTGTCCCTGTCCTCGGCGGTGTGCATCGGCCTTATCGGCCGCGCGGTCATCCCGACCGAGTTCCTCACCCAGTCGGCGGCCGAGTCGGTGTTCATCGTGCTGTCGAAGATGCTGCTGCCGAGCTTCTTCTGCGGGCTCGTGGTCTCGGGTATCTTCGCGGCGGCTATGAGCTCCTCTTCCAGCTACCTGCTCATCTCCGGCAGTGCCGTGGCCACCAATATCTTCAAGGGCCTCATCAAGCGCGATGCCACCGACAACCAGGTCATGATCGTGGCCCGCATCACGCTCACGGCCATCCTGCTTCTGGGCATCTTCCTGGCCATGGACCAGAACTCCTCCATCTTCGACATCGTGTCCTACGCCTGGGCCGGCTTCGGCGCGTCGTTCGGCCCGCTCATGCTGTGCTCGCTGTACTGGCGCCGCACCACGCTGCCTGGCGCCATCGCCGGCATGCTGACCGGTGCCGTCACCGTGGTGGTGTGGAAGAACCTCATTGCCCCGCTCGGTGGCTGGTTCGCCGTCTACGAGCTGCTTCCCGGCTTTTTGCTGGCGCTGCTCGTGATCGTGGTGGTCTCCAAGCTCACGAAGGAGCCGAGCAAGGAAGTCACCGACGACTTCGACACCTACATGGAGCTTGACGTGTAGCGCTGCGCGGCAACGATACGTTTTCTCAACGGAGCACTCCGAAGCGGGGTGCTCCGTTGCTGTTTCGGGCTACGATGCGAACGTCAACCGTGAGACAAGGAGAGCGATATGTTGAAGGCCATCGAGATCAAGCCGGACGTGTTCTGGGTGGGCGGCATCGATTGGAACGAGCGCAACTTCCACGGCTACACCACCGAGCGCGGAAGCACCTACAACGCCTACCTCATCCTCGACGAGAAGATCACGCTCATCGACACCTGCAAGAAGCCCTTCACCGGCGAGCTCATCGAACGCATCGGCACCATCGTGGATCCGGCCTCCATCGACTATATTGTGTCCAACCATGTGGAGATGGATCATTCCGGAGGCCTTCCGGCTTTGGCCGAAATCGCTCCAAAAGCCACTATCGTCACCGGTGCGCCCAAGGGCATCCAGGGACTTCGCGCTCATTACGGGGACGGTCTTAACCTCGTGGGCGTGAAGACCGGCGACACCCTCGATATCGGCAAACGCACGCTCGCCTTCGTGCAGACGCCCATGGTGCACTGGCCCGACTCCATGGTCACCTACGACGAGTTAGATGGCATCCTGTTCTCCAACGACGCCTTCGGCCAACATTACGCCTCCTCGAAGCGCTTCGACGACGAGGTGGGCCTGCCCGAGGTGCTCGTCCAGGCCCAGAAGTACTACGCCAACATCGTCATGCCCTACGGTAAGAATGTGGAAGCGGCCCTGAAGGCGCTCTCCGGCCTTTCCTTCGATATGATCGCCCCGGCCCACGGCATCATCTGGCGCAGCCATGTGCCGGAGATTCTGGCGATGTATGAGAAGTGGAGCAGCGGCATTCCCGAGGAGTACGCGCTCGTGGTCTACGACTCCATGTGGCATACCACCGAGGCCATGGCCACGGAGATCACCGAGGCCTTCATCGAGATGGGCATCCCCGCGCGCCTGCTCGACCTGAAGGTGAACCACATTTCCGACATCATGGCCGAAGTGCTGAACGCGCGCTACATCGCTGTAGGCTCGCCGACGCTCAACAAGACTATGATGCCCACGGTGGCGTCGTTTCTCTGCTACATGCGCGGTTTGGCGCCGGCCGGGCGCGTCGGCATTCCCTTCGGCAGCTACGGCTGGGCGCCCATGGGCCCCAACGAGGTGTACCAGGCCCTGGAGAGCTGCAAGTTCACCCTGCCGGAGGCTCCGCTTACCCACCAATGGGTGGAAGATGAGGAGGGCCTGAATGCCCTGCACGACGCTATTGTCGACTATGTGAGCCTCTTCCACGGGAAGGCTTAAAGACCGGCACGAAAAAGGGGCTCCCGACGGGAGCCCCTTCGCTAGCTGGCAGATGCGCCCTAGTAGCGCGTGTAGATCATGCCGGAATGCACGGCGGAGATCTTCACGACGTCGCCGGTGCGCGGCGCGTGGATCATCTGGCCGTCGCCGATGTAGATACCGCAGTGGTGATCGTTGCAGCAGATGTCGCCCGGCTTGGGGTTCGAGACGCGCGTGTAGCCCATGAAGCTGGCGGCGGTGCCCAAGCGGCTGTGGCGGCCGAGCAGGCAGTAGCTCACCAGGCCGGAGCAGTCGTAGGAATCCGGCCCCACGGCGCCCCAGGAATAGGGCTTGCCCAGCTCGCCGTAGGCGCGATCGACGGCCGTGCCGCCAACGGTCTGGGGCTTCGAGTTGTTCGACGAGCCGCCGCCGGAGCTGCCGGAGCCACCGCTCGAGCTGCCGCCGGAATTTCCGCCGGAGCCAGATCCGCCACCCGAATTTCCTCCGGAGTTGCTCTGCTGCTGACGGCGCTCTTCCTCCTCGGCCTGGCGACGAGCCTCCTCTTCGGCGGCCTGGGCTGCGGCGAGTGCCGCGGCCTCGCGGGCCGCCTCTTCCTCGGCGAGCAGCTGGGCCGCTTCCTCGGACAGGGAGTTGTAGGTGTCCTGCATCTGGGAGACGAGGCTCTCGGCCTCTTTCTTGACGGCCTCGGCCTCCTCGGCCTTCTGGGCGGCGACGTTGCGCTGCTCCTCGTAGACGGCCTTCTCAGATTCCACCTCAGAGCGCAGGGTCTTGGTTTCCTCCACCATGTCGGCGTCGTTCTGGTTCATATCGTTCAGGAGGTCCCAGTTCGAGGCGAAGGCCTGGAACGTGGTGGCTCCCAGAAGAAGATCGAGGAACGTAGACGAGCCGGAACGGTACATGGAGCGGGCGCGGTTGCCGAGCTTGTCCTGCAGCTCGCTGATGCGCGAGGAAGCGGAATCGATGCGACCCTGAGCCTCGTCCATGCGGGCCTGGGCATCGTCGCGCTCGGTTTCAGCCGCATAGAGGGAGACCTCGGCGCGGTCGAGCTTCTCCTGCATGGCGTTGAGCTTCTCAAGTGCTGCGTTGGCCTCGGCCTGCTTCTCGGCGGCCGTGACGGCGTGGGCTTTGGCGGGCATGAGCGGGGGCAGGCACAGCGAGATGCCGAAAGCGGCCGCTCCGCCGACGAAGGCGCGTCTGCTGAAGGGACGTGTATGCTCACTCATATAAAAGTATCCTCCTGGTTGAGCATCTAGTGCGTTGGGGCAAACTAGTTTCGTATCATAGCACGGATGGCGCCTCTTCACGACCCCCACAGAAGGGATTCACAAGCCGACCTCAGCCCATCCGCGCGGGAATTCGCGCCGTTCGCGGCCGAAAAAAATCATGAGTGAGGGAGGGTTTCCATACCTTGGGGGAGAGGTGCGCTTTCTCATCCAACATATGGTGTCAAAGTCTCTCTATATATAGTAAGAAAAAAGCGCGGTTGCCGAGTTCCTCGTTCGAGGTTGGGGAGGAATCGTGGAGACACGCCCGGGGGCGTGTAAATGGTTGACACGCTTGTTGCCGTAGCGTATTATTCCGTTCGCTCGCTTTTCGCGGAACAACGCGAAAGACGGGTGGCAGCTTGAAAAGTACACATGAATTAAGCGCCGAAATGGGCGTGTGCCCGAGTGGTTAAAGGGGACGGGCTGTAAACCCGTTGGTTATGCCTACCTAGGTTCGAATCCTAGCGCGCCCACCATTTCTGCCTGTGTAGCTCAGTCGGTAGAGCACTTCGTTGGTAACGAAGAGGTCACCGGTTCAAGTCCGGTCGCAGGCTCCACTTGGCGGTGTAGCTCAGTTGGTCAGAGCACACGGTTCATACCCGTGGCGTCACTGGTTCAAATCCAGTCACCGCTACCATTTAGATTTACCGCGTCCTTTCTGGGCGCGTTTATTTTGTTGCAATTCGTTTCGCAATCACCCTTGAAGGAGGATGAAACATGGCTAAGGAGAAGTTCGAGCGCTCGAAGCCGCATGTTAACATCGGCACCATCGGTCACGTCGACCACGGTAAGACGACGCTGACGGCCGCCATCTCCAAGACTCTGTCCGAGAACGACGGCTCCCACGGCACGGCGCACGCTGACTTCACTGCCTTCGACATGATCGACAAGGCCCCCGAGGAGCGCGAGCGCGGCATCACCATCTCCATCGCTCACATCGAGTACGAGACCGATACCCGTCACTACGCTCACGTCGACTGCCCCGGTCACGCCGACTACGTGAAGAACATGATCACCGGTGCGGCCCAGATGGACGGCGCCATCCTGGTTATCGCTGCTACCGACGGCCCCATGGCCCAGACTCGCGAGCACATCCTGCTCGCCCGTCAGGTGGGCGTGCCCTACATCGTGGTCTTCCTGAACAAGTGCGACATGGTCGACGACGAGGAGCTCATCGAGCTCGTCGAGATGGAAGTTCGCGAGCTGCTCGACAGCTACGAGTTCCCGGGCGACGACACCCCGATCATCCGCGGCTCCGCTCTGAAGGCCCTGGAGGGCGACAAGGAGTGGCAGGAGAAGGTTTGGGAGCTCATGGAGGCTGTGGACTCCTACATCCCGACCCCCGACCGCGACGTCGACAAGCCGTTCCTGATGGCTGTCGAGGACACCATGACCATCACCGGCCGCGGCACCGTTGCCACCGGCCGTGTGGAGCGCGGCGTGCTCCATGTGAACGACCCGCTGGAGATCGTGGGTATCCGCGAGACCCAGAACACCGTTTGCACCGGCATCGAGATGTTCCGCAAGCTGCTCGATGAGGCCCAGGCCGGCGACAACATCGGCTGCCTGCTGCGCGGCATCAAGCGCGAGGAGATCGTCCGTGGCCAGGTTCTCTGCAAGCCCGGTTCCGTGACCCCGCACACCGAGTTCGAGGGCCAGGTCTATATCCTGACCAAGGAAGAGGGCGGCCGTCATACCCCGTTCTTCGATGGCTATCGTCCGCAGTTCTACTTCCGTACCACCGACATCACCGGTGTGGCGCACCTCCCCGAGGGCACCGAGATGGTTATGCCGGGCGACAACGTGACGATCAAGGGCGAGCTCATTCACCCCATCGCCATGGAAGAGGGCCTGAAGTTCGCTATCCGCGAGGGTGGCCGTACCGTGGGCTCTGGTCGCGTGACCAAGATCTTCAAGTAAGTCCTTCTTACTGAGTGATTTCGCGGGGCCTGTCTTTTGCGAGGCAGGCCCCGCCCCCTGCGCTTCATGTGTATGATCAACCCTGCGTTTCGCTTTATAGGTAAAAGGAGAATTCATGCGTACTCTGGTCACTCTGGCCTGCACTGAGTGCAAGCGCCGCAACTACACGACCAAGAAGAACAAGCAGAACAATCCTGACCGCATCGAGCTCAAGAAGTACTGCAAGTGGTGCAACGCCCACACGGTGCACAAAGAGACCCGATAAGAGGTTAAGGAAGAAACAGGCATAGGCCAGTAGCTCCAATTGGTAGAGCGGCGGTCTCCAAAACCGCATGTTGGGGGTTCGAGTCCCTCCTGGCCTGCCAGCTTGTTTTCGTGAGCAGCCTAGAGGCTGCTTTTTTGGCGATTAGGCAAGAGACTTTCCATAAGGAATTCCATGGCAAAGAAATCCAAGACACAGAAGGCCAAGGCCTCCGCTGCCCGTCAGCAGCGCAAGGCCAACCGCGAGCTGGAAGAGCAGAACCCGACTTCCGTTGCCGAGGCGACGGAAGAGAAGAAGGGCGGCCTGTTCAAGAAGGGCTCCGAGGACAAGTCTGCGTCTTCCAACGATACCGCGAAGTCCTCCAAGAAGGACGACAAGCCGAAGAAGAAGCGCTTCCAGTTCTTCCGTGACGTGAAGTCCGAGATGAAGCGCGTGACGTGGCCGACCCGCACCGATGTGCTCCGCTGGAGCGGCGTCGTGGTGGTGGCCCTGCTGTTTTTCGGCATCTTCGTGGCGTTGCTGGATAACGTGATTATCACGCCGCTGCTCGTGTTCATCTCTGGGATTGGGGCGTAATCGATGGCTAAGAAATGGTACGTGCTGCACACCTACTCGGGCTACGAGAACAAGGTGAAGTCGAATCTCGAGCAGCGCATCGAGGCCATGGGTCTCGAGAACAACGTCTTCGGCATCGAGATCCCCACGGAGATGGTCACCGAGATCAAGGAGGGCGGCCGTCGTGTGGAGAGCGAGAAGAAGGTGTTCCCGGGCTACGTGCTCGTCCGCATGGAGCTGGACGACCGCAGCTGGGCCGCCGTTCGCAACACGCCGGGCGTCACCGGTTTCGTGGGCAGCCAGGGCAACCCCCAGGCGCTGACCCGCGACGAGTACAACAAGATCATGAAGCGCACGAGCCGCGAGGCTCCGAAGAAGACCTCCACGAACCTCGAGGTCGGTCAGTCGGTGAAGGTGACCCACGGTCCTCTCGCTGAGTTCGATGGCACGATTTCCGAGGTTATGCCCGATGCAGGCAAGGTCAAGGTCATGGTCTCCATCTTCGGCCGCGAGACCCCCGTCGAGCTTTCCTTCGACCAGGTGGCCAAGATCTAATTTTGCAAGCACTTTGACTCGATCGTCGTGCCCGCGTGGACCGGGGCTTCTCGCGGCCTTCGAGTTTTGAGTGATAGAGAAGTAAACGTCGATTCATCTGAAAGGTAGTCACAGATGGCTGACAAGAAAGTCACTGGATTTGTAAAGCTGCAAATCCCCGCCGGCGCTGCCAATCCGGCCCCGCCGGTAGGCCCGGCCCTTGGCGCCCAGGGCGTCAACATCATGCAGTTCTGCCAGGCGTTCAACGCCCAGACGCAGGACCAGGCCGGGACCATTATCCCGGTCGAGATCACGGTGTACGAGGACAAGTCCTTCACCTTCGTGTGCAAGACCCCGCCCGCGGCCGTGCTCATCAAGGAGAAGCTCGGCATTAAGAGCGGCGCCGCCATTCCGCAGATTCAGGTGGCCGGCACGCTGACCGAGGATCAGCTCCGCGAGATCGCCGAGATCAAGATGCCCGACCTGAACGCCAACGACATCGAGGCGGCCATGGAGATCGTGGCCGGCACCGCCCGCTCCATGGGTGTGCGCATCGAGGGCCGCGAGATGAAGAAGAAGTACGTGCCCAGCCGCAAGGTTGCCGCCATGCTTCAGGGCAAGGCCGTCGACTAAGTTTGATTCAACAGTGGAAGGGTGAGAAGCGCCCGCCATTACCACGAAAGGAAATGCAATGACTAAGCACGGAAAGAAGTACGTTGAGGCCGAGAAGCAGATTCCGGCCGAGCCGGTGAGCCCCCTGGCCGCTATGAAGCTGCTGAAGGAGATCTCCGTGGCCAACTTCGACGAGACGGTGACCGGCGACTTCCGCCTGGGCATCGATACCCGTCAGGCCGACCAGCAGCTGCGCGGCACCGTGAGCCTGCCCAACGGCTCCGGCAAGACCGTCCGCGTGGCCGTCTTCGCCGAGGGCGCCGCTGCCCAGGCCGCCGAGGAGGCCGGTGCCGACATCGTGGGCACCGACGAGCTCATGCAGCAGATTCAGGCCGGCGAGTTCAACTTCGACGCCGCTGTGGCCACGCCCGATCAGATGGGCAAGGTCGGCCGTCTCGGCAAGATCCTCGGCCCCCGCGGCCTCATGCCCAACCCGAAGCTCGGCACCGTCACCAACGACGTGGCGAAGGCCATCAAGGAGCTCAAGGGCGGCCGCGTGGAGTACCGCGCCGACCGTTACGGCATCGCGCACGTCGTCCTCGGCAAGGTGAGCTTCACCCCCGAGCAGCTCGCCGAGAACTACGGCGCGGTCTACGACGAGATCCTGCGCATGAAGCCCGCCGCGGCCAAGGGCAAGTACGTCAAGTCCATCACCGTGTCCGGTACCATGACTCCCGGTGTTTCCGTGGACTCCTCTGTGACCCGCGCCTACACCGAGTCCGCCGAGTAAATCGACGATTCTCTATCGAAGAGCAAGGGCCCCGCTTCGGCGGGGTCCTTTTGCGTGTTAGGACATTCTGCGAGCGCCATGCAGGTTGTTCCGTAGGGGCCGACCTTGGTCGGCCCTCCCGACAGGATTGATCTTGCTTGCGGCGAGGGGAGACCGAGGTCGCCCCCTACGGGTCAGCCTGCGAATGCTTCTTTACTCCCCGAAGAAATCCGTGCTGATGCGCTCGTAGAAGGAGGCGCCGTCGGCGCGCAGGAGCGTGACGTCGAAGGGCGCGCACTGCACGTATATCTTCCGCAGGGGCGCGTCGAACGGAACGATATCGCCGTCGACGAACAAGGTCGCCTCGCGGAACTCGTCGGTGTCGTCGAAGCCTACCTCGATAACGTCGCTGGCATCGGTGACCACGGCGCGGGAACGCAGGGTGTGGGGCGCAAGCGGCACGGCGATCATACCCTTGAAGCCGGGGGAGACCAAAGGGCCGCCGGCCGAGAGCGCGTAGGCCGTCGAGCCGGTGGCCGTGGAGACGACGAGGCCGTCGCCGCGCATGCGGGCCACGTCCACCCCCGAGACGTTCAGGGTCAGCTCGATGATGCGTCCCATGGCACCGCGGGTGATGGCCGCCTCGTTCAGGGCGAAGAACTGCCGTGCGCCGGAGAGCCCCCGGCCGTTGACGCCGAAGCGGCCCGGGACGGGCGTCCAGGGGGCGCCTTCGGTCTCCCCGGGCCTGCGAACCGAAGGAGGGGTGGCGGCGCTCGGCTTCGCGTTCACGTCGGGCCTGTCCCAGGCGGCGCCTTCTCCGGCCCCGTTCGCCTCCCCGTACGGATCGTGCTCGCCTTCGCAAACCACCTCGATGGAGAGAATGCTGCGGCGCTCGGCGCGCAAGTCGCCGGCCAGGGCCTCGGCCACCAGCGGCACCACGCCATCGGTATCGGCGTTGGCGAGAAACCCCAGCCGTCCGAAGTTGATGGGCAGGATGGGAACCTGGCGGTCATGGAGCAGGTGTACGGTATGCAGCACGGTGCCGTCGCCGCCGAGCACGACGACCAGCGCCAGCTGCCCGGGCAGCTGCGCGCGCACTTCGCGGCGTCCCGCATCGGTGCCCAGCGATGAGGAATCGACGAGCAGCGCCTCGATTCCCTGGCTCGTAAGATAGGCGGTGAGCAGCAGCGAGGCGTCAACAGCTTGCGGGTTGGAGTTATTGCGTACGACAAGTATGTGCATGGGGCTCTGCTTTCCGAGTTTGCTATGATAGATGAATTATACCGCTCATCATCGAAGAGTTCGCCCATGTCCGACAAGCTCCAACGAGCCCGTCATATACGCCCGAATCCGCCCGACCCGACGGATAGGAATGCTGCGCCTTTGGGCCGCCACGGCCGGCCGTCGGCGAGCGGCGACGGCGACGCGCCCCAGGCCCAGGGAGCCCCCCGCAACAACCCGCGGGCGAACGCTGAGGCGCGCATTCCCGCCCGCGGTCGCCATCGCGGCGCGGACAAGACGCTCCTGCGTCCTCCGACCGACCCGGGCGCCACAGGGCTCATTCCCGTCGTCGGCTCCCATGCGGGCCTCGACCGCACCATCCCCGGCGCCACCGCCGAGGGGTCCATCCGCCAGCAGGAGGTGATCGTCGCCGAGGCCGCCGAGGATGAGGTCGCGAACCGGCGCAGCGAGGGCAGCGGCGCGCTGTCGGCCGAATCGGTGGGGGCGAGCGCAGCCCTCATTTCCATCTGTGTCATTATCTCCCGCATCACCGGCTTCGCCCGCACCTGGGCCATGGCCTTCGCGTTGGGCTCAACCTTCGTCTCCAGCTCCTACCAGGTGGCGAACAATCTGCCGAACATGCTCTACGAGCTGGTCATGGGCGGCATGCTCATCACGGCGTTTCTGCCGGTGTACCTCTCGGTGAAAAAGCAGCTCGGCGACAGGCGGGGCAACGAGTACGCATCGAATCTGCTCACCATCGTCGTGGTGCTGCTCGCTATCGTCTCGGTGCTCTGCATGGTGTTCGCCGGGCAGATCATCTATACCCAGAGCTTCTACTCGAACCAGGACGAGATGGCGCTCGCGGTGTTCTTCTTCCAATTCTTCGCCATCCAGATCGTCTTCTACGGCGCCTCGTCTATCGTGTCAGGCCTTTTGAACGCGAACCGCGAGTACTTCTGGTCCTCCTTTGCGCCGGTGTTCAACAACCTCATCGTCATCGCCTCGTTCATCTTGTATGCCATCATCGCCCAAACCGACCAGAATCTGGCCTTCCTCGCCATCGCCATTGGCAATCCGCTCGGCGTCTTCGTGCAGATGGCCTTCCAGATTCCGGCCTTGAAGAAGGTGGGCATCCGTCTGCGGCCGCGTATCGATTGGCACGACCCGGCGCTGGCCGACACGCTGCGCCTCGGCGCGCCGGCGGTGTTCGTCACCGTGTGCTCGTTTGCCACGGTGTCCGCCCAGAACGCCGCCTCCTACGTGTTCGCCGACAACGGCCCTTCGGTCATCGCCTACGCGCGGCTGTGGTTCACGTTCCCGTACTCGTTCCTCGCGGTGCCCGTGACCACGACGCTGTTCACGGAGCTGTCGGACATGCAGGCCGATGGGAACACCCGCGGTGTCATCGCGGGCATCATCGACGGCACGCGGCAGATTCTCTTCCTCATGATCCCCATGGCGCTCTACCTCATGGTGTTCGCGACACCGCTCGTGACGCTGTACCATATCGGCGCGTTCACCGCCGATGCCATAGGCCAGATCGCGAGCTATCTGGCCGTCATGGCCGTGGCGCTGCCGTTCTACGGGGTGAACGCCTACTTGAACAAGATATTCAGCTCCATTCGGCGCATGGGAGTCTTCTCGGTCATCAACTTTGCGGCGGTGGCGGCCCAGGTGGCGGTCACGCTGGGGGCGGCCTGGGCTTACCAGCAGGGACTGGACGTCACGTTGGAGTCCATTGCGGCCTCGACCATCGTTTCCTACGTTATCGGCGACGTAATCGCCTTCGCGTACCTGCGGCGGCATTTCGGGCCCATGGGGCTCGGCGCGGTGATGCGCTCGTTTATCGTGGCGCTCGCCCTGGGCGGCGCCGGAGCCGTGGTGGGCTACGGGGTGCTCGTGGGGCTCACGCTCGGCTTCGGGCCCATGGACGGCAGCGTCGTCCGCGCCTTCGCCTACGTGGTTGCCGGCGGGTGCGCGGCCCTCGTCGTGACGTTCGGCCCCGCCGTGCGCGGCGACTGGCCCGAGGCGTCCTTCATTTCGGGCGCCGTCCGCAAAGTCGCCCGGAAGCTGAGGCGATAACGCGATGCGTCCGCGCGCACGGTGCGCGCCGTGCGAGGTCGCAGGGCCTCGGGCAGATAAGATCAGCAAGCAGAAAGCGTGATTCCATGGCAGTGAAGTTGAAGTCCCCGGCTCAGATCGAGGCCATGAAGGAGGCGGGCCGCGTGTCGGCGCTGGCGCTGCGGCGCGTGGGCGAGGCGGTCGAGCCCGGCATCACCACGGCCGAGCTGGACGCCATCGCCGAGAAGGTCATCCGCGCCGAGGGCGGCGTTCCGGCCTTCAAGGGCTACGGCGGCTTTCCTGGCTCCATCTGCGCCTCGGTGAACGACGCCGTGGTGCACGGCATTCCCTCGAGGAAGCTCGTCCTGCGCGAGGGGGACATCATCTCCATCGACACCGGCGCCATCGTGGACGGCTGGGTGGGCGACAACGCCTGGACGTACCCGGTGGGGAAGGTGGCGCCCGAGGTGCAGCGCCTGCTGGAGGTGGGGGAGCGCTGCATGTGGGAGGGACTCGACAACGCGCGTCCCACCAAGCGCCTCGGCGATATCGGGCACGCGGTGCAGTCGCTGGCCGAGGCGGCCGGCTACTCGGTGGTGCGCGACTATGTGGGCCACGGCATCGGCCGCGAGATGCACGAGGATCCGAACGTCCCGAACTTCGGGCGTCGTCGCACGGGGTTGAAGCTTCTGCCGGGCATGGTGCTCGCCATCGAGCCCATGGTGAATGCGGGCACTCGCAAGGTGAAGCAATGCTCTGACGGCTGGCTTGTGCGCACTCGCGACGGGAAGCCCTCGGTGCACTTCGAGAAAACCGTCGCCATCACCGAGGACGGCCCGGTCGTCCTCACCACCGAGGAAGGCCATCCGCGGCCCGTGTAGGGACGCGTCTCGGTCTGTTGGCGCTCTCGCCCTGCTATTCCATCCTGTCATTCCGCCCGTAGGGGCCGACCTTGGTCGGCCCTCCTCAACGGGGTCAACCGCCCTTGTGACAAGGGGGCGACCAAGGTCGCCCCCTACGGGTCAACCTACGTGCGGGCCCGCTTCTACATGTTCTTGTTGAGGGACTCCAGAAGCTCCTCGCGGGAGGTGACGCCGAGCTTGCGGTAGATATTGCGAATGTGCGTGCGGGCCGTGTTGGGGGAGATGAACAGCGAGTTCGCGATATAGGTGGAGTTGTAGCCCCGGGCGATGAAGTCGAACACTTCTGTCTCGCGCTTGCTCAGGTTCGCGGCCTCGGCTACCTCGGTGATCTGCGCGCTCTTCAAGATGGTGCGGTTCTCGGTGCAGCTCTTTCTTTGGGCGATTGTGAGCTAAAGGTCTTTAAAGAATTCGGAATAGGACATATCGAAGCCTCTAATGATTTTATCGAGGGTATCGATGCCGAAGTTACGGTTACCCTTCTCGATATCGGCTAAATAACTTCTATTCAAATGCGTCATAAGCGCAAAACGCTCTTGGGTTATGCCATGGATCAGACGTAGTTCTTTGATGCGCAAGGCAATTTTGTTTCTTATATCAGACTGTGCCATGGTGCAAGACTACGGCTTCATATATAATGTTATGTATGCTATCAGAAACAAATGAAGGAGATTACTATGACAGAAGGTAATGAGAGTCCGTTGAATTCCCTTGTTGGGCAGCCGCAAATGCCCGATTCTACGGTGCCATCTCCCCCTGTGGGCGGATCGGCTCCAGGCGCTCCTAGGCCTTCCGTTCCTCCTAAGAAAAAAGGCAAGGGAAAGATAGTTGCCGTGGTTATCGCGATTCTCTTTGTTTTAGGCGCCATCGGATCATGCTCAGATAAAGGGGAAGACGCGACGACTTCCAAGCCAGATGCAGTAAGTCAGCAGGAAACGTCAGGGGAGGTTCCGGGAGAAGAAGGGACAATTGAGGAGACACAGCCTGATCCGGAGGTCGTTAAGGCGGATAAGGGCACATTGACAGAATACCTCAGCACTTACTCTGTGTCTGATCCCTCTGCTTTTACCGATGAGACTGCTGCGAAGTATCAGAATGCATTGACGCAAGCTGAGGCGGTGGCAGCCAATGAGGCGGCCACTCAAGAGGAGGTAGACGCAGCGGCCGAAGCTCTGAAGACCTCCTATGATGGACTGCAGATCAAATTCAATGAGGCGAATTACGAGGAACTCTCCTACAAGAGCGTGGCTCGTGACCCCGATTCTTACGTGGGAAAGAAATTGATGTGCACGGGCAATGTGCTGCAGGTGTTAGAGGGAGATGGCGAGACCGATGTACGTCTTGCCACGGATGGCGAGTACGATGATGTTGTATTCGTGGGGTTTGACCCGAATATTCTCGATGTGCGTGTGCTGGAGGACGACTCGATTACCGTTTATGGGACGTGTCTTGGTCTGTATTCCTACACGGCCACACTGGGCCAGGAGATCTCTTTGCCAGCTATTTATGCAGACAAGGTCATCATTAACGAATAGCGGCAGTTGTTCTTTCTCTGCTTGTCGTAAGTGGCGTTTTGGGGTGGTGCCGAAAAGCATAAGCGCTGCTCGGGTATTGCAGCCCAGCGCCAGCTAGAGCGAGCCCGCACTTCGCCAGTGCGGGCCCAACGCTTTGCATCTCCATTGTTGCAGCCATGTTGGCGCGCGCCCCCGAATCTGGCAAGTTTTTCGAGCTTTTCGGCATGCATATCGGATGCTGGCATCTGACGCGATACCAAATCGCCCGTTTCTGGCAATTCGCATGCCGTTTTTACCCCTGCGGGCCTGCGGGAGGCTCATCCGGCTTCGGGCCGTGTCGAGAAGCTGAGAAAACTTGCCAGAATCGGGGGTTCTACGTTGCACGCTGCTCTCGCGGCCCTTTCCCTGCCGCTGCGTGTCGGCTTATGCCCCCTTGCGCTCGTTGGCGGCCTCCACGAAAGCGCGGAACAGGGGATGGGGGTTGGTGGGGCGGCTCTTGAACTCGGGGTGGGCTTGGCTGGCGACGAAGAAGGGATGGTCGGGCAGCTCGATCATCTCCACCAGGCGCTCGTCGGGGGAGAGGCCCGAAATCACGAGACCCCCTTCCACAAGGGCGTCGCGATAGGCGTTGTTCACCTCGTAGCGGTGGCGGTGGCGCTCGTAGACGATGGGCTCGCCGTAGGCCGCCGCCGCGCGGGTGCCGGGCACCACCTTGCAGGGATAGGCCCCGAGGCGCATGGTGCCGCCCTTGTCTTCCACGTCCTCCTGCTCGGGCATGAGGTCGATGACGAGGGGCGTCCCCTCCGGTGCCGCGTCGGCGAACTCGGCGGAAGTGGCGCCTTCCAGGCCGCACACGTCGCGGGCGAAGGAGCAGACGGCCGCCTGAAGCCCCAGGCAGATGCCTAGAAACGGCACATTGTTCTCGCGGGCGTAGCGGGCGGCGGCGATCTTGCCCTCGAAGGCGCGGGCGCCGAAGCCGCCCGGCACGAGGATGCCGTCCATGGCGCCGAGCACTTTCTCAGCGTTCTTGTCGGTGAGCTCCTCGCCGTCGATGAGGTGCACGTTCACGTGGCGCCCCGCCGCGATGCCGGCGGCCACGAGCGCCTCGTTGATGGAGAGGTAGGCATCCGGTAGGCTCACGTACTTGCCCACCACGGCGATGTCCAGATCGCCCGAACAGGCGTCCTTCGCCTTCAGGAAGGCGCGCCAGGGAGCGAGCTTTATCTTGCGGGGCGCGAGTCCCATCTTCGCCAGGGCCGAGATGTCGAATCCCTGCTCGTAGAGGCTGATGGGTACTTCGTAGATGGACGGCGCATCGGGGCAGGCCAGCACGTCGTCGGTATCGACGTCGCAGAACAGCGCGATCTTCTCGCGCACGCCGTCGGTGATCTCGTGATCGGACCGGCACACGATGAAGTCGGGCTGCACGCCTAAGGATCGCAGCTCCTTCACGGAGTGCTGGGTGGGCTTGGTCTTCACCTCGTGAGCCGCGGCGATATACGGCACGAGCGTCACGTGGACGAACAGCACGTTGCCCGGCCCCATCTCCTTCTTGAACTGGCGCGCCGCCTCGATGAAGGGCAGGCCCTCGATGTCGCCGATGGTGCCCCCGATCTCCGAGATGACAATGTCGGCGCCGGACTGCTCGGCCGCGCGGCGGATCCGCTCCTTGATGGCCTCGGTCACGTGCGGGATGACCTGCACGGTGCCGCCGAGGAAATCGCCGCGCCGCTCGCGGGCGATGAGCGTCTGATAGATGGAGCCCTGGGTGAAGTTGCTCTCGCGCGAGAGGTTCTCGTCGATGAAGCGCTCGTAGTGGCCGAGATCCAGATCGCCCTCGTGGCCGTCCTCGGTGACGAACACCTCGCCGTGCTGGAAGGGGCTCATGGTGCCCGGGTCTACGTTCAGGTACGGGTCCATCTTCTGCATGGTCACCTTGTAGTCGCGCGCTTTCAAAAGCTGGCCCAGCGAGGCGGCGGTGATGCCCTTGCCCAGCGACGAGACGACGCCCCCGGTAACGAAGATGTGCTTGGCCATGCCGGCCTCCTTCCGCCGCGGGCTCGCGCCCGGGCATGAAACATGCGCCTCGAAGCCGCGCGCCTACGCGACTTCCCAACGCTTAACCAGCCTACGCCCCCAATGTTTCCGACATGAAACGAGCCCCAACCGTAACACGCCCGAAACATGAGGCAAAGGCACCGGGGCAAGGGGCGGCCGTCGCCCCGGCGCCCTCCCGCTGCCCATAACGGGCCGACAACGGCGCGCCTTCCGCGCAGTGACGGCTCGCGGGCGCGTTGCGCCTTGCGGCGGGGTCATCTTTAGACTGGGCGTCAACGCAGTTTCCAAGAGAAAGGACGCGCTTATGTCTACGCTGCTCGTTTTGGGCTATCCCACCGAGGAGAAGGCCAAGGAGGCCTACCAGGAGGTGCTGAACCTCGGCAACGACTTCATCGTGAACCTCCAGTCGGTGGCCGTGGTCGCCCGCCGCGACAACGACAAGTTCGACGTGGTCACGCCGGGCCAGCCCATCGGCAACTCCACGGTGTGGGGTCTGTTCTGGGGCATGCTGTTCGGGCTCATCTTCCTCATCCCCTTCTGGGGCGCGGCCATCGGCGCGGGGCTCGGCGCGCTCACGGGCTTCTTCGTGAAGCGCGGTGTGGACGAGGACTTCCAGGATCGCGTGCGCAACCTTCTCACCCAGAAGGACGAGGCGGCCGTGTTCATGGTGGTCAGCTCCATGACCGAGGACAAGTTCGCCGAGGCCATGCGCCCCTTCGGCGGCGACATCCTGCAGACCTCCCTGTCCATCAAGGACGAGGAAGAGCTCAAGCGCGAGCTCGGCAAGTGCTAGCGTTTGTCGCGACCGAGCTCTTTAAGGGCCCCCATCGGGGCCCTTTTCTATGGCTAGCAACTGCGAAAGCGCCCGTAAGGTTCATGGCGGTCTCGTGGCACGCAAAACGGCCGCGCCCCTGGAGCGGAGGGGCGCGGCCGCGTGGGGAGGCAGGTTGCTTTCGGGGCGCGGGACATGGGGTCGCCCGCGGCGCCGAGCGCGAAACTGCCCGCGAAGCCGTCCGAAGTCGGGGCTACTTCGCGAGATGCTGACCGAGGAGCCAGCCGAAGGTGACGCAGCGGCCCAGGGAGATGCCCGGGATGGTCACCTCGTTGTAGTCGATGCCGAACAGGCCACCGGCGTTGTTGCCCACGGCGTACAGCCCGGGGATGACCTCGCCGGCTGCGGTGAGGCACTCGGAATCGGCGTTCGTGGTGAGGCCTCCAACACTTACGCCGAGTTCCACGTTCATGCGCAGGCCGTAGAAGGGCGGCTGCTCGATCTTCGCCATAAGCTCGGGGCGTTTGCCGAAGTCGGTGTCGCCCGCGTCGACGAGCTCGTTGTAGCGCTTCACTGTGGCGAGGAAGGTGTCCGTGGCTTCGGGGGCAAGGCCCATGGCGCCGGCTAGCTCTTCCAAGCTATCGGCCTGTACGAGCAGGCCGCTCTCGATTTCCCAGGAGAACGCGAGCTCCTCCTCGCCTTCCGGCGTCCACGGATCCTGGATGCGCCGGCCGTCCTGATCCCAACTCATGCCGCCAGCATAGGGCATCTGGGCTGGCAGCTCCTCTCGCCACTTATCGTCCCAAATGGCCCATGAGGCGCCCGCGGGCTGAATCAGTTGCGCGTTGCCACCGCCGGTGTAACCCGTGTCCTCGTTGACATAGCGCTGGCCCAGGTTGTTCACGCGCAGGTAGGAATAGGCGTAGGCCATGAAGGTCATGAGGGGATGCGGCCCGGGTTGCATTGCGGCGCCGGCCCATAGTCCTATCTTGTGGCCGTCGCCGGTGCCGGTGCTCTCATTGATGAAGAAGTCGGGATCGAAGCTGTCGAAATCCCAGGCAGTGTAGTAGTCCAGCATCTCGGGGTCCGCTGCGTAGTCGCCGGCGGCCAGCACGACGCCCTTGGCGGTGTTCACCTGGAGGTAGCCGTCCTTGCCCTTGCACACGGCGCCGGTCACGCGACCGTCTTCGGTGAGAAGCTGTACAGCCTCGGTGAGATTGCGGTATTCGCCGCCGCCGTCCACCACCTCCTGCTGGAGGTTTGCGATCATGGCCTTCGTGGCCGCGTACCAATCTCCGTCGTCAGTGACGGTGCCCTCGTCCGGCCACAGTTCCACGACGTGAACATAGTTCTTGAAGTGGTCGCTGTTGCTCTTCATGGCGATGACCTCGGGCACGAACCCGTAGCCGCGGGCCTTCTCGAGGTACCAGTCGCCGGCTGCGCCCGACTCGGTCATGAAACGATAGACTTTGTCGCCACGGCAACGATGGCAAGACTTCTCCATATGGTCACGCGCCACTTCGTAGACGTCCACGGGCTCGATGTCCTTTTCGGCCATGATGCTGGGGTTCACGAGGCCGTAGTCGAGGCCGATGTTGCGCGGGGCCTCGGCCTTCTCCACGAGGAGTACCTTTAGGCCGTGCTCGGTGCAGCTGCTTGCGGTGACGGCGCCGGCGATGCCCGAGCCGATGACGAGCACGTCGGTGTCAATGGTCTCGGTGATCTCGCTGGCGTCGATGGGCGTGGGAGCCGTGAGGAACGAGGGCTCCCCAGTGGCGGCGAGGCCGTCGTCGCTGGTTGCGGCGCCGGCCGACGAGGGAGACGGGGCTGCGCAGCCGCCTACCATGGCAGCGCCGGCCAGCCCGGCTCCGCCGAGGGCCGCCGCTTTGAAGAATCCGCGCCGCGAGAGCGCTGTATCGTTTCGGGTTTCGTGCATCGTGCTCATCCTCCCATATCCTTTCTCGTTGAGCGTAAGGGGCTTGCGCCGTTTTCAGCTTCGGAGCCTCCTTGCAAGGATCCGTGTCGCTTTGGCGCGGGTGCCTTCGTCATCCTATGGCGATCGCGGTTGGTCGCCCAGACCGCGAAACTGATGAAAATGTCGCTAACCGGGGTGTTCGGCCATCCCCACTTTTGGGTGAAATTGAGAAAGGGGAGGGGCGTTATCTGGCATAATGCCCCTGGAAGGAGGAACGTGGTGAACAACGCTTGGCAAACAGCGCGTGCAACACTGGCCATGCCCCTCGTGTGGGCCATGGCTCTGCTGTTCGCGGCCATGGAGACATCCTCGGCCTTTCCCGTGGGGGCGTTGCAGGCGCTCTCGGGAACGCCGGGGCCGCCGCTTACGGCCTTCGGGGGCCCGGAGCTGCTCTCGGTAGCCGCCTACGGGCTGCTGTTCGCGGCAGCACGACCTATCGGCAGCGCAATCGCTCATCCGTGGCTCTTCGCGGTGGCGCCCGCTGCCAATGTGCTCGGCATGCTGCTGTGCGCGGGTGCGTCGGACAGCGCTTACGGCATCGCTTCTGCGTGGATCGGCGTTACGTGCGTGCAGGGAGCCTCGGCGCTCCTTACCGTGATGGTGCTCGAGCTGCTGTGCTCCTGCTCGTCTCTGTGGGTTCTCCGTGCGGTGGTGGGCAGTGCGCTCGTCAACGCGCCGCTGGCCGCTATTGGGGATGGGGCGCCCTTCGGCGGAGCCATCGCGCTCCTCGTCGCCGGGTCGGCGGCTTTAGGGCTTTCCTATCGAGCGTGGAGGCGCGGTGCGTGGGCTCCCTGTGCGGACCCGGTGTTCAAGCGGATCGGTTCCTTCCCGCCCTCCCTCGTAGCGGGCCTGGCGGTGGTGTCCGCGGGCTTCGGCTTTCTCCAGCAGCTGCTCTACCAGCAGGACATCGAGGTGGTCGTCGGCGTCATCACGGGCACTAAGTTCGCCGCTGTGCTGCTGTTCGTGGCCGTGGCGGGGCTGCTCGGATCGGCTTTCGTCGCCATGCTGGCCAAGACGCTCATCACTTTCGCCACTGCGGCCTTTCTCGTGTTCCTCGCCCAGGGCGGCTACTCGCCCCTGTCGAGCGCCCTCATGTCCACGGGCTATTCCCTCTTCGAGATGACGACCTATCTGGTGCTGGCTGAGCTGGCTCTGTCCCTGCGCGTGCGGCCGCTGTCGCTGCTCGCGGCCTTCTATCTGATCGAGACCGTGGGCTATCTGGTGGGCTGCTCACTGGAAGCGGCCGCCGATGCCGGCGCCCTCGACGGGCGTATGGTGGCGGCGGTGCTGGCCCTGGCGCTGCTCGTGTGCGCCGTGTGGGTGTTCACCGAGAAGCACGTGAACGATCTGCTGTGGGGCCGTGGCGGCGAACCTGCGGCTGGGGTCGCCGCGCGGGAGCCGGAGGGCGGTGCGAGTGCGGAAGCCTTGGAGGCTGCGGGGATAGAATGTGACGCGGGCAGTGCAGTGTCCAGTGCGGAGGTCGGCGATGCGGAAGCAGTGCGCGATCCGGCGGCATCGGGCCCCTACGGCCAGGGCGTGACCCTCGTGGCCGAGCGGTTCCGGCTGTCGCCGCGGGAGACCGAGGTGCTGCGGCTGTTCGCCGCAGGTCGCTCTGCCGCCTTCATCGCGGAGTTGCAGTTCGTCACCACCAACACCGTGCGTTCTCACATCAAGCACATCTACGGAAAATGCGACGTCCATTCCCGCCAAGAGCTCATCACCCTCATAGAACGCGCTACCGATCGGTAGAGTGTCGGCGATCGGTCCGATAGTCGGCAAGTGCCCCCAACTCCGGGCGTTGCGCCGTCTGTGCAAAAGACGCGAACGCGATGATTTAACGGAGGCGAAACGAGGGCCTGCGCTATACTGGATCGGTCATCGACGCTGGCGGTTGCCGGTGCCCGTTTGCGGAGGCGCCGCCGCGGTCCCATTCATGCGAAGGAGTGTCGCCCTATGCGCGAAGGATTCGACAACGACAAGTACATCGAACTGCAGGCGGAGCGCATCCGCGAGCGCATCAACCAGTTCGGTGGCAAGCTGTACCTGGAATTCGGCGGCAAGCTCTTCGACGACTATCATGCCTCCCGCGTGCTGCCCGGCTTCAAGCCTGACACGAAGATCTCTATGCTGCAGTCGATGAAGGACGAGGTGGAGATCGTCATCGCCATCAACGCCAACGATATCGAGCGCTCGAAGGTGCGCGGGGACTTGGGTATCACCTACGATGAGGACGTGCTGCGCCTCATGGACATCTTCCGCTCCATGGGATTCAAGGTGGGTTCGGTCGTCATCACCCGCTATGCCAACCAGCCCAACGCCGACCTGTTCCGTCGTCGTCTTACGGCCATGGGCATCACGAGCTATCTGCATTATCCCATTCCGGGGTACCCCAACGACATCGATCACATCGTTTCGGATGAGGGCTTCGGCAAGAACGAGTACATCGAGACCGAGCGTCCGCTCGTGGTGGTGACAGCTCCCGGTCCGGGCTCGGGCAAGATGGCCACCTGCCTCTCGCAGCTCTATCACGAGCACAAGCGCGGGGTCACTGCCGGCTATGCGAAATACGAGACGTTCCCCATTTGGAATTTGCCGCTCACCCATCCGGTGAACATCGCCTATGAGGCGGCCACGGCCGATTTGGACGACGATAACATCATCGATCCCTTCCATCTGGAGGCCTATGGCGAGACCACGGTGAACTACAACCGCGATGTGGAGATCTTCCCGGTGCTGCGCGCCACGATGGAGCGCATCTCCGGCGCATGCCCGTACCAGTCGCCCACGGATATGGGCGTGAACATGGCGGGGCTTGCTATCTCCGACGACGCCGTGTGCCGCGAGGCGGGCAACAACGAGATCGTACGCCGCTATTTCCAAACGGCTGAGGAGATCAAGCGCACGGGCGTGGGCGAGGCGGCCCTGAAGAAGATCGAGCTTCTGATGAACCAGGCGGGCATCAATCAGAACCTCTCGCCGGCCCGCTCCGCGGCGCTGCTGAAGGAGGAGACCACCGGAGGCCCCGCCGGCGCCATGGTACTGCCCGACGGGCGCGTGGTCACGGGCAAGACGGGCAATTTGCTCGGCGCGGCGTCGGCTCTGCTCATGAATGCGCTCAAGGGTGTCTCGGGGGTCGACGACGAGCTGTACGTCATCTCCGACGACGTGCTGGAGCCCATCTGCCACTTGAAGACCGCCCATCTGCGCAGCCACAATCCGCGCCTGCACTCCGACGAGACGCTGCTGGCGCTGTCCATCTCCTCGGTGCACAACCCGCTGGCGGAGAGGCTCATCGACAACGTGGACAAGCTGCGCGGCTGCGACGCCTACTTCTCGGTCATCATTTCGGCGGCCGACGAGAAGCTCTACCGCACGCTCGGCATCAACGTGTGCTGCGAGCCGAAGTACGAGCAGCATCGCTACTACCACAAGTAAGCCATGGAGCAGCTCTTCGCCGGGGGAGGCGCCCTGCAGGTGCCCTTCGGGGCCGACTTCTTCAGCGTCGCCGTGGGCGTTCTCACCGGGGCCATCTTCGCCTGCGATCGCAAGCTGGACATCGTGGGCACCATTGTGCTGGGGCTCGTGACGGCCTACGGCGGCGGCATCATCCGCGATCTGCTGCTGCAGGATCACGGGGTCTACTTCATGGAATATCCCGAGGTCATCCTCATATGCATCTGCCTGGCGGTGTTCGTGTTCTACTTCCGGGGGCTGTTTCGCCACACGGGCCAGGTGCTGTTCTTCGCCGATGCGCTCTCGGTGGCCCTGTTCGCCCTGGCCGGGGCCAACAAGGCCTTCGCTTGCGGGGAGGGCTTCGTGATGGTGGTCATTTTGGGCGCGCTTACCAGCGTGGGCGGCGGCGCTCTGCGCGACATCTCGGTGGGGGAGACGCCGGGCGTGTTCCAGCGCTCGAACTTCTACGCGGTGGCCGGATTCGGCGGCGCGTTCGTGTTCGCGGCCATGGCTTTCGCGAAGGCACCGCTTGTGCTGGCGGCGGCAGCCTGCGTGTTCACCGTGGTGTTCCTGCGCTACCTGTCGGTGTACTACGATTGGAAGACTTCCGACGAGGCCGACCTCACGCCGAAGGTGGCCCGTGGCGCGCGAACGGCCAAGCACTTCTGCGCCGAGCTGTTTCGCCGCGCCACCCTGCATCGCAAGAAGGAGCCCGCTACCCGCGCCTCGTGGTTTCGCCATCGAAAGGATTAGCTTATGCAACCGCGCATTCTCATCGTGTACACGGGGGGCACCATCGGCATGACCGAGGATCTCTCCACCGGCGCGCTCGTGCCCTTCAGCTTCGATCATCTGATGAAGAACGTGCCGAAGATCGGGCGTCTCGGCTTTAACCTCGATCACGTGGAGATGAACCCGCCCATCGATTCCTCGAACATGAACCCGGCCTGCTGGGCTCGGATAGCGTCCGTGATCGCCGACCGTTACGAGGACTTCGACGGCTTCGTCGTGCTGCACGGCACCGATACCATGGCCTACACCGCCTCGGCGCTCTCGTTCATGCTGCCCGGTCTGGCCAAACCGGTGGTGCTCACGGGAAGCCAGCTACCTATCGGCGAGATCCGCGAGGACGGCACCGAGAACCTCATCACGGCGCTGCAGATCGCCGCGGCCCGCACCGAGGCCGGCGCGCCCATGGTGCAGGAGGTGGCCATCTCCTTCGGGCGCCATCTGTGGCGCGGCAACCGCGCGACGAAGGTCAGCTCCACGAACTTCGGCGCCTTCCAATCGTTCAACTACCCGCCCTTAGCCGACATGGACCTGCACATTGTGTTCCGCGAGCGCCTGCTCGCCCGGCCCGCTGCGGGAGGGTCGCTGGCGCCGGCTCTTTCCATGGACGATGCGGTGTCGGTGGTGTTTCTGTATCCCGGCATCACCGAGGCGGTGCTGCGGCCCCAGCTGGAATCGAAGGCCGTGAAGGCCGTCGTGCTGCGCACGTTCGGCGCCGGCAACGCGCCCACCGAGTCGTGGTTCACCGAGCTTATCACCGATACGGTGCGCGCGGGAAAGGTGGTCGTGAACGTGACCCAGTGCCCTGCGGGCGGTGTGGAGGAGAAACGCTACGCCACCGGCGACGCTCTGGCGCGCTCCGGCGTCGTGTCCGGTTACGACATGACCTGCGAGGCGGCCCTCACCAAGCTCATGCATTTGTTCGGCCAGGGCCTCACGGCGGCCGAGGTGGCCGCCGCCGTGGCGCGCCCCCTCGCCGGGGAGATGACGGTCTAGATATTCATTTTGTCGCGGGGATGGGCGTGGGCGTATTCCTCGTGGAGGTGGGTGCGGTCGAGGTGCGTGTACACCTGCAGCGTGGACATGTCGGCGTGGCCCAGAATTTCCTGCAGTACGCGCAGATCGGCGCCGCCCTTCAGCATGTGGGTGGCAAACGAGTGGCGCAGGGTGTGGGGGTGCAGATCGTAGCGGCCGATGACGCGGCCGGCCTTGCGCGCCAGGTTGAAGACGCTCTGGCGCCCGAGGCGGCCGCCCCGCTGGTTCAGGAACACCGCAGCCGTGGCATCGGCGGTCGGGTTGGCGGCCGCGCGCGCGAGGGCCGGGCGCCCTTCGGCCAAATACCGGCGCAGCGCGCGCTCGGCCGCGCCGGCAATGGGCACGATGCGCTCCTTGGACCCCTTGCCGAACACGCGCAGGAAGCCGTCGTCGAAGTTGACGGCCTCCATGTCGAGCCCCACGGCCTCGCTGGCGCGCAGCCCGCAGCCGTAGAGCACTTCCAGAAGCGCCCGGTCGCGCAAGTCGCTCGGCCGGGTGCCCACGAAGGCGTCCAGCATCTCGCCCACTTCCTCGATGGAAAGCACGTCCGGCAGCCGGTCGGCGGCCTTGGGAATGTCCACGGCGTCGGCCGGGTTCGCATCGGTGAGCCCCTCGCGCACGAGGAACCGGTGGTAGCCGCGCACGGCGGAGATGCGCCGGCGCACGGTGGTGACGGCGAGGTTCTGCTCCATGAGGCTGCGCTCGAAGGCGGCCACCTTCTCGCGGTCGATGTCGCCGAAGCCCTCCACGCCCTCGCCGTCGAGGAAGGCGAGGTAGTCCTCCAGATCGCGTCGGTAGGCCTCGGCCGTGCGCGGCGATGCCCCGCGCTCGATGCGCAGATGGGACAAGTACTCGTCCAGGGCGTTCTCTAATTCGAACACGGGGCTCCTTCTTTCGGGAGATCTTCCGACCTTTCGCTGCGTCTCCGATCGGGACGGTGCAGGACTCGGCGCACGATGCGCGGGCCTCATTGTAGCCGCTCGGCGGCCGTCTTGGCGCACCTCTTCAAATCTCGTTCACAGGTGGCACGTGCGCGGTCGCGCGCCCCACCGCGCCCCACCATCCGCATGAGTCGGGCATATCTAGTGGCCATTGTGCGCAATACCTCAATACGAATACAAGATATGGGAAATGCTCGCATTTTCCTTCGGTTACCCTTCCATATCTTGAGGATGACAAGTGGGGTGAAAATAGGGCAAAAGTGGGAGAAAATGTTGCGAAGTGGGGCATTGTGGGGTAATATGCGTGCTGTGGAAAACGACCGAGCGGGATTTCGAAACGCACTCCAAACGAAATCAAATCCCCCTCAAAACGCAGCACGGAAAGGAACACGTGGCCGCCACCGCCGACACCGAAGGGACAAGCGAGCTGCCCCAACATGGGGTAGATCTCAACGGCGAGTTCCATTTCAAGGTTGACGGCAAAGGTCGCATGGCCCTTCCCGCGAAGTTCCGCAAGGTTCTTTCCAAAGATCTCGTGGTGACGCCGGAGCTGACCAACGAGTGCGTGTACGTGTTCGAGACGCCCGATTTCAACGAATGGGTCGAGAAGCTGTTCATCGATCGGTTCGGCGAGTACAAGGAGTCCGACCGCGAGCACGTCAAGCTTCGCCGCGTGCTGAAGAGCCGCGCCCGCGATGTCGAGGTGGACGCCTCGGGGCGCATCATGCTGTCCCCGGAAGTGCGCGCCGCCGTCGGCATCGACAAGGAAGTCGTGGTCGTGGGCAACACAGGCCGCTTCGAGATCTGGGACGCCGACCGCTTCAAGACCATGAGCGACGAAGTCGATCTGGGGCTGTTCTACAGCTAGGCGGAAAGCGAGCGAACCGTGACAAGCGAATACCGGCACATACCCGTTCTTCTCACCGAATGCATCGACGCCCTCGACCTTCCGGATCATCCGGTGTTCGTGGACGCCACGCTCGGCTTCGCGGGGCACTCCTTCGAGGCGGCCAAGCAATTGGGCGCCGGCGGCCTGCTTATCGGCATCGACCAGGACGAGGTGGCGCTCACTGAGGCCGCCGCGAAGCTGGAGTCGATACCTGCGGGCGATCGTCCCGAGCTCGCGCTTCTGCGCGGCAACTTCGGCGACCTCGATGAGCTGCTCGCGAGTTGCGAGATCCCCGGCATCGACGCGATACTGTTCGACCTGGGCGTCTCATCGGTGCAGATAGACACGCAATCACGTGGCTTCTCCTTCAAGGAGAACGGCCCCCTCGACATGCGGATGGATCCGGGGAAACAAACTCTAACCGCAGAAGAGATCGTCAATACTTACAACGCAGCAGATCTCACTCGGATCATTCGCAGTTACTCGGACGAGAAGTGGGCGAGCCGCATCGCGGACTTCATCGTGAAGGCGCGGGCGGACGCTCCGATAACCGAGAGTGGTCAGCTGGTCGATGTGATCAAGGCGGCTATACCCGCCTCGGCGAGGCGCGCAGGGGGACATCCCGCCAAGCGCACCTTCCAAGCCCTTCGGATTGAAGTCAACTCGGAGCTGACCGTTCTGCGTCGCGGCCTTGACGCGGCGGTACGCTGGCTCAATCCGGGCGGCATCATCGCGGTGATCAGCTACCACTCTTTGGAAGACCGCATCGTGAAGGACATGTTCGCGGATTTCGCGAACCGATGCACCTGCCCGCCGGACATCCCGGTGTGCGTGTGCGGAAAGCAGCCGGTACTCGACCTTATCACCCGCAAGCCTCTGCTGCCCAGCGCGGAGGAAATCGAGCGGAACCCCCGCTCGCGCAGTGCCAAGCTGCGCGTGGCGCGCAAGCGCTAGGGGAGTCGCCCGACAAGAGAACAAAAGCAAGCCCGAGGACGCTGTCATCGGGCTTGTTAAGCCTTAATGGACGCTTGAGCCGCAGAATGAGTGAGGAGGGCCAAGATGAGCGCCGCATCATACTCGCGCACGTCGCGCCCCCGCACCGACCGCGTCTCTTATGGGCGCTCCTCCGCCGGACGCGCCAGCGCTGCCTCCGGCTACCGCGGCGCCCGCTACGTCTCCTCGTCTCTGGCTGAGGAGCTCTCCTTCGAGGAGGCACCCTCCATCTCGGTGGTGCCCGGTGCCGGTCGCCGCGCCCAGAGCGAGGGCATCTCGGCGGCGGCGCTTTCCCTGGCGAAGGCCTGCGCCGTCATCTGCATCGTCATAGCGCTCATCGCCATGGCCCGCGTGGCCATCACCTCGGCCGCCGCTTCCTGCGCGCTGGAGACGCGCTCGCTGCAGACGAGCATCGAGACCGCCCGGGCCGAGGGCAACGAGCTGGAGGTGTCCCAGAGCGTGCTGGCGAACCCCTCGCGCATCAAGGCCCAGGCCACGGCCCTCGGCATGGCCGCCCCGGCCCCCGAATACAGCGAGCAGATCACGCTGTCTCCCGATATCGTCGCCACCGATGGCGCCGGCAGCCTGTCGCTGTCGGAGTCGGTGGCGCGCATGAAGGGGCTCTAATCCCATGGAACGCTACCGCTACCCCGACAAAAGCGGCCGCGGCGGCCGTGCCGATGCCTCGCGCACCGGGCGCGTCCGCGGACGCTCCTTCGACGAGCCCCGGCGCGCCTCCTCGCGCACGGCCCGGGCCTCGGCCTCCTCGCGGGGTCGCGGCTTTGCAGGCGGCAACCGGTTCAGCCGCCCCTCGGGGCGCGCGGGCGCCCCTCGCCCGGCCCGCGCCGGCGTGGG
>OLOG01000069.1_pt1 | contig 107597 bp, 95 predicted proteins | sample 1672351 | NCBI WGS metagenome assembly OLOG01 (sample SAMEA3136674, study PRJEB25190) | human gut metagenome | biome: human gut; feature: human-associated habitat; material: faeces | place: Austria | collected 2013 | reverse complement strand
CTTGCATGTGTTAAGCACGCCGCCAGCGTTCATCCTGAGCCAGGATCAAACTCTCGTTAAATATAATTTGCTTTGCATCTTCGATGCTTAGCAAATTAATTGTTCCTCGGCTCCGCCGATGGAACTTCATTAAGTTCGTTCCAGTTCAAGAAAACTACTAGCTTTCTTATCCCCTTTACTGTTTTAAGGTTCGACATTAAATGTCTGTTCTGAATAATTCTCTTTAGAATTTTCAGGGTTGTTGTCTATTGTTTAATTATCAAGGTTCTTTGTCTTCGCTGTTCGAAACAGCTTATTTAGATTATCATATTCATTGACGTTTGTCAAGAACTTTTTAATCTTTTTTTCGACCAGCTTTTCAGCTGTCCGTCTGCCATCTCTTCCTCAAACATTCGTTCGCTTCAAGCGACAGCTTATTAAGAATATCACAAGCAGTTGTGTTTGTCAACTGTTATTTTATTCTTTTTTTCAGGAACAATTCCCGAAGATTTCTGATTATGATCCGGCATTCTCTGCTTTTCCGTAATCAGTTCCCGCCGTCTTCTGCTTCGACTCTGTTACCTCACGGCCTTGTCTAACGCGACAGCTAGATTAATATACCACAAGGGCGTTTGAATTGTCAACGTTGTTTTTATATTTTCTTCAATTTAGACAATTCAGACAATTTTATTCTTTTCCCTTGCTTATTTCTATATAAATTGCCTATTTTCCTTTCTTGACACCGTCTATCTTTTCTTTTATGATTCTTCTTATATAAAAGGAAGGAGTTACTATTATATGTTTCACTTATTACTTGCCGTAATCTATCTGGCATTCATCAGCCTCGGACTTCCGGATGCACTTTTGGGCTCCGCATGGCCCTCCATGTATCCGGTCTTTCATGTACCCGTTTCTTACGCAGGAATCATTTCCATGATCATAGCCGCCGGTACCGTTATATCTAGTCTGCAAAATGACAGACTTACCAAAAAACTTGGTACAGGTAAAATCACTGCCATCAGTGTAGCTACTACTGCTGTTGCTTTGATTGGATTCTCTGTCAGCCATTCATTTATTGCATTGTGTCTGTGGGCAGTTCCTTACGGACTTGGCGGTGGAAGTGTTGATGCAGCACTCAATAATTATGTTGCACTTCATTACGAAAGCCGGCATATGAGCTGGCTGCACTGTATGTGGGGTGTCGGTGCCTCTATTGGACCTTATATTATGGGATATGCTTTATCTAATAAGCAGGGGTGGTCTATGGGATACCGCTACATTTCCATTTTCCAGATTGGACTTACTGCTATTTTAATCATAAGTCTTCCTCTTTGGAAGCAATTTCAGAACAGAGGAAACACCGGACAACCTGATTCCAGTTCTGTCTGTACTTTGCCGGCCCTGACTTTAAAGCAGATCTTTCAGATTCCAGGCGCCAGAGAAATTCTTTTTGCTTTCTTCTGTTACTCTGCAATCGAACAGACATCCTCTCTCTGGGCCAGTAGTTATCTCGTTCTGCACCTGGGTTATTCTTCAGAGAAAGCAGCTGGATTCGCAAGTCTCTTCTTTATTGGAATTACTGTAGGCAGAGGTATCAGCGGTTTCATTACTTTTAAGCTAAATGACTCACAGATGATCCATCTTGGTGAAGGGATCATACTTATCGGTGTCCTCGCCATGATTTTTCCTTTTGGAAAAACAATCGCTTTAACCGGACTTATCCTCATCGGACTTGGATGTGCACCGATTTACCCATCCATTATTCACTCAACCCCAGCACATTTTGGTGCGGACAAATCTCAGTCGATTATTGGAGTACAGATGGCGTTTGCCTATATTGGAACTTGTCTGATGCCTCCATTTTTTGGCATTATTGCAAGATCCATAGGTATTACACTCTTTCCGATTTATCTGGGAGTCTTTTTATGCATCATGTTCTTTATGTATGAAACAGTTATCAAAAAAACTCATATAGTATAGTTTTCTCATACCACATAACAATAAATAAAAAAGAACCAGTGGGGACACTAAAAAAGCCACAAAACTCCGTCCCCGCTGGTTCTAAATATAATTCATTGCCTGATTCACGCTACTGACCCCGATCACTTCGATTCCGTCCACTTTCCCAATGGACTTCAATGTAACCGATGGCACAATACAAGTCTTAAATCCTAGTTTTTTAGCTTCTGCAACTCTCTGCTCGGGCATAGATACAGCCCTTACTTCCCCGCTTAATCCAACTTCTCCGAATACGATCGTATCTTCTGCGATTGGTTTATTCTTATAACTGGAAGCAATAGCCATTACAATGCCCAGATCAGCTGCCGGTTCGTTCATACGAATCCCGCCGGCAATATTGACATAAGCATCGTAATTGGATAACGGAAGCCCCATCCTCTTTTCCAAAACTGCCATCAGCAGGTTAACACGGTTATAATCCAATCCTGCCGCAGTTCTTCTCGGCATTCCGAAATTACTCCTACAGATCAGTGCCTGAATCTCCATCAGCATCGGTCTTGTGCCTTCCATCGCACATGCCACCACAGATCCGGCTGCATTCTCCGGCTTTCCACTCAACATAAATTCCGAAGGATTCTCTACCTCGCATAGTCCCTCTCTGCGCATCTCGAATACGCCGATCTCATTTGTTGATCCAAAACGATTCTTCACTCCTCGGAGTATCCGGTATGATGCATGCCTGTCGCCTTCAAAATAAAGTACTGTATCCACCATATGTTCCAGTACTCTCGGGCCTGCAACCGTTCCTTCCTTTGTCACATGTCCCACGATAAAAGTCGAGATATTCAGCCCCTTTGCCAGCTGCATCAGTACATTTGTTGATTCCCGCACCTGGGATACGCTTCCCGGTGCAGATGACACTTCTTCATTATACATTGTCTGAATCGAATCAATCACAGCAACATCCGGCGTTTCTTTCTCAATCACACTTTGAATTGCTGCCAGATTCGTCTCACATAATAAAAAGAGACTATCCGCGAATTCTCCCATTCGATTTGCACGCAATTTAATCTGCTTCAATGATTCCTCTCCGGAAATATAAAGCACCTTCTTCTGCCTGGCTGCCAGCTTCTGGCACACCTGAAGCAGCAGTGTTGATTTTCCGATTCCGGGATCCCCACCTACTAATACGAGGGAACCTTGTACGATTCCCCCGCCTAATACTCTGTCTAATTCTTTTATTCCGGTTTTTGTTCGTTCTTCATCTGTCGTTGATACACTGGATAAAGTCACAATCTGACTCTTTTTCTTTGCCACACTGCTGCCTCTGGATACACCGGCTGCCGGAGTACTCACCTTTTCCTCCACAAATGTATTCCACTCTTTGCACATTGGGCACTGCCCCAGCCACTTGCTTTCTTCATGTCCGCAATTCTGACAGAAATATATACTTTTCTTTATTTTTGCCATTATTTTCTTACGACTTTAATTCCAATCTCTTTTCCCGGATCTGCTTCTGCACTTACGCTGAGTTTTCCACTTAAGTTTGTTGTCATGTCTCCGATATTCACATCATCCATGTATACAACATACTCTGCATCCGCTTCCATTCCAAGTGTAAACTGAAAATCTGTCTCTCCACATACTTTAAACGAAACTACGTTCTCTGTTGCCTTGAAATTCTCTACTGCAGTTCCCGGTACGGATTCGTATACAAACATTCCGTTCTTTTCTAATTTTGTAATCTCTTTGAACGTCTTAACTTTGTAGATATCCCCCTGAAATTCGAATCCGTCTAACTTAGTTTTGCTGTCTAATGTATAATCTCCAAAACTAAGTGTACCGTCTGTTTCAGCTCTTAAAAGCTCTTTCACTGCTGCCATTTTCTTGTCCTCCTAAGGTTCTTCTTTCGTTCATTCTATTATATAATAAAATATTTTTAATTTGTAGTCTTTGCCGTAAATTTAATTTCTTTTTTAGAGATTCCAACAACAACTTTCATATTTCTTCTGATTTCCCCACTTAAAATTGCCTCGGCAAGTTTATCCTCTAACTGATTCTGTACAGCGCGTCTGAGTGGTCTTGCTCCATACTTCTTATCCATACCATTCTCTACAATATGCTTTTTCACAGAATCACGAATCGTAAGATCGATTCCAAGCTGATCTTTTGCACGTTTGATCAGTTCTCTGCACATCAATCCCACAATCTTCTGCATCTGCTCAACTGTCAGTGGATGGAATACCAAAATTTCATCAATACGGTTCAAAAATTCCGGACGGAAGATAAACTTGATCTCATTCATAACGTTATTCTTCATCCGCTTATAATCTCCTGCGGCATCTTCTTTTGTATTAAAGCCCAGCTTTTTCGGATCGATGATTGACTGTGCTCCGGCATTAGATGTCATAATGATCACAGTATTCGAAAAATCCACCTTTCTTCCCTGTGAATCTGTAATGTGCCCGTCATCTAACACCTGCAAAAAGATATTAAACACATCCGGATGTGCTTTTTCTATCTCATCAAGCAAGATGACGGAATATGGATGTCTTCTCACCTGTTCGCTAAGCTGTCCACCGTCATCGTGTCCGACATATCCCGGAGGCGAACCAATCAGCTTTGCCACACTATGCTTTTCCATATATTCAGACATATCTACACGGATCATAGAATTCTCATCTCCAAAGAGGGCTTCCGCGAGAGCTTTGGATAATTCTGTCTTTCCGACTCCTGTTGGCCCCAGGAATAAGAACGAACCGATCGGACGCTTTGGATCTTTCAGTCCGACCCTTCCGCGCTTGATAGATTTTGCTACTGCTGTTACCGCTTCATCCTGCCCGACCACACGCTTATGAAGTGTCTGTTCAAGCTTATTTAACCTTGTGCTTTCTGACTCAGCCAGACGACTTACCGGAATCTTCGTCCACTGTGATACGACCTCTGCAATATCTTCTTCCGTTACTTCCAGATGCTTTGCATCATTCTTCTTATGAATACGTTTCTTGATTTGTTCTGATTTCTCTTCTGCATCCTTTAATTCTTTATGAAGCATGGATGCCTCAATGATATTGCCGCTTTGAATTGCTTCTTCCAGTTCCTTTGCAAGTTCCGTCTGTGCCTTTTCCAGTTTATATACATTTTCCGGTACTTTAAATCCACGCAAGCTTACTTTTGAGCATGCTTCATCCACAACATCAATCGCCTTATCCGGAAGAAAACGGTCATTGATATAGCGGTTGGAATAGCTGACTGCTGCCTCCAGTGCTTCTTCTCTTATCTTTACTTTATGATGTTTTTCATATCTGGAGCGCAGACCTTTCAGTATCTCCAGACACTGATTTTTATCTGGTTCTTCTACCGTGATTGGCTGGAATCTTCTTTCCAGTGCCGCATCTTTTTCAATATATTTGCGGTATTCCACGATCGTTGTGGCACCGATCAGCTGCAGTTCTCCTCTTGCAAGTGACGGCTTCAGAATATTAGACGCATCCATCGCTCCTTCTGCACCACCCGCACCAATGATCGTATGCACTTCATCCAGAAACAGAATGATATTACCTGCCGCCTTCACCTCCTGAATCAGACGTTTCATACGTTCTTCGAATTCTCCGCGGTATTTTGATCCGGCGATCATACTTGCCAGATCCATGGTATAGATACGTTTTCCCCTGATTCCTTCCGGCACGATGCCTTCTGCAATCTGTGTTGCAAGCCCTTCGATGACTGCTGTCTTACCAACACCCGGTTCCCCGACCAGACAGGGATTGTTCTTTGTGCGTCTGCTTAAGACCTGCATCAGCCGTCCGATTTCTTCTTCTCTTCCGATGACCGGATCGAGCTTCCCTTCTTCTGCTTCTGCTGTCAGATCGGTACCATACTGATCCAATACTCCGTTCTTTCTCCCCTCTTCCGGTCCATATTCTTCCTGATACATCTTCGGATCGATCCCGACAGTTTCAAATATTTCCTGATAGATCTTCTGAAGATTCGCACCTAACGTAGTCAGGATCTTTGCAGCAACACAATCCATATCACGGATAAGTGCCGTCAGCATATGTTCTGTTCCAATTTCTTCTGAGCGGAACTGTTCTGCCTCTGTCTTACTGTCTTCCAGAATATATTCCAGTCTCGGACTGTATTCTGGTTTCTTTCTGCCTGGCATCTCACCTGCAGGAGAGATCAGTTCGGACATCACTTTCTGTATATTTTCCTCATCTACCCCGTTCGTTCCCAGAACCTGCGCCGCTACGCCGGTATACACCTTTCTGAGTCCCAGAAGCAGATGTTCTGTTCCTACATAAGGGTGTGCCATCTCCTTCGCACTTTTTTCTGCAATCTTCAGCACTTCCTTAGCCTGCCTTGTATAATCCATGCCTTTTTGTTCCTTTCTGCCTATCTTCTATACTCGTCAAATATCTCATCCACCAATGCATGCACATCTTCTCTTCCAATATTCTTGCAGCATCCTTTTGCAAGTAATATCGCAAGCTTTTCCCTGAGTTTTAACATTGCCTGTGCCTTGTCCGCATCAATGGCGACTACGGCTCCTCTTCTTCTGTCCAACTGGATGAACCCTTCCTGCCGTAAGATTGAATACGCTTTATTCACCGTATGCATATTAATTCCCACAGTATCCGCCAGCTGTCTGACAGACGGTAAGGTATCTCCCTCCCGAATTATGTCTGTTGCAATCCCCATGATAATCTGATTCTGCAGTTGTACATAGATTGCCTCGCTGCTGTTAAAATCAATTTCTATCAACATCTCATCACCTGTTATCTGTCTTTTTCTTTTGTTATATGGATACTATAACACAATTAAAAAGAGCTTACAACCTAAATCGTAAGCTCTTCTTTTCATACTCTTTTCGTACTTTTTATGCTTCGTCAATCGCTTTACCAATATCATGACGCATATATTTATTATCGAATTTTACCCATTCGGTTGCCGCATAGGCATTAGCTCTTGCTTCTTTTAAGTCTTTTCCCTTTGCTGTCACACCAAGTACACGTCCGCCGTTGGTCACAATCTGATCACCGTTGAATTTCGTACCTGCATGGAAGCAGTAATAGCCTTCGTGCCTGTCAAATTCCTCCAGTCCGCTGATTGGAAGTCCTTTGTCATATTTCACCGGATATCCGTCACTTGCCAGAACAACACATACTGCAGCATTGTCTTCAAACTGCAGATCGATCTGATCCAGCGTACCATCAATACAAGCTTCTACTACATCAATGATATCATTTTTCATTCTCGGAAGAACCACCTGCGCTTCAGGATCTCCGAATCTGGCATTGTATTCCAGAACCTTCGGTCCGTCCGCTGTCAGCATCAGTCCGAAAAAGATTACACCTTTGAACGGTCTTCCTTCTGCCTTCATAGCATCAACAGTTGCCTGATATACATATTTCTTACAGAAGTCATCTACTTCTTCTGTATAGAACGGACTTGGTGAAAATGTTCCCATTCCTCCTGTATTCAGACCTGTATCTCCATCACCTGCACGCTTATGATCCTGTGCTGAAGTCATCGTTTTGATTGTATTTCCATCTACAAATGACAGTACTGAGACTTCTCTTCCTGTCATGAATTCTTCTATAACCATCTCATTACCGGCTGTACCGAATTTCTTATCCAGCATGATCGTCTTCACGCCTTCTTCAGCCTCTTCCAGATTCTTACAGATCAGCACGCCTTTTCCAAGTGCCAATCCGTCTGCTTTTAATACAATTGGGAATCTGGCCTCCGTCTTCAGATATTCAACTGCCTTATCCGGATCTGTAAAATTCTCATAAGCTGCAGTCGGAATGTTATATTTCTTCATAAGATCCTTGGAAAATGCTTTTGATCCCTCAAGGATCGCTGCATTCTTTTTAGGTCCGAAAGTACGGATACCTGCGGCTTCCAGTTCATCCACCAGACCGCCAACCAGTGGATCATCCATTCCAACAATAACCAGATCAATCTCTTTTTCTTTTGCAAATGCTACGATCTTGTCAAATTCCATGGCTCCGATCGGTTCACACTCTGCAAATTCTGCAATTCCCGCATTTCCCGGAGTACAGTAAATCTTGTCTACTTTATCGCTTTTTGCAACGCTGTATGCGATTGCATGTTCTCTTCCGCCACTTCCAACGATTAATACTTTCATCTTACACTGCTCCTTTATCCTCTATGACTCGATCGTCACACGATGTCCTTCTACTTTAACTTTACCGTTTGCGATCAGATCAATGGCTCTTGGCAGAATTCTCCATTCTGCCTGCTCCATTACACGTCTCTGCAGAACTTCCGGGGTATCTCCCTGTTCCACTTCAACTGCTTTCTGCAAAATGATCGGACCGGTATCGGTTCCTTCATCTACAAAATGTACCGTTGCACCAACCACCTTCACTCCGCGTTCCAGTGCTTTTTCATGCACCTTCAATCCATAAAATCCTGTTCCGCAAAATGCCGGGATCAGGGACGGATGAATGTTGATCATACGGTTTCTGTATTTTGCGATCATCTCTGCCGGAATCACTACCAGAAATCCAGCCAGAACGATCAGATCCGGCTGCATGACATCCACAGCCTTCATAAATTCCTGATTGAAAATCTCACGGCCTTCATAATCTTTTGGAGATATACACTGATTCGGAATCCCATGTTTTTCAGCACGCTCCAGTGCATATGCATTCTTATTATTACTGATGACGCCGGCAATCTTTGTGTTTGTAATCTCGCCGGAATCTACTGCATCTATGATTGCCTGCAGATTTGTTCCGCCACCGGATACCAGAACTACGACATTTAACATAATGTCACTCCTTTTTCACCGTCTTCGATATGACCGATCACATACGGAGTATCTCCGGTCGCTTTGATTGCTTCTATTGTCTTATCTACATCAGCAGGATCAACCGCAACGATCATACCAATACCCATATTATAAGTATTGTACATTGCATGCTCGTCTACATTTCCCTCTTTTGCAAGCTTTGTGAAAATTGGCGGAACCGGATAACTGTCTTTTTCTACAACGGCTTTCACTCCGTCTTTTAACATTCTTGGAATGTTCTCATAGAATCCGCCTCCTGTGATATGGCTGCAGGCTTTCACTTTCACTCCTGCGTTCTTTATGCTCTTTAATGCTTTGACATAGATTCTTGTCGGAGCAAGCAGTGCTTCTCCGAGTGTAGTTCCCAGATCATCATAATATGTATCCAACGATTCTTTTGTCATCTCGAATACTTTACGTACCAGTGAGAATCCATTGCTGTGCACACCTGAAGATGCCATACCGATCAGTACATCTCCTGCTTTTAAGTCTTCTCCTGTAATCATATCTTTTTTATCACATACACCAACTGCAAATCCTGCAAGATCGTATTCATCTTCCGGCATAAGTCCCGGATGTTCTGCTGTCTCTCCGCCGATCAGGGCTGCTTCTGACTGCAGGCATCCTTCTGCCACACCTTTTACGATAGATGCGATCTTCTCCGGATAATTTTTTCCACATGCAATATAGTCTAAGAAGAATAACGGCTCACCGCCTGCACATGCAATATCATTTACACACATAGCTACTGCATCGATTCCAATGGTATCGTGCTTATCCATGATCATGGCAAGTTTGACCTTTGTTCCACATCCGTCTGTTCCTGATAACAGCACCGGTTCTTCCATTTCTTTGATCTTCGCAAGAGAAAATGCTCCCGAGAATCCTCCGAGTCCTCCAAGGACTTCCGGACGCAAGGTCTTCTTTACATGCTCTTTCATAAGTTCTACTGACTTGTAACCTGCTTCAATATCCACACCAGCTTTTTTGTAGTCCATAATCCGATCTCCTTTTGTACCTGTTATTTATTTTTGTACTTTTATATCTATTATTTTGATGCCAGATATGCCTCATATCCGATAGAATCAAGCTTTGCTGCTTTGGCTTTGACTGCCTCTTTCTGTTCTTCTGTATAAGCTTTCAGTTTCTTCAGAAGTTCTTCATCTGAAGCCGCAAGAATCTTTGCTGCAAGAATTGCTGCATTCTTTGCGCCATCGATCGCAACGGTTGCAACCGGAACTCCCGGCGGCATCTGCATGATTGAAAACACTGCATCCATTCCATCCAGATTCTTTCCTGAAAGAGGTACACCAATAACCGGAAGGGCAAATAATGCTGCACACATTCCCGGAAGGGCTGCTGCCATTCCTGCACCGGCGATCATAACCTTTATTCCGCGGCTTTCTGCTCCTCTGGTCCATTCAATCAGTTCATCTGGTTCACGATGTGCTGAGATGATCGTCATCTCATACTCGATTCCTAACTCTTCCAGCATTACTGCAGCCTTACTCATAACTTTAAGATCTGAGTCACTGCCCATGATAATTCCTACTTTTGGCATAATTTTCATCCTTTCTTATAAGTTTGACAAATAAATCATACCCTATTTATTAGAATTTTTCAATGGTTCATTTAAAATCTCTGTCCCGGGAAGTACAAATTTTCCATTTTCCAGTAACACAATCTCTTTTTTATCCTTTGTAACAACCGTAATACTTCCAAGTTCTTCATATGGAATGGTAATATCTGTATGGCAGTGGAAATATGCTTTTGATACATCTTCTTTTCTGCGGATCGATACCGAATTGTCTCTTGCAATAATCTCTTTTCCGTTCGGATTATAGACTTTGATATCCTCGCACCAGCTGTAACATGTATCTCCCACCGCAAAATGCGGTCCCATCTTCTCTGCAATCAGGATCGGCATCTTATCCTCGATTCCATACTTCCTGGCAGTTATATATGCAGTTGTATTCGTTCCGATCGCAAATTCACCAAGCGGCAGCGTCGGATGTTTGTATAATACATTATCGTGAATATACGCTTTATTTTCCAGATCGCGATCAAAGTTCGCACAGTTATACTCTGATACCATGCCATTTGAGAATGTGATCTCCAGATCACGATACTGCAGTTCATTCAGATACACTTTGCTGACATGTAAGACTCCGTTCGTTCCTTCCAGAACAGGAGAAGTAAAGACTTCCCCGACCGGAATATTCACATCTGCCACACAGTTCTCAAAGATTGTTTCTTTTGCCGGGTCATTCAACGGATGTAACTGCACATTCAGATCTGTACAATTCCCATTCGTCCCGAGAATATGCACGTATTCTCCCTGATCCAATGCATCAATCAGTGTCTGCTGTACTTTTTCATATACTTTTGCATCCAGTGTGTTTATACGGATAATCTCATCGAAAATCTCTTCATACTTCTCTCCGATCTCCGGCACCGGATAGGCAATGATCGTAAAGCTGCGCTCTTCTCCTTTGATATACCTGTTCACCATCTGGCTCTGACGGCTGTCATACTGCAGGATCATCTCTTCCTGACTCTCCGAAAGCTTTGCCACAGTCTCTTTTGCCGCCGGTTCGAATGGTTCTTCACCAAACATGTCAATGCATGCCGGTCCTGCAAACCCGGCTGCCTCTTTCTTATAATGTTCATATGTTGTCTGCATCACTTCCAGTTTGCGCTCCAGGTACTTCTTATCCATAAAGATTGCCTGATCATCTTTATGATCGTATTCATACTGCTTATTTGCCACTGCTCCGCAGTATCCGATCTTGTAATGTTGTCTCTTTGTCAACACACTGACCGCTGCACGATAGATGACCGGTTTTAATCCCATTTTTTCAAAATTCTCTATCGCTTTCTTTACTACACGTTCAAATCCAAGAATATAACGGATATTCACTACCGATTTCTTCGAAAGATCTTTTCCGGTATTTACGAATCCGATGCGGTATCCTTCCGAATAGACATCTGCCATCTTCTGGATGGTCTCTTCCGGAAGACGGTTCAGATGCTCTGCTGTCTTCCATTCGTTTTCGCTGATATACTCTCCAAACTGATACAGATATCTGAGATCTTTAAGATCACTGTTCATGATCAGATCTGTTGCGAAGGATTCTTCCGGCAGGATCTGTTCTCTGATACGATCCGCAAGGAATACATCACAATAATCACTTGCATACCAGTAAAAAATATCACGGGCTTTTTTTGCATCCGGTGTATCCTCGAACTGGTTATATATTTCAATCAATAATTCATACAAAATTGCCAGATATTCCGTCTTTCCCTCAAAAACATAAACGACTGCCCCACGAAGTTCCGCATATAACATCCCAAGAATCTGTCCTGATTCTTTTCCAAACATCTTACACGCATAATCCGGATTCGCATAACTTTCTTCATACTGCTCCGGCAAAACATCCTGATACAGCCGTCTGTTCCATGTTCTTAATTCTTCCAGCGTAAATTTCTGATACCTTCCGTCCAGAAGTTCATCTCTCAGTTCGTCCAACATAAGCACGAACTCTGCCATCTTCTTAAAATAATCTCTGTAAGGCTCTTTCACCGTATCTTCTGTCTGCATCAGACGGATACGGTCAAGTGCCAGTTCATATCTTTCTTCTATCATTCTACATAAGCCCCCTGACGAATAATCCAACCATAACGGCAAGAAATACCGCATTTACCGTGATTCCCACCTTGCATGTTGTATAAATCTTTTCGCGTTCTCTGAATCCTTTCATGCCAAGCCAGATTCCAATCACTGCCATCGCACAGGTTCCCAGTCCGAAAAATCCGATCAATATATTGACATTTCCTTTATTTAAAAATGAAAAAAGAATCATCACGATCACCAGAAATGCAATCACCACTGCATAAGTACAGGAATAGACACCCCTTTTGGAGTGTCTGACTGCTTTCTGTCCATATTTCGTTTTGATCATTTTTTTCCGCTTTTTTTTACGGGCTTTCGCTACCGCTTTAATTCTATCATCTTCTGTTCTTAGTTTTTTTCCCAGCATGTCTTCTCCTTATTGCCGCACATATTGCAAATAATATATATCCGCAAATTCCACCGATGGTATTCAGTAACAGGTCATCTACATCAAAGCTCCCCACCTTTGTAATAAGCTGAAAGACTTCCACGCACAGGCTCAGTACAAAGCTGTAATATGCCGTTGCAATAAAACTTCTCTGCCTGCTTCCCATCGGGAGGAAAAATCCAAACGGAATAAATATAATCACATTTCCAAATAAATTAGTGAACATTGCAAAGAATCCCACCTGCTCACGATACTGCCAGAATCTTTTGATTTCTTTAAACAGTACCAGATTATAATGGTATTCCCTCATCTCACCTGTACGTCCATACCAATCAGAGAACAGCAGGAAATATACAATAAATATTACATATAATATAAATAATATCTTTCCCAGTATCCGGATTCGTTTTCTTTTTCCTGAATCCAACGTCCTACAACCTCCTGTGTCTCTTCGGTATTAGAATAAGATTCCTTTCTTTTCTTTCAGTAAACGGGCACCGCTTATAATGGAGATCACACCTGCGGCGATTCCTATTACCGTGACTACAATTCCTACCGCAATCCCTGCTGCACCGGCTAGCCCCATTGCTTTATATGCTTTTTCATTCATATCCTGATCCCCCGTTTTCTATTTTGCTCCGTACTGTTCATAATATGCATCGATTGCTTCTTTTAATGTATCATCGATCACAACTTTCCCGTCACATTCTTTGTTATACAGGCACTCTACAACTTCTTCCATTGTTACGATCGCAGCTGTATCGAATCCATACAAATCTTTGATCTCATCCAATGCACATTTCTCGCCGCCTTTTCCTACTTCCATACGGTTCAGGGATACCATCAGACCTACGATTGTTACATCTGCAGCACCTTTTACTTTTGGTACGGTCTCTTCCATAGACTTTCCTGATGTTGTCACATCTTCGATCATGATCACACGGTCTCCGTCTTTTAACTTGCTTCCGAGAAAACTTCCTTTATCGGCACCATGATCTTTTTCTTCTTTACGGTCAGAACAATAGCGTACTTCTTTTCCATAAAGATCACTGTAAGCAATTGCCGTGACCACTCCAAGCGGGATTCCCTTGTATGCAGGTCCGAACAACACGTCGAAATCATCTCCATAGGTATCATGGATTGCCTTCGCATAATACTGACCTAATTTTTTCAGCTGTGATCCTGTTACATAAGCTCCGGCATTCATAAAGAACGGTGATTTTCTTCCGCTCTTTAATGTAAATTCTCCAAACTTGAGCACATCGCTCTCTACCATAAATTCAATAAACTCCTGTTTATAACTTTCCATTTTGATTCCCTCCATATATTTCAGACTCTGTGCGTCTTATTTATTGCATAATAATTCCATTTAATTCTATCATAAGAAAATCAGTTTTTCAATTCACGTCATAAAAAAAGAACAGTATATACACGTAATCATTACATAATCTTTGTCTCTTCCAGCTTTTCTGCAAATGCCTCGTTCATCCGGATTACCGGTTTGCGCAGAAGCAATCCTAGAATCAATGACAAAAGCAGGAAGATTCCCAGCTTCCCAAGTTCCGTCCAGTATGTCATACCATACATTCCGCCAATCGTCTCCCTGAATGCCGCCATACTATGAACAAATGGCAGTAACGGATATACCGCTTTGAAGAACGCCGGTGCCACTTCAATCGGGAATGTTCCTCCGGAACCTGCCACCTGCATGACCAGAAGTACAACACTGACTGCTTTTCCGATATCTCCGAATGACACCGTCAGTGTATAAATGATATTCACATATACGATGCTCGAGAACCATCCTGCCAGCATAAACAAGAACGGATACTTACACTGGATGCCCAGATATAACAGATCTCCCAGACAGATCAGAGTGCTCTGCAGCAGACCGACGATCAGGAAGATGAGATAACGGCCCAGGTATTCCTGATGTGGTTTTACTTTTTTCAGACCTTCGGTACATTTTGTCGAAACACCTGTCTTTAACATGGCAACCAGTACGATTCCGCCGATCCAGATCGACAAGGTGGAATAGAACGGTGCCATCGAAGAACCATAATTTTCAATCTTATAGACCTGATTCGTCTTCAGGCTTACCGGTGCTGCCAGGAACTCTCCGATCACACTGGAATCCCCGGAGATCAGTTCTTCCAATTGAGAAAAGTCTCCGCCCGACTGCATCTGACTGATCTTTCCTGTTGTCTCACTGATCTTTGCGGATGCTTTATCCAACAGCTTGCAGGAATGATCCAGTGCCTTATTGATCTGTGTCAGATCTGCGGAAGCCGAAGATGATAGATCATAGACTCCGTCCACACTTGCATCCAGCTGATCCATCAGACTGCCCAGACTGCTGCTGGTATCTCCCATGGATTTGGAAAGCTTATCCAAACTGTTTTTTACATTCTTTTCATAGTCGGATTTCACATTTGCAAGACTGTCCGCACTTTCTTTTACCAGTTTATCCAGCTCTGCTTTATTCTGGATTGCTGTGCCGGATGCATCTGTCAGAGAGGATGCCGTGCTCTGTAACTGATTCTTAAGCTCTGTCTGTGTTGCGATCGTCTCACCGAGCTTCCCTGAAATGTTGCCGAGCAATGCATTCAGTTTCGTATTGCCAAGTCCGCTCACTTTATCTGCCATATCATCTACCGAATTCTGCAGTGACTGATAGGCGGCTGTTACCTTTTCCACGCTGGATGCCAGAGTGTTCAATGTCGCCGCTACATCTGCCGCACTCTGTGAATTGGATGCAAATGCGGAATCAATGATCCCGGACATCTGTGAATAAAATTCCTTTCCGGAATTCAGTGCCGCATTTACGCCATCCGTTGCACCGCTGATCGTTCCTTCAATCCCGCTGAATGATTTCTTTGTCGTCTTCAGGGCATCTGTTGTCTTATCCGAACGGTTCTGTGTCTCTTTCAGAAATGTGCCTGTCGTATCCAGAAGCTGCTGTGCAGATGTCGTCATTCCCGCAAAGGAACTTAAAGTCGCAGATGCCACATTCAGGTCCGAACCAATCTGGTCCAGATTATTTGCCAGATTCCCTGCAATAGATTCTACTCCATTCTGATCTGCCACATTGGTAACTGCTTTGAAAGAAGTAATAACCGTATCACTGATCGTTTCAATAAATACTTCATTGACCTGTCTCTGGATCGCGCTTGCTCCTTTATCTGTAACCTTCGGTGCGATCGCATTTTCTTTTGCATTCGAATAGTATGTGATACTTGGTTTACTGATATTTTCAGAGAACAGACTCATCATATCTGTACTGAAGTTTTCCGGTATCACGATCGCCGCATAGTATTTTCCGGATTTTACTCCGGATACTGCTTTTTTCTTGCTGGTAAATACCCAGTCAAGCTGCGAATTACTGCGAAGCGATGTCAGTATCTGATCTCCCATATTCAGTTCGAGCGGAATCAGGCTGCCTTCATACCCCTTATCCACGCTTGCCACCGCAACTTTTAAGTTTCCTGTATTTTTATATGGATCCCAGCTTGCTGCAATATTAAACCAGGCATAAAGGCAGGGAACAACGGTGATTCCCATAATGACGATCATAGCGATCACATTATTTTTAATCCGTTTTATATCCCTCCGGAAAATCTCCCATATATTTTTCATACTCCTTTTTCCTCCTTTATTCCCCGTATCAGATCTTCTGTTGTCATTCCTGTGGCAGCAAGCTGTTTTAACATCTTATCGTGTATATATTCTACACAGATCAGATACAGTGCAAGCACGATCAGCGATACGATCCATAACACCAGAAATACCAGTTTTGATTCCAGGCTGAACATCAGTATCAGGAAAATGAGCGGGATAATGATCATTCCAAGGAATCCAAAGCGGATCATCTTCGGATAACGCTTCTCGAATTTTTCTGATCTTTCCAGGAATTCCTGTTTCCACTCATCATCTTCCATTAACGTCTTCATCATCATGGTCAGTTCCGGCCGTTTCCGCTCTGCTGTTTCCGTCTCTCCCAGCATCAGTTCTGTCTCTGACAGCCGCTTATCGAACAAATGATTCAGATTCATAAGCAGCGGACGAAGTACCAGACCGATGAAAATCGATATCGGGAAGAAGATTGCCAGTATTCCCAGATATTTCCAGATATTCGCTCCATACATACCGGCAATGCATTCACGCATTGCACTGATTCCATATGTGAAAGGAAGCAGCGGATGAAGTTTCTGGAAAAATGCAGGTGTCATCTCGATCGGATATGTTCCTGCCGATCCCGGGATCTGTAAAATAACCAGTACAACTCCCAGTGCTTTTCCAATATGCTTGAACGTAAGCGCCAGCGCATAGATCAGATTTACATAGATAAAGGAACAGAAGATGCCTACACATACGAATGCGACCGGGTGTACGCATTGTACTTTCAGAAGCACAATATCGCCCAGACACACGATCAGACCCTGTACCAGGCCTACCGCCATGAATAACATCCATCTGCCAAAATAAGCCTGTGATGCCGTAAATCTGTGAATCTTCCCGTCTCTATCCACTTCCTGTTTCAGAATGGATACCAGGATCAGTCCGCCTACCCACAATGCCAGATTGGTATAAAACGGTGTCATACCGGATCCATAATTTTCCACATCATACATTACTTTCGACTGAACACTTACCGGCGAAGACATAAAACCGGCAATGGAATCCGCATCAATCCCCTCCAGAGAGGTCAGTTTCTGACACATCTGTGAACTTTGCAGTGCTCCCAGATCGTCCTGAACCGAAGCCAGTGATTCATCTACCCGCTTCAGCACCTCTTTTGTCTGTCCCAGTGCCGAGGCACTGTCTTTCAAGCTGCTATTGAGCTGATTCAGGATACTCTTCATCTGTTCAACCGTTGGTTCTACACCATCCAGTGTTGAGGCCAGGCTTCCGCTTAATGAAGCCAGACTGTCCAGTGACTGGTTCAATTGCGGCATTAATGTCTGTGCAAAATTACTGCGGTAATCCTGCAGACTTTCCTTGCTGTCTTTTGCAAGCTTTTCCAGAGATGTCCGTGTACTCTGCGCTGTTGTCACTGCATTCTGAATTCCTTTATTGCCATTCTTCAATGAAGCCACCAGTCCCTGAAGGGACGCATTCTGGCTCTCCAGTTCGGAAATCTTTTGTGCGATCAATGCCGAAAACTGCTGTGATAATTCCGTATTTCCCTGAATCTGTTCATTCAGCGCTTTTAACTGACTCAGTAATTCCTGATTCCTGGTAAGGAGAGTGGATGCTGTTGTCAGGCTTCCGTCTACTGCTGTCAGAGCTTGTCCTGCCTTCGTCTCGAATATGCCCAGTTTTGCCGATGCAGACACATAGGTATTATTCAGAAGCGTCTCGCCGTTCGACATACTATCCGAGAACTGTGTCGAAAATATTCCTACTGCTGTTCTTGTGTCTGAAAGTACCGTTCCGCTATCTGAAAGTGTCTGCACTCCTGATTTTGCCGATGCATTGACCTGATCCAGTGTTTTCACCGCATTCTGGATCACTTCATCTGACTTATCCACCGTTTTCTGAAAATTTTCCAGCACTTTGTTATATTCTTCCAGATTCTTCCTTGTCTCGGCAACCGCACAGATCAGACTCGAATTTCCCTCCGTCACTCTTCCTGCGATATCTCCGGCTTTTTCACTCAGCAGCTTTGAAATGGATTCTGCCGCCACCGAAGAAAAGGTGTCATTGATCTCCTGCTGGATCGTGCCTGCACCTGTATCTGTGATCTTCGGGGCGATCGCATTTTTCTTTTCATTAATATAATAATCCAGCTCCGGCTGTTTGATATCTCCCGATAAAATGCTCAGAAGCGATTCGCTGAAATTATCCGGTATTACGATCGCCGCATAATATTTTCCGGATCTTACTCCCTTTTTTGCTTCTTTTGCATCTACAAACTTCCAGCCAAGCTGGTCATTTTTCTTCAGATTGTCTACAATATTTTGTCCTGCGTCCAGTGACATCTGCTCACTGTCGGCACCTTTATCCTCATTGGCAATCGCTACCTGAATTCCTTTGGTATTCCCGTACGGGTCCATATTGGCAGCGATATTAAACCATGCATAAAGAGACGGCAGTACACTGATTCCAACCAGGATCAGTACCGCCGCACGGTTACGGAATAACCGGCCGAGATCTCTTTTGAAAATCTGAAATGATTTCTTCATCCACACATCCTCCTTTGGTATCATCATATACATATCAGTATAACAAAAACATTTCTGAAAATCTACTCAAAAAACTGACTGCCAGTCATGTTTTTATTATAGCATTTGCCATACAGACACCCGTATTTTTACCGTTCACGGTTTTTCTTATATTTTCCTTACATATTTCCAAGAAAAAAGAGACATTGCCGATAGCAGTGTCTCTTTATCATTATTTTACAATACCAACCATATCTTTCACGGATTCAAATCCATTTTTCTTCATATATGCTTCGATTCCGTCAATGATCTCTATTGTTGCATTTGGATTATAGAAATTCGCGGTTCCCACAGATACTGCGGATGCTCCTGCAAGGATCATCTCGATTGCATCTTCCGGTGTAGCAATTCCTCCCATTCCGATAATCGGAATATTGACCGCCTGCGCCGTCTGGTATACCATACGGACTGCGATTGGATGTACAACCGGTCCCGATACGCCGCCGGTCTTATTAGCTACCGCAAATGTTCTGCGGTTGATATCGATCTTCATCCCCGTCAATGTATTGATCAGCGACAGGGCATCTGCTCCGCCGGCTTCTGCTGCCTTTGCGATCTCTGTAATATCCGTAACATTTGGTGTCAGTTTCATGATGATCGGCTGTTTTGCGATCTTTTTGATCTGAGCCGTCAGTTCTTCTACATGCTTTGCGTCCTGTCCAAATGCAAGAAATCCCGCATTGACATTCGGGCACGAGATATTGATCTCCATCATATCAATCGGTTCATCCGCCAGCCGCTCAACAACCGCAAGATATTCCTCCGGCGCATGCCCGCAGACATTTACAATGATCTTTGTATCATATTTCTTCAGAAACGGGATATCTCTTTTGCAGAACAGATCAATTCCCGGATTCTGAAGTCCGATCGCATTCATCATCCCGCCGTATACCTCTGCTACACGCGGTGTCGGATTACCCGGCCACGGTACATTTGCCACTCCCTTGGTCGTCACCGCTCCGAGACGGTTCAGATCGACAAACTCACCGAATTCTTCTCCCGAACCAAATGTACCGGAAGCCACTGTAACCGGATTCTTCCACTCTACGCCGGCAATATTTACTTTCATATCCATTATAAATCCACCTCCGTAGATAAGAATACTGGTCCGTCTTTACAGATTCTCTTGTTATTCACGTTGCTGTGTGCATCTTTTTCCTTTGTCTTGCAGACACATGCCAGACAGGCTCCGATTCCGCATGCCATTCTCTCTTCCAGAGAAATATAGCATTCGATCCCCTTCTCTTCTGCATAAGTCTTGATCGCCCTCAGCATTGGTGTCGGTCCGCATGCAAATATCATATCTGCATCCAGATTCTGCTCACGGATAGCATCCATGACATTCCCTTTTGTTCCTACACTTCCGTCTTCTGTGGAAATATATAAGGTCCCGTTCTGTTCAAATTCGTCTTTCAGGAATGTATGTGCATCTCTGTAGCCGACAACAATCTGCTTTTCTTCGCACTGCATCTGTTTGGCAAGTTCCAGGATTGGCGGAACACCGATTCCTCCACCCATCAGGAATACTTTCTTTCCTTCTGCTTTCTCATATGGAAATCCATTTCCCAGAGGTCCGATCACCGGCACAGTATCTCCTGCCTTTAATTCCGAGAACTGTTTTGTTCCGGTCTTTTCTCCGGTTACACGGTATACCAGTCTTAATTTTTTTCCCTCTTTATCAATTTCACAGATACTGATCGGACGCGGAAGTAATTTGCTTGCATCTGCCGTGTATACAGATACAAACTGTCCCGGTCTGGCAGTCCGTGCTGCTTCTGTCTCAATCCACAGACTGTAGATCCCGTCTGCCAGCATCTCCTGTGACAGAACTTTCGCCTGTTCTTTCTTTTTTTCCATCTTCCTTTATCTCCTGTTAAGATTACTCTGTCATACGTTTTTTATCTGTCTTTTTTGTCAGATCAGACCTTATCTGTTCTCAAGTGCTCCCTTGATGTCTGCTACCATAGTCTCAACTGCTGCTCTGGATGCATCACCAAAGTTCTCAGCTCCAAACTTTGCATACTGCTCCTGCTTGTATGCCGCAATGATTCCTCTTGAAGAGTTCACGATTGCTCCAAGTCCATCCTCATTAAAGAAGTGTACCAGATCTTTTCCTTTTCCCCCCTGTGCACCGTAGCCAGGAACCAGGATATATGCCTTCGGCATTACTTTTCTAAGTACTTTTCCCATCTCCGGATAAGTTGCTCCAACTACTGCTCCTACATAACTGTACTCATCACCCATGACTTCTGATCCCCATGCAGCCACTTTCTCTCCGACCAGTTCATACAGCGGACGCCCATCAATCTTCTGATCCTGGAATTCTCCGCTGGATGGATTGGAAGTCTTAACAAGGACAAAGATTCCCTTCTTTTCTTCTTTGCATACATCCAGGAATGGATTGACTCCGTCTGAACCAAGGTATGGATTGACTGTTACAAAGTCTTCGTCAAATGGTGCATATGTCTTGCTTCCTACTCTCACTTTTCCAATATGACCAACCGCATAAGCTGCAGATGTAGAACCAATATCTCCTCTTTTTATATCTCCGATGACAACCAGTCCTTTTTCCTTACAGTAATCTACCGTCTTCTTAAATGCCGCAAGTCCCGGAAGACCGAATTGTTCATACATCGCGATCTGTGGTTTTACTGCAGGGATCAGGTCATACGTCTTATCTACGATTTCTTTATTGAACTGCCAGATTGCTTCAGCGGCACCTTCCAGCGTCTCACCATACTCTGCAAACGCTTTCTGCTGAACCTGTTCCGGAATGTAGTTTAACATTGGATCCAGACCTACTACGATCGGTGCTCCTGTCTTCTTTATGTTGGCTACTAACTGATTAATCAATGTCTTTTCCTCCTATTTTACATGTATCATCTTAATTTTACATTATTTATATTTTACCATAAGGCATACTAAAAGGGAATGCCTAACTGCATTCCCTTCCAAACTCTTCTTCTGCCATGTCATTACCGGCACACCATTACTTCATCTGTGCCTTTACTGTCTCTACTGCTTTTTCAAGCTGGTTATCTGCATCCGGATTTTCTTCATCGCTCTGGTACTTGATTTTTACATCCGGTGTAATTCCTTTTCCATTAATGCTTCTTCCCTTTGGAGTAAAATACTCTGCAATCGTAAGTTTTACAGCTGTTCCGTCATCCAGATCAAAAATCTGCTGTACAACACCCTTTCCATATGTCTGGGTTCCTACAATCTTACCGATTCCATAATCTTGGATTGCACCGGAGTAGATTTCTGATGCGCTGGCACTGTTACCATTTACCAGAACTGCCAGCGGCTTGGTAAACTGATTCTCTTCATCCGATTTCATCTCTGTCTTTTTGCCATCTTTGTCTTCTGTATAGACGATCAGTCCCTTTGGCAGCATCAGATCCAGCATATCACATACCGTACTGAGTGAACCTCCCGGATTATTACGCAGATCCACCACTAATCCTGTCATTCCCTGCTTCTCAAGATCATCCAGTGCTTCTTCGTACTGATCATAGGTTACCGTATCGAATTCAGACACTCTGATATAACCGATCTTGTCATCCATCAGCTTATACTCTATCGTCTGTGCCTGCACAGTGTCTCTTGCAGCAGTCACAGTTACCTCCTTCGCATTTTCTCCTCTTAATACGGTAAGTTCTACTGTTGTTCCTTTTTCGCCTTTTATTTTACTTACAACTTTTGAAAGATCTTTTCCTGTTACTTCTTTTCCTTCTACCTTATATAGGATATCATTGTCCTTAAGTCCAGCTTTTTCAGCCGGAGAATCCTTATATATCTGAACCAGAGTAATCACTCCTGTCTCCGTGTTCTGAGACATCACCGCACCGATTCCGGAATATTCCCCACCGGTCGATTCATATAATTCTTTCGTCTCTTTCTTGTTGTAATATACCGAGTATGGATCATTCAGACCATTGATATAGCCTTTATAGATTCCATCTTCCAGATTCTTCTCTTTTACGTCCCCCATATAATGCTTCTTGACCAGGTTCTGTAATTCCGATATCTTATCCTCTGTTTTTGATGTGATATCACTGCTTCCACTATTTACTTTTAATCCGCAGGACACAAGTCCCGCTGCCAATAACATAGCAAGGGCGCCACAAAGCGCCCCTTTCAAAAAACTTTTTCTGTTTTTCATTTATCTGCCTCTTACTATGATCTGTCTTTTATTACAGATAGTTTGCCGGATTGACCGGTGTTCCATTCAACATTACCTGAAAATGAAGATGCGGTCCGGTTGAATTACCGGTTGTTCCCACTGCCGCAACATTCTGTCCTTTGCTGACTTTCTGCCCTGCACTTACATAAATCTTACTGCAATGCATATAATATGTCAGCAGACCGTTACCATGATTGATTACCAGCAGATTTCCTGCATTCCCCGCATATCCTGCTGAAATCACAGTTCCTGCTGCCGCTGCATAGATTGGTGTTCCTGTTGCAGCTGCAAAATCAATTCCTTTATGATTCGTACTTGCTCCTGCAATCGGCTGTGTTCTATAGCCAAATGTACTTGAGATATACCCGGCCGGACAAGGATGGGTAAATGTTCCATTCCCTGATACAACCGGCGAACCGGCAGAACTTGAAGATGAACCTGTATTCTTAGATGCCGCTGCTGCCTGCGCTTTTTTCGCTGCTGCCGCTGCTTCGGCTGCCTCTTTTTGTTTTTTCTCAGCTGCGGCTGCCGCTGCTTCTAACTGAGCCAGCTTATTCTTTGTATCGCCAAGTTCACTGTCCAGCTTCTGTATCTCGCTTTGTTTGCTCGTCAGCAGCTGATTGACATTATCCTGTTTTGCGATCAGATCATCCTGCATTGTCTGCAGTTGTTTGTATTCTTTCTGAAGCTCTGCTTCCTGATTCTCCACATCTGTTACAACCTTCTGAAACTCCACCAGCATATTTCTGTCATAACCAGATATCGTACTGATATATTCTGCATTATTCAGAAATTCTCCGATTGATTTAGAAGAGCATAAGATTTCAATAAATCCGGTATTTCCGTTCTCATACATAAAACGGATTCTCTTTTTCATGCTTTCATACTGGTCATTTTCATTTGCTTTTGCAAGAATCAGCTCGTCTTCTTTATTCGAAATTTCACTTTCCTTATCCGAGATTTTTTTCTTTGTCTTTTCCATCTCAGTTACCAGATCATTCAGTTGATTGGCAAGAGATGTCTTCTCACTCTCGGCGGTTTTTTTCTTGTTCTCCAGCTCTTCTGCTTTTTTCTTTGTGTCGTCTATCTCAGTTGCATACGCCGGCATGAACATTCCGCATGTTAGTGCCATTGTCAGCAGAAGACTTATCATCTTCTTTCTATTTATCATATGTCGTTCCTTTCCGGATCAGAAGCATTATACTTTCAAATGCTTGCGGATTGTAAAGAAACTTCCAACAAAACCAATTCCCACACCTAATGCGATTCCGATTGGAAGCAATGTTCTGTAAACAGTTGCTACTGGAAGGAAGTCTACAATGTTATTCAGCAGGCTGAATTTTGTCATAATATATGTAATTGCTTTATCATACATAAAGTACAAAAGTACCAGCGGAATGACCGCTCCCACAGCTCCGATGATCAGACCTTCGATTACAAACGGAGCACGGACGAATCCGTCTTTTGCACCGATATACTTCATGATCGCAATCTCTTCACGTCTTACTGTAATACCCATAGTAACCGTATTACTGATCAGGAATACAGATACTGCAAGCAGAATTGCAATAATTGCTACAGACACATATCCCACCAGCTTATTCACACTTGTCAGCGTCTTTGCTACCACATCTGATTTATTAACTTTACGTACTCCCTCCAGTGATTTTGCAAAAGATACAACACTCTTCTGCCTTGATACGTCCGAAAGATATACTTCATAGTTGTCAGAATTTGCAAGCGGGTTATCACTCTTAAATCCTTCCGCCAGATCACTGGACTCTCCAAAATACTGATCTTTGAACTTGTTCCATGCCGCGTCTGCACTTACATAGTTCACTTTCAGTACGCCGTCCTCTTTCTTAAGCTGGGCACCAATCGAGTCTTTCTGTTCCTGTGTTGTATCTTCGTTGAAAAATACGGTGATCGCCACACCTTCTTCTGCTTTTTCCACAATATAATTAAAGTTCACTACAATGGAATAGAACAGTCCAAACAGGAAGATGCATGCCGCCATCGTTGCAATCGAAGCAATGGAAAACATCTTATTTCTGCGGATGTTCTTAACTCCTTGTTTCATCGAATATCCTATTGTACTAATTCTCATGCTTGTACCCACCTTTTTTCTCGTCGCTTACAATGACACCTTTTTTCATTGTAACAACCCGCTTCTGCATTTCGTTCACGATTTCCTGGTTATGCGTAACGACCAGAACTGTAGTTCCTCTGTCGTTTGCCTCTTCCAACAGCTTCATAATCTCCCATGAATTTGTCGGATCCAGATTACCGGTAGGCTCATCTGCAAGCAGAATTGCAGGTTCATTCACGATTGCTCTTGCGATTGCAACTCTCTGTTGCTCACCACCGGATAATTCCTTTGGAAATGCCTTGTATTTTTGGGCAAGCCCTACCAGTGACAATGCCGCCGGTACTTTTTTCTTGATAATTCTTGTAGATGTCTCTGTTACTCTCTGTGCAAACGCAATATTTTCATAGATATTGCGATCCTTTAACAGACGGAAATCCTGGAATACAACACCGATATTTCTTCTGTACATCGGCACTCTCCGATGTTTCATACGGCTTAAGTTATTACCATTTACGATAATTGTTCCAGATGTAGGCTCCAGCTCTTTCATGATAAGTTTAATCAACGTAGACTTACCAGATCCGCTGTCTCCCACGATAAACACAAATTCACCCTGTTCAATCTTCAGATTGATTCCATTCAGGGCTGCAACCCCTTTTGAGTACTCTTTCGTTACTTCTCTTAGTTCAATCATATGTTCCTCCTGATTATTAATACTCCAGCGACTCCATATACTTCATATACTTCACTACCATAAGTGCGATCTTGAATGTAATGGCGTCTTCAAACACACGCAGATCCAGACCGGTACTCTTCTGCAGTTTATCCAGTCTGTATACCAGTGTATTACGGTGTATATATAATTGTCTGGATGTTTCTGATACGTTCAGATTATTCTCAAAGAATTTATTGATCGTTATCAATGTCTCTTCATCGAAATCATCCGGCGATTTCCCCTCAAAAATCTCACGTATGAACATCTTACAAAGTGGAATCGGCAGCTGATAGATCAGACGTCCAATTCCCAAAGCACTGTATGCAATAACGCTGCGTTCACTGAAGAATATCTTACCGACATCAAGAGCTAATTTGGCTTCTTTATATGATTTTGAAACTTCTTTGATATCACCGACAACTGTTCCGTATGCTATCAGAATATCTTCTTCTCCATCTTCTTTCAGGAGCGTATACATATTCTCCGCAATCTTCTCCAGTTCCGCATGGCCATCATTCGGTTCCAGTTCCTTTACCACGATAATATTCTTCTCATCAACAGCTGTCACAAAATCCCTGGTACGGTTACCAAGAAGTGTTCTCACGTTGTCGAGCGCATTCGTATCTTTTTCATGCTTTGTTTCAATAATAAAGATAACACGTCTTACTTCTGTGTCAATATGTAATTTCTTAGCACGGTTGTAAATATCTACCAGCAGCAGATTATCCAGCAACAGGTTTTTAACAAAATTGTCCTTATCAAATCTTTCTTTATATGCGATAAGAAGATTCTGAATCTGAAAGGCCGCGATCTTGCCTACCATGTAAACATCATCACTTCCCCCATTGGCAAGAAGTATGTATTCCAGCTGATGTTCATCAAAAATCTTAAAAAACTGATATCCCTGCACGACCTGACTGTCTGCTGGGGATTCAACAAAGGAGAGTACCTCCTCTACGTAGTTCTCCTGTTCTGAGAATGTGCTTGCAAGAGATTTACCGTCTGTGTCCATCACGCAAAAGTCAATTCGTGTAATCCCTTTCAATCCTTCAATTGTGTTTTGAAGTATTTGATTAGATATCATATTCCATCTCCTCCACTCTTTTCAATATGCATTTTACACAACAAATTCACTACAATAATCTACAAAATACATATCGTCAAATCTTATCTTAATATATATAACCAAAAAAATAAAGAGGAAATCACACTTTTTTGGTGATTTCCTCAGTTTTTTTACATTTTGTACATATTTATTGCATAGACATAGTGACGAAATAACTTTCTTATATTTTTCTTAGGATTTCATTTTCAGCTTATTTTTTTCCATTTCACGCCTGAAAATATGATTCAAGAGATACTTTGCAATTTTCCCCTGACCGAATCCCGGCTTACGTGGCGAGAATATCTTCTTTCCAACTCCGATCCAAACTCTTACATCCAGAAGATTTCTGTTTTTTGCAATAAAATCTTCCTGTAATGGAACCGATAATGCGGAAAGGACACAATCCACTTCACTTCCGTTGATCGCATTCACCAGCATATCATCCGCTCTGCCTTCTGCAGATACCTTCGCCAACCCCACTAACTGAATCCCACTATATGCCTTCTGCAGATACCGGAATGCCTCCTGCCCTTCTTCTTCTGACTCTACCAGCAGATAGAGTCTTTTATGGTTCTTATGCAGATAGCGCATAAACATCTTCAGATACAATTCCATATTAATCTCTTCCGGCAGTTCCGGTTCTTCCGCTGCTTCAAGGATCAGCTTTTCCCCTGGCAATATCATATCAAATTCATTCATCTTTTCTTTCAGTTCCGGGAGATCGTTCATCTGCATCAGCGCATCTACCGATACAACATCTATCACACTCACAGGTTCAGATTCCAGAAATGCAATTGTCTCCTTCATGGCTTCTTTCGCTGTACAACTGTCTATATTTACATCTAAAACATTAATCTTCTCGTTCATATCCTCACCTGCTAACTCTTTTACCAGTTGTTCGATTATAGCAAATGGATATTTTCTTTTCAACCTTTATTACATAATATTCATACTAATTAACATTCGTAATATTTTTGTCATTTTTGTCATTCTGTCGTTTCTTTTTCGTGATCAGGCCTCCGATTCTTCCGGTTTCCTTGGAAGTGAGGGATTTCCACCCATCTTTCATTACCCGGTCGAGAAGTCCTAATTCTTCCGCAATCTCGTATTTGACTTTTTCATCAGGTGTAAGATCTTCCAGACGGACAGGTATTTTCTTTTTTGATGGCATATTGATTGATTCCTTTCGTTTTTTATCAGTATGCCACCTTTCCTGCTATTTCATACATCACAGTATTTTTTCATCCCTGAGTAAAAATATCCTAATACTCTTCCGGGTCATCCGGTATGATGATTGCCGCAACGATATAAGCCAGTATTCCTGATCCTGCTCCCATTGAGATCAGCACAAATGCCAGTCTTACAAGCGTCGGATCTATATTGAAATATTTTGCAATTCCACCGCATACTCCGCATATCATTCTGTCTTTTCTTGACCGGTATAATCTTTTTCCTTCCATAATTCTATCCTCCATATTCCTGATATAATCTACGATACATACGCTGTTTATATTTCCCGATTTCCGGATCCGTGTGCATCTGCAGGATCTGCCACCGGCAGCTCCTTTCGAACGCATGGCGATTTACATCTGTTCCATAAATGTCACATTGATAGATCCGATACCACAGTCGATATCCATTTTCTTGTCTGCACCATTGTCAATACTGTTCTCTCTGCCGAAACCTGAGAAACTGTAATCGCCACACTGAATCTCTCCGATACCGCAGTCCAGATCATAATTATAATCGTTCTGGTTTCCTTTTAGCTTTAAATTGATCTCTCCTACACCGCAGTCTGCATCGATCTTTTTCTTCGCATCGCCTGCTGCGGTTACGGAACCGGCTCCACATTTGAATTCTGCTTTATCAGCTGAAAATTCCAGAATATTTACTTCACCTGCTCCGGCATTTACCTCCAGATCTTTGGCAAGAATCTGTTCTGCTTTTAATTCTCCCGCCTTCAGGTTCAGTTCTACTTCTTCCAGCTCTATATCTGCAGGAAGTGTCACGGTAATTGTTCCTTTTCCTACATTCCTGGTCTTTGTAATTTTTTTATTCGATGTCAGATATAGAATTCCATCCTTTGCGTATGCACGGAAGCCAAGTTTTTTATGTGTGTCTTTACTTTCTACCGTAATCTCATCTGTATCCGACTGTGTTTTCAGATGAATCCTTCCTGCACCTACTGTACTCTTTATCTCCCGGATATTCTGATATGCAGCCTTTCCGTTTCCTTCTATAATTCCCGTTGCATCTTTCATCGTCTCTTTCTCCTGTGATGCTGCTGTTTCTTCCTGCTTCCGTTCATTTTGATCATCTTCTTCGTCCTGATCATCCTCTATATCTTCTTCATCTTCTTCATCTGCATCATCCCAGTCTTCATCTTCCGATATCCAGCCGATCCCATGTGGAAATTGACGCGCGATATCTGTCAGGGTCGTTCCCATTCCCCACGAAACCGAACAACATATGATTCCGGCCAGAAACATCGAGCCGCACACGATCCAGAATATTTTCCATCGCTTCTTCATCTTTTATGCCACCACCTTTCTGTGAAATGGTTTTCTTAATATATATACAATTCCTCTGACTATCCCCGGAAATACGATAATGCACAGCCTTACACCGACTACTGTTCCGATCACTCCGATTGCAACTGCCATCAGTCCGGCTCCAAGAACTGCAAGCCCTACGCCGGGATTTGCGATCATGCATCCTATCCCCGCTGCGAAAAGTACAACACCAGCCATCACCACTGCTGCAAACGCAAGTACAATCGCCACAAACACACAGAACGCCGCAATCACAATTCCTGCGATCAACGCCAGAAGTCCGGCTGCAAGTGGTATCACAATTGGACATCCGATCACAACGATTGCCACGATCATAGTCCATTTTAACCATTTATTCGTCCACGGCTTATTCTCCTGACGCTCTCCATACTCATAGCTTCCATTATCCTGGTATATTTTATTATCTTTTTCATCTCCGGATCTGTCCTCCTGATAATACTGATATGTATTTTCCGTATCCGTCTGAGCCTTGTATTCGGAATCTGAAGTTCTTTCTGCCTGCCCTTTTCCAGTATCTGTGTCATATTCTTCCGTAGTTCCTGTGTCTTCCCGGTCCGCTTTGATCTTCATCGCCACTTTTTCCGGACTCTCCAGTTCTTCAATGACATTCTGCTCATTCTCACTTCCTGCGTCATCGAAGTAATCATTATAATACTTCAATGCATCGATCCGATCCTCTTCCGGAATATCCAGAAGCAGTCTGGACAGCGTCTCCATAAATTCTATTCTGTTCATTCTAGTCTACCTCCCTCAAACAATTCGCTGATCTTCCCGGAATATTCTTTCCATTCTTTCTGATACATGGCAAGCTGGATTCTTCCGCTTTCTGTTACTTTATAATAACGTCGGTTTCTTCCGTCAAACTGCCTGTCATAGACTTCCAGATATTCCCCTTTCTGCAGTCTTCGAAGCACCGGATACAATGTAGATTCTGATACATCGATTGCTTTTCTTACATCCTGTGTAATCTTATATCCGTACGTTCCTTCATCTTCCCGCGATACTACCGCCAGCACAATTGCATCCAGAAGAGCTGCACCTGTATTAAAAACCATGCTCTCACTCCCTTTCGCACTATTATCTAATATTATTTTGTTACGCATATTATACGTCGTATAATATAGTATGTCAACACATATTATGTATGTTACAAAATTGTAAGATGCTGATCATATGACACTAGCGGATTCTTCCAAATACATAACGCAAAAAGAAGCACACCCCGACTTGGGATATGCTTCTCTTTGTTATTTTATATAAATTTCTTTCTTCAAAGTAAATGAATATATAATCTTTTCTTTAACCTTTTTTCCTGTCATCTGTTCCAGTGCCTTAGCATAATAGCGCAGCTGCTCCTGGTACTTCTCTGCCAGTTCTTCTCCTCTATCTGCCTTATCCGTCTTATAATCCAGCACAATCAGTCCATCTGGTTCTTCAAAATAAGCATCAATGATTCCCTGTACCAGGATCAGTTCCCCGTCTTCTTCCTCCGGATACAGCTCTTTTGCATTAATTCCAAGTACAAACGGCTGTTCTCTCCAGAGCTTCTGATTTCTGTCTGCTTCCTGCATCCGTTTTCCCGAATCACATTGCAGAAATCTCAGAATATCTGTCCAACGGACACATGCTGCCGCCTCTTCTTCTATCCTTCCTCTTCTGACCTGTTCCTCCAGCCATCCGGTGAACCATTGTTTCCACGGCTCCTGCATACCGGAAAAATCCAGTAACTCCATCACACGGTGATACGCCGTACCTCTCGGTGCTCCTGTCAGTCCCTCTTCCTGCTGCATGAATTTCGGTAAAAGCGGCACCACTTCCGGTTCTTCGTATAATAAATCACCCTGGCCTTCAAGTTCTTCCCGGCCGCCATCTACCGCAATCTCATAAGCTCTTTTTTTCAATTCCGTAACGGTGAATTTCAGCTTTCTTTCACTGCTCTTTTCATATGGGTAGGAAAATGCGAACTGTTCCTGCAGCATCTCGTGCAATTCCGGTTCATAGATTTCTTCTACATTCCAGTTTTCAAGAATGGCTCTTGAAAGACCGCTCTTTTCTTCTTCCTCTATGCTTTCTTTTATCAGATCCTCCATATGCAGGATCTGAAGTCTGAACAGTTCTTCTTTCTGACTCTTTAATACCGCCGGAAGTATCCAGTCCCAGTATGTGGAAGCATGGCTAAGCTGGGCGAATGATAATGTTCCGTCTGCGTTTCCTCCAAACATCTGATATCCGGTAATCTTATCCTCTGGTTTTGAAAGTGTTCCTGTAATGATCAGCTTCTCTTTCGCACGCGTCAGGGCTACATATAATACACGCAGTTCCTCCCCCAGACTCTCGAGTGCTTCCTCTTTTTGTATCACTTTCTTGATGATACTTGGAATCTTCGTACGATATTCCAGATTCACCGCATCCAGTCCGACTCCCATACCGGCATGGAGTGCCACTGCACTTCTTGCATCCTGCATGTTAAAACGTTTTCCCATTCCTGCAACGATCACAACCGGGAACTCCAGACCTTTACTTTTGTGGATCGTCATTACGCGCACCGTATCCGCATGTTCATCTTCAATACTTGCTTCACCATAATCCACATCATATTTCTGCAGCTGTTCGATATATCTTACAAAATGGAACAATCCTTTATAGCTGGTTGCCTCGTATGCCCTGGCTTTTTCGATCAGCATGTCCAGATTCGCTCTGCGCTGTGCGCCGCCGGGCATCGCTGCCACATAATCTCCATATCCGGTTCGATCCAGTATCTTCCATAAAAGCTCATGCATCGGTGTATATGGTACAATTCTACGTAATTCGTCCATCTCTCCCAGACACTTTTCCAGCTTTTCCCGGATCTTTTGTTCACTTCCATGTACTCTGTACTCTGCAACGCTTTCAAAGAACGGCTTATCCGGATACGCACACCGGATCACTGCCAGCTCTTCGTCTGATATTTCCGCAAATGCCGAGCTTAATACTGCTGCCAGCGGAATATCCTGTCTCCGGTTATCCAGAACCCTCAGATAATCCAGAAGCACGCCGATCTCCTGTGTCTGGAAATATCCTTCACTGGTTCCCGCATAGGTCGGGATCCCTTCACGGTTCAGCACTTCCGTAAATACATCGGCAAATCCTTTAATACTTCTTGTCAGGATCACGATATCCGAATAGCGGACATCTCTCAGTTCTCCGGTCTCCTTATCCGTAACTTTCTGCGACCGCAGAAGTTCCCGGATACGCATGGCGATCATACGGGCTTCCAGCTCTCTCTCGGAAACAATTCCCTTTCCCGTATCTTTATCCGTATTTCCAGTGCTGTTTTCTTCTTCTACTGCATCATTCTCCTGATATCCATCCAGATCACCGTCCATCACCAGAATCTCTGTCTCCAGATTCTCCGTCTTCGGATATTCTGCTCCCGGATATAATGCTGCCTGCTTATCGTAGACAATCCCGCCCAGTTTCTCCGTCATAATCTGCCGGAATATCGCATTGGCACCTTCCAGTACTTCCTTCCGGCTTCGGAAATTCTTGTGCAGGTCAATCCTCTGGGTCTGACTTTCTTCTATATTATATGTATAAAACTTTTCCAGAAATAATTCCGGTCTCGACAGACGGAATCTGTAAATACTCTGCTTTACATCTCCTACCCTAAAGATATTATACCTACCGCTTCTGCAGGTTGATACACTGTTAAGGATTGCTTCCTGAATCAAATTGCTGTCCTGATACTCATCGATCATAACTTCATGAAACTGGTTCTGATATTCTTGCGCTATTTTTGATGGTACAAACCCATCTTCTGATTTTTCTGTCAGGATACGCAGTGCATATTGTTCCATATCCGAAAAATCAATGATGTTCTGTGCCCGCTTCTGCTCTTCAAACTTTTCTCCAAACAGCCGCACAAGATTCCCCAGCTCTTCCATCGCCGGAGCACACATTTTCAAATCCTCCACCAGTTCCTGCGGACTTTCATAAAAATACTGCCCGCTGATATTCTTTACAATCCCCTTTACAAGTTCCCGGATCTTCTTGACTTGTTCGATCTTTTCTTCTAATACCGTCTGATCTTTGTTTGCCGCAATCCTCGCCCATTTTACATTCGTAACTGCTTCCGCCATCTTCTCATAAGACCGGATAGCTGACAATTCTTCAATCACCTGCATATCCTTATCCAACGTTGCTTCATACACCGCCGGACCATCCGGACTTAACGCAATCATCTCTGCCTGAGCCAGCAATTCTCTGGCATCCTCCAGATTCTTCCTTATATCTGCCATTACTTTTTGCATGAAGCTGCTTTTTTCCAGTGTCTCGACATCCGGTATCCTGTACGCTTCCACACAAGACTCCAGCCACGCTTCACTGTCCGGATAGCTTCTGGAAAACTCATAGATCTTCAAGATCAGATCTTCAATCTTTTTATCATCTCTCCCGGTACTGTAAGCTGCTGCAAAATCAAGGAAGCTCTTACTTCCTTCCTGATATTTTTCCTCCAGCATTTCTTCCAGTACATCATGTCTTAACAGTTTCAGTTCCCCTTCTTCACCGATCCGGAATCCCGGATCGATATCAATCGCATGAAAATGATCACGGATCACTGAAAGGCAGAAGCTGTGAATGGTTGTGATCTGTGCATTATGGATCAGTGTTGCCTGTTGTTTCAGATGCTCATCTTCCGGGTATTCCAATAGTTTCTTCTCAATCGCCAGACGTATTCTTTCTTTCATCTCTGAGGCTGCCGCCTCGGTAAATGTCACGATCAGAAGTTTATCTACATCCACCGGAGGGTCATCTTCTGTCAGCATCGTGATGATACGTTCTACCAGAACAGCTGTCTTTCCGGAACCTGCTGCTGCCGACACCAGAATATTACGATTTCTCAGTTGTATGACCTTCTGCTGTTCTTCTGTCCATTTCACACCCATTCCTGGTTTCCTCCTTTCCTGTCATTTTCAGATTCACGCTGTTCTGTCCGCATTGCCGCCATGGCCTCTTCTTTTCCCATTGTTCCGATATCACGGTATTCATATCCCGGAATTTTAACATCGAATCCACAGACATGCCTGTATGGACAGTAATCGCATCCACTTTCCTGCCCACGCTTATAAGGAAGGGCTCCTGCTTCACCATTCAATATCTTCGTTCTTACATCTTTCATCTGCTTTTTGGCATGCGTCATCATTGCAGAAAAATCCTCTCCCGCAACCACTTTGGAATACCCTGATACGCTGCCGTTCTTATTATATTTTACCGGAACTGCCAGAGATTCGCCCGAAGTATTATGATCCAGATGTTTTAATATCTCTGTCCCAAGCGGAATGATACCATCCGGCTTCAACTGCTTTAGAACCGCACGCTCTGCTTTTTCTTTGTCTTCTGTCTTATCTACCAGAGGATCCTGAATACGGTAATAGAACACACCAGCCGGGATTACCTCCTTATCCGGATGGCGCTTTTTCTGAAATTCGACTGCTGCATCCATATAGACCATAAGCTGTAATTGTAAGCCATGATACAATGCAACCACGTCAAATGCCTTACTTCCGGTCTTGTAATCCATAACTTTGACATATATCTGCTCTTCCGTCTCACATATATCAATGCGGTCAATCTTTCCTCCGAAGAAACGCAGTTCATATGCCTCCGGCACAAAGTCCCCGGCTTTCAGCTGGTTCGTAAGTGCCCATACTGTTCTCTCCAGCATCTGCTTCATGCGCACGATCATCTGTTCATTTCTTGCCGTACTGTATAATACAGAATTGCCATAATCTGTAATCGCTTCTTCCACACTTGCATCGATCAGCTTTTTTCTTTCTTCTTCCGGCAATACTGTCCAACCGCCCGCCTCCGACGCCTTTTTCGAAAACAGTTCCAGGGCCCTGTGACAGACATTTCCCAGATCGACTGCTTTAAATTCATACAGCGGCCGTTCCTTCAGGCGGAGCCCGTAAGCAAGGAAATGTGCACACGCACAGGTCGCATACCGTTCCATTCTCGTGATGCTTCCTTCGAAATTCTCTCCATAAAGTTCTCTTGCTACACGTTCCGATAATAGATCTTCCGGACGTCTGTAGTACCATGCGCGCAAAATCCGGTCCACCGCAGCTTTCCATTCCGGAGATTTCTGATACCAGGTATATAATTCCTGCCAGGTGAGGTCCAGATTCTTCTCCTGCAGTCCACGGATCAGATAAGCAACTCCACTTTTCTCCGTCAGTTCTTTTTCCTTTAGTTTTCTTGCTTCTTCATCCTGAACCTTTAACTCCGGATATAATCTTGATAATTCCTGTATCAGATAAGACGGACGCTGTGCTTTCCCTCCTGCAGACACTTTACTATAATAAATCTTCAGTTTCTCCGATGGCTTAGTCAGGTTCATATACAGGTAAAACTTTTGGACATATGCTTTTTCCTTTCCGCCTGCCGCCAGCGCATAATCCGCCTGCCGGAACTTCTCTCTGTCCTGTTCCGTTAACAGACCGGTTCTCATAAGTGCTCCGGGAAGGAAACTGTCATTGGCTCCAAGAAAAAAGAGTGCCCTGATGTCTTTTAATCTTGTTCTCTGCATATCTCCTGCCACTACCTGATCCACACTTGGAGGAATTACACCGACTCTTGCCTCTTCCAGTCCTGCATCCAGAAGCTTACAATATTCGTTCAGTCCCACCGGTTCCTCACCCAGAAGTTCTACAAATTTATCAAATAATTCTATGATGATCCGGTAGACCTGTGAATATTCCTTCGCCAGTGCCAGCTCACCTGCTTTCTGAAATTCTTCTTCTGTTCTTTGCAGGCGTTCCTGGATATTTTCCTTCACCATGAACTCATATACTGCCATCGTGATATCTCGCACCGTTTTCCTCTTTTGTTTTAATACAAACATCAGGTTATCCACTTTTTCTACCAGTTGTACACGGTAATGATTCAGCCGGTCCAGTTCCTCTTCTTCCATCCCCTTCAATCTGCGGATCCAACGGTTCTGCCAGCCTTTATATCCCCTGATTCCCAGTCCAAGCACATAGTTTTCCAGTTCATCGACTTCCTCGCAGGCGAATCCTGCAAGATTCGTTCTTAAGAAGCGGAATACACTTTCATAAGAGAAATTCTTTTCCGCCATATTCAGAAGACTCCTTATATATTCTACAAATGAATTCAACAGGATGCTTCTCTTATGATCCATAAACACCGGAATCTCGTAATTCTCAAATGCCTGTTCCAGATAGTCTCCATATACGTTCATATCACTGACGATCACACCGATATCTCTGTATCTGTACTGCTCTTTACGTACCAGTCTGCGGATTCCCTCTGCCACTGCATCTGCTTCCTGTCTTGGGTTCCCTGCTGCATGGATTTCCAGATTCTCCACAGCTTTATCATACCTTCCAGACCCGTACCGGAAGATATTTCTCTCCAAAAATGCAAGTTCCTGGTTCTTTTCAAATCGTTTCACCGGATATCCATACAGGCAGACCGGTTCTTCTACCTCTATATGATCTTCCCCCGCCATTCTGACCAGTGTCGTTACCATCTGCTTACTCAGTCCAAACAGCTGATATGGATGTTTATAAGCATACGGATTCTCCCGTTCATCCATCGTAACTGTCACCCAGACTTCCTTGCAGCACCGCATAAGTTCCAGTATCAGCCGGTTCTGCACCGGTGTAAATCCGGTAAATCCGTCAAGAACTACAACACTGTTTTTCAAAAGTTCTGATTCTTTTACCTGACTGTTCAATACATCCAGCAATTCTTCCTTCGTGATATACCGCTCTCTTAAGTAATCCTGAAAACCTTCATACAAAAGCCTGATATCTTTTAACTTGTAATACAATCTGGAGTCTTCATCCAGATGATCCAGCATCTCATCCATCTCTTCTTCCCCGATATCATACTGTGTAAATTCGGATATCACGGATTTTACCTCACTGATATAGCCAAGTTTCTTAATATTCCCTTTCAATACCGTCAGTTTGTTCTCATAATCCCCTGCAATCTTTCTGAGGATCAGGTTTTTTCCCTCATCATCCAGAACCTGCATCTGCTTTGTACCGGTCTCTTCAAATACCCGGTAAGCAAGTCTTGCAAAACTCAGTACATCGATATTCATGATACCGTGTCTCGGATGCATACTGACCAGATCCTTTTGCGTCTGCATTGTGAACTGTTCCGGTACGAGCACTATGAAATTCTTCAGTGGGTATTTTTCTGATTCTTCTATGACATGCTGATATAAATAAGTTGATTTTCCTGAGCCGGATGGCCCGAATACAAATTTTAAAGGCATAAGGTTTCCTCCTTATGCCCTAGTATAACACGAATATATGTTTGTGTATAGCCGTAAAACCTGCTTTTATACTGTCGTTCACGACAGCTTTTGCAAGATTTCCCCGGTATCTTATAATGCACGCAGTCTCTCTGCAAATTCATTACTAAGTGTCATCTTCGCAACGTAGAACACATCTCCTGTCATGTATACATTCCAGTCATCTTCTACCTCTACCTGGAGTTCCCCTCCCGGCATATGAACGATCACTTTACTGTTCGTAAGTCCCAGTTTGTACGCTACACCTGCTGCCGCACATGCTCCGGTTCCGGATGCTCTGGTGTATCCTGCACCACGCTCAAAGATCTCGATCGCAATATTCTCTTTATCCATCACCTGCATGATCTGTGTATTGATTCTGTTCGGAAAATATCTTGCGATCTCGGAATAATCACCGATCTTGCATACCAGCGGTTTGGAAATCTCACGCATAGGGATCACGCAGTGTGGATTACCGATGGATACACAAGTAACCGGATACAACGTCCTTCCGAATACCATGTCCTCGTTGATCACTTCACGCCTCTCGCCGATGACCGGGATCTCATCACTCCAAAATGATAATTTTCCCATAGATACACGCAGCCGGCTTCCATCTTCATTTAAGAATGTCACTTCCACCGGACCGTTTCCTGTATATAATTTGAAATTCTTTTTCTGTACGTAACCGGCATCTTTCAGATATTTTGCAAAAATACGGACACCGTTTCCACTGGTCTCTGATTCACTTCCGTCCGGATTCCATACTTTTACATGCATACCGTCTTCTTTCAGGATCGGTCCTTCCAGAACTCCGTCAGCTCCAAGCCCTTCATTACGATCACAGATCATTTTTACATTTGCCTGATCCAGTTCTAATTCATTATGATTCGGATCAAATACAAGATAATCATTCCCCAATCCATGATAACGTTCCAATACTACTTTCATCTTTCTTCCTCCTGATTTTTAATCCCCGTCTTTAATTACATTTAAAAATTTCTTCTGTTGTATTTTTATTTCTTTTGACTGTATATAGTTCACGCAGAGTATTTGCCGCTTACTGCATCTGTTAGCTGCATCTTTCTCTTTATCCATATCATAACAGGCATTATTTCCATAATCTACACAAATAATGCCATGTTTCTTGCAAATAATGCTATTTTCCTATAAACTGATTACAGATACTATTTGCAGCTTTTTATCTGTCTCGAATCACTCTGATTTTGATATTGTATTTTTAATAATATATGGAGGATATATATGGAACAATACGAGAAAAAAGGATATCTGAACAGTGAATTCAGACTTTTTCACCTGACTGATCAGGATACAAAAGAAATAGATTACCATTATCACGATTTTGATAAGATTACAATCTTTATTCGGGGAAAGGTCAATTATATGATCGAAGGCCGCTCTTACGACTTAAAGCCTTATGATATCGTTCTGGTAAAACAGGGAGATATTCATAAGCTGACAGTAGACAATTCCTGCCCTTATGAGAGAATTATTGTCTACATCTCTCCGAATTTTATGAACGCATATCAGACCGAAAGCTACGATCTGAGTTATTGTTTCCAAAAAGCTGATCAGGAGCACTCCAATGTTCTGCGCATCCCCTCGCCGGAAAAGAGTTCCCTGTTCCGTTCTATCTCTAATCTGGAACATTCTTTCACTGACGGCGGCTATGCCTCCGAACTCTACCGGCAGGTAATGTTCCTGGAATTCATGATCCATCTGAACCGTGCGGTAAGAAAAAACCGGCTGGAATACATTGACACGGATAATTGTAACGAAAAGGTGCTCGCCATCCTTGATTACGTCGGCGAGCACCTCTGTGAGAACTTATCGATCGACCTGATCGCCGGGCAGTTCTATATCAGCAAATATTATATGATGAGATTATTTAAGCAGGAAACTGGTTATACACTGGGACAGTACATCTCCCAGAAGCGGCTCCTGCTTGCAAAAGAACTATTATCTTCCGGTGTGCCGGGCACACAGGTCTGTTATGATTGTGGATTTAAAGATTATTCTACGTTTTCCAGAGCTTATAAGCAATTGTTCGGTGTGACGCCTTCCGGACGTACCTGCCCATAAAGTTCTGCCGGAACGAATGCCCTCACGAAGATACCATCCTCCCGGTATTCTTCCTCCTGAAGTTCTCCGTACTTCCGGATCTTTTGGATCTTTCCGGCTTCTTTATATGGATACAATGCCTCAATCTCCACTTTCCGCTCCCTCAATACAGCTTCTATGGACTGAAGGAATCCTGTAATTCCTTCTCCCGTCTTTGCCGAGATTTTTACGTGATAATCTGCACGCAGGTCTCTCGGAACCCAGGTATCTTCCATGCGGTCAATCTTATTAAATACCGTGATCACCGGCTTATCTTTCACTCCGAGATTCTGCAGTGTCTCATATACGGTATACATCTGTTCATCCATCTGTGGATTCGAAGCATCCACTACATGCAGGATGATGTCCGCGTATTTTGCTTCTTCCAGTGTACTCCGAAAAGCCTCTATCAGATGATGTGGAAGCTTTCTGATAAATCCTACCGTATCCGTCATGAGAATTTCCTGACCGCTTGGCAGTTTCAGATCCCTGGTAGTGGGATCCAGAGTTGCAAATAATTTATCTTCTGCAAGAATTCCCGCACCGGTCAGAGTGTTTAAGAGTGTAGATTTCCCTGCATTCGTGTATCCTACGATTGCTGCTACCGGAATATGGCTTCTGCTTCTCTGCTCTCTGGTCACTTCCCGGTGTTTTTTGACATCCTTCAATTCACGGTTCAGTTGTGCGATCCGGCTTTTGATCAGGCGGCGATCCATCTCCAGTTTCTTCTCTCCCGGTCCTCTGGTTCCAATTCCACCTCCCAGTCTGGACATCGCTCTTCCCCAGCCGGTCAGTCTGGTCTGCTGATACTTAAGCTGCGCCAGTTCTACCTGTATCTTACCTTCACTGGTCGATGCTCTTGCCGCAAAGATATCCAGAATGATCAGGGTTCTGTCCATAACTTTCACATCCAGTTCATCCTGCAGGTTCTTCATCTGCGCCGGAGACAATTCATCATCACACACAATCCCGGTCGCACGCAATTCCCAGATCATATTTTTTAATTCTTCAATCTTTCCCTTTCCGACATAAGTTGCCGGATGCTGCTGTTCCCGGTTCTGGATCAGCATTCCTGCCGTCTCTGCCCCGGCTGTCGATACCAGATCTTTTAATTCTTCCAGTGATTCTTTTGTATCATCCTGATCTGAGAGAGCAACTCCGACCAGAATCACTTTTTCTGTTTCATCTTTTATTTCTATCATATTCTATTAACGCGTCTCCAGGAATTCTGCTTCTTTTTTGGCTGCTTTGTCATTCGGATAACTTTCCAGATATTCTTCCAGTTTTACTTCCGCGCTCTCCCAGTCTTCCATCTTCTCATAGGCAACGATGATATTATATTTCATTTCTTTCTTCATCTTCTTGCTGACGTCATCCTGTTCCAGTCCAAGATTATAATAGTTCAATGCTTCTTTTGCTTTGCCTAATTTCAGATCACAGTTCCCAATGAGATTATAAATGGTTCCTGTCTTCTCGGCATTATCATCCAGAGCCTTCCTGAATGCATTCCTTGCCCCTTTATAATCTTTCTGTTCCCATTTCGCGATGCCGATTCCTCTCCAGGCATCTCCGGTATTCTTATTCTTTTCTATTGCCTGTTCAAACTGTTCAACCGCCTGATCGTATTCTCCTTTTTCAAGATACTCGACGCCTTTTTTCGAAGGATTTCCACAGGCAGTCAGTAACAAACCTGCACTGAATATTGCAAGTAGTGCTTTTCCTCTTTTCATACTTTTTCTATATACTCCTCATTTATTCGATCTGCCAGTCGATCGGCTCTATTCCATGCGCTCTCAGATAATCGTTCGTCTGACTGAATGGCTTACTTCCAAAAAATCCGCGGTACGCAGACAGCGGACTCGGATGCGGTGCTTTCAGGATCAGATGCTTCGGATTATTCAGCATCCTCGCCTTTCTCTGCGCCGGTGCTCCCCATAAGATGAACACGATCGGTCGATCCTGGCTGTTAAGTGCCATGATCGCCGCATCGGTAAATTCTTCCCATCCGATATCCTTATGGGAATTCGCCTGATGTGCCCTTACGGTTAATACCGTATTCAACATCAGCACACCCTGTTCTGCCCATTTAGTCAGACATCCGTGATTCGGGATCGTACATCCCAGATCATCATGTAGTTCTTTATATATATTCACAAGCGAAGGCGGCACATCCACGCCTTTTTTTACCGAAAAGCAGAGTCCATGCGCCTGTCCTACATTATGATATGGATCCTGCCCCAGAATTACTGCCTTTACATTATGAAGCGGTGTCAGATGAAATGCATTGAAGATATCATCTGCCGGAGGAAAGATCTGTCTTGTTCTGTATTCCTCATTTACTGTCTCGAATAATTTCTTATAGTATGGCTTTTTGAACTCTTCTTTCAGAGCGTCCAGCCAGTCATTATTAATCGCTGCCATTATTTTTCACACTATCCTTTTTATTTTTTTGTCCACGCTGTCATGCAGACTACAAACTATAGACGTACAGATACACCTTTTTCTCTTAAATATTCTTTTACTTCCTTGATCTCCAGCTCTTTGTAATGGAATAAGGATGCCGCCAGCGCTGCATCTGCCTTTCCCTCTGTCAGTGCATCGTAGAAATGTTCCAGATTGCCTGCCCCGCCGGATGCGATTACCGGAATACTCACTTCTTCTGCGATTGCTCTTGTAAGTTCCAGATCATATCCTGCTTTCGTTCCGTCGCAGTCCATACTGGTCAGAAGAATCTCTCCTGCACCAAGCTTCTCCACTTTCGCTGCCCATTCCACAGCATCAATTCCTACATCGATACGTCCGCCATTCTTATAGATATTCCATCCGCTTCCGTCTTCTCGTTTCTTTGCATCGATCGCCACTACCACACACTGGCTTCCGAACTTTTCCGCCGCTTCAGAAATTAAATTTGGTGTATTGATTGCAGATGAATTAATAGAAATCTTATCCGCACCCTCTCTCAAAAGAGCTTTAAAATCGTCCACTGTACGGATTCCTCCACCTACCGTAAACGGAATAAACACATTTTCCGCTACTTTGCGGACCATATCGACGACTGTACCTCTCGCATCCGAAGATGCTGTAATATCCAAAAATACCAGTTCATCCGCCCCTGCCTTATCATATGCCTTTGCAATCTCGACAGGATCTCCCGCATCCCTTAAAGATACAAAATTGACTCCTTTTACCACTCTTCCGTTATTTACATCCAGACATGGAATAATTCTTTTTGTATGCATTGCCTTGTCCCCCTATAATTCCACAAAGTTCTTTAAAATCTGAATTCCTATATCACTGCTCTTTTCCGGATGGAACTGGCATGCAAACACATTTCCCTGTTCTACCGAAGCATGGATATGTGTACTATACTCTGTTGTTGCAGTCACAATGCCTTCATCCTCTGCTTTCAGATAATACGAATGTACAAAATATACATAGGAATCTTCCGGAATATCTTTAAATAATCTTCCGTTATTTTGGAATTTTAGTGAGTTCCATCCCATGTGAGGGATCTTAAGTCCTTCCTGATCCGGGATTCTTAATATCTCTCCCTTCAAGATCCCAAGGCCTTCCACACCCGGAGTCTCATCACTTCGTTCAAATAATAACTGCAGTCCGAGGCAGATTCCAAGAAATGGCGTTCCTTTGGCTGTTACGTCTCTGATTACTTCATCAAGTCCATACTGTCTGAGTTTTCCCATCGCATCTCCGAATGCTCCGACTCCCGGAAGGATTACCTTATCTGCATTCATGATCGTCTCTCTGTCTCTTGTGATTGTTACTTCCTGTCCCAGAAGCTGCATGGCTTTTTCCACACTCTTTATATTTCCTGCATCGTAATCAATAATCGCTATCATCTCGTCGTCCTGCCTTTCGTATGTGATCTGGGACTCTCCGGCCATTCATTCCGTGCCCATTATTCTTTATTGTACATCAAGTTCAAACCAGAATTCAACTCCATTATCATAATTCTTTACTCCATATTCCTGATGGAACGATTTCATAATCGCTTTTACAATAGAAAGACCGATTCCATTGCCGCCATATTCGCGTGTATGTGCTTTATCGACTTTATAGAATTTATCCCAGATATGTGCAATATCTGCTTCTGGTATCGGAGTTCCGGTATTAAATACGGATACCCGCACTTTACCGTCTTTTTGAACCATTTTTACCTCTATCACCATATCCCCGCTGACATGATGACATGCATTGCTGACATAATTTTTCACGACCTGCTCTACTTTAAATTCGTCTGCCCATGCATAGATATCTTCTTCTGTATGCAGGAGAATTTTTGCCCCTGCCTGATCTGCCATGATTTCCATACTCTGGAGCACACCTCTTACAAGTGCTGTAAGATTAAATCTGTCAAACACAATATCCTCATCGCCGAATTCCAACTGGTTTAATGTCAGAAGATTCTTAACCATCTGATTCATCTTGGAAGCTTCATCCATGATTACATCACAGTAAAATTCCCGGCTCTCCGCATCTTCATTCACACCCTCTTTTAATCCTTCGGCATATCCCTGGATCAGTGCGATCGGTGTCTTTAATTCATGCGATACATTTCCCAGAAACTCATTTCTCATCTTTTCCAGCTTGTCCTTCTGTTCGATATCTTTCTGCAGGCTGTTATTCGCCTTCTTGAGCTCTGAAATTGTACTTTCCAGTTTTTCCGACATCCGGTTAAAGTTCTCACCAAGTTCACCAATCTCATTACTTCCACCACTGGTATATTTCGCATCAAAATCAAGATCTGCCATACGGTCTGATAATCTTGCCAGTTCGCAGATCGGTTCTGTGATACGTTTTGCAAAATACCAGATCAGCAGGATAGATACAACCATCAGAATACTTCCTATATATAATAAGAAACGATTTGATATCGCCGCACTCTCCCGCATACTTTCCACCGGGCTTCTGAGCAGGAACTGACTGCCATCATCCAGGCTTCCCCACATATCTACATAATAGTTCTGATTCCATGGATCCCATGACTGATTGATCTGGTAAACTTCCGTGGAATCCAGGATTCTGCTTTCTTTCTGTGCCTGATTCAGAAAATATCCCATCATCTGATTCTTCAGCATATTCTTATCATGCACATTTGTATGTACATCATTATCTTTTTCTATGACCAGATAAGAAATATTATTCTTTTCAGCGAAATGAATAAGTGAACTATTTTTTCTTGCACTGTTCCACTTATCTTCATTTGATACATTATTCAGCTTTTCATAAAGCTCTATAAAACGGGATTCCTTCTTACTGATATAATATGGTTCCAGAAATTTGCCATTGATGAACATTAATGTCACTACCAGGCAGATCAGCAGTCCTACAAATGCCATGATCATCTGCGTCTTGATCGAATGATGCCTGTTTTTGATCTTTGCTTTTTTTTCTTCACTTATGATCTTCATTCTTCATCAACCTCAAATTTGTACCCCATCCCCCAGATTGTCTTGATATAATTTCCTTTTTCTCCGAGTTTGCTTCTCAACTTCTTAACATGTGTATCAATGGTTCTTGCATCTCCAAAATAATCGTAATCCCATACGTTATTCAAAATTTTCTCTCTTGATAATGCAATGCCCTGATTCTCAACAAAATACGTCAGAAGTTCAAATTCTTTAAAGCTTAATTCAATCTCCTTATCATCAATCTTCACCTGATGTGCTGCTTTGTCGATCACAATTCCGCCGGCATTGATCTCATTACTCTCTCCTATTACATTGGCTCTTCTTAAGATTGCATTCACTCTGGCTACCAGGATCTTCGGACTGAATGGTTTTGAGATATATTCGTCGACACCAAGATCAAATCCCTGTAATTCGTCTCTCTCTTCTGATCTTGCAGTCAGCATGATAATCGGAACTTTGGATGACTGGCGCACTTCACGGCATACCTGCCAGCCGTCCATTCTTGGCATCATCACATCCAGGATGATCAGCGCAATATCTTTTTCATCATAAAATTGTTCCATTGCTTCCATACCATCTCCGGCTTCGATCACCTGATATCCTTCTCTTTCCAGAAAATCCTTCACCAGTTTCCGCATCCTGCTTTCATCATCTACTACTAATATTTTGATCTTATCCATAAGACCCGGCCCTCCTCTTAAATCTATATTTTCATGATATATTTTTCTTCTATCTTTATTATTATAGCAGAGAACTATGTAGTCTTTGTGAATTTTCCGGTATATAGAATAAAAAGTACCCGCGATATCATATTACTTATGTTATCACGGGTACTTTTTCTTAAGTTACTCTAATCTGTAATTTGTTGTTTTATACAACTCATACTATTCTTCATCTTCTCTTTTCTTTCTCTTAAGTGAGAATCCTCCGATTCCGGCTCCGAGAGATGTTACTGCAAGTCCTAACCACGCAAACATGCCGGACGGATCTCCAGTCTTCGCAGCTTTTCCACTCTTCGTATTCGATGTGGATCCTGTTGTACCGGTTGCTCCATTTGTACCGTCAGCTTTCTGCCCTGCATCCTTTTTCACAAGTGCACTGATTGCTTTATTCAGCTTCTCAGTTGCTTTGTCAACTGTATCCTGATCTTTCTTTTCTTTCAGTGCTGTGTCAGCCTCAGCCAGTGCTGACTGAAGTGCTTTCCAGCTGTCTGCTGTATAATCGGATTCGTTTAAAGCACCTGCTGCTTTCATTGCTTTTTCAAGTGCATCTGTTGATACTTCTTTCGTCGGCTCATCCGGTGTCGCTGCTTCCAGTGCGTCGATTGCTTTGTTCAGGCTGTCTGCTGCTTTATCAACTGTATCCTGGCTCTCTTTTGCTTCCAGTGCAGATTTCGCTTTTGTCAGCTCTGACTGAAGTGCTTTCCAGCTGTCTTTTGTATAATCTGATTCGTTTAATCCTTCTGCCTTTTCAATTGCTGCTGCAAGTTTCGTTGTATCTACTTCAGATGGCGCCGGAATTTCTCCCGGAACTTTGTATGTAAATGTAAGAGGTGTTGTATAACCAGTTGATGTAACCGTGATCTGGAATTCTGTTCCGGCCGCCGCATCTTTAAATGGCGCTGCATCTGTCACCAGCGTTCCGTCTTTATCAATAATTTTTACAGAACCTCTTCCACTTGCTGCATAATCGGTGCCGTTCACATTTACAGATGTAATATTTCCGATATAAGTATTGAATGCTTCCTCATTACTGTTTTCTGCCACTGTAAGCTTTTTGTTATCTGCATCATATGTTGCCGGCATATCTGTTGTTGACAGAATAAATGTTGTTTTCAGATCTGCATATTTTCCATTTTTATCTTTTACTGTAAGTGTATATTTCCCCGGATTAATTGAAGAATCTGCTTTAAATGTTAATACATTGCCTTCTACGTTCACGTTCAATCCTTCAACGGTGTATTCCGGATCAAAATCATCCCTAAGATTCAGCTCTATCGCCGTCTTACCAGCAGAAATATCTGCATCTGTAACCTTAACAGCATCCTCTGTTTTTGCAAATTTTACAGGGACATAAAGATCATTAACATCAATTGTATATAGACCATTTGTTGTATAATATTCAATACTGTCAATCGCCTTGCCCATCATAGATGCATAATGCGCTGAAGATGTCGGGCAACCATGTACTGACTCTGTATATCCGGTACTCCAAGCGAGCTCATTTCCTCTCCAGATGTTCTCCAGATGACGCATACCATAGGCAGTTCCATCTGTTGTCTTTACAACGACTGCATTTACATTAGAAGATGTAATCTTATCTTCCGGAAGTCCGTCCAAATTAAGCTGGTAATCTCCATAAGAAGACTGTGTTAACAATTCTGCCGTAACACCTGTCAGAGCTTCTGCTTTCTGTCCTTTAACCTCGCTGAATACAAGTTTTCCATCCTTGTCCATAGAAACTTCTTTGTAATTTGCAGGAGCCTCTGTCAATGGATAGTATGCATATGTCTCGTTTTCAAAAAGTGTATCTTTTCCTTCTAATGTTGTGGTAGATGTCTGTCCACGGTTCGTTACTGTAATATCAACTTTATCCGTATCTTTTACTTCTTTGTATTTTGTAAGATCTACTGAAGGATCTACTTTCACAGCAAATGTAATACCATCAATCTGTGATCCATCTGCATTTTCATGATAAGAACCACCTGCAAGTCCTGTGGTACGTGTCTTATTCTTTGTTGCTGAAGTAAATACGTCAACATCCACTTCATTGTTTGTTGTCTCTGATTTGTAGAATGCTGCATACGGGATGTTCATGAGAACATAAGTCTCTTTTTCCTCTGCTTTTACAAGTGACTCGATTGCTGCATTCAAATGGCTGGTTGCTTCATCCACTGCCGCCTGTGAATGCTTTGCTGCTAATTCCTCTTTTGCTTCCTGAAGTTCTGTCTGCATTGCTGCCCAGCTCTCTGCTGTGTAATTTGACTCTGTTAAGCCTTCTGCTTTCTTAATTGCTGCTTCCAGATTTGTTGTGCTGATCTCTTCGTCTACATCTTTTACGATATTTGCATCTGTTGCCTGGAAGTTATAGGTTACGTCTTTATATCCAAGTGCTGAGATTGTCATTGTCCAGTAGCCTGTTCCATCTGTTCCTTCCGGCAATGTACAACGCAGTGACTTGGTAAGTCCAAGCTGGATTCCCATTGATTTATGCATCCAATTATCTGCTGCAAATTTTGTTCCGTATGTTGCTTTTGCATTCGTGTATGTACTGTCATCTCCATAGTATGTCCATTTTACACTCTGCATATTTGCTCCGAGGTCTCCATAATTACCCGTCAGATCTACTCTTAAGAATTCTCCATAAGAGCCCTTTGCTTCTTTTACTGTAAGTCCTGCTTCTTCTGCTGTTGGTGCTGTTTTTAATTCCTGGCCTTCAATTCCAGATTCCGTTCCTGTCTCTTTTGCTGAGAAACTGAATGTTCCATCCGCATTCTTAGTTGCTGTCTTCAATCCATTTGTATCTGCTGTAACTTTTGCTTTCAGACCTTTGTATGACTGAAGTTTATTCTCGGCAAATCCTCCTGCAAGTTCTCCACCGTTTTCTACAACTTTGTATGCTTTGCAGAATGCTTCATAATCTTCTGTCGCTACTTTTACCGGTACATATTTCAGTCCTGTAACATCATATTTTGTCATCTTCGTTGTTGTTCCGTCTTCTTCGGTGATTGCTCCACGGTCAAATGTAATCGTTTTTCCATCTGTCAGAACAGCTGTCTTTGAATCTGTCCAATATGACACTTCATAAGATTTTCCATTTTCTGCCTCTATAGTTGCCGCACACTGATAACTTCCTCTGTGAAGTCCATGATTCACTGTTGGACGTGTTACGACATCAAATGCACCTTTATCTGACTCTCCTTTTGTATCCAATTCACTGGATGATGAACTGTCTCCTGCTGCCTGTACTCCTTCTGCTGCCCAGTATTCCGCCCAGCTAAGTCCTGCATAGACATATTTATACTCGTCTGTTACTGCTTCTTCTGCAACTACACTCGTCTTAATATCCTGATAGTTATCACTTGTAATCGTCAGTGTGTAGTTTGTACCCACTGTCGGCTCTTTATCCAGTGCAACTTTTAAATCTTTCAGATCACCGCTTGTCAGAGTATCTTCTCTGCGTCCTGCTCTGTAAGTCAGTTTATATGTTGGATTTTCCAGATCTTTTAATTCTACTCCATTCAAAGCAACTTCAAGTTCTGATCCCTTTAATGTTGCAGTTGCTTCTGCTGTTGGATATGTAGCTTTGATCTTTTCTTCTAATTCATTGATCAGTTCTGCTGCATCTGCCGATAACGCTTCCTTATTTGCAATCATGTCCTGAGCTTCTTTCACATGCTCTTTCAGATCTGCATTTTCAGAATAACCTGTTGTCTTCTCTGCTTTTTCAATCAGTTTCTGTAATTTATCTTTCTGTTTATCTGTAATTGGTGTCGATGTCTTTCTTGTGATATCCGGATAATTACTGCTGCTAATTGTAATTGTATACTGAGTACCAGCTGTCGGTGCCTTTGTTAAAGTAACCTTTCCATCTTTAACACTTGCTTTATCTGCCAGACCGCCAGATACTGATACGGTTACATCTTTCAGGTCCTCTGGGATTCCACTGATTTTAAGTTCTTCTGAATCATTTTCCAGAGAATATTTTAAACCACTGAGATCTCCATCGTAATATTTGTCTAATGTTACATTACACGGAACATTGATCACTCCAAGATCTGTAATCAGTGTAACACTGTTTAAAGCAGCTCCATTCATGTCTGCGAACTGATAGAATGCATCTCCCTGTCCATGTGCTCTCTTTAATCCCTGGCCTTCTTTAATTGACCACGCAATTTCTACATTTGGTGTCTTTGTACCAACCCAGAGATTTTCCAGACTGGTCATTCCGTAGCTCTTTCCGGAAGTTGTATTTAAAATTGCACCATAAAGAGTATATTCTTTTGTTTCATTTTCTCCTACTTTTAAACCTGTTTTTGTTCCAAGTCCGTCAACAGTGATCTGATAATCTCCATATCCTCCGTTTAACTCTAATTCATCTGCAGGAACAGAAAGATATTTATTCGTTACCGTTGCATCTGACATTTTAGAGAAGCTGTATGTTCCGTCTTCTTTTACCGTTAATTTGCTGTATGCTTCCGGCGCTTTGTCTAATGTTGTAAAATAATAATCATCATTTTCCGTCAGATTTGTCTTTAATTTTGCATAATCTTCTGCACTTACTTCTACCGGGATTGTTACACCCATGATGTATTTTCCATTGTTGTAAGTACCTTTTGCAAGTCCAGTTGTGCCTTTGAATTTATTTGTAGTTGCTGTAGATACCGCATCTACTCCGCTTTCTACTTCCCATACTGCTTTATCTGTCAGATTGTAAGCCTTATAGAACTGATTGTATGGCACGTTCATGACAAGATATTTAGTTTCTTTAACCGCAGGCTTTAAATTGCTGATTGCTGTCTCCAACTCTTTTCTAGCAGAATCCACATCTGTCTGAGAGGTTGCTGTCAATGCTTTTTTAGCTGTTGTCAGTTTTTCCTGTAATGCTTTCCATGTATCAGCTGTATAATCGCCCTCTTTTAAAGCCTCTGCTTTACTAATAACGTTCTGTAATTCCGTTGTATTTACTGTTTCCTTTTTTGGGGCTTTAGATAATGCATCATCTACTGCCTGCCAGATTGCTGTTGACGAACAAGTTGCACGACTCACAGCATCAATGGCATCCGTACTATTTTTACTCAAAATCTGAGCAACAACACCAGTACTCTTCTTGGTTCCATTTGCAGCGTTCGATATGTATTTTTCATTATCACTACCACCATTCCCTGATATATCACTGATAGAAGTAATTGTTCCATTCGCCACAGTTACATTTACTGTCAAATCATATGGATCAAACTCTTCATACTCATCTGGTATACACTTTGCAGTTCCTGTATAAGTTCCATCCTGAATCTTCGCAATGTCCGTACTGGAAGTAGCAGCAACCGCCGGTATCGCTGGGCAAATACTGGCTACCATTGCAGTAGACATCGCAACTGCCATTACTTTTGTCTTCATTTCTTTCTTTTTCATAAAAGCCTCCTTAATGAAAATATTTATTATTAAGTTAGTGTTTCCTAACTTATAATCAAAAAAAATTTTACTAATCAGACATGTGCATTTTCCACACATGTCTGCATATTATGTTATTTTATACTCCAAGCCAGATACATAATCCAAGTAATATCAACGCTCTTAAAATTGTAAACCAGATTTCATTGCCTCTGATTTTTTTCACTCCGCAGTGAATATTCTTCTTCGGACATGTATCTATACATTTCTGGCACTGGAAACAGTCACCTTCTACTTTCCAGGAACCGTCCGTCGGAAGTCCGATATTCGCCGGACATTTTCTGGAACATGCACTGCACTTTGGAATGCAGGATTCCCGGTCTCTGTGAAGTGCAAATACCGGCAACACCGGAACCAGTGAGAATACAGCTCCCATCGGGCAGAAATTTCTGCAGAAAAATCTTTCCTCCAGACACATTCCGACAATCAGAAGTACCAGAATGACCAACCCTATGAGATATCCATTCAGTTTAAAATTTCCTGCATGTATCATGGAAAATACATCCCAAGGACTTGTTCCCTGTGCTTTACTGTATACACCGCCATAGCACATAAATACGATGATTACCAGGATCACATATTTCAGATATACAAGTCTGTCTGCAATCCGGTCCGGAATCTGCATCGGTTTCTTTTTCATCTTTTTGCAGATCAGTCTGTATAATGCATTCACTCCATCGCCAAGACTTCCAAATGCACAGGCAAATCCACAAAAGAATCTTCCGAAAACAGCAGTATATACACACACCACAATAAGTACAGTAACAAATGATGTCAGCGCCACTTTTTCACCTGCACCAATCTGTGTAAATATATATTTCACACCTGCAAATGCTGCCGTGTATACCGACGGAATAAAGATAAAATACAGCAATTGGATGATTGCCCTTATCCATATATGTATCTTTTTCAATTGTTTTGCATTCATTTATTTTACCGCCTTTTCTAATGCCTGTTTTGTCGCATTCTTAATTCCTGTAGAACTGAACGTCGCACCACTGATCGTATCTACTTCTGCACTTTGCGCATCCAGAATCTTCGGTATAATATCTTTCGCCATAGTCAGATAAGAACCATCTTCTCCGTCAGCAGAGACAATATTTACTTCCTTAATCTTCTGCTTTTTTACTATTACTTCCACTTTAACAGTTCCACCAAATCCATCCGCTTCTCCGGTATATGTCCCGTCTTTATAAGAACCATTTTTTGACTCCTGATCTTCTAGACTTTCCACATTTTCGATTTTGGCATTCAGCTTTGCAATTTCCTCATCTTTTGCTCTGGCTTCCAGCACGGAATTATATCCCAATATCAACCCGACGATCACTACAGCACTCATCAGGCGCATCCAGAATTCTCTCATTCTTCTCTTCCTTTCACTTGGTCTCTTTTTACTGTCTTTTTGCAGAAAGCAATGCGTTCTCACACGCATCCAGGATTGCTTTTGAAGTGCAGGTTGCACCCGATACTACATCAATTCCTTCTGTACTACCTTTCTCGATCAGCTGGCTTGTCACACCTTTTTTATTCGATGTTCCGTTTGCCGCACGGAGGATATATCTGTCATTTGATGAATCGCCGTCCCCTTTTACATCGGTAACAGCAACAATCTTGTCATCGCGCACTGTCACTTGTAACGTCAGATTATAGGCCGTGAAGTCTTCGTCCTCATCCGGTCTGCACAGCGCACGTCCTTCATAGATACCATTTTTATATACTGTAGTATCATCTTCGCCATCATCTTTTTTCTCCAGCAGTGCCAGTGCCTGGTTCAGATTCTCAAGAGCCTGGTCCACATCTTCCTGACTGATCTCTGTCTTATCTGCGTCAAGCAGCTTCTGTACATCTTCCATTCTGGTCTTAAGAACCGCATAGGTTGCTTCTGTATAATCCTCTTGTTTCAGTTCTTCTGCTTCTTTCATCGCTTTTTCAAGTTCTGAAGTATCAGCTTCTTTCTTATCCGGCTCCGTTGTCTGTCCGTTTGTTACCTTTTCTGCTTCTTTTAATGCATTCTTCACTGCATTTATGAGACCATTTGAACTGTAAGTTGCTCCGGATACTACGTCCACATCCGTACTCTGTTTTTTCATAATATTTTTTACTACATCCATTGCACGGTTAAAGAATTTTTCATCATCATGATTCTTTGTTACGAGTACTGCCTTGATTGATTTATCCTGAAGAACCACCGCTACTTCTATCTCACCGTTATACCCTTCTGCCGTTCCGTAATAAATACCTTCTTTATACGGGAAATTGCCTTTGACAGTCGTATTGTCTTCTGTCTTAGAAGTATCTTCCGTCTTCGCATTCACAGACTGTGAATTACCGCTTACTGCAGCCTGACGGAGTGCATCTCTTACTGCACTCTTAATTCCGTTCGAACTGTAAGTCGCCCCGGAGATTACATCTACATTTGTACTCTGCGATGAAATAATATTGCCGATCAATGCTTTTGCGCGATTCAGATAACTGCTGTCATCATGATTCTCCACAACCTCAATAGACGTAATCTTTCCTCCGCTGATCACAACCTTAACTTTCAAAGTTCCTCCGAATCCGGTCCCTGTTCCATAATAGGTTCCATCTTTATACGCTGCCGCATCCTGCACGTCAGCCAGTGACAGTGTACTTCCCTGTACCGCTGCATTTCCGGACTGGGATTCTCCCGTCTCTCCACTGTCTTTTTCTCCTGTCAATGCATTCTTTACCGCACTGATAATACCATTAGAGCTAAATGTTGCGCCAGACACCACATCCACATCCAGAGTCTGTCCTGCAATGATCCTGTAACTGACTGACACTTGGAGATGAAACCACTCTTGATAAAGATGTTATTCATAAATAATAAAATCAATCATTCGACATACAAGAAAGTTGTGAAACAGTACAGGAGGAAGGAACGAGCATAATGGACAATTTGGCTTATAAGATGCAAGCAATGTGTATCAGTAACAGGTCAAGAACAAGTATCCATGATAAAGTCCGGGTATGTTTTTACGGAAGAGTATCTACACAACATGAGGAACAGGTTAATGCATTAAGTAATCAGCTTCAATGGTACGAGACGATTCTGGCAGAACATCCGAACTGGGAAAAAGTTAATGTATATGTGGATAAAGGTGTGACAGGTACACAGGCAAAGAAGAGAGAGGGATTCATGCAAATGATAAAAGATGCAGAGAAAGGTGACTTTGACCTTATCTGTACTCGTGAAGTATCAAGATTTGCACGTAATACGGTAGACAGCTTACAGTACACAAGACAACTGAGAGAGTGGGGTGTAGAAGTATTCTTTTACAATGATGGTATCTGGTCACTGGAACAGGATGGGGAGTTAAGACTTACGATCATGTCTGCAATGGCACAGGAAGAATCAAAACATATCAGTGAAAGAGTAAGAGCCGGACAGAGAATATCCAGAGAAAAAGGTGTCCTTTATGGTAATGGAAATATCTTAGGATACAGACTGATCAAAGGGAAAAAGTCTATAGATAACACATATGAAATCATAGAGGAAGAAGCCGAAACCGTAAGAATGATTTATGACCTGTATTTAACTGGGATGGGAGCAAAAACTATCGCAGGTAAAATGGTAGAGATGAAAAGGAAAAAGGCAGATGGAACATACAACTGGGAACATTTGTCAGTACTACGGATATTAAATAATAAGACATATGCCGGTTATATCAGTTACAATAAATCCTATACGAAAAACTTTCTAGGACATAAAAGGGTAACGGTACGGGATGTCAGCCAATATGAATATGTCAAAGGTAACTTTCCGGCGATTGTATCAGAAGAGACTTGGAACAGAGTACAGGCTATAAAGAGTAAGAAAGTAGTTATCGTAGACGGTAGAAAATGTTCTAAACCGATATCAAAAGATAAGTGGTGCAGACATCTGGTATGTGAATGTGGCAGTGTGTACGGAAAATACAAATGGAGAACCAATAAAAATGGTGAGGTCAGTAATGGATATCAGTGCAGACATCAAATCCGCTACCGTAAAAGAAGTTTCCATGAAAAACAGGGATTGGATGGTACGGGATATTGTAATGTGCCGTCTATCTGTGAATGGAAACTAGACTTCATGCTTTGTAATATGATGCAGAATATAAAAGACAGATACAAAGCTTTTAAGAAGTCAGTAAGATTCGATGGACAGATTATTGAAATCAGTGGCAAAGAATATGCTGATATGGTCATGAAGTATGCACTTATGTTACCAGAATATAATGTAAAGAAAGCAGAAAAGGAACTGCAAGATTTTAAGGATAACAAAATAAATTTGTTGACAAATAAAGAAGCACGTAAAAATAAAGTGGAAAAAGTAGCAAAAGGAACGGGTGAGGTTGTGAAAGAAGCCATTGTTTATACAGGTGGTTCGCTTGTAAAGAATACCATAAAGTCAATTCTGCATATTAGTTAGAGCAAAAGATATTGACATAGGTATGATTATAGAGTAGTACCCAATTAAGAAAACGTGTTAGTTATGATTAAATGAGTGGATTGTGTCTTAATGTCCCAGTAACCATAATATACCTAACAGGCAGCAATTAACCAGAAATAGTACACTGTAGGTGACTAACATAGAACGTTAATTAGCTTATATAGAAAACCCCTTACATCAATTATGGTGTGAGGGGTTTTTGCGTCGCTATGCGTTCGGAAGAAGTTGCCAGTGGCAGGTTCTGTAGATGAAAAATGTACAAAAGATCTTTCAGTAGAGGATTCTGTTCATGTTTGGAAGAGCATTATTGCACATACTATAAATGTGCATTATAATGATTAAGACAGTAAGCGGAATTGCTTCTAAAAACAGTTTTTTAATGATAGATTTTGTGATTGATGATGAAGGAGATTACGAAAGCAGTATGACAGGTTCTGATAGAAGACAGGAGATATTGAAGAATATAAAAGAAAGTGACAGACCGGTTTCAGGTTCGAAACTTGCGAAGGATTATGATGTGAGCCGTCAGGTTATTGTTCAGGATATTGCCCTGTTACGGGCTTCGGGGTATGACATCATATCAACAAACCGGGGATATGTGCTGGAAGGGCAGACTTGCGCTGAGAGAGTTTTTAAAGTACGTCATACAGACAAGCAGCTTGAGACGGAACTTTGTACTATTGTCGATCTTGGCGGTCAAGTGAAAAATGTTATGGTAAACCATAAAGTTTATGGACATATTGAGGCGGAACTTGGAATTACTTCCAGAAGAAAAGTAAAAGAATTTCTGGCAGATATCGAAAGTGGCAAGTCAACACCGCTTAAGAATATTACCTCCGATTATCACTATCATACTGTGACAGCGGACAGTGAAGAAACGCTTGGGATGATAGAAGAGGAACTGAGAAAATTAGGATTTTTGGTTGAAAATTAGTTATTAAAACATTCTGAATGTTATGCTGGCTCTGAAAAGTAAGGTTTATAATCCGACTTTTCAGAGCCGGGTGTACATGGAAAGAATGTTTTTTTATTATGAACAAAATTTTTTTATATAGGTTACATTTCTGAAAAAAGAAATAATTCCAGTGCGTATAGAATTCCGCACAAAGTATCTGTTCCGGAAGAATGCCCGATTGCCAGAAAGTTTTCAGTAATCGTCGGGACATCCGCAATTAAAGGAGTAATTTGAGGGGTGCATTTAACATAAGAAGTATCTTGTGGAGATTCACAAGCTGTATTTACGAGTAAATGATTCACAGCCAGGCTAAATTGTCCTTTTAATGCACAGCGGAGAAATGCAGCACTTACATCGACGGTATCATTCAGATGTTCTGCGATTGTTTTGTGAAGGCTTTTGGCAAATGTGGATTCTGTTTGCCCTGTAAGAATTAATCCGGCAAGCACACCGCACAGGAAATCATCACCGCTTGGAGTCAGCCCGATGCCAAGTCCGATCAGTCGGGCAAGTTCGATTCCGGTCTCTGTATTTTTTTTACTTCTATATAGTCTGGTGCATCGTTCGATTTTTTTCTTTGCAGCAACAAGCATCATAGAAGTATCATCATTTACACGTTGGTTGAAGATCACTTCAAAGCCTCCGGTGGATATATTAGAAAGACATGTTCTGATATTGTTATGAAGCTGGTGAAGCATGGTATCTGACAGAGAGTTTGCACATTTTAATGAATGTAACAAATGTAAGTTGTGAATCGTTGCTTCTTCAAAAGAAAATCCAATTTCCCTTTTATTATCAAGAGTGTTTGTATCTGTGGAAGTCTGAAGAGAGCAGTTACTTCTATAAATAGTAATGATATTTTCTTCTAAAGTAACAAAATCTCCGGCAGATATTTCAAGATGCTCCATCTCTTCGGAAGTCAATGTTGTAATTAGACTGATTGGCGAGATGGGTGAGCCCTTTGCCTGTAAGGCGGCCAGTGTTCCACCAATAGATAAGTTGATAGTTTTTCTATATACAGAGTGGACTGTCCCGCTTGTTTCTCCCGAAAGCAGTTCATTTAAATAGTCAGATGTATCTGTAATGGAAAATAATGTCATAATTATGCACTCCTATGTATGTTTCTTTTGCCCGTCTGGCAGGTACTATCATAACAGATTTGCCGAAAAATCACAATGTGCACAATATAACACAAAATATAAAATGTGGTTCTTGAAATTTTAAATAAAATTGCACAAATTTTAAGTGAGAAAAAATAGGTAAAAACCGAAGGAAATGTTAATAATATAACGAAAATAATAAAAAATTTTAAAAATAGCCAATAAAACTGTATTGTTTATATAAAAATACAATACATGACTGTGCATATTATACAAAAAAATGTGTCATATTTTGGAGGATAGGTCATTGTGAAAATTATCAAATTAGGATAAAATATATGTAAAAGAAACTGAAAAACGGTTGACCAATCATTTTTGATATAAATCAATAAAAAATTAAAAAGTGGTTGAAATTTTCGCAAAGGAGCCTAGCCAAGACGATAGGGTTACTTTGCGTATTTTTATATATATTGGACAAAAAGTTCAATAAATAATGCGATGAAATTATCTAAAGTAGATAAAAAGATGGAGAAAAATGTAAGAAAATAGTGATTGTATTTTTGGGGGAAATCCAGTAATATATCGACTATAGAAAGAAATTGAGCTGGTTACGGCTGATTTGATTCAATTTTTAAGGAGGAACATGAATATGTATGATGTTTTAGTGAAGAACGGCAGAATCGTAACTGCTGACAGTGTTTCAGAAGGAAACATCGCAATTAGAGATGGCAAGATTGCAGCTGTGTTAAATGCAGGAGAAGAGCCAGAAGCAGCAAAGGTTATTGATGCAAAAGGAAATTATGTTTTCCCAGGTGCAATCGATACGCATGCACATCTGAACGACCCAGGATATGAGTGGCGTGAAGATTATGAGCATGGAACTGCAGCGGCAGCACTTGGTGGTTACACAACTGTCATAGATATGCCACTTCAGAATGAACCGGCAATGGTTAATGCAGAAGCATTTGATTTTAAACTGAAAAAAGTTGATCCGAATGCATACTGTGATTACTGTTTCTGGGGCGGACTGATTCCGGATAACTTTAAAGATCTGAAGGATTTGGATGAGAAAGGATGCGTAGCATTCAAATCATTTATCGGACCGGTATCACCAGACTACAGTTCATTAAATTATGGACAGGCTTATGAAGCAATGGAAATCATTAAGGAATTTGATGGACGTGCAGGATTCCATTGTGAAGATTTCTCAATGATCAAAAATCTTGAGAAGATCGAGAAAGCAAAAGATCCGAATTCATGGCAGTGTTTCCTGGATTCCAGACCGGTTGCAGCAGAGATGGTAGCAACTGTTGATATTATCGAGATTGCAAAAGCAACAGGATGTAAAGCACATATCTGTCATGTCAGCAGCCCGGATGTAGCTCAGAAAATCAAAGAGGCACAGCAGGAAGGTTATGATATTACAGCAGAGACATGTTCTCACTACTTAAGTCTGACAGATCAGGATGTATTAGAGAACGGACCGTTATTCAAATGTGCGCCACCGCTTCGTTCACAGGAAGAAGTAGACAGATTGTGGTCTTATGTAGAAGATGGAACATTCAGCGGTATTGCAAGTGACCACTCACCATGTTCATATGATGAAAAATATAATGAGATTCTTGGAAACAAGATTGAAAATGTATTTGATGTATGGGGCGGATGCAGCGGAATTCAGAGTGGTTTCCAGGTAAGCTTCAATGAAGGATGTGTAAAACGTAATGTATGTCCGACAGTTCTTGCGAATGCAATGTCTGTACAGCCTGCAAAAGCATTTGGTATCTATGGAAGAAAAGGAGACATCAAACCGGGATTTGATGCTGACCTTCTGATTGTAGATCCAGACAAAGAATGGGAGATTACAAGTGATTCCCTGTTATATGTAAATAAGATTTCTGCATTTGTCGGAATGAAAGGAAAAGGACTTCCGATCATGACAATGATCCGTGGTAATGTTGTAGCAGAAGACGGAAAGATTGTTGCAGAAAAAGGCGTTGGAACATTTATTAAGAAAATCAAATAATGCCAAATTTAGGTAACGGATCAGGTGGTCTTGCCTAATGAAGGCAGGCTCACCTGATTTTTAATTTAGATTTAAGAAAAAGGAGAGAGAAGATGAGTATTGTAGACAACAAAGTACTAGATCCAAAGCTCGTTGCCAATGTAGACGCGGATCTCCAACCAACAAAGAAACGTATCATGGGAAGCGTATCCTATGCAGCCAGCTTCATGGGAGGATGTGTATCTATCGGAACATTTTCCATGGGTGCAGCCCTGATTGGAACATTGACTGTAGCGCAGGCAATTATTGCAATGTGTATCGGATGCCTTGTTATTGCAGTAGCACTTGCAATTATCGGTGAGTGTGGACATGAGTATGGTATTCCATTTACAGTGCAGTTAAGAAGTAGTTTTGGTACAACAGGTGTAAAGATTCCAGGAGTTCTCCGTGGACTTCCAGCTATCGTATGGTTTGGTTATCAGAGTTGGGTCGGAGCAGGAGCTATCAACAGCTGTCTGAAGATTTTATTTGGATTTGATAATCTTCCAATTATCTATGCACTGTTCACAATTCTTCAGGTTGCACTTGCAATCAAAGGATTTGAAGGAATCAAATGGATGGAGAATATTTCCTGTATCTTTATCATTGGTATCCTGATTTACATGTTATATGTAGTAAACACAAAATTCTCATCAGAGATTGGAAATGTATTCTCTGGAATTAAGGGAACATGGGGCATGCCATTCTGGGCAGCAACAACTTCTTTCCTTGGAATTTATTCCACAATGATCATCAATGCATCTGACTATTCCAGAAATGCAACAGATGACATCAAACCTGTAAAAGCTACAAGCATTTACACTGTTGCTATTCTTCCTGTAACATTGTTCATGGGTCTTATCGGACTTCTGGTAACAGCAGCAACAGGAAATAGTGATCCTGTAGAAGTATTCTCTACTACAATGGGAAGCAAATTCCTTACAATCCTGACATTGCTCTTTATCGCATTTGCTCAGGTAACAACAAACGTACTGAACAATATTGTTCCACCTGCATACGTTCTGATGGAGTCTTTCAAAGTTAAATGGACACATGCAACAATTCTTGTTGGTGTGCTGTCAGCATGCGTAATGCCATGGAAACTTGTTACAGCTGACTCTGCAGCAGGATTGTCATTATTTACACAGTTCTACTCAGCATTTTTAGGACCTATCTTCGCAGTAATGGCAGTCGACTTCTTCATACTGCGTAAGAAGAAACTGGATTTGAATGATATGTATGACAAAGAAGGCTGCTTCAAAGGAATTAACTGGGCAGCAGTTATTGCAATTATCGTTGGATCTATTTGTTCCGTATTTGTAATGCAATTGTCATGGTATGTCAGCCTGATTCCGACAGGAGTTGTATACTACTTCCTGATGAAGACTATGAAGTCAAGCAAAGGATTCCGCAAAGGAACTATATTTGAAGACTAACATATTGAACAAATAAAAATCCCGCAAATTGTATATTAAAGCAATTTGCGGGAACTTTTTTGTGAAAGAAAGTTAAAAACTACTTATTTAAACACTTCTCAATAAACGCCACTGTCTCGTCCAGCACTTTCTGTGTGAATGGATTTTCTGTGTCTCTGTCAAAGTCATGTTCTGTTCCGGACACGATGAATCTTTTTGCGTGATATTTGTTGCTTAGTTCTGTGAATTCACTAAATGGTACGTCGGTGTCTCCGGTGCTGTGGGCACAGAACAGTGGGCAAGGAAGTTTATCACAGGCGCGAAGTGTATAATCCAGATAGAAAAACTTTTCACGTCCCTCGTAAAAAAGATCGATCCAGTTTCCTTGCTGTCTTGCATAGACATAGACACTGTAGTGTGTGTCAAGATCGCCATCTGCGTGAATGCCTTCTGGAATAACACAAAGAGCACTTTCTGGAACTTTCGGAAGCGTGCAGTAATGTCTGCTTGGTTCCTTGAACCAGTTGTCACATAAAAATCCATATCCATAATAGGAAAGAATTCCGGCAGGTGCCTGTGTATAAGTCCCTTTTGCTGCTGCAATCAGGCAAAGGTAAGCGCCGGCAGAACGTCCCCACAAAAAATATGGAAGAGATCCTTCGGAAGATTTAGGGCTTTCAATCAGTTCGTCACTGTGATCAATATAATATTGAATGGAACTTTTTACATCATTCATGATCATTTCTAACTTTGCGGCAGGAGCCAGAGGATAGTCAAAAGCAATGATTGCATATCCGGCCTGAGTCAGAGTGTTCAAGTGAGGGCGTGGAAGATCTTTTCTTCTTCCATATAAAAGACCGCCTCCGTGAAAATAGATGATAGCAGCTTTTATCGGTGTGTCTGAATCAGTATACACGGTTGCTCCTTTTTTGAATTTTTCACTTGGAATCTCAAATTCTTTCTTTTCTAACATAAAAATCCTCCTTGGTATAAATTGTCAAAAAATTTGAAAATGAATTAAAATCCGGTCAAATTTCGACTATTTTATTTTTATATTTATTAAATCGATTATAGCTAAAATATATAGGCTCTTATCCAATAATTAACAGTATATCACAAAAAATGTCATTTTCAAGAGAAGTCATTAGACAAAATTTACCATAAAGTAGATAAAAAGTGGTTGAACCTTTTATCTAAAATTCCGATTGCAAATTTTAAGCTTTAATGACATAATAAGACCATAAAACATGGTAACAACAAAACCTGAATTTGATTTTGTGTTCCGCATTAAGAAAGAGAGGTATTTGGTAATGAGTTACTTAAACAATCAATTAGGATATCGTGATGCACTTTTGGACACACGTTCTATTATTAAAAAAGGAGATTACATCGTTCTTGATCCAGATGGACTTGTAAAGAATGTAGTTCCGGGATATGAGAACTGTGATGTTACAATTCTTGGCTCACCGGCTATGGGTGCAACATTTGCTGACTATCTTGTACATGTTCACGAAGGTGGAAAGAATACAGGAATCGGTGGAGAGGGAATCGAGTCCTTCTTATATGTAGTTGATGGTGAACTTTCAGTAAAGAATGATGATCAGTCCGCAGAACTTACAAAAGGTGGATACATTTACTCACCAGCAAGTAACAACATTACTTTTGAAGCTAAAGGCGAGGCTACATTATATGTATACAGACGCCGTTATGAGCCAGTTGCAGGACACAGTGCTCACACAGTAGTTGGAAATGCTAATGATCTTGAGTGGATGTCATATGAAGGAATGGAGAACTGCTATGTACAGGATTTTCTTCCATCAGCTCATGACATCGGATTTGACATGAACATGCATATCCTGAAATTCCACATCGGAGCTTCTCATGGATATATCGAGACACATGTTCAGCAGCATGGTATGTATTTCCTGTCTGGAAAATCTATGTACAGACTTGGAGATGACTGGGTACCGCTTCAGAAAGGTGATTACTGCTTCATGGACGCTTATATTCCACAGGCTTGCTACGCTATAGGTGATGAGGGACGTGAGGAAGAGTTAGTTTACATCTACTCTAAAGACTGCAACAGAGACATTGCTCTGTAATATATAGTACATAGCCTGAACGATGTTCTTACACTGAAAATGATATTTAGCACATAATAAAATCGAATATAAATTATATACGATTGAAATCATATGCCGGTATATACAGTAAAAAAAGCGAGCGGCATTGCTGGGAGCAATAAAGAAACTGTGTGTACCGGCGTATATGCTATATAAGAGTTTGTCAATAATGTGACAAAATAGAAAAGATGAATTGAAAAAGTGTGAATTAGAAGATGCTTAAATTAGAAAAATACTGCATGTAAAGAAAACACGTAGATAATTATATAGGTAACTATATGGTATATAAAGAGAGAAAATAAAGAAAAGGATGGTATGAAAGAATGAGACTTTCAAGAGAAGAGCTTAAGGGCTTAATGAAAAACAAGTTGATCCAGGCGGGACTTCGTGAGGATCACGCTGATCAGACAGCAGAAATTCTGACATGGGCACATGAGAGAGGATTTGCTTCACATGGTGCTGTTCGTGTTGAGTATTACTGTGAGAGAATCTTCAAAGGCGGAATCACACATGAGCCAAACATCACATGGAATCAGACAGGGCCTTGCTCAGGAATCATGGATGGAGACAATGGTATCGGTTACTGGGTAGCAACAAAAGCTACTGAGAAAGCTATTGAGATGGCAAAAGAGAACGGAGTTGCTATTGTAGGTATGGCTAATGTATCTCATACGGGAGCAATCGGATATTATACAGAGATGTGTGCAAAAGAAGGACTTGCAGCTATCACATTCTGCCAGTCAGATCCGATGGCAGTACCATACGGCGGAACAGAGCCTTATTATGGAACAAACCCGATTTCATTTGCTTGCCCGACAGCAGACGATCGTAATGTTGTATTTGATATGGCTACAACAGTTCAGGCTTGGGGAAAAATCCTGGACAAGAGATCACAGGGTGCTGAGATTCCTGCAGACTGGGCTGTAGATGAGGACGGAGCTCCTGTAACAGATCCACATAAAGTAAATGCTCTTGTACCGATTGCCGGTGCTAAGGGATATGGACTTATGATGATGGTAGACATCTTCTCAGGAGTACTTCTTGGAGTACCGTTTGGTAAACATGTAAGCTCTATGTATCATGACTGCTCTAAAGGACGTGAGCTTGGACAGACAATTATCGTTATCGATCCAGAGAGATTCTGTGGTGCTGAGCAGTTCAAGAAGAATATGTCTCAGACATGCGATGAGTTAAATGCTATGAGACCAGCTCCGGGATTCGACAAAGTATACTACCCAGGACAGAGAGCTCTTATGAGAAGAGACAAAGCTTATGCTGAAGGTGGAATCGAAGTCGTAGATGAGCTTGTTGATTATCTCAAGAGTGACGCAATTCACTTTAACAGATACGATCACAAAAACAGATTCGCTGACTAATTCATTTATTTCGTGCAATTTCCAATGGACCAGGAAGTGGAGCACTCCTCTGCTTCCCGGGTCCCATCTCAAAAATAGATGATATCAAACTATAAAAACAATGAACTAGATAAGAAGGGAGAAATGACATGTTAAAGACAGTCGTAAAAAAAGGCAGTTACCAGGATTCAGTAGTTCTGATGCTTCTGACAAATGAGCTTTCTTCACTGGATGGAGTCAACAAGATTCAGGTTATGATGGCTACACCGGCGAACAAAGACATTTTTAAGGAGAGTGGACTTACAACAGATGAGTTAATGGACGCTACAGCAAATGATATGGTAGTTGTAGCTGATGTTAATGATGAAACAGTACTTGATGCTGTAATGGACAAAGTTGAGGAGTTCTTAAAGAAACAGTCCACAGCAGCAGAAGGAAAGAAAGGTTCTGAAAGTGTAAAATCATGGGATGCGGCACTGAAGAAAATGTCCAATGCAAACCTGGCAGTTATCTCTATTCCGGGAGCATATGCAGCATTAGAGGCTGACCGTGCACTGGATGAGGGACTGAGCGTATTCATGTTCAGTGACAATGTAACAATCGAGGATGAGAAAGCTCTGAAAGAGAAAGCTCATTCAAAAGGACTTGCAGTTATGGGTCCTGACTGTGGTACAGGAATCATTCAGGGAGTTCCAATCGCATTTACAAATAATGTAGCGAAAGGTTCTATCGGAATCATCGGAGCTTCAGGAACAGGTATCCAGGAGCTTACAACAATTATCGACAGACTTGGTGAGGGTGTTACAAACGCTATCGGTATCGGTGGACGTGACCTGAAGGCTGAGGTCGGTGGAATCACAATGATGGATATGATCGATGCAATGGAAGACGACGATACAGTGAAAGTACTTGTAATCGTTTCCAAACCGCCTGCAAAAGAAGTAAGAGATAAAATCTCTGCAAGACTTTCTAACTTCAGCAAACCAGTTGTTACTCTGTTTGTTGGAGAGAAACCAGAGTATCATGAGGAGAACTTCTATCATGCATACACACTGGATGAGGCAGCTCGTCTTGCTGTAGGTCTTGTAAGAGGAACAAAGGTTCCGGAAGCTACTGTTGATGTAGATGAGTCTGAATTCTACAAAGCAGAAGACGGAAAGACAATCAAAGCTTACTACTCAGGTGGTACACTTGCAAATGAGGCAGCTATGCTGATCAAAGATGCAATGAACTGCAAAGTTCCACCAGAGGACGTTGAAGGATATATGCTCCAGTTAGATGGCAACGTAGTAGTTGACCTTGGAGATGATGCTTATACACAGGGTAAACCACATCCGATGATCGATCCTGCAAAACGTATTGAGTGTATGCAGGAAGCAGTAGATGATCCGTCTACAGGAGTTGTTCTTCTTGACATCATGCTTGGATATGGTTCACACGCAGATATGGCAGGATCATTGATCCCGACAATCAAAGAACTTCAGGCAAAAGCAGATGCGGCAGGAAGAAAAGTATTCTTCATCGCTACAGTATGTGGAACAAGAAGAGATTATCAGGGATATGATGAGGCAGTTAACAAATTAAAAGAGGCTGGAGTTATCGTATGTGAGAACAACAAGCTTGCATGTCAGACAGCTATCCACGCTATCGGAAGAGATTTCCAGGAGCCAGAGAAAGAGATTCGCGCAAAAGAGGTTGTTGCATGTGAGAAACATACACCAGCTGAGACATTAAAAGAGCTTCTTTCTGAGAAACCACGTATCATCAACATCGGACTGAAGAGCTTCGCAGAAGTTGTAGAAGAGTTTGGATGCGAAGTTGTACAGTATGACTGGGCTCCACCGGCAGGCGGAAATGTAAAACTTATTAAGACTCTGAACTTCTTAAGAAATTACGAAGGAATCGAAGAGAAGAACCGTGAAGTGATTGCTAAGGTTGTAGCAAGCCAGCCAGTATTAAAAGATAACGTTCGTGCAAAAGAAGTAATTCCAGAGTTTGCTGAAAATAATGGAAAAGTAATTCTTCATGCAGGTCCTCCGGTAGATTACAAGAATATGCCAGACCCGATGCAGGGATCTTGCGTAGGTGCTGTAATGTTCGAGGAGTGGGCAGAGACAGAAGAAGAAGCTAGAAAGATGCTTGAGAATGGAGAAATCAAATTCATCCCTTGCCACCACTGCAACGCAGTAGGACCTATGGGTGGAATCACATCTCCTAACATGGCAGTATTTGTAGTTGAGAACGAGACAGGAGCTAACAGAGCTTACTGTACAATGAACGAGGGTATTGGTAAGGTTCTTCGTTTCGGAGCTTATGATGAGGAAGTTGTTAACAGACTTCGTTGGATGAGAGATGTTCTTGGTCCAATACTTGGAAAAGCTCTTCGTTCTATGGAGAACGGACTTGCAATTAACCCACTGATCGCAAAAGCAATCGCAATGGGTGATGAGTTCCACCAGAGAAATATTGCAGCTTCTCTTGTATTCTTAAAAGAGATGGCTCCGCTTATTACAGAGATGAAAGACATCAGCGAGAAAGACCGCTATGATGTTATCAAGTTCCTTGCTGATACAGATCAGTTCTTCCTGAACATTATGATGGCTACAGGTAAGGCTGTTATGGATGATGCACGTAAAGGAACAGACGGAACAATCGTTACAGCAATGTGCCGTAACGGATATGAGTTCGGTATCCGTATTGCTGGTATGGGTGACGAGTGGTTCACAGGTCCGGTTAATACACCACAGGGACTGTACTTTACAGGATATGATGCAGATGATGCTTGCCCGGATATGGGAGACAGTGCTATTACAGAGACATTTGGTGTCGGTGGTATGGCAATGATTGCAGCACCGGCTGTAACAAGATTCGTAGGTGCTGGCGGATACGAGGATGCTCTTCGTACAAGTAACGAGATGATGGAAATCGTTACAGACAGAAACCCGAACTTCACAGTTCCTACATGGAATTTCCAGGGAATTTGTCTTGGAATCGATGCAAGACTTGTAGTTGAGAAAGGTATCACACCAGTAATCAACACAGGTATTGCTAACAAAGTAGCAGGAAAAGGACAGATTGGAGCAGGTACAGTTCACCCGCCAATCGAGTGTTTCGAAAAAGCTATCGTAGCATACGCTAAGAAGCTTGGATTCGAGGCATAAGTCCGGAAGATAGGAGGCAGCCATGGAAAAGAAAAAAGTTGTCATTGCTCTTGGCGGAAATGCGCTTGGTAAAGATGTAGAAGAGCAGAAAGAGGCAGTGGCTAAGACTGCAAAAGTAATTGTTGACCTTGCACAGCAGGGATTAGATATCATCGTAACACACGGAAATGGTCCACAGGTCGGAATGATCCAGAATGCTATGGACAACCTGGTTGTTACGCATGAGAATTATAAACAGGTTCCGCTTCCGACAAGCGTGGCAATGAGCCAGGGATATATCGGAATCGATCTTCAGAATGCAATTAAGTACGAGCTTTACAGCCGTAACATTGAAGGAAAAGTATCTACAATCCTTTCACAAGTAGAAGTAGATAAGAATGATCCGGCATTCGAAAATCCGACAAAACCAATCGGAAGGTTCCTTACTAAGGAAGAGGCGGAAGAAAATGAAGCAAATGGCGTGCATTGTATGGAAGATGCAGGAAGAGGCTACCGTGTAGTTGTAGCTTCTCCGATGCCACAGAGAATCCGTGAGCTTGAGACGATCAAGACACTGGTAAATGCAGGACACATCGTGATTACATGCGGTGGCGGTGGAATTCCGGTAATCAGTGAGAACGGAAAACTGGTCGGAGTCAACGCAGTTATTGACAAAGATAATGCGAGCAGCCTTCTGGCAGCTCAGCTTGGAGCAGACTATCTGGTTATCTTGACAGCCGTAGAAAAAGTTGCGATCAACTTTGGCAAAGAGAATCAGGAATGGCTCTCAGATCTGACTGTAGAACAGGCAAAAGAGTATATTGCCGAGGAACAGTTTGCAAAAGGTTCTATGCTTCCGAAGATTGAAGCAGCAATTCGTTTTGCTGAGTCAGGAGAAGGAAGAAGAACATTGATTACACTTCTTGACAAAGCGGCAGAAGGAATTGCCGGAAAGACAGGAACTGTGATCCATCAATAATAGTTATATCAGATGTGGGAGTTATCCCACATCTGTAAGTAATGAGAAGAAAATAGGAGATGGAACAAGATGAATATACCAGTAAATCTATTTATGTGGATTATGGCGTTCCTTCCAATTGCGGCACTTCTGATCTTAATGATCAAGTGTGGCTGGGGAGCGACCGAGGCGGCACCGGTAGGATTACTGATAACGGTAGTTACTGGAGTTGCTTTTTATAAAGCAGACATTACGCTTCTTGCTTCCGAAAGTGCGAAAGGTGTGTGGAATGCACTGATCATATTGATCATTGTATGGACTGCAATTCTGATGTATCAGGTTGGAGATGAGGCAAAAGCATTTTTGGTAATCCGTAATGGTATGCGTAAACTTTTGCCAAACGAATTGCTTCTTGTACTTGCAATGGGCTGGATCTTTGAGAGTTTCCTTCAGGGAATTACAGGATTCGGCGTACCTGTTGCAGTAGGAGCACCTCTTTTGATCGGTATTGGTGTGAAACCGCTGTGGGCAGTTATTATCCCTCTTATCGGTCAGGCGTGGGGAAATACATTCGGTACACTTGGAGCTGCGTGGGATTCTCTGGCTATGTCAGCCGGACTTGCTGTAGGAAGCAGTGAGTATCTTACAACAGCTATGTGGACAGCATTTTTCTTATTTATCTGGACAGCAATCGGTGGTTTTGCCACATGCTGGTTCTACGGTAAAGGAAAAGCACTGAAAAAAGGATTTGTAGCCGTAGCAATTATGGCAGTCATTCAGGGAGGCGGAGAACTTCTGCTGACACAAGTAAGCACAACACTGGCTTGTTTCATCCCGGCAGTTATTTCATTGGTAGTCATTCTTCTTCTTGGAAGAACAAAAATGTATAAAGATGAGTGGTGCATTGAGGACAGCCCGATCATGAATCGTGATTTTGCTGCAGCCGATGGAGAAGAAGAAATTCCGGATATGACACTTGTTCAGGCATTTGTACCGTATTTTGCATTATCTATCATTACGTTGGTAGTATTACTTGTAAAACCATTAAATACAGTACTTGGACAGATTAAATTTGGATTTGCTTTTCCAGAGACATCTACGGGTTATGGTTATGTAAATAAAGCAGTAGATTGCTTTTCACCATTAGCTCCATTTACTCATGCAAGTATGTTCTTGTTTGTATCAGCGATCATTGGTCTTGTTTATTATAAAAAGCATGGCTGGATCGGTGAAGGTGGTACGAAGAGAGTGTTTGTAAAATCTGTATCTATGACAATGCCGTCTGGTATTGCCGTAATCGGACTTGTTATTATGTCAAAGATTATGGATGGTACAGGACAGACAGTCGTGCTTGCAAACGGAATCGCGAATGTGCTTGGAAAAGTTTACATTATCTTTGCACCATTTGTAGGACTTCTTGGAACATTTATGACAGGAAGCAACATGAGTTCCAATATTTTATTTGGAAGTTTCCAGATGACAACCGCAAAACTTCTTGGGGCTAATACTGCTGCAATCCTTGGAGCGCAGTCAGCCGGTGGTGCAATCGGAGCTGCAATCAGCCCGAGCAAGATTATTCTTGGTACGACAACAGCAAGTATCCTTGGAAGCGAAGGCGAAGTTATGAAAAAGCTTATGGCGATTACAATACCGGCTACGATTTTGATTGGAGCAGTATTGTTTGTTATGACAGCTTTATAAGAAAGTCTTGAATCTGGAAAAAGGAGTGCTGACAATGGAGAAGAATAGCTTTTTTAAAACTAAAGAAGGTGGACTGACATTAGCATTTATCGTAATTATGATTGCATTTGCTATTATGCTTTTCGGTTTATATACCGGGACAACCGCAGCCTGTGCAGTTGGATTTGTAATCATGATAGCAGCTATGTTCTATTCACCGGTGAAAGTGTTTATCTTAACACCAAAACATAAGTAATTATTGTAACCAGAAAGGAAAAAAAGACTATGGGAACAGTAGCAATTGAAGAAGTAACAGGAAGAATTGCTGAAAATTTAGAGTGTTTAAAACGTTTTACAGCAACACCAGGAGATGGATGTACAAGACTTCCATTTACAAAAGAGGCTAGAGATGCCGTAAATTACCTGAGAGAGGTTATGACAGAGGCTGGTCTTGAAGTACATGAGGACGAGGCCGGAAATGTAATCGGTATCTTAAAAGGAGAGAATCCAGATCTTCCATGTGTTATGATGGGATCTCACTATGATTCAGTAGTAAACGGTGGAGACTTTGATGGAATCGCCGGAGTTGTATGTGCGATCGAAGCTGCAAGACAGTTAAAAGATGAAGGATTTACACCAAAGAGAAACTTTGCAATCGTTGGTTTCTGCGATGAAGAGGGTATGCGTTTCGGAACAGGATATTTTGGATCCGGAGCTATGCTTGGACACAGAGATGTTGAATATTGCAAACATTACAAAGATACAGATGGAATTTCTATCTATGATGCCATGAAGGGATATGGACTTGATCCAGAGAAGATTGAAGATGCAAAATGGCCGGAAGGTTCTATCGGAAAATTCCTTGAGCTTCATATTGAGCAGGGACCGGTTCTGGATGCAAAGAATATTGAGATTGGTCTTGTAGATTGTATCGTTGGAATCCAGAGATATATGGTAACAGTAAACGGAAGAGCTGACCATGCCGGAACAACTCCAATGGATATGCGTCTTGATGCTGTTGATGCAGCAACAAAGGTTATTTCTAAAATCCCAGATTGGGCAAGAGAGAAAGCTGATGGAACAGTTGCAACAATCGGATATATTAACACGATACCTGGTGGAATGAACATTGTAGCTGAAAAATGTGAATTTACAGTTGACATTCGTTCTAAGAGCAACGACAATATTAATGATATCGCAAACAGAATTCGTGCAGCATTAGACCGTGAAGTGAAGGCTATGGGTGGATCCTATGACATCGATACAAAGCTTGTGATCGAGCCAGTTATGCTGGATGAAGGTATGCTTGACATCATGGAAGAAGACTGCAAAGCAAGAGGATATTCTTATATGAGACTTCCTAGTGGAGCAGGACATGATGCACTTGAGATCGGTCAGGTGCTTCCGACAGTTATGATTTTCGTTCCAAGTAAAGACGGAAGAAGTCACTGCCCGGTAGAGTTTACAAAGTATAGTGAATTTGCAAAAGCTTCTGTTGTTATGACAGGTCTTGCTAAAAAGCTTCTTGCTGAGTAATCCGAAAAATAATTATTTATGAATGGTGATTCGAAAGGCCGGAGGAAGAGATATCCTGCGGCCTTTCGAGAAAGAAACGGGGAAAAAGATATGGGCGAATTAAATCCGATGTACAAAAGAGAAAACTTACGATTGTTAAGAAGAGCTTTAAGGCTGACTCAAAAAGAATTCATTGACAGATTCCTGTCGGATGAAGAAGGAAAGCCAACTATGAGCATCGCGACATTGTCTAACCTGGAGGCAAAAGACGGTCCCAGAATGAATGATGTCATTATCAGTGTTTCAGAACAGCTTGGAATTGATTCTATGCATTTTTCTATGCCATCAGAAGAATTTGCCGAGAAGATACATATTCTATTACCGGATGATGTAAGCCCGGAAGCGCTTGGAAAGCTTCAGTCTAAAAAAGGCAGCATTAATCAACTTTTGAATCGCCTGACTATGTATTTTGCAGAGCAGATGTTTGATAAGAGTCTGAAAAAAGGGGATAAGATAGAGTCAGATCGTGTACTTGCGACAAAACTTGGAGTTGGACGTTCGGCAGTACGTGAGGCATTGAAAGTTCTGGATGTGCTTGGCATGATTGATATCCGGCCGGGGCAGGGAACTTATATTAGTGGAAATGAAGCAAATTTTTTCGTCATTCCACTTTCCTGGTCTTTATTTATGAATGGCAATCAGACAGAGTCTATTTTGGAAGTGAGAGATCTTCTGGAAGTGAAAGCCGCTTATCTGGCAGCTGACTGCGTAGATGATCGCGCTCTGAATCGTCTGTATGATGTATCACATAAAATCCATCAGGCATATGTAGAGCAGAATTATAAGAAGTTTCTGGATGCAGATTTGGAGTTCCACAGCAGTATTGCAGAGTGTTCCGGGAATACTGTAATTTACAGTATGCTTCAGACAATCAGTAATCTGATGCGTCATGTCAGTGAGACGGGAATGATTGACGGACGGCAGCTTCAGGAAATTTATGAAGAGCATCAGAGAATTTATGGTCTTATACTTGCAAAAGACGGAGAGGGTGCTGCAGAAGCTATGGAAGAGCACATGAAAAGATCAAAAGCCCGTTATAATTACAGATAAGATTACATAAAACTGTTTACATAGTCATTAACATATTGAAAAAGAAATAAAAAAGTTTCGAATATAATATCAAAAAGGGACTCCCCTGCAAATTTACAGAATGATGAAGTGATATTTGATTTGTACCGTACCTCACAGTATTGCCTCGAATTTCCTGTAAATTTGCAGAGGAGTTCTTGTAATTTGGAAAAGAATAAGATATAATATTGCGGATTGTGTTACTAAGAATAGAACATAATAAAATAGGTAACTAGATAATAAGGCATAGAATTAGAGGTGATAATATGGAAATGATAATAGATGTACTTGCAGATGCGTTGGCAGATTGTTTAAAGATGCTTCCATTTCTTTTTGTAGCATTTTTATTAATTGAAGGATTGGAGCATTATTCGACAAAATTGACAAGAAAGGCACTGGAAGATGTAGATAAAGCAGGTCCGGTTGTGGGGGCACTCGTGGGCTGTGTACCACAATGCGGATTTTCAGTCATGGCTTCTAACCTCTACGCAGGAGGGATTATATCGGTAGGAACATTGCTTTCTGTATTTCTTGCAACATCAGATGAAGCAGTATTGATCTTGCTTGGCAATCCGGATCAGGGAAAGACAGTTCTGACACTCCTTGCGGTAAAAGTTGTGATTGCGGTCGTAGCAGGATACATCATTGATCTTTTCCTGCAGAAACAAATTGCAACTCCAAAAGAGTGTGGAAATCTCTGTGATCACTGTGGATGTCATGATCACCACGCCGGACTTTTAAAACCAGCACTTCGCCATACAATTAAGATATTTCTCTATCTTTTTGTATTTACAGCAATTTTGAATTTTATTATAGAAGTAATTGGGATTCAGACATTATCCGAATATCTTCTGGCAGATAGTATTTTCCAGCCAGTGATTGCAGCATTTATTGGATTGATACCTAACTGTGCGGCTTCTGTTGTAATCACGCAGCTTTATATCAGCGGTGCAATTTCATTCGCATCTGCCATTTCCGGTCTCTGTACCGGAGCAGGAATTGGATTGGTTGTACTTTATAAGGTCAATCGGGATAAACGTGAGAACATAAAGATTGTACTCACTTTATATGCACTTTCAGTGATTGCAGGAATGGTTTTACAGATCTTCGGATTTTAAGTTGTCAAATTGTGAAAAATGCTGTCGATAAGCGACACGAATTGACAAAAGGTTAACATATTCGAAATTGATTTTCTATTTTGATGTGCTATAATAAATATGTTCACACTTGAGATATACCTTTTTGTGAGGAGGATTTATTATGGTAACAAAAAAAGGGACACCTGTAAAAAAGACAAAAGATGTAAAAATAGCTGCAAATGTTATGGCTGATTCGATAAAGACAGAAGAGAAAGCAAAGGCCGAAGTTAAGACCGAGATAAAGCCACAGACAAAAGAGAAAGTAGAGGCAGAAGCTAAGACCGAGATAAAGCCACAGACAAAAGAAAAAGTAGAAGCTAAAGTTGAGAAGGCTGCTGCAGATACAGTAGATAAGATTACGAAAAAAGCAGTGAAAGGTGCAGATGCGGCAAAGACTGTAGCAAAAGCTGTAACAAAGACTGCGACAAAGACTGTGAAGAAAGCTGCTAAGAAAGACATTAAAATAAAAGCATTTGTTGAGTATTATGGTAAGCAGGTAGAAGAGAAAGACATCATTGCCCGTGTGAAAAAAGCATGGACGAGATCTGGTAAAAAAGTCGGAGACATTAAAGAGATGGATCTTTACATAAAACCGGAAGAGAATGCGGTCTACTATGTGATCAATGGAACAGAAACAGGAGCTGTAGAATTCGAGTAGGAAGATAAAAAGAAACAGATAGTAAAAGCTGGCTTTTACTATCTGTTTTCTTTTGTTAGCAGTAACACCTATTATGCCATAATTATGATTTATTCTATCAGTAATATATCAGCTTGAATATTTTTTCTTTTGTATTGTAAAAGAAATATGCTATACTTGAACAGTTGAAAAAGAATGATTTACAGGAGGAAGAGAGCTTTGAAGAAGATATTGACATTATTAGGGACATTCTTCATGGTTATGCTGTTGCTCCCGACTTATGTGTGGGCGGCAGAAAGTCATGCATCTGCAGTGCAGGTGCCGGTCTGGCTATGTATTCCATTTGCCGGGCTTTTGTTATGTATAGCGGTCATGCCGCTGTTACGTGCTGAGTGGTGGGAAGCACACCAGCCACTTGTGGTGTTTATGTGGATCATATTACTTGTAGTGCCATTTGCAATCGTTTATGGTGCAGGCGATACATTTGAAACAGTATTGGAATGTATCGTGAATGATTATCTGACATTTATTGTTCTGTTATTTGGATTATTCTGTGTATCTGGTAACATTACAGTTGGAGGAGATTTTGCAGGATCACCGAGAGTAAATGCATGTCTGCTGGCATTGGGTACACTGCTTTCCAGCTGTATTGGAACAACGGGAGCTAGTATGCTCATGGTTCGTCCGGTCATTAAGATGAATTCATGGAGAAAAAGAAAAAGACATATTATGGTATTTTTCATTTTTCTGATTTCCAATATGGGTGGCTGTCTTACGCCAATCGGAGATCCGCCGCTTCTAATGGGATTTATGCGTGGAGTACCATTTTTCTGGAGCATGCATTTATTGCCAATATTGATTTTTAATCTGGTGATTCTGTTATTTGTATTTTATCATCTGGATAAAAAGGCATACCGTAAAGATATTGCGGAAGGAAGAAAACCGGATATCAGCAGACCGGGAACCGAATTTTATATTGAAGGACTGCACAATATTATTTTCCTTATTATGATTGTAGGTGCAGTAATTTTAAGTGGAGTACTTCCGGGAATGTCAGCATTCCAGGACGCGGCAGGTAATGTAAGAGGAATTCGTCTGTACGGAGAAGTTACACTGACGCTTCCTGCGCTGATTGAGATTGTGATTATTTTACTTGCAGCATTTCTGTCATTTAAGACAACAGACAGTTCCATCCGTACAAAGAACCATTTTACGTGGGGAGCGATCAAAGAGGTTGCAGTTTTGTTTATCGGAATTTTTATTACTATGCAGCCGGCACTGATGCTGTTAAAATCTGTTGGACCAAACCTTGGAATTAGCGAGCCGTACCAGATGTTCTGGGCAACAGGAGCGCTGTCCAGCTTCCTTGACAATACACCGACCTATCTTGTATTCCTGACAACTGCGGGAACACTTGGATTAACAGGAGGTATTACAACGGCTCTTGGACAGATTCCGGTGAATCTTCTAGAGGCTATTTCCTGTGGAGCTGTATTTATGGGAGCAAACACATATATAGGAAATGCACCGAACTTTATGGTAAAAGCGATTTCTGATGAAAATGGTGTCAATATGCCATCATTCTTTGGATATATCTTATGGTCGCTTGCATTCTTAGTTCCGGTATTTATACTGGATATGCTTGTGTTCTTTTTGTAGGAGGTTACGGATATGGCAAATAATAAAGATATGTATATAGAACTTGCGAATCGGATCTATGATCTGGATGGTGAAGTATATAAATGTGTAGGATCTTCCCTTGGAAGAACATTTACAGGAAGCAGAGAGAATACGATCCGTGCACTTAGTATGTTGATGTATACGAAGCCTGACGGACATCTCTTGCGAAGTGAGCTGGCGCTGATTAGTAACATGGCTCGTACGATTAAGAATAAAGAAGATAAGAGCCGTATGATGACAGAATATAATGAGATTCTTAAAGCAATGGAGCAGCTTCCGGATATGTCTGCAACGGATATTGTCAATGCAGAAAGAATGGCTCTGAATCCGGCTGCACACTGGGATGAAGTGGACGAAAATGCGCATCTCGTTATCTGTATCAGCCGTACACAGGGAAGTGCGGGAAATGATATTGGATTTGAGCTGGCAGATAAGCTGCATATCAATTATTATGATTCAGAGATTTTCGAGCAGGTACTAAAACGTCAGGAAGAAGAAAAATTTCATATTAAAGAGAAAGAGTGCTTTACAGAGTTTGATAAATATGGAAAAAAACGAGAAACATTGAAATCAAAGCTGCGGAATATGTATCGTTATCATGGACTTAACAGAGAAGATGCCGTCTTCTTTAATATGAGCGATCTGATCTGTAATCTGGCACGAACAGAAGATTGTATTATAGTTGGAAGATGTGCGGATATTATTCTGCGCAATAATTATATTCCACATATCAGTCTGTTCATCAGCGCACCATTTGAAGTGAGATTGCAGTATATGATGAACGTGCGTGAGATGGATCAAAAGACAGCGGTGAAGTTTTTGAAAAAAATGGATCGCCAGCATAAAAAATATTACGAATTTTATACAAGTGAAAAATGGGGAACTCCTGAGAATTATGACCTGTGCATTAACAGTGCCAACTACGGAATCAAAGAGACGATAGAAATCATTGAACGTCTGATCATCAACAGGAAGAAAGCATAAGGGGTACAAGAAAGAGACTTTACGTGTGTTTCAGATACTGATATAATAAAGACGAATGAGAAGGGAGAAAATAATTAACACGTAAAGGAGATAATAGAATGAATGAGACAACATTGGTGAAAGGCATAAGTGCGATAGGCTCCATGGATGGACCGACTTCAGTGTTCCTTGCCGGAAAGCTAAGCGTGGGAGTGTTTGCGGCTGTGATATCAATCGGTATTTTAATTGGATTTTTCGGTTTGAAGCTGGTGAAAGTGGTTGCGGCATTCCTGGGATTTCTGATTGGAGCAGGAGTGGGAGCTGGAATCTGTGCATTAGCGGGAATTGAAGGTATTGCATCCGTAGCGGTTATATTAGTCTGCGCGATATTGCTGGCAGTAGTGTCTTTTCTTGTATACAGGCTGGGTGTATTTGTGATGATATTCATCTGCTCTATGGGAGTGCTGGCAGCAGTGATACCGGCACAAAGTTCAGTCATTACTATTGTGGAACTGGCAGTGGCACTTGTGCTTGCGATTCTTGCTGCAATATTTGCAGAGCCGATGATCATTGTAATTACCGGTATAGCAGGTGGATTTCTTGCAGGTCCGGCGATTCTCGACCTTGCTGGAATTAAAGATCCGTCATGGTTAAAATATGTAGCAGGTGCAGTTCTTGCATTTGTAGGACTTATGATTCAGTTCATGATGCAGTCAAGTAAGATTGGAAAGAAAGAGAGAATCAAATCGGAACATATCAAGGAACAGGTCTCTATGGAGAATGAAGTAGAGAAAGCCCGAATGATTCTGGATGAGGACGAAGCGAAGCCAGAAGAAGCAGAAGAGCCGGAAGGATATCTGGATGAGGAAGAGGCAGAAGAGCCGGAAGGATATCTGGATGAAGATGAGGATTTTTCAGATGATGAGTCAGAGGATATCGAGATCAGGGATTTGGATTTAGACGATATTCCATCTGACGAGGAGAGCGAGGAATAGGCTTATGAAACTGGACATGCATTGTCATGTAAAGGAAGGGTCCATTGACAGCAAGGTGAGCCTGGACGAGTACATTACACTTTTAAAAGAACGTGGATTTGACGGAATGCTGATTACAGATCATGATACGTATAAAGGATACCGACACTGGAAATACCAGATGAAGGGAAAAGTACATGATGATTTTGTAGTCTTAAAAGGAATTGAGTATGATACTTGTGACGGGGGACATATTTTATGCATTATGCCAGAAGGCGTGAAGATGAGACTTTTGGAACTCCGGGGTCTTCCGGTTGCAGTATTGATTGATTTTGTGCATAAGCACGGAGGAATTCTGGGGCCGGCACATCCATGCGGGGGCAAATATTTAAGCTTTACGAACACAAAGCGTTATTACAAATCACCAGAGTTATTTAAGCGGTTTGACTTTATTGAAGTATTTAATGCATGTGAATCAGCAGAGTCTAATGCGAGAGCCCTTAAGCTTGCGCAGAAATATAAGAAACCGGGAATCGGTGGCAGTGACGCACACCGACCTAATTGTGTAGGTATGGGGTATACCATTCTGCCAGAGCGAGTGACATGTGAGACAGAGCTAATCGCACTGATCAGGTCAAAATCTGCAGTGATTGAGACAGGTGGCAGTCTGTATGGAAAGACGACAAAAGACAAGATGGGAAAGGCGGATAAGATTCTGACATATTCTTTCTGGTTTTATAATAAGGCCGGTACAATCATGCGTAAGAGAAAACGTATGCTGAATGGAAAGATTGAAAACCCTGTCGATCCGATCGATCCGATTGAGTTGAAATATATGTAATAAATAAAAAAGAAGTATTCTGATAAATGAGATTTTACTCAAAGTCAGAATACTTCTTTTTTAGTGTGCCCTTACAAGAGCTTAGAACAAACTTGCGATATGATAAACTATAAAGCTTATGATCCAGGCAGTACACAGCTGATAGAGCAGGATAAAACCAGTGGATTTCCAGCTTTGCAACTCACGATGAATCGTTGCAATGGTTGCTGTGCATGGTACATATAACAGACAAAATGTCATAAGTGCATAAGCATTTGCCGGGCCAAAACCAATGGCACCAAGAGAAGCCACCATTGCGGTCATTCCGTGGGCAGTCGTAATATTTTGAATTCCGAAGAGTACGCTGCAGCTGGAGACAACAACTTCTTTTGCGGCAATACCAGCGATCAAAGCTACAATAATCTGCCAATATCCGAGTCCGACCGGTTGAAAGACCGGTACGATCAGGCGCCCAATGACAGAACCAAAGCTTTCAGAAATATCTGTTACATATCCGTGAGGACCAAAGTTTAAGATTGCCCACATTAAGATGGATGCGATAAATATAACAGTTCCGGCTTTGGTAAGATAATCTTTTATCTTCTGCCATACATAAATCGCAATCGTATGGGCACTTGGAGTTTTATATTCCGGCAATTCGATCAACAGGGCATGTGTCGCTTTGCTTCCGTCGATTTTGGACAGGATAAATGCTGTTGTAATTGCGATAATGATGCCGAGCAGATACATGGAATAGCAGACGATCATGGCATACTTTCCAAAGAACATAGAGGAAAATAAAACATAGATCGGAAGTCTTGCACTGCACGACATAAATGGTGTGATCAGGATAGTCTTAAAACGGTCTCTTTTATTTTCAAGTGCCCGGGAAGCCATGACTGCAGGTACGGTACAGCCGAATCCGAGCAACAATGGAAGGAATGCTCTTCCGGATAATCCGAGACTGCTCATAATATCGTCCATGACAAATGCAACTCGTGACATGTATCCACTGTCTTCCAAAAGCGCAAGAGCCAGGAAGAGAATGAAAATGTTTGGTAGAAATGTCAGAATTCCGCCAACTCCTGAAATGATGCCGTCTACGATCAACGAAGTCAACATCGGACTTGTGTGGACAGCAGCAAGACCATTTGATACGAGATTTGAGAATACTTCAAGAGCAATCTCAAAATATCCTTTCATCCAGTCTCCTACAGTAAATGTGAGGAAGAATACAAATGCCATGATCAGAAGGAAAATCGGAAGACCAAGCCATTTTCCGGTCAGGTACTTATCAATTCTTTCTGTAGAGGCTGCCTTTTGGGCTTTATTGACAAGTACTTCATCAATAATTTCTTCGATAAAGTCATATTTTTGATTGATAATATCTTTTTCATAGCTTCTGTCTACAATTTGTTCCATTCCGGCAAGTGGATATTGATCCAGAATATTTTTATCCATTTCCAGATATTTGATGGCGTGCCAACGCATATTATCCATTTCCGGATAAGTTGCGGTGATCAAAGTAATCAGTGCGTCGATTTTATCTTCTATAAGGTCGGAATAGACCATGGCATATTCTGAGTGATGATTATGCCGGTGTTCAGAATGCATTCCTTTGTGATGATGAATAAAAGGTCCCTGGCTGGCATATTCACTGTGATGGGAAACGGCATGCAGCAGAATGGAAAGTCCTGTCTTTTTTCGTGCTGATACAGGGATTGCTGGAATTCCAAGCATTTCCGGGAGGCGGTGCAAGTCAATTTCCATGCCGCGGCTCTCTACAATATCCATCATGTTCAGAGCCAGTACAACGGGTTTTCCAAGTTCGATCAGTTGAAGGGCCAGATAGAGATTACGTTCCAGACTGGAAGCGTCAATGACATCTACAATGACATCAACTTCATCACTCATGATACATTCTCGAGATACAGTTTCTTCCATTGTATAAGAAGTCAGACTGTAGATTCCCGGAAGGTCAATGAGACGGAACTTCTGATCTTCATAGGTCGTGAAGCCTTCTTTCTTTTCCACTGTGACACCGGGCCAGTTAGCTACCTTTAGATTTGCACCGGTGTAAGCGTTAAAGAGGGTTGTCTTGCCGCAATTTGGATTACCGATGAAGCCTACATTAATGATTTTTTCCATTATTCTGTGACCTCCTTCACTTCGATGTGGTCTGCGATTCTTTTGCCAAGTGCAAATCGTGTGCCACGAAATCTGGCGGTAAGAGCACCTTTTTTATTGTTGTTCAATATTGTGATTTTGGCGCCTTCTGTCAATCCAAGCGCTTCTAGACGTCTCTCAAGAAGAAGCTCAATGTTGATAGAAAGAACCTGATAAGTTTTGTTATTTTTGCCTTGCTTTAAAGTCATCTTTTGTCCTTTTTATAAATTGTAAATGAGAATTATTTATCGGTTACTCCACTAACTATATCATCAATTGACGAAAACTTCAATGTGAAGTATACTGGATTTCATAAACATAAAGGGGGATTTTATGCAGATTTATTACTTGATGTTATACTTTTTTGTGTATGGTTTTCTGGGCTGGTGCACAGAAGTTGCATATGCGACAACAAAGCAGAGAAAGTTCGTGAACAGAGGTTTCCTGAATGGTCCGATCTGTCCGATTTATGGAGTCGGTGTGACGGTAGTCGTCTATTTCCTGACACCGTATAAGGACAATTTGATTTTGCTGTATGCGTTGTCCACAGTGTTGGTGACAGTTCTGGAAGGGCTTACCGGATATCTGATGGATAAGATTTTTCATCATAAATGGTGGGATTATACAAATCAGCCGCTGAATATCGGTGGATATGTTTGCCTGATATTTTCCCTTGTGTGGGGAGTAGCATGTGTGCTGATCGTCCGTGTGATTCATCCGGTCATTCATAAAATATTGACATTTATTCCACATACATTAGGGCTTGTAATGCTCGCAGTACTGGAAATCTGTATTTTTGTTGATCTGTATGTGACTGCGGCCGGAATCCTGAAACTGAATCATCAGTTGGAAGCTATGGCGAAGATTGCCGCAGAGCTGCATGAGATTTCGGATAAGCTTGGTGAAAATATCCATGAAGGTATGATGGATACGATGGAGGCAACAGAAGAAAGACGCAAGAAACTGGAAGCAGCAACAGCAGAGAGCCGCAAGAAGCTAGAAGCTGCGACAGAAGAAGGCCGCAGGAAACTGGAAAATGTTACGGAAGAAAGCCGTCGTAAACTGGAAAGTGCGACAGAGGAAGGCCGCAGGAAACTGGAAGCAGCAACGGAAGGCAGCCGCCGTAAGCTTAGTGAGGGGCGTACAAGGATTGGCGGAACCGCAGACGAAGCAAGGCAGCAGCTTCAGGCAAGAAGTGAAGAACTTCGTAAGAAGTATGAAGAGTTGTCAGGTCAGGGCGGAGCCGTGTCCAGACGTCTGATGAAGGCATTCCCACGTATGGAATCCAGACAGTATAAGGAGACATTTAACGAGTTACGTGAGAAGCTGAGATTGAAAGAAAAGATGAAGAGAAAAAAATAGTAGTACAAGGAGACTTTTTTAAGAATCTTCTGAGTATTCTTGATGAGATGGGGATGTCAGAAGAAGATGTACAGAAGGTAAATGTATATTTGACAGATATGAAGAATTTTGATGCAATGAATGTAGTGTATGAACAACAGTTTTCAGCACCATATCCAACTAGGACAACAGTTGGTGTGACAGGACTTTACGGAGATGCATTAATAGAAATTGAGTTGATAGCGAAGAAATAATAAGGTTGAGGAAGAACAGGTCGATGGATCTGTTCTTTTTTTCGTTAGTGGTGAGTCAAAGTCCGAGTAGTCTTCCGACCTTGGTAATTGTAAGCAATCTCAGAAGGTATCTTTTGGATCTTTTTATGATTGTGTTGTGATAAGTTCAAAACTGGCTTACTACAAAATGTAAAAACTGGATATTTAATAAATACCAGTTTGCAGTATGATATGTATCATAGTTACGTAACACAGAGAAAAAATATTAGGAAAATAAGAAAAGAATCGGATGAAGAGAAAGGTGAAAAACTATGGCAGAGAATAGATATAAATTAAACAAGCAGTTAGCGCAGATGTTAAAAGGTGGAGTTATCATGGACGTAACAACACCAGAACAGGCAAAAATCGCAGAGGCAGCAGGTGCTTGTGCAGTTATGGCGCTGGAGAGAATTCCTGCAGATATACGTGCAGCAGGCGGGGTATCCCGTATGAGTGATCCGAAGATGATCCGTGGAATCCAGGAGGCCGTATCAATTCCGGTCATGGCAAAATGCAGAATCGGACATTTTGTAGAGGCGCAGATTCTGGAAGCAATCGAGATTGACTATATCGATGAGAGTGAAGTTCTTTCACCAGCAGATGATGTATATCATATCAACAAGAGAGAATTTAAAGTACCATTCGTATGTGGAGCAAGAGATCTTGGAGAGGCACTTCGAAGAATTGCTGAGGGCGCTTCTATGATCCGTACAAAAGGTGAGCCGGGAACAGGAGACGTTGTGCAGGCTGTCCGCCATATGCGTGTGATGAATGCTGAAATCCGCAGAATTCAGAGCTTAAGAGAGGACGAGCTCTTTGAGGCAGCAAAGCAGCTTCAGGTTCCGGTTGAACTGGTAGAATATGTTCATGAGAACGGAAAACTTCCGGTTGTAAACTTTGCGGCAGGAGGAGTTGCAACTCCGGCAGACGCAGCACTGATGATGCAGCTTGGAGCAGAAGGAGTGTTCGTAGGATCTGGAATTTTCAAATCTGGTGATCCTGCAAAACGTGCCGCAGCAATTGTAAAAGCAGTAACTAATTATACAGATGCAAAACTGATCGCAGAACTTTCCACAGATCTTGGGGAGGCAATGGTCGGAATCAATGAGCAGGAGATTGAACTTCTGATGGCAGAGAGGGGCAAATAAGATGACCGTAGCAGTACTGGCACTTCAGGGAGCATTTCTGGAACATGAACAGATGCTTAAGAAACTTGGAGCAGATTATTTTGAAATCCGTCAGAAAAAAGATCTGGACAGACCGTTCGATGCACTGATTCTTCCGGGCGGTGAGAGTACGGTGATGAGAAAACTGTTACTGGAACTTGACATTTACGATGCTTTAAAAGAGAAAATCATGTCAGGTCTGCCAGTTTTTGGAACCTGTGCGGGACTGATCCTTTTGGCAAATGAAGTGGAAGCAGGAGTTCCGTGTTTTGGTACTATGAATATCACGGCAAAGCGTAATGCATATGGAAGACAGCTTGGAAGCTTTTATACAGATGCAGAGTTTGATGGACTTGGTCAGGTGCCGATGACATTTATCCGTGCACCATATATTGCCCAGGCAGGGGAAGGTGTTGAGATTCTGGCAGAAGTAGATGGTAAAATTGTGGCTGCCAGACAGGGACGACAGCTCGTGACAGCATTTCACCCGGAACTGGACGGGGATACGAGAATACATGAATATTTTTTGAATATGTAAAAAAATATATGTAAAAAAGAATAGTCTCGAAAAAAGAAGGACCAAGGGTTTATTATAAAACCCTAAGATCCTTCTTTTTGTTATAATTAACTTGTGATAAAACATACAAAACATAGTTGACAAGTTTGAAATGTGGTGCTATATTAATACCAACGACAAATGCATACCACATTGATAGGAAAGGTAGGAAGATATCATGGCAAAGATTTACAACGGAACAATTGACTTAATTGGAAATACACCACTGGTTGAGGTTAAGAATATTGAAAAAGAATTAGGACTGGAAGCAAGAGTACTTGTAAAGCTTGAGTATTTTAATCCGGCCGGAAGCGTGAAGGACAGAATTGCAAAAGGCATGATTGAAGACGCGGAGGAAAAAGGACTTTTGAAGGAAGGATCTGTGATCATCGAGCCTACATCTGGTAATACCGGAATCGGTCTTGCGGCAATCGCAGCAGCTAAGGGATACAGAATTATCCTGACAATGCCTGAGACTATGAGTGTTGAAAGAAGAAATATCCTGAAAGCATACGGAGCAGAGATTGTGCTGACAGAAGGGGCAAAAGGAATGAAAGGTGCCATCGCAAAAGCAGATGAACTTGCAAAAGAAATTCCGAACAGTTTTATTCCGGGACAGTTTGTGAACCCGGCAAACCCGGCAACACACAGAGCAACAACAGGACCGGAGATCTGGAATGATACAGACGGAGATGTGGATATCTTTATCGCAGGAGTTGGTACAGGTGGAACACTGACTGGAGTTGGAGAGTATCTGAAAGAAAAGAAACCAAATGTTAAAATTGTAGCACTTGAGCCTGCAACATCACCAGTACTTTCAGAAGGTAAGAGCGGAGCACACAAGATTCAGGGAATCGGAGCAGGATTCGTTCCAGATGTACTGAATACAAAAGTATATGATGAGATAATTACAGTTGAGAATGACGATGCATTTGCTACAGGAAAACTTCTTGCAAAACACGAAGGAGTTCTGGTAGGTATTTCATCAGGAGCAGCTCTCTGGGCAGCAATTGATTATGCAAAACGTCCGGAAAATAAAGGTAAAACTATTGTAGCATTACTTCCGGATAACGGAGACAGATATTATTCAACCCCTCTGTTCGCTGAGTAAGATTAAAAAAGAGAGTGAATAGATATTGACGTAGGACAGCGGGCAAAAGCCGGCTGTCTGATACGTTAAACTAGAGGAGAGAAGATTATGAAACTTTCGATGAAGAGCAGATATGGCCTGCGGGCATTAATTGATCTTTCAGTAAATTCTAAAAATGAGCAGGTAGCATTGGGGGGCATCGCGGAGAGAAATAATATCTCTCCACAGTATCTGGAACAGGTATTTGCGAGCCTTAGAAAAGCAGGAATTGTCAAGAGTATAAAAGGATCCCAGGGCGGATACTTTTTAAATAAACCTGCAGAACAGATTACAATTTCAGAGGTGATCGAAGCCCTGGAAGGTGATTATAGAATCGAGGCTGAAGATGTGCCGGAAGACTGTGACTATAAAGCAGCACCGGAGGCAATACAAAAACTGGTCATAGACAAGGTGAATTACGAACTGGAGAAGATATTGACAGGCATTACACTTTATGATCTGGAAAAAGAGTACCAGACATATGTAGACTATGGACAGGATATGTATTATATCTAAAAATTGAAATTTGTTTCTTATGCAACAGATTAGTTTTTTATTCATGGTGGATGCGAAAGGTATCCGTCAGTTTTTCTAAAGGAGACAGGCATGAAAAATCCATTACATTATCAGTTTTCAGAATATGACTGCGGACCGACATCTATGCAGAATGCCATCAGTTTTTTATTCGAACGAGAGGAAATTCCACCGGAAGTCTTGCGCAACATTATGCTATATTGTCTGGACTGCTATAGCAGTGAAGGAGTTCCCGGAAAAAGTGGAACGTCCTGCGCTGCCATGATGTTTCTGTCGAACTGGCTGAACAGCATGGGGGATCTTGGGATTCTCCCTGTAAAAAGCCGTTATCTGTCCGGAAAAGAAGTGTATCTTGGAAATGAAAGCTATGTTAATGACGCTCTCAGAAGAGGAGGCGCTGTTGTGTTGCGTCTGTTTTCTGATGAGTGGCACTATGTTCTTCTTACAGGCGAAGACGGGGAACATGTCTACATGTTTGATCCGTATTATGATCAGGAAGGATATGGTCTTGATGACATACAGATTGTCGAAAATTGTCCGACGCGCTATAATCGCATTGTGCCGTGGAAATATTTTAATAAAATTGCGTTAAATGTCTATTCTCTGGGGCCTTATCAGGGGCGGGAGGCAATCATCCTTTTTAATAAGAACACAGAGCTTACGTCTGAGAAAACCATCGAATATTTTATTTAAAAGTGCTATTGACAAATCATAGCATTCTGGCTATGATAATAGCACTCGTCTAAGAAATTCTAATTTTCAGTAACACATCATGGGGTGTATCCCCAACGAAGGGAATTTATTTCTTCCCAGATTTCCAAAACGAGAAAACAGGTGAAGGGAGGTCTTTTTTGTAACCCATAAACAACAGATTCATTGATCATTAAGAGGAGAATTGCATATGGAGAAAAAAGGAGTTTATTTTGCCCGTAAGTTCATTTTGGCAGTAGGGGTGTTCTTTTTGTTACTCATTTTGCCGGCAGTGAATGCAGAAGCAAAGGAAGTATCCCTTGTAAAAGGGGATGCAATCAGGTATATGGGATATTCGACCCATTATTATTACGTGGATGGTAATCTGGCATTTTGTCTGGAGCCAGATATGAAATCACCGGGGAATGGTGCATATAGCGCATCAGAATTGGATCCGAAGTCACATCTTAGTAAAGCAATGTATTACATGTACGGTGGACCGGGGTATGAGCAATATATCAAAAGTTCACTGACCGGAGGCTGGGGTGAAGATGCCAATGCTTATTGTCTGACCCATTGTGTATTATCATACATTTATGACGGCTGCGATCAGAACAGTGCGGCGTTTAAAGGCCTGAATGCAGACATTGCCAGTGCGGTAGTCATGTATGCAGATTATGTAAAAAATCTTCCGGATATACCAGATGCAGAGCTGGCATTTTCTGAAAATGGGCTGACGGCCTATTATGACCGGGAACAGAAATGTCAGAGGACCCAAAGTATTCGTCTTGTAGGGGATACGGCAAATAGTATCACCGTTCCGCTTCCTGATGGAGTCATGCTTGTTAATGAGACGAGAGGCACGAGTGGAAGTGGAAATGTCAAAGTATCGGGAGGAGACACATTTTACCTAAGAGCAGATGTTGCATATGGAAATGGAACGACTTGGAGCAGTGGTGAAATCAGGGGAGAAATTGCAAAATCATGGAAAATTCTTCTGGTCAAAACCGGAAATGGAAGTCAGGATATTGGGACAGCTTCTATGCAGCAGATTATATCATCACCAATCGAATTGCAGGTAAAATGGCTGGATAAGCCGGAGCTTCAGGTAGAAAAAAATGCAGATAAGTCCGGTAAAACTTATAAATTAGGGGATATTATTACATACACGCTGGATGTGACTCAGCAGATTGAAAAAGCCATTGCAAAAAATGTGGTGATCACGGATACGATTCTTACAGAAGGAGTAAAACTTCAGAAAAATTCAGTGATATTGTTAAATGAAAACGGTGAGAAAATTCCTGACGCAAAGATTACAGTGCAGGGGAATTCTTACATGGTTCATGCAGGGGAATTTCTGGAGGGACCGGAAAGCGGTCAGAAGTACACGGTAGAATATCAGGTTGCAATTACTGACGAGAGCGTAATTGGAAAAGAGATTGAAAATGAAGTAGTTGTGTGTTCTGAAAATGCAGAAGAAGTTAAAGACAGAGAGACTGTGAAAGTAGAAGAAGAACCAAAACCTGAGCCGGGAGAGCCGAAAGTGGAAGAACCGACACCGGAGGAGCCGAAAGTGGAAGAACCGAAAGTAGAAGAACCGCAGATACCTGTTACACCGGCAGTTACATCGGCGAAATCATTAAAAGCATCAACTGTGAAAACGGGAGATGTAGCAAATATAACAGGAATTATCCTAATACTGATTCTTTCTTGCACCGTGATTGTGCTGTGTGGTACAATGAACGCATGGCGAAAAGCTAAGAAACATCATAAAAAGCACTAATGGAAAGAACAGGAGGTTGTCGTGATGGGAATGACAATGACGCAGAAAATATTAGCTGCGCATGCTGGACTGGATCATGTAGAAGCCGGACAGTTAATAGAAGCAAAATTAGACGTAGTAATGGCAAATGATATTACAGGACCGATGGCACTGCCGATTTTAAAGCAGATGTCCGACACTGTATTCGATAAGAATAAAGTAGTATTTGTACCAGATCATTTTACACCGAACAAAGATATCAAATCCGCAGAGAATTCAAAAGCAATCCGTGAGTTTGCAAAAGCACAGGGACTGCACTGGTATTTTGAACAGGGAAAATCCGGAGTAGAGCATGCGATCCTTCCGGAGGCAGGAGTTGTTGCAGCCGGCGAACTGATTATCGGAGCAGACTCACATACCTGTACATATGGAGCACTTGGAGCATTTTCAACAGGTGTGGGTACAACAGATATCGCAACAGGAATGGCTATGGGAGAGCTGTGGTTCAAAGTGCCGGCTGCAATCAAATTCGTATTAACTGGAAAACCGGGCAAGTATGTAAGCGGTAAAGATATTATCATTCACATCATTGGAAAGATTGGTGTAGACGGTGCCCTTTACAAATCTATGGAATTTACCGGAGACGGAATTACCAATCTGTCTATGGACGATCGTTTTACAATGGCGAACATGGCAATCGAGGCAGGTGCAAAGAACGGAATCTTCCCGGTAGACGACAAGACAATCCAGTATCTGAATGAGCATACAAAGAAAGAATATACAGTCTATGAAGCTGATGAGGACGCTGAATATGAGCAGGTCGTTGAGATCAATCTTGCAGAAGTCCGTCCAACTGTTGCATTCCCACATCTTCCTGGAAACGCAAAAACGATCGATGAAATCGAGGCTATGGAGCCGATCAAGATCGATCAGGTTGTTATTGGATCCTGTACGAATGGACGTATGGAAGACATGAGAAAGGCAGCAGCAATTCTCAAAGGTCATAAAGTACACGAAGATGTACGTGTTATGGTAATTCCGGCTACTCAGAAGATTTACAAACAGTGTATCCACGAAGGACTGATGGATATTTTCGTAGATGCAGGATGTGCAGTGAATACACCGAGCTGCGGACCATGTATGGGTGGACATATGGGTGTTATGGCAGCAGGAGAAAAGTGTGTATCGACAACGAACCGTAACTTTGTAGGAAGAATGGGACATGTAGATTCCCTGATCTATCTTGCATCACCGGAAGTAGCAGCAGCAAGTGCAATTGCAGGATGCATCGCAAATCCTGAGAAAGTGGAGGTCGTTGAATAATGAAAGCAAAAGGACATGTATTTAAATATGGAGACAACGTAGATACAGACGTAATCATTCCGGCAAGATACCTGAATTCTTTTGATGCACAGGAACTTGCAAGCCATGCAATGGCAGATATTGATCCGGAATTTGTAAATAAGGTACAGCCGGGAGATCTGATCGTGGCAAATAAGAACTTTGGATGTGGATCCTCCAGAGAGCATGCGCCACTGTGTCTGAAAACAGCAGGAGTAAGCTGTGTTATAGCAGAGACATTTGCCAGAATCTTCTATAGAAATGCAATCAATATCGGACTTCCGATCATCGAATGTCCAGAGGCTGCGAAAGGAATTGAAGCCGGAGACGAAGTGGAAGTTGATTTTGATAATGGTATGATCTATAATCGTACAAAAGGAACGGAATTTAAGGGACAGCCATTCCCGGAATTCATGCAGAAACTGATTGCAGCAGGCGGACTTGTAAAATATACAAATAGTAAAAAAGCAAAATAAAAGTGATGCCAGGCAGAGAATTACAGGATCATAGAAGGGTGGAACAGATGGATTTATATTATAAAAGTACAAGAAATTCTAATTTGAAAGTGACTGCATCGGAGGCAATTTTAAAAGGACTTGCTCCGGACGGAGGACTTTTTGTTCCGGATAAGCTTCCGGTACTTGGAAAGTCTATGGAAGAACTGAAGGATCTGAACTATCAGGATACTGCTTATGAAGTTATGAAGTGTTTCCTTACAGATTTTACAGAAGAAGAGTTAAGGAATTGTATTGAAAAAGCATATGACAGCAAGTTTGATGATGAGGCAATTGCTCCACTTGTAAAAGTAGAAGATACTTATTATCTGGAACTGTTCCATGGAGCAACGATTGCATTTAAAGATATGGCACTTTCTATCCTGCCACATCTGATGACAACATCTGCAAAGAAGAATCAGGTGAAGAATGAGATTGTAATTTTGACTGCCACATCCGGAGATACAGGAAAAGCTGCTATGGCAGGATTCGCGGATGTAGAAGGAACAAGGATTATCGTATTTTATCCAAAGAATGGTGTCAGCAAAGTACAGGAACTCCAGATGAGAACCCAGAAAGGGGCAAATGTAGACGTAGTTGCAATTCATGGAAACTTTGATAATGCCCAGAGTGGAGTAAAGCAGATGTTCGAAGATCAGGAACTTGCAAAAGAACTGGCTGATAAGGGATATCAGTTCTCATCAGCAAACTCCATCAATATCGGACGTCTTGTGCCACAGGTTGCATACTATGTATATGCATATACAAAACTGCTTGCAAATGGAGAGATTAAAGACGGCGAGAAGATTAATGTAGTCGTACCGACTGGTAACTTTGGAAATATTCTGGCAGCATACTATGCAAAGAATCTGGGTGTGCCGATCGCAAAATTAATTTGCGCTTCTAATGATAATAAGGTATTGTATGATTTCTTCCAGACAGGAACATATGATAAGAACCGTGAGTTTGTATTAACGACATCACCTTCTATGGATATTCTGATTTCCAGCAACCTGGAGCGTCTGATCTATCTCATCTGTGGTGAAGATTCAGAGAAGACAAAAGAGCTGATGGAAGAGCTTAAGACAACCGGAAAGTATACAATTACACCGGAAATGAAAGAAAAACTAGCTGATTTTGCTGCCGGATATTCTACAGAAGAAGAGACGGCAGAAAGTATTCATGATACCTATCAGAAGACAGGATATGTCATGGATACACATACAGCAGTTGCAGCTCATGTATGCGGACAGTATCGTGCTAAGAGTGGTGATCAGACAAAATGTGTCATTGCATCTACAGCAAGCCCATACAAATTCGTAAAGAGTGTGATGAGCGCTATCGATGCAGAGAATGCAAATGCAGATGAATTTGATCTTCTTCCAAAACTGCAGGAAGTATCCGGTGTTCCGATGCCACAGGCAATTAAAGATATTCTGGATGCAAAAGTACTTCATGATCTAGAATGTGATGCGGATAAGATGAAAGATACGGTCAAAGGAATCCTTGGCGTATAGTTTGAAATTTAAAATCATATCTGAAAAGAGTTTATAAATTATTTAAAAAATCATATCTGGATATTTAAAGGGCCTCTTTAAAATGAAGACAAAGTAAAATGTCTTGGTTTTAAGGAGGTCTGTTATTATGAGAAAAAAGCAGAGAAAAATGTGAACAGTATAACAAAAAGTAAGTCTCAGATAATAAAAGAAAATCTTTGTACACTTCTTCTTATTGATAAAAAAGTTTCATCAGTTAGGTAAATAAAACCAGACCATTGACTTATACCTTGGAGGGGTATAACATGAGAACGTCAGAGAGAAGAATCTAATTAAGAGTGGAGAGTTAACTGTTGATCAGATACTTCGTTGACAAATAGAAAATATAATCTGGCAGAAACCAATAACAGGAGGCAGATAGAATTATGATAAAGACGGTATTAAAGGTAAATGGCATGATGTGCGGTATGTGTGAAGCACATATGAATGATCTGGTACGCAAGAATTTTAATGTAAAGAAAGTGACTTCTTCTGTAAAAGATGGTGAGACGGTTGTAATCAGTGAAGAAAATCTGGACATTCCATTTCTGAAAAAGGAAATCAAAGAGATTGGCTATGAACTGGTAGACGTCCATACGGAGCCATATGAGAAAAAAGGATTCTTTCATTTTGGAAAGAAATAATCGTAAGAAATAAAAACAAGAGAATAGAGTATCTCGGAATAAAAGGTCGGAACACATGTCCCTGTGAAGTTTGAATGGATAACTTCGCAGGGATTTTTTTGATGATGGGAAATTGCATTTCCTATTATACAAAAAAGCGTCATGCAGAAATCGTACTTGTAGTAAGAAAATATTGCGGGAATCTTTAAGAAATATTTAGAATTGACTGCGTTTATTTTAAGAACCGGATGATAAGCTTGTTACTGTAAGGAAGAGGAGGTAATGAACAATGAAAATACTGATTACAACAGACTGGTACAGACCTGTGATAAATGGAGTTGTGACTTCCGTGTTAAATCTGACAGAGCAATTGGAAAAACGTGGCCATGAAGTAAAGGTTCTGACACTTTCCAGAAATTGTCATTCATATAAAGAGGGGAATGTGATCTATGCAGGATCGGTAGGTATGGGAAAGATATATCCACAGGCAAGGGTGAAGATTCCGGTTGTGGCGAGAGAATATATGGAAGAGTTGCTTGCATGGAAGCCGGATCTGATTCATTCCCAGTGCGAATTCTCGACATTTTTTCTGGCAAAAAGAATTGCAGGAGAATTAGATATTCCAATCATTCACACATACCATACTGTATACGAGGATTACACACATTATTTCTCACCACAGAAAGCATGGGGCAGGAGCCTGGTACAGATGATGACAAGAAAATTATCAGATCAGGTTGATGCCATGATCGCACCAAGTGGAAAGATAGAGCGGATTCTGGAAGGCTACCGGGTAAGTTGTCCGGTCAGTGTTGTACCGTCTGGAATCGATACAGAAAAATATAGAAGACGAATTGATGATGGAAGCAGAGAGGCGCTTCGGGAACGATATGGCATAAAGGAAGATGAGATTGTTTTCGTTTATGTTGGGAGAATGGCAAAAGAAAAGAACATTGAAGAGTTGCTTTGGTATCAAAAAAGTGTACAAAACAATATAAAACTTATCTTAGTAGGAGACGGGCCATATAGAACTACACTGGAAGAAAAGGCAAAAGAATATCAAGTAACAGATAGTGTAATCTTTACAGGAATGGTGTCGCCAGATGAAGTCGCCAGATATTATCAGATTGGAGATCTTTTCGTCAGCGCATCAACAAGCGAAACACAGGGTATGACATATGATGAGGCGCTGGCTGGTGGAGTACCGCTTTTATGTAGAAAAGATGACTGCCTGAAAGAGGTAGTTACGGAAGGAAAGAATGGCTGGCGGTATGAAAATGAGTCTATGTACCTTGAGTGTATACAGAAATGGAAGGAGTTCAGTGAAGATGAAAAGAGGAGAATGCGCAATACAGCAGTTCGGACAGCAGATCGGTTTTCCAAAGAGAGCTTTGCGAAGCGGGTGGAGAAGGTTTACCTGGCAGCGCTGGAAGAAAGAAAAAGACGGAATGTCTATGCAGCTTAATGATAGAAATCAAATGGCGAAAATATGGAATCTGGTCTCACTTGCCGGGTTATTGATCTGTGTAGCACTTGCATTTTGGGCATATAAAAATGGCATTCTGGATTCTGTGGATACATTACAGGCATTTATTGCTAAGTTCGGATATGGAGGAATGGCAATTTTTGTACTGATTCAGATTGTCCAGGTAGTCATTCCGATTCTTCCGGGAGGAATCAGCTGTCTGGGAGGAGTGATTTTCTTCGGACCATGGCTTGGATTTTTATATAACTATATAGGAATCTGTATTGGTTCGCTGGCTGCATTTGGAATATCCAGAATGATGGGACGCCCGGTTCTGCATAAGATGTTCTCAGAAAAACTAATCCACAGATATGACTCCTGGACAGAAAAAGACAGCCGGTTCTTAAAATTATTTGCACTGGCAATCTTTTTTCCGGTAGCACCAGATGACTTCTTATGTTATCTGGCAGGAACAACGAAGATGACATGGAAGCAGTTCTCGCTTGTCATTCTGCTTGGAAAACCATGTTCCATTGCACTTTATAGTCTGGGACTTACAACAGCATTTCGAATGATATTCTCAGTCTAATGTGTTATCGGTAGAAGGTAAAATGTTACAACTTGAAGAAAGATTAAGAATGGGGAGATGAAATTATGAAGACATATATATACGAGGGCGGTCTTGGTATTGTCGCAAAAAGTGGTGTGGGCAGTGCAATCAAGCACCAGAAAAATATGTTGAAGCAGGCAGATATTGAAGAAGCAAAAAGCTGGAAAGAGGCGGATATTGTACACATTAATACGGTATTTCCAGATTCCGTGCTGGCAGCCTGTCTGGCAAAAATGCGGGGAAAGAAAGTTGTCTATTATGGTCATTCAACGATGGAGGATTTCCGGAACTCTTTTATCGGTTCCAACCGTTTCGCACCTCTTTTTAAGAAATGGATTTGCTTCTGTTACGGTCTTGGAGATATTGTCATTACACCGACAGAGTATTCCAAAGGTCTTTTGAAAAGCTATGGAATCCAAAAGAAAATCTATGCTGTTTCCAATGGAGTAGATACGGAATTTTTCCAATCCAGAAATAAAGAGAAAGAAAAGCAGGAGCTTCATGAGAAATATAAAATTCCAATGAATCGTAAAGTGGTTGTATCAGCAGGGCATCTGATTCAGAGAAAAGGTATTCTGGATTTCCTAAAGCTGGCAAAGATGATGCCGGAAACAACCTTTATCTGGTTTGGAGGCGGAAATGACAGCCTGGTGACACAAGAAGTAAAAGAAGCAGTAAAAAAGAAAAGTGAAAATGTAATCTTTGCCGGATATGTGGAAGCAGAAGAACTTCGGAACGCCTACTGCGGAGCCGACGCATTTGCATTCTTCAGCTATGAAGAGACGGAAGGGATAGTAGTGTTGGAGGCACTTGCCTGTGAAGTGCCGGTAGTCCTGCGGGATATCCCTGTATATAAAGGATGGATTCAAGATCAAATGCAGGCATATAAAGTACATAATCTGAAAGAATATAAGCATAATTTGATGCATATTTTCAAGGAAAAGCAAGAAGAATTAAAGAGAAATGCAAGAGAACTTGCAGAACAAAGAAGCATTCGAAGTGCTGGTGAAAGATTAAAAGTTGTCTATCGACTGTCTGGGGTGAATGTGCTACAATCGACTTATAAGGATCTTCTGCATAGAAGTGTGTGGAAGCAGGAAGCATAATCAGGAAAGGAAGTATTTGTTATGTCAAAAGAAACTTTAGAGTATGTTGTAACAAAAGCTAAAGAGCTGATTGCAGCACCGAGCTGTAGTGCAGAGGCAAAAGAAGCAGCCCAGGCGTGGATTGCAGCAGTGGGAACGGACAAGCAGGCAGAAGAGACAAAGAAATTCATCGCTGAGATGGAAGAAGATATTATTCCAATTGATGGACTGATCGCATTCGCAGAGTCCGATGCAGGAGCAAAAGTATTTGGCGGACTGGAAAAAGCCAAAGGTGTAGCAGAGCACGGAAGAGAGATCAAGGCAGCAGGAGCAAAGTACTGTGATTGCCCGGCATGCGCAGCAGTAGAAGCAATCCTCAGTAAGAAAGAGGAACTGCTGGGATAGAGAATTATGTAAAATATAAAGGTCTTCTATGATAAAATGAATCATAGGAGGCCTTTTATTATGGCAAACGGAAAAAACAACTTTACAAACCGAAACCAATGACTGAGGGAAAGAGAAATTATTTTTCCCTGGGAATGGATTAAAAAGAGTCTTATGGGCCCAAATTAGACAAAGTTTGTCTAAAAAATTTTATAATCCAGATATGCAAACAGTAATAAAGACTCAAAAGAGGAGCATTATGAAAATGACGAGGACATTCAAAGTTCTGTAAAAAGAAAGCGAGGCATGGTTTGCAAAGGAGGTTTTCTAGTTTTATGGATAATATGACCGAAAGAGGACCATATTTGACAAATCCAAAAGAAATAAAACGGTATCGCAAAACTTTAGTAGATTAAGATGCCAGAAAAAAGAGGTCGGGGACAAATCCCCGGCCTCTTATGATACAGTATATTAAAGAAACTTGAATAAGGGAAAACAAAGGATTTATAGGAGCGTGATGAAATGAATAAATTACAGGCAAAGAAAAAAATATATAGATCATGTAGAAGAAATTGTATTAGGGTGTATGGGGATAGCCGCAATCGCATTGATTATTGGATTTGGCATTTTATTAGCAAGAGAATATGAGGAAGGCGTGTTGCTGACATTATTTTGTGCAGCAATGAATTATATCGCAATACCGCTGATAATTTTATTTTTGGAAAACATCATTCCATTGCTAATATTAATTGTAGTGGGTATTATAATTGGATTTGTAATAGGATTAGGAGAAAGTGGAGGAAGCTCAGTGGGAGAGAGCAGTGTAAGTAGGACTGAATCAAGAGAACCAAGTAGTAGTCGAAATACTACTTCAAAGAAAGCAGAACCAGAAAGAACGCAAGAAAGAAAAGCAAACAGTTCTTACATAGAAAATTACAACGAGGTCGGAGGAATTTGTTTACATAAAGTAAAGAGCAGTTGGGGAGAAGATTATATAGAGTTGTATACCAGTGTTGCAACGCGCCGTATTTGTAGTATTAGAGCACTGGAAAAAGGTGAATATCATATTTACGATAAAAAGAGCGGAACCTGTGGGAGTTTATCTAAGCGGAGACGTGAAGATGGTGTTAGTTGACACCAAGAGTTTTTATTCGGTTGTGGCACTTTGAAGATATCGTTGCAGACTGAAAATCACCTTAACAGGTGATTGAGTGTAGAAATACATTTGTGAAGGGTTCATTGATGTTTCGATAGGCGACCTCGATGCAGAGGAGGAACAGTTGATGCCTAACCCGAAAGGTGATGATACACAACCGAAACCGATAACGCATCAAACCGCATGGGCACTGTTGCATGAACGCCCGGGTATATGTGAAAAGCATATATGGAATCAAATCACAAGCAAGTAGCTAAAGGCAAGCTTATTCAACAGTGAGGTCTTGTGGCTGGTGAAAGCTAGACAGGTCTACATCAGTAAGGATTTCTGCCTACAGTGAAGAAATTTATATGTAGGGTCCATGGAATATGAGTTTTGCTGACGGGTAAAACGAGAGGGATACCTCGACAAGATGTTCTGTGCTGACAGTTGTAGCTGTAAAGGTATTTTCAAGGTCTTCGGGTGACCGAGGGCATATTTGAGGGTTCAATTTTTAATATCAATCCAATATATATTGAGTGTATGACATTGAATGAAGAAGATGAAAGAATGCAGAATTGTGTAAAAACAGAGCAGAGATAAAGAATAAAGGAGAAGATGATTATGGCAATTCAGTTCAAGGAAATCAGACAATATTTGGCAAGAAACGCTAGATTATCAATATGTTTTGAAGATGGATATTATCAAGATTATTTGATGGTTTCAGATATTCCGACTGAAAAATATAAGGATTTATATGTGTATGGAATAGGAATGGTCGATGTCGAATTTCCTAAGGATATATACACTTCTCCCCAGAATTTGGATGACACGAATAGTTCAATAAAAATAAAGGAGTGCACTTTTGAGCCTGCAATTGAGATTGTTCTTCATAAAACTCCACGTGATATAAAAAGAAAAGCAGAGGGACTTCTTGTGTTCAAAGATATCAAACCATACTTACAGATAGGTCGTAATTTTTCTGTTGTTAACAGAGAGGACTGGTCGTACAAGTTATATGAATGGAAAAGAGATATTCCTGATGAGTATGATGATAAAATTGTTTTCGGTATAGGTATGGAGGACAATTTTGACGAAAGCGATAAGGATATTATAAAGGCTTTGGAAAAAAGAAGTTATGATTCTTGCATGAATAAGAGAATGGTGATTGTTTTGTCGGATACAGGGAGGACAGATATAGAAAATGTGAAATGTGAAGGTGTAGATTCTGGATCGACAGAGGCAGCAAGGCTTAATAAACAGACTACTTATGGGAAAGAATGTGGACTTGGAAGAGGAGAATGAGTATAATAAAATTAGTAAAAGTGAAAAACAGAACTGGAGAGAAAATATAAAATGGCAATGACAAGTGATGTAGAACTCATAAATAATTGGACACATGGAAATGTTAAGGGAATTGGGAAAATTATATGTGGAGGATGCGAATTTTCACCTAACTATGAGGATGAAAAAATATTAGATAACACAACATACAATTTTCATCTCTTTCCAGATATGGAAGTTTTGTCTGAAGAGGATAAGAATTTATGGTTAGATTACTTTAACAGAGTAAGAAAAATGAGGGGAAAAATAATTGAAGAACTTAAGAATAAAATAGAAAATGTAGAAACAATTGATCGGCCTGAGTATAAAAATCCATCCAGAATAAAAAAATATAACAACACCACTTATTATTTGGCAGAAAATATTGGGAAAACAGGTGTCTTAGATGGTATTTCGAAGATATACATAAGTAATGGATTTAATCAATTTTTCAGATGTATTCCAATATATAAAAATGGACGATATTACTCCATTAATTTTATGAGATTCTATTTGGATAATGAATGTAAAGTAAATTGCATTTTTGATCAGGTTCAATTTGATAGTTCAAAAAATGGAAATGTCAACTCGGAATGTGAAATTAATTATCCTAAAACTTATAAAGGGCAAAACGAGAAAATGATCCGTTTATCGAAAGCAGGAACATGTATTTATAATCCAAGACAGTATGAAGATATTAAAGACTTGGTTGATTCTTTTGTGAAGTTTATAAATAAAGTGGAATGGCAAGAATTTTGTGAAAAACTCAATACAGAATCATTAAAAGCATTGGAAAAATATTGTAAAGAGAAGAAAATTGAAGGAAAGATTTATAAATATAGATTTGGGGAATTATCGGATATAAATTCAAATGGAAAAATAGAGCAATATGATGAACAAAACAATGAGGTTAGTAAGGAGTATTTGGAGTATTATTGGATAAAAAGCGATGATGAAAAACGTATAGTAACGGCATTTTACAAGGATTTTGATCCTAGAACAGGAAATATTCACGTGTTACCAGGAATTATACAGGAATGGGATGAGAGTATAAAGGATTCCAGTCCATACAACTACCCTTATTTGAAAAATGGGAAAATTGGAAAATATAGAGAAAAGTTTGAAGGGAAAATATATGAACCTAAATTAAAGGAAGGGGATGTCCAGGAGGATGTGCAGAAAGTTTTCAAAAAATATGAGTCAATATATTCTGATATAGTAACAAAAAGATTAAAGGATAACACAAAAGAAAAAAGTGCATCATATAGAGGCACGGACAGTGAAAAATATAAATATCTTTATAAGTGGACTAATGAAACGTATGAAAGTGCTGGGAATAAGTATTTTATTTGCCCATATAAACATGTTGAAACAGAGATGGGCATTTTGGTTTTATTTGATGGAAAACCGAGAGCATATCAAATAAAGGATGATGATAATAAGCAGCCAAATAAAAAAGAAAATGACAAGTTCGTAATCGATTATTCCTACTGTAAGTTAAATGAACTAAATTTCAATGTGAAGCAATAAGAGTATTGTTTAGATAGTTAAGAAGTAATATTATAAAATTTGTATTAGTAATTTATGGAGAAGATACACATGCAAACCTACTGGCAAAACACAACCGCCCCAGGCAATATAGACCGCGGCTTATACATAATCCTCCCGCTACGTTACCAAGGCTCTTTTCAATCCATTACTGTTAATAAAAAAGACCCTGAACTTCCAGAATTAACATTTGACACCAGTGATTTCACTGAATTGCTATCAGTGAAGTGCCGGAATGGAAATTTTGTTAAAAGAGTCAGCGTTAACAGCAAATTACAGGAAACGATAGAAGCATGGAACGGGAAAGCGGAGATAAGTAAAAAATACCAGATTGACGATTTACAATTTTTCGTTTTTAATAACGGAATCGCTTTCATAACGGTATACTTATCATATAAAAACAAAGATGTTAATCAAATATATAAATTTATAGATCCAGGATATGTGCAAGAGAGCAATGACAAAGGGAAATCAGTTCAGGATGTTTTATTGGAATCGTTAGAAAAGAAGGTATTTGGACTGGTTCAAAAGAAAATGAAAATTACCCTTTCATGGTTTATACAGGATAAGGATTCGAGAAAATATATCATCAAGGAAGCTTATCGACTGAATATAGCATCTCTTCCAAAACGTTTTGAAGATAATGAAATTCCAAAGAAAATTGCTTACAATGGACATCGTTTAGTTGATGTGACAAGAGATTTTGAAGATGTATCAGAGATGGATGTGGAATATGCAACTGGGGCAAAAGATGTAGAGGATGAACATTATGGCTGGGCATGTGCTATCACCTCCCAGGAAATTTCCTATGCTTATGGACCAGGACAGGGTAAAACAGAACCCAGAGATAAGAACGGTTTGTGGGAGCGGTCTGAAGATGATTTGTTATTAACAATGATCGTTATGTACCAAAAATATACATGCATGATTTTTAATGAAAGAATTCACCAAAGATTTATCGGTGAATCAAGTCGACTTAAAAGAGAAGAAAGTCTTAGAAATTTAAAAAGAGAAGCATTGGAATTTATATCCTATGGAACGCTGGCACCATCCCAGATTTCGCGTTGGAATAATGTGTGTGAAACCTATCGCTCTTTACAAAAACAAAACGGTGTGAATGAGTTGTTGGAGGAAATTAGTCAGAAGATTACGTTACTGAATGAGGAACAGGATCGAATTGATGGAGAGCGTGAATCACGAGTCAGTATGATCATAACAGTATTTGGACTCGTATCGATTATTTCAGCCACATTACAGATGTTGGATTATATTTCAACAGGAAGACCATTGATGATTATTGGTTTTCTTGCAACAAGTGTAATAATGATACTTTTTTTCCTGACAATGATATATAAGGAATTTAGGAAAAAAAAGAAGCGAAAAGATAGGTAGATTATGTATATTGTAAAAAAAGAATTTGAAAATCAAGGGACGAATTATCTTTTGAAACTGAATCGAACAGATCATAAGTTGGAAGTATATCAAAAAGCAGACAACTCAGTTCTGAATGAACATTATTCGATTCGTCCGGATTTTGATGCATCTGGTTATACTATGTATGAAAAACTGAAATCTATAGATTGTATTTTCGGAGGAGAAAAATCACCAACTCCAATGGGAATATTCAAAATAGAGAACAAATCTGTAGAAGAGTATCTGAGCGGATATTATCCAAAGCGTGGTCAGGTAAAGTTTTTTGGTTATCTTGTGATATTCGAAGATTATTTTATCCACAGTGATTTATATGATGCAGAGGTAACCAGAAAATCCATGCAAGATTATGAGCCAATCAGTGGTAATGATACATTTACATCAGGATGTATTAGAATTGCACAGATAGAACTCGAATGGTTGATAGAGAATATAGAATCTGGCACTACGGTAATTATGTAGAAGCTACCGGAATAATAAAAGTTGAAATAGCTCTAAAAAAGGCAAAGGGAAGCCCTTCTTTAGGGCTATTATCATAATAAAGCAAGTTAAGTATCAGATAGCGATGGAATTTAGGATTGAAATAGACGGGAGGAAAACGGATTTTGGGGAGAAATGAAAATATAGAGATTTTTAAAGATACAGAAAAACAGGTCAAGAATAATGAAACAATCAAAGCTTCAGTAAAAGCTTCTACGAATAAGCAGAAAATAATATTAGAAGATGACACAATTGATTTGGAAAAGAAGGAAAAGAAAAGTGCCCCTGCCAAAGTGATTGTTTCACAGAAAAGAATGTTTGAGGCAGCTTCTAAATATAAGGGAAGTCAACCATTGATGAGTTTCGGACATTGAGCCGGGAAATGCAATATGAAGTGATTGATTTTATAAAAGACTTTATGATTTACGAAGAACTGACAGTTAATGGAAAAAACTATTTATTAGTTCACGGAGGACTTGGAAATTACTATCCGGGAAAAGATATTGAAGAATATTCCCTAAAAGAATTGATATGGGACAGGGCTGAGTATGATATCCAATATTTTGAAGATACCTATGTGGTGACAGGACATACACCGACACAGGGAATTCTGGGAAATCCTAAACCAGGTTATATATATAAAGCAAATCACCATATTGCGATTGACTGTGGGTGTAACCGAAGAAATGGACGTTTGGCTGCAGTTTGTCTGGATACAGGTCGGGAATATTATGTTGAGAGAAATTGAAAATCTCTTATTTGCTAAGGATGGAGAAATTTACAATTTCAATGGGAAAAAGGTGATGCCGATCGGTGGAGCGTATAGTATCGATAAATATTATAGGATACGCAATGGTCTGCCATGGTTTGAGACAGAACAGCCGGACGAAGCGATAAAGGAATATGTTGAAAGTGGAGTCTGGATTATGTTTGAAGAGTATGAGGAAATTGTGTAAGGAGGATGCAATGAGTACAATAAAAATTACAGGTAAAGTTAATAGTGCAATTTGTTATGCAAAAGTGGTTGAAGAGGAGGCTCTTGATCAAATTAAACGTATGTGTGATTCTCCAATGTCGGAAGGGTCCAAAATTCGTATTATGCCAGACGTTCATTCAGGTAAAGGCTGTACGATTGGGACAACAATGACTATTACAGATAAAGTCGTTCCTAATGTAGTTGGTGTTGATATTGGGTGTGGGATGCTTACAGTAAATCTTGGAAAAATCGATATTGATTTTAAAAAGCTGGACGAAGTCTCACATTATATTCCGTCAGGGACGAATGTGTGGAAACCAGATGACAAAGTACCAAATTTTCTCCCGTGGGATGAAACAACAGAAGTATTCGATATAACAAATTTAGCATGTTACGATGAACTACAGAATGTAGACAGGCAATTTATAAATGGCAGCATGGGTCAGCCATGCCGACAATTGAGAATCTTGCAATTTTAACTGCGATATTTGAAGTGAAAGTGGATGATATTCTCGTATTTCATGAACAACAGGCCGCGTGAAATTGAATAAGAGATGAAAAGAAATAAAAAAACTATAAAAGAAATTAGAAAGTGAGAAAAGAAATGATTTGGTTTACATCAGATATGCATCTCGGACATGAGAAGGCATTGGACTTCACATGTCGATCATGGAATCAGATTGATGAAATGAATGAAGGAATTATTGCAAATATTAATGAAAAGGTGAAAGAAAATGACGAGTTATATATACTTGGGGATTATTCTTTTAAGATTACAGCTTTAGAGGCAGCAGCACTCAGAAAGGAAATCTATTGTAAAAAAGTTCATCTTGTGCCAGGAAATCATGACAAGGACTGGAATAACAAACTCGTACAAGGAACTTTTATTGTTGAGCAGCCAATCACAGTATTGAAAATCGATGGAAGAAAGTATGTCCTTTCACATTTTCCAATGGCAGACTGGCAGTCTATGTCACATGAGTCAATTCATTTACATGGTCATATTCATAGTGAGGGGAGTCTTTATAATGAGATGAATCGTATTCAGGGATTATATCGTTATGATGTCGGAGTCGATGCAAATGGATATTCACCAGTCAGTATGGAAGAAATTTTGGCATGGTTTGACGGAGTGGAATGTCGGGGCAGAGTCAAGTGGAAGGACTGGGTAGATGAGACCGGAGATAAGAGAGTGCGGAGAAAGCTTGCGGGACTGTAAAGAGTTATGAAAGACTGATATTTCTTTCTGAACTACAATCTTTTTGTATTGCAAGAAATAATACAAAAAGATTGTATTATGTGATATAATACAAATAAAAGTGAAGATATAAAATCCTTGTTGCAAGATACGATAATAGATTCAGAAGGAGACAATCATGATTATTAAGATCAATACAAAATCAGAGACACCGATTTACCTGCAGCTACGTAATGAGGTTGTGAAGGGAATCGGAAAAGGTGAGTTTGAGATTGGTGAATCATTGCCAACGGTGCGCCAGATGGCTATGGAACTTGGGGTAAATACAATGACCGTCAGTAAAGCATATCAGTTATTAAAGGCAGAAGGTTTTATCGAGACTGACCGGAGAAAGGGAACTGTTGTCTGTAATTTATGGGATTCTAGAAGAAGTTCAGATGGAGAATTTCAGGAGAAGCTTGCAGATGAACTGGAACTTCTAAGTGCAGAGGCAACGATTCGCGGCATGGATCAAAATGATTTTATAGAATTATGCCGTAAGGCATTTCAAGGAATGGAGGTTGCATTTTCATGATTTTAGCAATCATATTCTTAATAACAGATCTTTTTATGGTGGGAATTGCCCATGCAGTGTATGGAAGAACAGCAGTAGCAGGTTACAGTGATGGAATGGTTCTTGGAGTACATATACGACGTGAGAAGCAGGAAGATCCAGTGCTTGTAGAATTTATGAAAAATTATAAAAAAGATGTACAGAAGTTTTATTTGGGACTTGGTATATCCGGAGTTGTTATTTGTGGATTGTGTTTCTGGTATACATCGATATTTATGTGTGTGTGGTGTGTATGGTTTCTGTGTTATATTGTGGGCGCAGTCGGTGTCATGTTCAGGAATCACAGAAAATTGTATGATTTGAAAATCCAATATAGATGGGGAATGTTGGGAGAAGATACAGAAGAAAGCACGGCAATGACAGGGGTCGATACTAAGACTATGATGCATAGTGAGAGAATGAGTCTGCCATTATGGTATCATATTGTCTTGATTCTAATACTGGCAGTTCCATTTGCTTTTAAAGGCTTTCGAATTTATCTTGGAACGTTTTCCGAGAATTCACAGGGCTGGATTTTATTTTTGACCTCTGTAATTGTCGGCGTTGTATTTCTGTGGATTGCATGGATATTCAAAAGAGGAGCGAACCGGATTTACAGTGAGAATTCGGAGCTGAATTTCAGAATTAATTATCTGGAAAAGAGGAGCTGGAGTATCTGCTTTCTTGTGGCAAATATTTGTAATGCGATTGCATGGCTCTATCTTGCATATAGAATGACAAAAGAAGAATGGATTTATAATCTGGATATTATTATATATGCCACAGTACTGTGTGTACCTGTAATAATTGCTATAGCAACTGTTATATGGATTAAGAAACAAAAAAATGTACTACAATGTGAAGACGAAACGCCAATGTATATGGATGATGATTACTATTGGAGAAATGGCTGGTATGATAATCCGGGTGATCCAAGATTATTTGTGCAGGACAGATTCAACAGTATGAATTATACAACAAACGTTGGGAAGCCGGCAGGAAGGTATATGTTCGGTGGCATTTGTATTGTAGTTGTAGTACTTTTGTTCTGGATGTGTATTGTCTTTTTAAGAATGGATTTTACACCGATTCGTCTTGTGGCAGACGGAGCGGAAGTCAGAATTACTTCCGGATATACGAATACAACTATGAAGAAAAATGAGATTCGGAGTGTAAAATTATTAGAGAACGGACTGCCGGAGGATCATTACAACCGGACAAATGGATCTTCAGACGGGAAACAGCTGCTGGGAAAATTTGAAGGAAAGAAGACTGGAAAATGCCGGATGTATGTGTGGCTGGACCAGGAAAATGTGATTGAAATTAAGGCGACAGATTATACAGTGTTTATAAATAGTAAAGATGAAGATGAGATGAATGCATGGTATCAGGCATTAAAGTAATGAACAAAGCGTTCGGAGTCAGTAGGAGAAATTCGTACTTGTTCCGGACGCTTTTTATGTTATGATATGTAGGAACATTTATACAAGGATAATAAAATTATAGAATATAATTTATATGGGAAAGGAAGAAAGAAAATGGCAAAGACCACTCAGAGAGGTAGTTGTGAGACTTGTACGTATTATACATATGATGAAGAATATGAAAGCTATATGTGTGATGTGAATATGGATGAGGATGAATATATGCGTCTGATCTCTGACCAGCATTACCAGTGCCCGTATTATCGAAATGGGGATGATTACCGCATTGTAAGACATCAGATGTAATATATTCATATCTAAAACTTTTATTAAAAACATTTCTCAGTGTGAAAAAGTATACAAATTTACGCTATAATTAGATGAACTAAAAATTACAGTCAAAATATAACTATAGGAGAATTTGAATGCTTCAAATACAACACATCAAAAAAGAGTACCGGACTGGAAGTCTGGTACAGAAGGCTCTGGACGATGTGAGTCTGAATCTGAGAGATAATG
>OLOG01000067.1_pt1 | contig 109084 bp, 94 predicted proteins | sample 1672351 | NCBI WGS metagenome assembly OLOG01 (sample SAMEA3136674, study PRJEB25190) | human gut metagenome | biome: human gut; feature: human-associated habitat; material: faeces | place: Austria | collected 2013 | reverse complement strand
CAGAGAGGTTCAGCTCAGAACCCTGATATCTTCTTCCAGGCAAGAGAAGCATGTAACCCGTTCTATGATGCTCTTCCGGCAGTAGTTCAGGAATACATGGACAAAGTTAATGAAAAGATCGGAACAGATTACAAACTGTTCAACTACTATGGAGCTGAGGATGCTGAACACATCATCATCGCTATGGGTTCCGTAAACGATACAATCGAAGAGACAATCGATTACCTTGCAGCAGCAGGCAAAAAAGTTGGTGTTGTTAAAGTTCGTCTTTACAGACCATTCTGCGCACAGGCACTGATCGATGCTATTCCGGATTCTGTAAAACAGATCAGCGTTCTTGACAGAACAAAAGAGCCAGGAGCACTTGGCGAGCCTCTGTACCTTGACGTTGTTGCTGCATTAAAAGACAGCAAGTTTAAAGATGTTAAGATCTTTACAGGACGTTACGGACTTGGTTCCAAAGATACTACACCGGCACAGATCGTTGCAGTATATGAGAACACAACAAAAGAAAAATTCACAATCGGTATCGTTGATGACGTTACAAACCTTTCTCTTGAAACAGGTGCTCCGATTGTTACAACACCAGAAGGAACTACAAACTGTAAGTTCTGGGGCCTTGGAGCTGATGGTACTGTAGGTGCTAACAAAAACTCCATCAAGATCATTGGTGACAATACAGATATGTACGCTCAGGCATATTTTGATTATGACTCCAAGAAGTCCGGCGGTGTTACAATGTCTCACCTTCGTTTCGGTAAGAAACCGATCAAATCCACATACCTGATCCACAAAGCAAACTTTGTTGCATGTCACAATCCGTCCTATGTAAACAAATATAACATGGTTCAGGAACTTGTTGATGGTGGTACATTCCTTCTTAACTGCGCATGGGATATGGAAGGACTTGAAAAACATCTCCCGGGACAGGTAAAAGCATTCATCGCTAACCATGATATCAAATTCTACACCATCGACGGTGTTAAGATCGGTATCGAAACTGGTATGGGACCAACACGTATCAACACAATCCTTCAGTCTGCATTCTTCAAACTTACAGGAATCATTCCGGAAGAGCAGGCAATCGAACTGATGAAAGCAGCTGCAAAAGCTACTTACGGACGTAAAGGTGATGACGTTGTTCAGAAAAACTGGGCAGCTATCGATGCCGGTGCAAAACAGGTTGTAGAAGTTAAAGTTCCGGAAAGCTGGAAAGATGCAGAAGATGAAGGTCTCTTCATGGCTCATGCAACTCACGGTGCTCAGGAAGCTCAGGACTTCGTAAACAACATCCAGTGCAAGATCAATGCTCAGGAAGGTAACACACTCCCTGTATCTGCATTTACAGAATATGTTGATGGTACTACACCATCCGGAACTGCTGCATACGAAAAACGTGGTATCGCAGTAAACGTACCGGTATGGCAGCCAGAAAACTGTATCCAGTGTAACCGTTGTGCATATGTCTGCCCGCACGCAGCAATCCGTCCGGTAGCACTGACAGAAGAAGAAGCAGCTAACGCTCCAGAAGGAATGGCTACTCTTCCGATGACTGGTATGAAAGATTATAAATTCACCATGACTGTATCAGCTTATGACTGTACAGGATGTGGTTCCTGTGCAAATGTCTGCCCAGGCAAGAAAGGTGCAAAAGCCCTTGCTATGGAAAACATGGAAGCAAACGCAGGACTTCAGAAATTCTTCGATTATGGAAGAGAACTTCCGATCAAAGAAGATGTTATCGCTAAATTCAAAGAAACAACTGTTAAGGGAAGCCAGTTCAAACAGCCTCTGCTTGAGTTCTCCGGAGCATGTGCAGGTTGTGGTGAAACACCTTACGCTAAACTGATCACACAGCTGTTTGGTGACAGAATGTACATTGCAAATGCTACAGGATGTTCCTCTATCTGGGGTAACTCTTCACCGTCTACACCATACACAACAAACGCTAAAGGACAGGGACCTGCATGGGCTAACTCACTGTTCGAAGATAACGCTGAGTTTGGTTATGGTATGCTTCTTGCACAGAGAGCTATCCGTGATGGCCTTAAAGCAAAAGTTGAAGCTGTTGTAGCAGATGGCAAAGACGAAGCAGTTAAAGAAGCTGGCCAGGAATGGCTGGATACATTCGCTGTTGGAGCAACCAACGGTGCAGCAACAGACAAACTGATCGCAGCTCTGGAAGCATGTGGATGCGACGCTGCTAAAGAGATCCTTGCTCAGAAAAACTATCTGTCCAAGAAATCCCAGTGGATCTTCGGTGGTGACGGATGGGCTTACGATATCGGCTTCGGTGGTGTTGACCATGTTCTTGCAAGTGGACGTGACATCAACGTAATGGTATTCGATACAGAAGTTTACTCCAACACAGGTGGACAGTCTTCTAAATCTACACCAACAGGTGCTATCGCACAGTTCGCAGCTGGTGGTAAAGAGACTAAGAAGAAAGATATGGCTTCCATCGCAATGAGCTATGGATATGTATACGTAGCACAGATCTCCATGGGTGCTGACTTCAACCAGACTGTTAAAGCAATTGCTGAAGCAGAAGCTTATCCGGGACCATCCCTGATCATTGCTTATGCTCCATGTATCAACCATGGTATCAAGAAAGGTATGGCAAAAGCTCAGACAGAAGAAGAACTGGCAGTTAAATGTGGATATTGGCACAACTTCCGCTTCAACCCGGCAGCAGACAAGAAATTTGCTCTGGATTCCAAGACACCGGATATGGAAAACTATATGGACTTCCTGAATGGTGAGGTTCGTTACAACTCCTTACAGCGTCAGAATCCTGAAAAAGCAGCTAGACTGTTTGCTAAGAACGAATCTGAAGCAAAAGCTAGATATGCATATCTGAATAAACTTGTAGCTATGTACGGCGAAGAAGAATAATTCAGAGCCATTGGCCGCGGTACTTTATGTACCGCGGCTTTTTTTTAGAAAAAAGGACAGGTACAGCATGAGTAAAAATAAAGAAAAATGCATCAAATGGAAAAACGCAGATTTTTATCTTTTTTATACACTTGCTTTTGCAGGAATTGCTCTTTTTTTGTATATGAGATTTTATCTGAATGGAAAATCTCTTGTATGGAGCCATGATGGAGTGCCACAGCACCTGAATTCACTTGCGTATTACGGAAGATATCTCAGAAAAATTTTGCACACCTTGTTTATAGAACATAAACTGTCAATTCCGATGTGGGATCTGAATATTGGATATGGATCTGATATTCTGACAACATTACATTATTATGTGATCGGTGATCCGCTGACATTGCTGTCGGTATTTTTCAAATCATCACAGACAGAATTTTTGTATGAATTTTTGATTTTTTTGAGAATCTATCTGGCAGGAATTGCCTTCAGCAGATATGCTTTTTATCATAAAAATTCAAAACAGGCTGTATTCATGGGATCTATGATTTATGTTTTTGCCGGATGGACGATTTATGCAGCCATGAAACATCCGTACTTTTCGAATCCGATGATCTATCTGCCATTTATACTGATGGGAATTGATAAAATATATAAAAAAGAAAAACCATATATTTTTATCTGGTCAGTCGCACTGGCAGGTCTGTCGAATTTTTACTTCTTTTACATGCTTGGAATCTTTATGGTGCTCTATGCAGCAGTTCGATATTTTGAACAGTTTGAGGATCGTTCCTTAAAAAATATAGGAAGATGGCTTGGGACTTTTTTTGTGTATTCGATAATCGCAGTCCTGATCGCAGCAGTGATCCTTCTTCCGGTAATTCTTCCGGTTCTTGGAACAGACCGGTTTAAAGCCCAAAACTATGTTCCGTTATTATATGATAAAGTTTATTATGAAAAATATCTTGGATGTCTGATTGGAGAAAACATGATCCAGTGGGGAGTTGCAGGATTTACTGCAGTTTCTATGACAGGTGTCTTTGTACTGTTTTCAAAGCGAAAAAAATATACAGCATTGAAAGTGGGATTTGTATTGCTGAATGCTTTTTTGCTTCTGCCTTATGCCGGACATGTGTTAAATGGATTTTCCTATGTCTCAAATCGATGGATCTGGGCGTATGGGATGCTGATTGCGTACATCTTTGTAAAAATATATCCGGAATTGTTTACACTGACTCTGAAGGAAAAAAGAAAGATATTTGTTATGCTTCTCATATACTGTGGAATTGCATTGCTTCCTGATGCGGCGCGCACACAGCGAAATATGATGGCGGTAATTTTTCTGGTAGCAGCAACGTTTACTGTATTGTCGTTTGGTTCTTTTTTTGTGAAAAAAAGAAATCTTACGATTATGGTGTCTGTTTTTCTGATCGCCGGAATTTTGTTTAATATTTATTATCAGTATTCTTATGGAAAAGATTATCTGTCAGAATTTACTGGGCAGGGAGAAGCATTGGATAAACTGGAGACAGGGACAGATCTTGCAGTCTTAGATACAGAAGATTCTTCGCTGTATCGTTATGATCAGATGGGGACGCATACTTATGAAAACTCGTCCATGCAGATGGGAACCAACAGTGCATCATATTATTTCAGCGTCGCAATCGGAAATATCAGTAATTTTTTTGATGAAATGTATCTGAATACGCCGAGAGAAGATAAGTACGATAATCTGGACAGTAGAACGATCCTGGATCGTCTGGCTGCTGTAAAATATTTTGTTGTCCGTGCGGGAGAAGAGGAATATCTGCCTTATGGATACAATAAAATGGCGGGCGAAGCAGAGAAAAAAGGGAAAACATATCGAGCATACGAATGTGACAATGCACTTCCATTTGGCTATACGTATGATTCTTATATTCCGAGAGAAAAATATGAAAAAATGTCTGTGATTGAGAAACAACAGGCACTGCTGCAGGGAGTTGTGCTGGATGAAAGTTCACTTCCGGAGACGGATCTGACCTTTAATGACAGTGAAGTCCCGTTTAAAATTACTACCGGGAAAGGCTGTCAGGAGAAAGACGGAAAACTGATCGTTACAAAAGAAAATGCGCAGGCAAGACTGGTGTTTGATGGTCTGGACGAAAGTGAAACTTACCTGATCACAGAAGGGGTAAACTATGAGGCACTTTCTCCGAGAGCAATGATCAGTGATAAAAAATGGGAAAATATGTCAATTTACGAACAGAATCAGGTGCTTCATGAGAACAGCAGTTGGCGTTACTGGAAGAAAAGTCAGAAAGCGTATATTGATGTGACCGGAAAGTTTTTAAACAAGACAATCAGAATTTACACAGATAAATATAATGCATATAGTGGAAAACATAATTTCCTCTGCAATGCAGGATACAGCCGGATGGGGAAAAATTCACTTACACTGACATTTCAGAATACAGGAGTGTATTCTTATGATGATCTGAAAGTGGTCTGCCAGCCTGTAACAAAAGTGGATGAACAGGTGAAGAAACTAGGAGAAGAATCTCTGCAGGATGTAAAAGTTGAGGATCATGAATTGACCGGAAAAATTTCTGTATCAAAACCGAAAGCACTTGTGATCGCACTTCCATACAGTACAGGCTTTACTGCCTATGTGGATGGAAAGAAAACAGATATTAAACAGGCAAATACCATGTATATGGCATTGAACCTTGCAGAAGGAGAACATGAGATCCGGCTTACCTATCATACACCGTATCTGTATACAGGGCTCTGCTTGACTTGTGCGGGACTGTTGTGCTACATTGGTGTGGTGTTGATTTACAAAAAGAAAAGAGGAAACAAAAAAGGATGAGTATATTATCAGTCGTACTTCCGGCTTATAATGAAGAACAGATGGTTGGCAAGACCTGCCGGGTGCTTCATGAAGTCCTGTCAGGCGCCGGAATTTCTTATGAACTGGTTCTTGTCAATGATGGATCAAAAGATAACACATGGAATGAAATATTAAAAGCAGGGGAAAAAGATCCCAATATCCTTGGAGTTCATTTTTCACGTAATTTTGGGAAAGAGGCAGCTGTTTTTGCAGGACTTGCGCAGGCATCCGGCGATGCGGTGGCAGTTATGGACTGTGACCTTCAGCATCCGGCAGAAACACTGATTGAAATGTACCAGAAATGGAAAGAAGGGTACGAGGTTATTGAAGGTGTAAAAAAGAGCCGAGGAGAAGAGAGTTTTCTTCATAAAGAAAGTGCCGGCTTCTTCTATGGAATCATGTCAAAAGCAACAAAAGTAGATATGCAGAATGCTTCTGATTTCAAGATGATGGACAGAAAAGTAGTGAACAGCATTCTGTCACTTACGGAGCGGAATATGTTTTTCAGAGCAACATCTTCATGGGTGGGATATAAGACAACCTATGTGGAATTTGAAGTGCATGAACGTGAAGCGGGAGAGTCCAAGTGGTCTACATGGTCGCTGATCAAATATGCTTTTACAAACATTGTTGCATTTACGACGGCTCCGCTTCAGTTTGTTACGGTTGGTGGAGGAATCTGTTTCGGGTGTTCTCTGATCATGATCATTTATTCACTGATCCAATATTTCAGAGGTCAGGCGATAGAAGGTTATACAACAACGATCTTGCTGCTGCTTCTGATCGGAAGTGCGATTATGCTGAGTCTTGGTGTGATTGGTTATTACCTTGCAAAGATCTATGAGGAAGTGAAACATCGTCCGCGATATATTGTGTCACAGATCGTGCGTGGAAACAAAGATGTAACGGGCAGTGTCAGACATGATGTGTAATATACAGGAGAAATAAAATGAAAAAGATCAAAGAACTGATTTCATTTTGCTACGGGAATGATGTGGTCAGATATGTGTTTTTTGGTGGATGTACCACACTGGTGAATCTGGTATGTTTTTATATATTGTGGAATCTCTGCCACTTAAATCTGAATATCGCAAATGTAATATCAATTATTGCGGCAATTATTTTTGCATACATAGTTAACTCAAAATATGTATTTCAGGATAAATGTGAGACATTGCGTGATCATATCCGGCCATTTTGCAAATTTATCAGTGCACGTCTTCTGACAATGGTAATTGAGGTTGGAGGTGTCTGGCTTCTTTGCGAAAAAATGGGAATGAATGGAATGGTTGGTAAATTCTGTACCCAGTTTATTGTACTTGCACTGAATTATGTATTCAGCAAATTTTTTGTATTTACTACAGGAAAAAAATAAAATACAGATAAGATCTGGAGGAAATAAAAATGACACTGGAAGAAACACTGGCTCAGATAAAGCCTTTGGACAAAAATGCAATGGATGTTGCCGCAAAACGCTGGGACAGTATTGCGAAACCCCTGCATTCTCTTGGAAAAATGGAAAAACTGGTGATTCAGATTGCGGGAATCACCGGCAATCCGGATATAAAAATTCAAAAACGTGCTCTGGTAGCAATGTGTGCAGATAATGGGGTGGTGGAAGAAGGTGTAACCCAGACCGGTCAGGAAGTGACTGCGATCGTTGCTGAAAATTTCCTTTCCGGAGATACGTCGGCATGTGTTATGAGCCGCCAGTGTGGAACGAAGGTTATTCCGGTGGATATCGGAATGGCTGTTGATACAAAAGTTTCAAAAGAGCTGAAAGTTGCTTATGGAACAGCCAATATGACAAAGGGACCTGCGATGACGAGAGCACAGGCGGTACAGGCATTGGAAGCAGGTATTGAGATGGTTCGTAGACTGAAAGAAGAAGGATACGGGCTTCTGGCAACCGGAGAAATGGGAATTGGAAATACGACTACAAGCAGTGCAGTAGCATCCGTGCTTCTGGATCGTTCTGTGGAAGAAATGACAGGGAGAGGGGCCGGTCTTTCCGGAGATGGACTGAATCGAAAAATCAATGCAATCAGAAAAGCAATTGAAGTGAATCAGCCTGATCCGAAAGATGCGATCGGTGTCCTTGCAAAAGTTGGTGGTTTTGATATTGCAGGTATGGCAGGGATGTTCCTTGGCGGAGCAGCACTTGGAGTGCCGGTGGTGATCGATGGATTTATTTCCTGTGTTGCAGCATTGATCGCACAGCGTATCTGCCCACTGGCGGGCGAATATATGATCGCATCTCATGTTTCAAAGGAGCCGGCTGCACGTCTGATTTTGGAAGCTCTCGGAAAAGAAGCTGTTATTCATGGGGAAATGTGCCTCGGTGAGGGCAGCGGAGCGGTTGCGCTTTTTCCGTTCCTGGATATGGGAATTGCTGTGTATGATTCCATGAGCACATTTGAAGATATTCATGTGGAACAGTATGAGGAACTGGTGTAAATAAAAACGGATAAGTGTACTTATATAAGAAGGAGCTTGTATAAAGATGATGATTCTTGTCACAGGAGGAAGCGGAAGTGGAAAGTCTGCTTTTGCGGAAGATTGTGTTGTTTCTTTTGGAAAAACAGACAGGATTTATATAGCAACCATGTATCCTTTTGATGAAGAAAGCAGGAAACGTGTGCAGCGCCATCGGAAGATGCGTCAGGGAAAAGGATTTGAAACAGTCGAATGTTATACAGGTCTTGATAAGATAAGGCTCCCGGAAAACTGTACAGTGCTTTTAGAATGTATGTCGAATCTTGTTGCAAATGAGATGTTTCAGGAAGAAGGAGCACATGAGAATACTGTTGAGGCGGTGCTAAAGGGTGTGCGGCATATCAGAGAACAGGCGGGAAATCTGGTGATCGTTACGAATGAGATATTTTCTGAGGCAGCAGATTATCAGGGAGAAACAGAACTTTATCAGGAATATCTCGGACAGATTAACCAGAAGATAGCTGAAATAGCAGATCAGGTGGTTGAAGTAGTTTATGGAATCCCTGTATATCATAAAAATAAACTCCTTTCTGGAGAGGGTTAAGGAAGTGTAAATGATGAAAAGTCTGTGGAACAGTTTTAAGATTGCCTTTGCGATGTTTTCAAAGATACCGATGCCCCAGGCAGACTGGTCGGAAGAAAATATGCGTTATATGCTCTGCTTTTTTCCGTTTGTCGGTGCAGCTGTCGGGGTGGTCATGCTTGGCATGGAATGGCTCTGCCGTTATTTTGGAATGAGTAATGGATTTATTGCAGTGGCACTGGTACTGGTACCGGTAATTGTAACAGGAGGAATTCATGTAGATGGCCTTCTGGACACATCTGATGCTCTGAGCTCCTGGAGAGACAGAGAAAAACGTCTGGAGATTCTGAAAGATTCTCATGCAGGTGCGTTTGCGGTCATTACAGCATGTGTATACTTTTTGACTATGTATGGCGGAATGAGTCAGATCGTGGAACAGGATAATCGTAAAATGTTATATATTCTGGCAACTGGTTATATGGTGTCCAGATGTCTGTCGGGAATTGGTGTTATTACTTTGCCGAAAGCAAATGCAAGCGGTACAGTGGCTGAATTTTCACGTAAGGCACAGGATACAAGAGTACGGAATATACTGATTATTTATCTTGTGCTGCTCACCGGATTTATGTTCTGGATCCAGCCGGTATGGGGAACAGCAGTAATCGTGACGGCCCTGTTTGTATTCTGGTTCTACCGGCACAAGGCTCTGAAATATTTTGGTGGGACGACAGGAGATCTTTCTGGATATTTCCTGTGTCTCTGTGAGGTATGGATTGTGCTTGTTCTGGCGATTATTACAGTAGTCTATAAAATTTGATGAGGAAAGAACATATGAAGATGATCATTGGCGGTGCTTTTCAGGGGAAGGCGGCTTTTGCAGAAAAAAAATATCCGGAGATTGAATGGGTGAATGGCGCTGATGCAGACTGGAATTCGATTCAGAATGCAAAGGGAGTTGTGAATTTCCATGAATTTATCCGTGCTGAAATGAAAAAAAATGAGGATGTCAGTGATCTGGCAGAGAAACTGATCCAGTGTAATCCGGGAGTACTCCTCGTATCGGACGAGGTGGGATATGGAGTTGTACCAATGGATGCATTTGACCGCGCCTACAGAGAGGCTGTTGGCAGAATCTGTACAAAACTTGCTGCGTACAGTGATGAAGTAACACGCGTTGTATGCGGAATCGGGACGGTGATCAAACATGATTAAGATCTGGCTGATACGTCATGGTATGACAGAAGGAAACCGTCATCAGAGATATATTGGAGTGACGGATGAACCGCTGTGTCCAGAAGGAATCGAACGACTGAAAAATATTACATATCCGAAACCACAGGCAATATTTGTGAGTCCGCTCAGACGCTGCCAGGAGACTGCGGAGATTCTTTTTCCGGGACAGAAAGTACGAATCATAGATCAGCTTGCAGAATGCAATTTTGGCGAATTTGAGAATAAGAATTACAAAGAGTTAAGCGATGATCCCAGATACCAGGCATGGATCGACAGCAATGGAATCATGGCATTTCCGGGAGGCGAGAGTAAAGAAGAATGTGCGGTACGTAATCTGGAGGGATTTCAGAGGGCAGTGACGACCTGTATCAGGGAAAATATTTCTGAGGCAGCGCTTGTCGTTCATGGAGGTACGATCATGAATATCATGGAAGCATATGCTCTTCCGAAAAAAGAATTTTATGAGTGGCATGTCGGTAATGGCTGCGGCTATCTGGTGGAACTGGAGCCGGCCCTCTGGAAGAAAGACCGGAGAGTCCTTCAGGTGCTGGAGACAAGAAATAAACAGTAATATTATGACTTTTCAGATTACAGAATTTATGTTATACTGAGTAAAGCGACGGAGCATACAGGTGTTCCGTCTTTTTTTATTTTTAATTAGCAATTTTTTTTTGAATACCAAAAAGAAATTGCGAATCAGGTTGAAATGATATGCAAAATATGCTACATTATATAGTATAAAACACCGAAAACTTATGGAAAATTTCACAAATAATTGGAAAAATTTCACAAGGCAGGGAGGAACGTTATGTTAGTTATTGGAAACGGAAGAATGATCACACGGGACGCATCCAGTGCCTTTTTTGAAAATGGTGCAGTAGCAATGGATGGTAACACCATAAAGATGGTGGGGGTAACTGATGAAGTAAAGAAGACTTATCCTGACGCTGAATTTGTGGATGCGCACGGCGGAATCATTATGCCCGCTTTTATTAACGCGCATGAACATATCTACAGTGCCTTTGCTAGAGGATTGAGTGTCAATGGATATGCTCCGAAGGGATTTCTGGATATCCTGGATGGGATGTGGTGGAATATTGACCGACATCTGACACTGGAGCAGACAAAGCTTTCTGCATATGCAACATACATTGATTCGATCAAGAACGGTGTGACAACGGTATTCGATCATCATGCCAGTTTTGGCCATATTACAGGATCTCTGAGTGCAATCGAAGAAGCGGCGAAAGACCTTGGAGTACGTACCTGTCTGTGCTATGAGATTTCAGACAGAGATGGAATGGAGAAATCCAGAGAGTCCGTGATGGAGAACGTAAATTTCATTAAGCATGCACAGCAGGACGACAGTGACATGCTGGCAGCGATGATGGGTATGCATGCATCTTTTACAATCTCTGATGAGACGATGGAACTCTGTAATGAACTGAAACCGGAGGGCGTGGGCTATCATATTCATGTGGCAGAGGGAATCTATGATCTTCATCAGTGTCTGAAAGAACACAATAAACGTATCGTGGATCGTTTGTATGACTGGAATATTCTTGGACCAAAGACGATTCTGGGACACTGCATCTATATCAACGAACATGAGATGGAGTTGATCAAAGAAACAGATACAATGGTCGTGCACAATCCGGAATCAAATATGGGAAATGCCTGCGGATGTCCTCCGACAATGGAACTGGTACATAAGGGAATCCTTACAGGACTTGGAACAGATGGCTATACCCATGACATGATGGAATCCTGGAAAGTAGCTAATATTCTGCACAAACATAACCTCTGTGATCCGACAGCTGCGTGGGGTGAAGTGCCTCAGATGTTGTTTGAAGGCAATGCGAAAATTGCAAACCGCTATTTTAAGAAAGAACTTGGTGTATTGAAAGAAGGGGCCGCAGCTGATGTGATTGTAGTAGATTATGATCCGCTGACACCGATGGATGCTTCGAATTGTAACGGACATCTTCTGTTTGGGGTGAACGGAAGTATGGTGCAGACAACGGTATGTAATGGTAAGGTACTTATGAAAGATCGAGAAGTACTTGTATGTGATGAAAAGAAGGTCATGGCAGACTGTCGTCGGGCTGCAAAAGAACTTGCAGATGATATTAACAGCTGATGTTGGAAATTATTTGTTTTTTGTATTGAATTTTACAGGGAGAACTGAATTATGAGCGATATTATGAAAAGTATTCCATTTGGACAGCTGATGGAATGGATATTGGCAGAACATAAAGAAACCGGACAGGTGTTTGGAATCCAGAAGGCATATGTAGCTGACCCTTCTAAAACAGTAGAGATATTTGGAAGAAAACTTGAGAATCCTGTCGGACCGGCAGCAGGTCCGCATACACAGCTTGCACAGAACCTTGTGGCAGCTTATTATGCAGGAGCAAGATTCTTTGAATTAAAGACCGTACAGAAAATGGATGGACCGGAACTTTCCGCATGTATTCCGAAACCATGCATCGTAGCAGAGGATGAGGCATATAACTGCGAATGGTCTACAGAACTTTATGTTCCACAGGCGATGGAAGAGTATATAAAAGGCTGGATGATTCTGCATGTGATTGCAAAGGAATTTGGACTTGGAAGTCCGGATGGATTCCAGTTTAATATGTCGTGCGGCTATAATCTGGAGGGAATTCAGGACAAAAAAATCGATGATTTTATCGAGGGAATGAAAGATGCCGGTGATACGGCGATATTTAAAGAATGCAGGGAGTGGCTTCTGAAACATGTGGATCTTTTTGAACATGTGACCAGAGAAGACATTGAGGCAATTCCGTCAGAAATCTGTAACTCTATTACGCTTTCCACCATGCATGGATGTCCTCCGCAGGAAATCGAAAACATTGTTACGTATCTTCTGAAAGAAAAACACATTCATACCTATGTAAAATGTAATCCAACACTTCTTGGATATGAATTTGTACGCAAAGCAATGGATGATCTGGGATATGACTATATGGCATTCACAGATTTCCATTTCAAAGATGATCTTCAGTATGAAGATGCAGTGCCAATGCTGAAACGTCTTATGGATGTAGCGGCGCAGGAAGGTCTTTCTTTTGGTGTGAAGCTGACGAATACCTTTCCGGTAGATATCAAGAGACAGGAACTTCCGGGAGAGGAAATGTACATGTCTGGTAAGGCTCTGTTTCCACTTTCTATTTCTGTAGCTGCGCGTCTGGCAGAATCCTTTGATGGAAAGCTTCCGATGTCTTTCTCAGGAGGTGCTGATCAGAAAAATATTGATCAGATCGTAGATTGTGGAATCTGGCCGGTCACAGTTGCAACGGTCCTTCTCAAACCAGGCGGATATAAATGGATGACACGCATTGCAGAAAAAACAGCTGCCTGTCAGATCGGTAAGAGCGGAGAGGTTCATGTAGAGCGAGTAACGAAACTGGCGGCAGATGCACTTGAAAATGCAAATTATCAGAAAAACAGTAAGAAAGCAGGAAAGAGAAAGGAAGAAAAATCCCCGCTGCTTGACTGTCTGAGAAAAGAAGATGTTTCGGAGAGGAAAGAGTTTACAGTACACAAACGTGTCTGTGGAAATTGTGCAGATGTATGTCCAAATCGTGCAAATGTACTGATCGAAGTACCGGAGATGGAATTACTGCAGATCATTCATGTGGATTATATGTGCAATGAATGTGGAAACTGTCGTTCGTTCTGTCAGTATGCAGGAGCTCCATATAAAGATAAGTTTACATTGTTTGCAAATGAAGAAGATATGAAAGACAGTATAAATAATGGATTTACAGTACTGGATGCAAAAAATAAAGAAATAAAAATACGCATTGGGGAAAAAGAAGAAGTTGTAAGAGCAGATCAGCCGTCAGGTATTTTGAATAAAGGCCTTGCGCAGCTTATCTGCACAGTGATTGATCAATATGCTTATTTGCTGATGTAAATGCAATCTGTAGCAGAACAGGAAAAGGAGTAGTCCACTATGGCAGCATTTAAAGTAAATGGAAAAAATGTTTGTTCGGAGAAAAATCAGAAACTTTTAAGATTTCTCCGTGATGAACTTCGGCTGACATCTGTAAAAGACGGATGCAGTGAGGGCGCATGTGGAGCCTGTACAGTGATCATTGATGGAAAGACATGTAAAGCATGTGTACCGGATACGGATTCTCTGAGCGGAAGAGAAATTATAACCGTAGAGGGGCTGACAGAATGGGAACGTCAGGTATATACTTATGCATATGGAAAGGCCGGAGCAGTACAGTGTGGATTCTGCATTCCTGGAATGGTAATGTGTACGAAAGCACTTCTTGATGAAAATATGGAACCTACGGATGATGAGATCCGTTATGCGCTGCGTAATAATTATTGTCGCTGCACGGGATACGTGAAGATCATGGATGCCGTCCGTCTTGCAGCAAAGATCCTGAAAAAAGGTGAGATACCAGATGACGGAGATCCAAACTGGACGATTGGAAATCGCGTAGCAAGAATTGATGTTGCAGAAAAAGTACTTGGAACGGGAAAATATCCGGATGATTTTTATCTCGATGGAATGCTGTACGGCTCTGCTCTTCGAAGCAGATATGCCCGTGCAAGAGTACTTTCTATTGATACATCCAAAGCAAAAGAACTTCCGGGAGTGGAGGCAGTTGTGACGGCTGCTGACATTCCTGGAGAAAACAAAATCGGACATTTAAAACATGATCAGTATACGCTGATACCGGTTGGTGGTCTGGTACATTATCTGGGAGATGCAGTTGCTCTGGTAGCGGCAAAGGACAGGGAAACAGTAGAAAAAGCAAAAAAACTGATCAAAGTAGACTATGAAGTACTGCCGCATGTACATACTATAGAAGAAGCTGCGGCTCTGGATGCACCGAAGGTGTTTGATGAAGAAGACAGTAATGTCTGTGCACATAAGCACATCAGCAGAGGTAATGCAGAAGAAGCAATCCGAAATTCAAAATATGTGATCTCACATCATTTTGAAACACCGTGGACAGAGCATGCGTTTCTTGAACCGGAATGTGCGGTTGCTTTTTATGATGAAGATGGGGATGTTTTTATTTATTCTGCAGACCAGTCAGCACACCAGACCAGACACGAATGTTCACTTCTTCTGGGAACAGATAAGGTGAAAGTACAGAATGCACTGGTTGGAGGTGGATTCGGTGGAAAAGAAGATATGACCGTACAGCATCTGGCTGCATTGCTGACCTATGTGACAAAGAAGCCGGTTAAAGTCAAACTTACCAGAGCAGAATCCCTTCTGATACATCCGAAACGACATCCGTTCTATATGGATATGACGATGGGATGCGATGAAGAGGGAAATATTATGGGAGTAAAAGCAATTGTGTCTTCAGATACGGGGGCTTTTGCATCACTTGGTGGTCCGGTACTGGAACGTGCCTGTACACATGCGGCAGGACCATATCATTATGAAAATTTTGATATCGAAGGGACTGCATATTATACCAATAATCCACCGGCCGGAGCGTTCAGGGGATTTGGCGTTACACAGACCTGTTTTGCAACAGAGACGCTGCTGAATATGATGGCTGACAAGGTTGGAATCACACCGTGGGAGATCCGTTACCGTAATGCAATCCGTCCGGGAGAAGTGCTTCCGAACGGTCAGATCGTAGATGCATCGACCGGACTGGTAGAAACCCTGGAAGCAGTAAAAGAAGATTATGATGCAGCAATGACAGCGGGAAAACCGGTTGGAATCGGATGTGCGATGAAAAATGCCGGTGTAGGAGTTGGAATTCCGGATACCGGACGCGTTAAACTGATCGTAGAGGATGATGAAAAACTGCATATTTATTCAGGAGCATCGTGTATTGGACAGGGACTTGGAACAGTTCTGGTGCAGATGGTCGTTACAAATACAGATCTGAAACATGAGGATATTGTGTATGAAAGAAGTAATACATGGATCTCTCCTGATTCAGGAACAACATCGGGATCCAGGCAGACACTGGTCACCGGAGAAGCCTGCCGCAGAGCATGCGAAAAACTGATGGAAGACCGCACTGCCGGAAAACAGCTGAAAGATATGAAGGGGAAGGTATACTACGGAGAATACCTCGCAAAAACAGATCCGCTTGGCGCCAATGTACCAAATCCGGTATCACATGTGGCCTATGGATATGCAACACAGATGTGCGTTCTGGATAAGAAGAGCGGGAAGCTGGAATGCATAGTTGCCGCTCACGATGTAGGAAAGGCAGTGAATCCGCTGTCCTGCGAGGGACAGATCGAGGGTGGTGTTGTCATGTCTATGGGATACGCGCTCAGAGAACAGTATCCGATTGGTGAGAATTGTAAACCAATTCAGAAATATGGTTCACTGGGATTATTCCGTTCACATGAAGTTCCCAAAATAAAAGCAATCGTTGTAGATAAGCCAGGACTGAAGGTTGCATGCGGTGCCATCGGCATTGGGGAGATCACATCCATTCCTACTGCACCGGCAATTGCAGATGCATATTTCCGTTATGATGGAATTCGCAGATATAATCTGCCGCTTACAGATACACCATACGAAAGGAAGGGTTGATATGGCAGCAAAAAAAAGATTTCCATACAGATCCGCCCTTGTAGCATGTAATGGTGGATGCAGGGCGGTACAGGGAGAAGAAGGATGTACAGATGGTTGCATTGGCTGTGGAGCTTGCGTCAGCGTATGTAAATTTGGCGCAATTTCCCTGAATGAATATGGTGTGGCGGAAGTCGATGAAGATAAATGCCTTGCCTGTGGAAAATGTATGAAAGTCTGTCCGCAGGAAATTATCCATATCCATGAATGTGCCAATTATATTGTAGTCAAATGTTCTAACAAAAGCAAAGGAGCTGAGGCAAAAAAACAGTGTGAGGTAAGCTGTATTGGCTGTGGAATCTGTGAAAAGATCTGTACGGCAGGTGCTGTCCGGATTATGGACAATCATGCAGTGATCCGGGAAAATATGTGTTTAAGCTGTGGCATGTGTTCAGTGAAATGCCCACGTCATGCAATTTATGATCTGCGTGGAATATTTACAAAGACAAAGTGACAGGATTCCAGTTGACAAAATTCTATAAAGAAGGTGAGATCATGATAGGAAAAAGCGTTCCCCGAGTTGATGCCTATGAAAAAGTGACCGGAAGAGCCAAATTCACAGATGATCTGGTACCGCCCAGATGTCTCGTGGCAAAAGTTCTTCATGCAACGATTGGAAATGGAATTGTGAAATCTATCGATACAAGTGAGGCAGAGGCACTGGAAGGGGTTGTAAAAGTAGTGACTTTTTATGATGTGCCAGACCACTGTTATCCGACACCAGGGCATCCGTGGTCTGTGGAACTGGCACATCAGGATGTGGCAGACCGTAATCTTCTGACTGGTCGTGTGCGGTATTATGGAGATGATATTGCGGCTGTTGTTGCAGAAGATGAGATCATTGCAGCCAGAGCATTGAAGCTGATCAAAGTAGAATATGAGGAATATCCGGTGGAAATCCATCCACGCAAATCGATGTATGGCAGTAATCCGCCGATTCATTTTGATAAAAAAGATAATGTCCTTGCCCGTTCTAATTATTTTATCGGAGATGTAGATAAGGGGATGGAGCAGGCTGAAACAATTGTAAAGGGCACATATAAAACACCAATCGTGCAGCACTGTCATATTGAAAATCCGATTTCTTATGCCTATATGGAAAAAGGCAGGATCGTAGTGGTGACATCGACACAGATTCCACACATTGTCCGTCGTGTCATTGGCCAGGCACTGGGAATTCCGTGGGGCAATGTGCGGGTTATTAAGCCATATATCGGGGGAGGATTCGGCAATAAACAGGATGTACTTTATGAGCCATTGAATGCTTTTCTGACAACACAGGTCGGCGGCAGACCAGTCAGGCTGGACGTCAGCAGGGAAGAGACCTTCTGTAATACAAGAACCCGTCATTCTATAGAATTTGATCTGGCAGCCGGGGTAGACAAGGACGGCAGACTTCTGGCAAAAGATATGCATTCTTATTCAAATCAGGGTGCTTATGCCTCTCATGGTCATGCGATTGCGGCAAACGGACTGACTTCCTGGCGGCTGCAGTATGCCTGTCCGAATATCCGGGGAGAAGCTTATACAATCTATACTAATACGCCGGTTGGTGGAGCCATGCGAGGGTATGGAATCCCGCAGGTATGTTTTGCTATTGAAAGTTTTATGGATGATGTGGCAAATGAGATTCATATGGATCCGTTGGAATTTCGGCGCAAAAATCTGATTCAGGGATATTATGAAGATGCTTATCTGAAACCAATCGCAGCTAATACAAACGGAATTTTTGAATGTCTGGAGAAGGGTGCAGAATATATTCATTGGGATGAAAAGCGAAAAGAATATGCAGAACAGACCGGAGGTGTACGGAAAGGTGTTGGCATGGCGTTGTTTTCTTACAAGACAGGTGTATGGCCGATTTCTCTGGAGATTGCAGGAGCCAGACTTTCTTTGAACCAGGATGGAAGTGTTCAGCTCATGCTTGGGGCAACGGAAATCGGACAGGGAGCAGATACTGTATTTTCACAGATGGTTGCGGAGACACTTCACACAGATATGGAACATGTACATATTAAAACGGTGCAGGATACAGATGTGTCACCGTTTGATACGGGGGCGTATGCATCCAGACAGTCTTTTGTGACCGGAACAGCAGTGCGGCATTGTGCAGAGATTCTGAGAGATAAGATACTTGCCTATGCGAAGACGCTCCTTCCGGAAATCGACACCAGAGAACTGACACTTAAAGATAACTGGATCTGGGCAGGTGATGAGCAGGCAATCTCTCTTGCGGCTCTGGCAGAAGAGAGCTATTACAGCCTTACAAATTCATCCGTATTGACAGCAGAAGTTTCTGAACAGGTGAAAAAAAATACGATTGCAACAGGATGCTGTTTTGCAGAAGTTGAAGTGGATATAAAACTTGGTAAAATTAAGATTCTTCATATTATCAATGTACATGACAGTGGAAAGCTGCTGAATCCACAGCTTGCCGAGATGCAGGTCCATGGTGGTATGTCTATGGGAATGGGCTATGGAATCAGTGAACAGCTGATCCTGGATGAAAAGACCGGACGTCCGTTGAATGGCAATCTGTTGGATTATAAGCTGATGACGATGCTGGATACGCCAGATATCAAAGCGGATTTCGTGGAATTGGATGATCCGATGGGACCATATGGAAACAAAGCGTTAGGAGAACCGCCGGCAATTCCGTGTGCTCCGGCAATCCGAAATGCAGTGCTTCATGCGACCGGAGTGGCATTTTATGAAAATCCGCTGACACCGCAGAGACTGATCGACGGATTCAAAAAAGCAGGATTGATCTGAGAGGGGGCGCAGAGAATGTATGATATAGAGAAATACTATAATGCAGGAACCGTTTCAGAGGCAGTGACACTTCTGAATGAACATCCGGACACCAGGATCATATCAGGAGGAAGTGATGTTCTGATCAAGATTCGTGAAGGCAGGATGGCAGGAACCTCACTGGTATCCATTCGGGATATTGAAGAATTGAAAGGAATTGAGCGAAAAGAAAACGGAGATATTTATATCGGTGCAGGAACGGTATTTTCACATATTACAGCAGATCCGATCATTCAGAAATATATTCCGGTTCTGGGAGAAGCTGTTGACCAGGTCGGCGGTCCACAGATCCGCAATATCGGAACGATTGGAGGAAATATCTGTAATGGAGCAGTCAGTGCTGACAGTGTTCCGACAGTCTTTTCCTATAATGCGCTGCTGCATATTGCAAATGCAGAAGGCGGAAGAAGTGTCCCTGTCAGAGAATTTTATCTTGGTCCCGGACGTGTAGCTCTCAAACAGGGGGAAGTACTTACACATGTGATCATTCCAAAGAATGAATATGAAGGATATCATGGACACTATATCAAATATTCCATGCGAAATGCCATGGATATTGCGACGCTGAGCTGCAGCGTGGTAAGTAAAGTTGATACTGCAGAAAATATTCTGGAGGATGTTCGTATTACATTTGGCGTAGCAGCACCGGTGCCATATCGCTGTACAGAGACAGAAGCTTTATTGAAAGGCAGAAAACTGGATGCGTCTCTTTATCAGAAACTCGAGGAGAGTGTCAGAAGCGAGATACATCCGAGAGATTCATGGAGAGCTTCCAGAGATTTTCGTCTGCAGATTGGTGGAGAAATTGCACGGAGAGCACTGATTCATACTGTGGAACTTGCAGAAAATGCAAAGCAGCAGGGAGGTGAAAACGCATGAAAAAAGAAAAAGTACTTGTTCAATGCGTGGTAAACGGAGAAGAGGTTGCAGAGTATGTGGATCCGAGAGAATCTCTGCTGGATATGCTCCGTAATCATCTCGGCCTTACTTCAGTAAAAAAAGGCTGTGAAGTAGGGGAATGTGGAGCCTGTACCGTGATCATTGACGGTGAAACGATTGATTCCTGTATTTATCTGGCTGTCTGGGCAGAAGGAAAAAATATCCGTACACTGGAAGGTCTTGAAAAAAACGGAGAACTGACAAGAATTCAGGAAGCCTTTATTGAAGAGGGTGCAATTCAGTGTGGATTCTGTACACCGGGTTTTGTTATGTCTGCGACAGTCCTTCTGGAACAGGGAAAAGAACTGACCAGAGAGGAAATTAAGAAAAAAATGTCTGGAAATCTCTGCCGTTGTACCGGATATCAGAATATTGTCAATGCAGTGGAAAAAGTTATGCATGAAAATACAGAAAAAGTTGAAGAAAAATAAACAATTAATACAACATTGAAAATGACAGCAAGAGAGGAATACAGTTAAGATGGGACATAAAACAACATTGCTCGTTCGCGGTGGCGGAGACCTTGCAAGTGGAGTAATCCACAGACTTTATAAATGTGGTTATCAGGTACTGGTACTGGAATGTCGGAAGCCAAGTGCAATCCGTCGAAAGGTTTCTTTCGGAGAAGCTGTTTTCGACGGAATTTCCAGTGTGGAAGGCGTGACGGGCCGATTGATCGAAGATGTCAGTGAATGTCAGAAGGTCTGGGAGGCAGGAGAGGTTCCGATTCTTGTCGATGAGACCGGGAAAGTGATAAAAGAGCTTAGGCCGGATGCACTGATCGATGCAATTCTGGCAAAAAAGAATCTTGGAACGAACAAGGATATGGCATCGCTTACTGTTGCACTGGGACCGGGATTTGAAGCTGGAAAAGATGTTGATTTTGTGATTGAGACACAGAGAGGTCATAATCTTGGACGTGTGATCCGGAAAGGGAGTGCGACACCAAACACGGGAATTCCGGGGGTGATCGCAGGATATGGCAAAGAGCGTGTGATTCATTCGCCAGCAGCAGGAATCATGCACAATCTTTCGCAGATTGGGGATATCGTGGAGAAAGATCAGATTCTGGCGAGGGTGGATGATGTGCCGGTCTATGCATCTCTGACCGGTGTACTGAGAGGGATTATCCGAGATGGTTATGAAGTCCCCAAAGGGATGAAAATAGCAGATATTGATCCACGGCAGGAACAGAAAAAGAACTGTGATACGATTTCAGATAAAGCACGCTGTATTGCAGGAAGCGTTGTGGAAATCCTTCTTTCGGAAGGTGTACTGCCGTGATGCAGACGTTTTTTTTGTGGAACGCACTTACGATTGTGCCGGATAGAAAGCAGTCGATTGCCGTGGTTGGCGGTGGAGGTAAAACAAGTCTGATTTTTCGCTTATGTGAAGAAATGGTTTCTACAGGAAAAAAAGTGATTGTTACGACAACGACACATATGGCTTATGAGCCTGAACGGCCATTTGCGGAAGAGGGAAATGCTCAGCAGATCCAGCAGAATATAGAAAAGTATGGATATACGGTTGCTGCCAGCCTGGATCAGAACAAAAGTAAGATCGGAAGTCTGACAGAAGAAGCTCTTGTACGGCTGAAAGGGCAGGCAGACTGTATATTGATCGAAGCAGACGGGGCTAAAAGGCTGCCTCTAAAAGTGCCAGGTGAATGGGAGCCTGTTATTCCGGATTTTACAGATCTGGTAGTTGGAGTGATCGGAATGGATGCAGTAGGGCAGATGATCAGAGAAAGCTGTCACAGACCGGAGCGGGTAGCTGCTTTTCTGAATAAGGAGCAAACGGATCCGGTTACAGAAGCGGATGTCATACGTATTGCGGTGTCAGACAAGGCTTTAAAAAAAGCAGTCGGACGACGTCCATATAAAATATTTCTGAATAAGACGGACCTTATGGGAAAGTATGAATCAGCGGAAAGAATTGGAAAAGAACTGCAGGAGCAGGGAGTCCATGCTGCCTGGGGAAGCCTTCAGGGGAGAGAATATTACAGATGAAAATTGCATTTGTTATGCTGGCGGCTGGAAACAGCCGCCGTTTTGGGAGTAACAAATTATTATATGAAATTGAAGGAAAGCCCATGTATCTGCTAACGCTGGAAAAACTGAAGAAAGCATCAGAAAAAATTCCGGAAAGCGAGATCATTGTTGTTACCCAGTATGAAGAAATTGTAAAAAAGGCAGGAGAAATGAAAATCCCTGTTTTTATAAATCCACGACCGGAAGATGGGATTTCACTTTCCATGCAGATTGGACTGATGAGTGTAAGAGATACAGATGCATGCCTTTTTACAGTGTCGGATCAACCGTGGTTAGAAGCGGATACAGTTGTTGCGCTTACAGAACTGTTTGAAAATGAAAAAAAGGGAATGGCCTGTATCAGATGGAATGGAAAGACTGGAAATCCCTGCATTTTTGGGCAGAAATATTACGAAGAACTGATGGAGATATCGGGAGATAAAGGCGGCAAAAAAATTATAAAAAAACATCCTGAAGATGTGGCATATCTTCAGATCAGAAATGCCAGGGAACTTCAGGATGCAGATGAACCGGATGTTTTTACAGCAGGAAACCTGCGATAAAAATGATCAGCGGAATTGTGATAATAGACAGAACCGTTGTGAATGAAAATATCTCGGAGGCATAGGCTGCATTTTTATCAAAACGGATAGACATCATGGTGATCGTAGTTCCTGTCGGACAGGCAGATGCGATCAGCGTCGGATATGCGATGTCAGCATTAAATGGTGCGATCCACAGAAAGAGAAGAACCACAAGAGGAACAATTATGAGTTTTGTAAGAGCAATACGATAGATCTGTACATTTGTGCAGATCTTTTTTATGTCCGAATTTGCAACAGAAAAACCGGCAACCATCATGGCAAGAGGAGTATTCATATCGGCAATGTACTGCATGGATGCTGCAATCGTGTCTGGAATATGTATCTGTGTAAAGAATAAGATCATAGCAATAAAAGTGCCTATGACCATTGGGGCAGTCAGCCCCTCTTTGAGCAGCTTTGGATCAAAGTGACCTTTCATAAGAGAAAGTCCATGCGTCCATGTAAGAATGTTAAATACAGTCATGTATGCGGTCAGATAGAAAACACCCTCACTTCCGAGGACACTGTTTATAAGAGGAATTCCAATGAATCCGCAATTAGAATAGACACTTGCAAACTGATTGATCATGTTATTGGGATCCTCTTTATCACGAAACAGAAGTTTTGATACAAGGATTGCAAGAATATGTGAAATAAACGCTGCTACAAAAGAAAGCAGAAGCCCCTTTACGAGAATCGGGTCATAATCCGTCTGATAGACCATGATGATCAGAATTGGATTGACAAGCATCAGCAGAAGATTGGAAATGGTTTTGCTTCCTTCTCTGGAAACAAGTCCGATTCTTACACAGACAATGCCCACGATCAGAATAATCAGCATTTTTACGAGCTGATTAAAAATTAAAATAAACATGAAAATACCCCTTCCTAATACAAATCTTTCTTTAGAATACCCGATGCAAATTCAAAAATCAATAGACAGGTACTGTTCATTTTGTACAAAAAAAGAAAATCATTTTTGAATAAAATATAGAAAATCATAAATGATATTGACGATAAAAGAAAAAAAGTGTATGATGAATTCATAAATTAAGAATCCGATTCACATATATGAATCGCGAAAAACATAATTATTAAAAACCAAATATATATGAAAGGCAGGTATTTTTCAATGGCATTAATGGGCAGAAAAATTGCAGCAATCAGAGCGTATGTAGTTGAAGGCGGTGGAGCTGACTATCATGACCAGTCCGCAGAACACTGGATCGTAAAACAGATTGCAACTCCGATGAGCATCTATCCGGAGTACAAAGCTACAAGAACAAGTTTTGGTATCAATGCATTAAAGACTCTTGTTGTTGAAGTAGAAGCAGACAATGGAGTAACAGGATTCGGTATCACAACAGGTGGATATCCGGCAGCATGGCTGGTTATGAACCATCTGGATCGCTTTGTAGTTGGTAAAGATGCAAATGAAATTGAAAAAATCTGGGATCAGATGTATCGTGCATCTCTCTACTATGGAAGAAAAGGTGTTGTAATGAACGCCATTTCCGCTATCGACCTTGCACTGTGGGATCTTCTTGGTAAACTTCGTGAAGAGCCTGTATATGCAATGCTGGGTGGTAAAGTTCGTGAAGAACTTACTTTCTATGCAACTGGCCCGAGACCGGATCTTGCAAAGAAAATGGGATTTGTTGGAGGAAAGATTCCGCTTGTATATGGACCTGATGACGGAATGGAAGGACTTAAGAAGAGCATTGAGCTTGCAGCCGACATGAGAGAAAAATGCGGTGATGACTTCCTTCTGATGTGGGACTGCTGGATGGCACTGGATCTTCCATATGCAAAACGTCTCATGCAGGCATCTGCCGATCTGAAATTCAACTGGATCGAAGAATGTTTCAACCCGGATGATTACTGGGCATACAGAGATCTGAAGAAAGCAGCCGGAAACCAGATCATGGTAACTGGTGGTGAGCATGAAGCAAGTAAATTCGGATTCCGTATGCTGATCGAAGACTGTGATCTTGATGTTATTCAGCCGGATGTTGGCTGGTGTGGTGGTATGACAGAGCTGATCAAAATCGGTAATCTGGCAGAAGCTCATGGAAAATATGTCATTCCTCATGGAAGTGGTACATACAGCTATCATTATGTTACAACCAAGACAAACTCACCTATCACAGAATGTCTGATGATGGCTCCACAGGCTGACAAGGTTGTTCCGCAGTACTATCCGCTGCTGAAAGACGAACCAATGCCGGTTAACGGTAAACTTAAAGTCAGCGACAAGCCTGGATTTGGTGTTGAACTGAATAAAGACAAAACTCTTATCGAGGTTAAAAAAGGTACAAGATTATAATTTAAAATTGTAATGAAAAACTTATAGAAGTTAGCATGAAGCTAATGCAGGGGGAAAATTATGTCAGCAACATATTTAATCATCTGCCTGATCATTTCCATCGCTCTTGTAGTTCTTTTCTGTACAAAAGTGAAAATGAATCCGGCAATCGCACTTATTCTTGGTTCTCTGCTCCTCGGAGTACTGACCAAGGTACCGCTGAATGATGTTACAGCGGCAGATGGAACAGTCACAAATGGTCTGATCACAGTTATCAATAATGGTTTTGGAAACATGATGGGAAGCATTGGTTTCCCGATTGGCCTTGGTATCATCCTTGGACAGTTTGTAAGTGATACCGGAGGAGCAACTGTTATCGCAGATAAACTTGTTTCTCTGTTTCCTGAAAAATATGCTATGTATGCTGTAGGCTTTGCTGGATTTATCCTGTCAATCCCGGTATTTTTCGATGTTACATTCGTTATCCTTATTCCGATTGGTGTAGCTCTTATGAAAAAGCTCAACAAAGGAATTGGATACATTGTCGGAGCAATTTCTATTGGTGCTGGTATTGCACATACTCTGGTGCCTCCTACTCCCAACCCTCTGGTCGCACCGGAGTACTTCGGCTTTGACCTTGGTATCATGATCGCAGCAGGTCTTCTTTTCGGTATCCCGATGATGCTCATTTCTGTTACCATTCATGGCCTGCTCATGAAAAAAGGCCTCTGGAATGCAGAAACAGATGAAAACGGAAACGGACTGAACGTAGATGAACTTGAACTGCCGGAAAAACTTCCGAGCTTTGGAGTATCCTTACTTCCAATCATCATTCCGATCATCCTGATTCTTCTGAATACAATTGTTGGAGCAGTATCTGATACTACTCCGGCATGGATTGCCTTCCTTGGACAGAAAACAACATCCATGCTGTGTGGTACACTTGTAGCAATGATCATTGCTATGAAGACCATGGGACTTAAGAAAGCAGAAGATTCTGCAGCAAGATCCCTTCATTCAGCAGGTATGGTATTCCTGATCACAGGTGCCGGCGGATCTTTCTCCGCAGTTATCACAGCAGCTGGTGTAAGTGATGCAATCAAAAACCTTGTTTCCGGTATCTCCGGTAATACAGCACTGATTCTGTTTATCGCATGGTTTCTTGGTATGGCATTCCGTCAGATCACAGGTTCCGGTACAGTAGCATCTCTGACAACATTTGCAATCATGCAGAGTGTAACTGCAGCAATCGCATGCCACCCGGTATTCCTGGCTCTTGCCTGCCTTGACGGTGCTCTGTTTGGTGCAACCGTAAACGACTCCGGTTTCTGGATCGTTTCCAACATGGCTGGTCTGAACTTCTCAGGTGGTCTTAAGACTTATACATTAGGACAGGCCATTGCGTCTGTAGTCGGTATCATTCTGATTATCGTAGTAGGATGTATTTCCTGCCTGTTCTGATAAACAGATGTAATTCAAGCAGGAGCCCTCAGACATATGTCGTGGGCTCCTGTTTTATAAAAAAACAGCGGGAAACGGATTAATTGGTAAATAGCCTGTGCAAACAGTTTACAGTAGGATTTCCTTTGTAGTATAATAAAAAGCAGGAGTAACTGTTTGAAGTGGAAGAAGCAGTTATGTATGAAGAAAGAAAAGCAGGTAGATATATGGCAGTTAAATCAGCGGAAAGAGTTTTCAGAATTTTTGAACTATTGGAACAAAGCCCGGAGGGTCTGACAAATAAAGAGGTAAGCAGCCTTCTGGGGTTTGCTCCAAGCAGTACGCTTGCACTGTTGCAGACGATGGAAGAGAATGGCTATCTGGCAGCAGATGAACAGAAGAGGTATTATCTTGGAGGAAGACTGATGAGCCTTGGTGCAGTTGCTGCATCCAGAATTGATCTGAACAAGATTGGTACTCCATATCTCAAGAAACTTATGCAGACAGTAGAAGAGACATGTTTCCTTGGAGTTCTTTCCGGCGATGAGATTGTTTATATTGCAAAAGAAAACTGTGAACGGACCATCACCACAAATGCGGGAATCGGATCCAGAAAACCTGTATACTGTACAGGTCTTGGAAAGGCATTTCTTGCGTTCCTTCCGGAAAAAGAAAGTTCTCAGATTATTGATCGTATTGAACTGAAAGCATTTACAGAGCATACGGTTACAGATAAGCAGGAACTTAAGGAGGAAATCGCACAATTCCGCAGCCAGGGATATGCAGTGGATAATCAGGAAATTGAGCAGGGACTGTGGTGTATGGCAGTGCCCATTTATGACAATACCGGTCATATGAAAGCTGCAATCAGTGTATCTGGACTGAAACAGCGAATGGTAGAAAAAAAAGAACTTTTGAAAACACAAATGTTAAAAACAGCCCGTGATCTGTCAAGAGATCTGGGATATTATAAGGAGGAATTAAAATGAAAAGATTGTGCGGAGTGAATCCACCAGTGATCACTATTTTTGACGAACATTACAAGGTTGATATTGAAGCCAGTAAACGCCAGGCAGATTTTCTGATCTCAAAGGGTGTTGATGGTCTTGCTTATCTGGGAACATCTGGTGAGTTCAGTATCATGACTGTTGAAGAAAAGAAAAATTTCATTAATGAGATGATCAAATATGTAAATGGACGTGTAAATGTAATCGTTGGTGTCGGAGATACCTGTCTGGAAAATACAATGGATCTGCTGAAATTTGTCGAGCAGGCCGGAGCTGACGGAGTACTTCTGATCAATCCTTATTTCAGTGTATACAGTACAGATATGGTTGAAGCATACTTTGGATATGTTGCTTCTCATACTTCTCTGCCGATCATTATCTATAACTTCCCGGATCTTACCGGATACTGCTTCAATGCAGATGTTGTAGCCAGAATCGTAAAAGCAAATCCGAATGTAGTCGGAATCAAGGATACAATCGCAGATTTCAATCATGTGCTCAGCATGCAGAAGGTAAAAGAAATCAATCCGGACTTTTCTGTATTTTCAGCATATGAAAACCAGGCAATGGGTCTTCTTGTATGTGGTGTGGACGGATTTATCAATGCAACTGCAAACTTTGCTCCGGAATATACAGTTAATACGTACCAGAATGCAAAACGTGGTGACTTTAATGAAGCTGCAAAATGGTTCAGCAAAATGGTTGATGCGATGGATATCTATGCATACAGCACACCTCTGTTCCTGGCATGCAAGCAGGCTATGTACTACAGAGTTCTGCATCATGATGGACAGGAACGACTTCCTGCACTTTCTCTTGATGCAACAGCGAAGGCAAATGTTTACAATAAGATGAGAGATCTGCAACTTTTATAAAGACAGGAGTAGACGAAGATGGATATAAAGATTGATGAAATTGTAAAGCAGGTTCTGTCTGAGATAGATACTCCTTCCAGACCGGCGCAGCCGAAAACGACTTTTGTATTAGAGGAGACACCGGCATTGACTGGAAGAGAAGTAGGAAAAACAGCAGTCCTTGATTCACAGGAAGATTATGTTATCAAGAATTATGTGCTTCCTGAAATCGGACCAAAGGAAATTCTTGTATGTGTGGAGGGATGTATGATCTCGCCATCAGATGTTACAGAATTTCTGAAAGAAAGAAGATCAGCAGGTTCCTCTGCCCAGGGACAGGAAGGAACAGGAATCATTGTAAAAGTTGGAAGTGAAGATCTTCAGGATGCCAGAGGAAATATCCTTAAGACTGGTGACAAAGTAATTGCTGCAAAAAAAGCAGGATTTGGCGGGGCAGCTACATATGGTGGAAGAAAAACAGATAAAATTTCTCCGAATGGCTGGTTTGCAAACTACATTGTACTGCCGGCAGGACAGCAGGTATATCAGGTAAATGATCTGGATCTGGAATCCAGGCTGTTGATAACAAGAAGCATTTCTATTTATACAGAAGTAGAACGTATGGTTAAAATGTGTAAATTAGATGCGACAAAGACAGCTGTTGTCCTTGGATGTGGCATGGAGGGACTTCTGACCACTGCTGCATTAAAGACTCTTGGTGTTGATAAGATTATCGTGATCGATCAGGAAAGTGAAAAGAATCGTGCAATGGAATTCGGTGCATGGGAGTTTATTGGTTCTCATGGAAAGAATGGTGTTGCAGGTGTTCAGGAAAAAATTCGTGCGGCAGCCGGCGATATGGCAGATGCAGTTTTTATCTGTACAGATTCCGTAATGGGACGCAACGTAGCAAGAAGATTTATGAAGAACAGTGGAAGTATCTGCGAAATGGGATTTCTGTGCGGCTGGAGAAGAACTCCTACAGCCAGATATTTCGAAGACAGTATGCCGGCAGGTGGAAGATTTTATGCAGCCAGAGATTATGAAAACTGTATGAATTTCCTTACAAAAGCAGCAGAGTTGAAACTGCCATTATATAAATTGATTACACACAGATATAAATTAGATGAGATCAATGAAGCAATGTGGACAGTTGTTCGTGAAGAGGGACTGGGAATTGCAGTGTTTAATCGCTGATTGAGCTCCTATGAAATTTTAATATAACCAGAAAACCATGTCGGATTATTTTCGATGTGGTTTTTTGTTGTTTTTGAAAACAGAACAAAAAAAGAGACCTGATAGACAGGCCTCTGTATTATCAATGATTATGCAAAATGATGTGTGGCAGCATCTTCTTCTACAAGACGTACAGTTTCCTCAGAAGGATTAGAAATCACTGCTGCAAGAATAATATCGCATGGCGGATTCTGTTTTACAGATTCTACAGCAGCAGTAACAGCAGATACATCACCACTCATAAAAACCACTTCATGTCCACCGCATTTGCCGTTCCATGTACGAAAAGATACATCAGCTGTCTTGAGCATCTGGTCGATGACCATGACTGCATTACAGCTTCCTAATACTTCAACTAATCCGAATGCTCCGTATTTCATAGTATGATCCTCACTTTAAACAAATATTCAGGTCTTATTTACCCGCTGTCATATACATTGCCGGCTCTGTGTCATGAGCAGGAGAAGCAATGATCGTATGAGAAAAAATCTTTGCCAGCGGTTCAGCTACTTTAAGAGCTGCATCCATTGCAGCGGTTACATCGGATACGGAACCACGCATCTTTACGCATGCACCGGCGCCAAGACGATTACGCTCAATATTCTGAATTTTTACATTGGCTGCTTTAGAAGCAGCGTCAAGTGCTACGAAGCAGGCAGCAAGACTGTCAAGTTCAAAGATACCAACTGCCATGCCATTATAATTCTCAGCCATAATACCTCCATCAACCATTATATAGAATATAATTTTATACGTTTTTATTTAACACAATTATACCTTTTTTTTCACTGAAATACAAGAAAAAAATATGATTTTTTGTGGCTTTTATTTGTGGTTTCTTGTTGGATTGAAGACTATGATGTTGAGCTTTTAAATATGAATTTTTGTTCCTGTTTTACCCTGAATACCGTCTTTGGCTTTTTCGAGAAGCGTGATCATGGCGGTGCGTCCTTCTTTGGAAGAGGCAAAATCCATGGCAGCCTGTACCTTCGGAAGCATGGAACCTGGTGCAAACTGACCTTCATCTACGTATTTCTGCGCTTCTGCGACAGTCATTTCATCCAGCCATTGCTCGTTTTCTTTGCCGAAATTTACGGCCACTTTTTCGACCGCAGTGAGGATGATCAGCATATCAGCGTCAAGCTCTTTTGCAAGCAGGCAGCTTGCAAAATCTTTGTCTATAACGGCAGATGCGCCTTTGAGGTGATCTCCCTGGAGTGTAACTGGTATTCCACCGCCCCCACAGCAGATAACGATTTTGTTTGCGTCTACGAGGCTGTTGATCGCATCCTGTTCTACGATTTCAACCGGTTTTGGGGAAGCAACAACACGGCGGTAGCCGCGGCCTGCATCCTCTTTCATGATATAACCGTATGCCTTTTCAGCATGTTCAGCCTGTTCTCTGGTCATAAAATGACCAATTGGTTTGCTTGGATTCTGAAAAGCAGGATCGTTTGCATCGACGCGTACCTGTGTGACGACAGTAACGACTGGTGTACGCATAAATCCGCGCTTGCGCAGCTCTTCACGAAGTGCATTCTGCAGGTCATATCCAATGTATGCCTGACTCATGGCAACACAGACGGAGAGAGGCGTATTTGGCTGGTTCAGGTCTTCTCTGGAAAGGGCGGCCATGGCATTGTTGATCATGCCTACCTGTGGTCCGTTTCCGTGAACAACGACTACCTGATGCCCTTCTTCGATCAGGTCACACAATGCTTTGGCGGTAGTTTTTACTGCTTTCATCTGCTCTGGAAGAGTGTTACCAAGTGCATTTCCACCAAGAGCGATGACGATTCTTTTTCTTTTATACATTAAAAAAACCTCCTGAAACATATAAATTAACTAACAATATAAGAAAAAACAAAAAATATTCTCATATCTTAGAAAACAGAAAGAGCCTTGCAGAACATATCCGCAGGGCTCTTAGTCTGTTTATCTCACATGAGAAAAGAATTTCTCATAATTATAGCCTGGCGTTGTAAACAACCTGTATTTTATTCAAAAATTCTCGGAGCAGCTTTTACTTCCAGCTTTTTCAGGATATCCTGCGGTTTTTCGAACTTGGAGAGCAGGATCATAGCTGCGATGATATATGGTTTGAAGCTTGCTTCTTTGTAAAGCGGGATTCTGTAACGGTCAAATACAGATCCGTCTACTTCACCTGCTTCACAGCTTACACCGGTGATGTCAGCCGGCAGGCAGTGCAGATACAGTGCTTTTCCGTCTTTTGTAGTCTTCATAAGCTCTTCTGTGCAGGCCCAGTCTTTGTGCTCTGCGTTCTGAGCAAGAAGTTCTTTTTCCAGTTTGTCGATTCCGTCGAAGTCACCTTCTGCATACAGATTCGTACGTTTTTCCATGGCTGCAAATGGAGCCCAGCTCTTCGGATATACGATATCAGCATCTTTGAAGGCTTCTTCCATACTGTTTGTCTTTGTGAAGGATCCGCCTGTAGCTTCAGCGTTCTTCTTGGCAATCTCTTCAACTTCCGGCATTACATCATATCCTTCCGGATGAGCCAGAACAACGTCCATACCGAAACGAGTCATCAGACCGATAACACCCTGCGGAACAGAGAGCGGCTTGCCATAAGAAGGAGAGTAAGCCCATGACATGGCGATTTTTTTACCTTTGAGGTTTTCAACACCGCCAAATTCATGGATGATATGAAGCATATCAGCCATACACTGTGTCGGATGGTCAACGTCGCACTGCAGGTTTACAAGGGTAGGTCTCTGTTCGAGGATACCGTCCTTATTTCCCTCTGTAACAGCGTCCATGAATTCTTTCTGGTAAGCATGTCCTTTACCGATGTACATATCATCACGGATACCGATTACATCAGCCATGAAGGATACCATGTTAGCTGTCTCACGAACAGTCTCACCGTGGGCAATCTGAGATTTCTTCTCATCCAGATCCTGAACTTCCAGACCAAGAAGGTTGCAGGCAGAAGCGAAAGAGAAACGGGTACGTGTGGAGTTATCACGGAAGATGGAAATTCCAAGACCACTCTCGAATACCTTAGTGGAGATGTTGTGTTCTCTCATGAAACGAAGAGCATCGGCTACGGTAAATACTGCTTCGAGTTCTTCGTCGGTCTTGTTCCATGTCCAGAAAAAGTCATTGTTGTACATTTCTTTGAAGTTGAGTTTGTTAAGCTTGTCGATGTAATCCTGTAATGTTTTCATTTTGTTCTCCTTTTTATGTGTAAGAAATGTTTGATCAAGATTATACTTCTCTGACGTGTGACTGAATCAAATATTTCATCGGAGACACGCTCTCGCTGACTTCGACTGGCAGCAGTACATAAGTGACCACAATACGGTCACTAAGTACTGGCCGTCTCAGATCATCTCCTTACGAAATATTTATTCGTCACACTGAACAGAAGAAGATATAACGCCTTGATCAGCACATTCCAAAAATTTGTTGTTCTTTGTTGCTCTTTCTTACTTACAGTAAGAATTAGGCAGTGCTGCGTAAACTGCGGCACATCTTACAAGGTCAATCTTCCATGTCTTCTCGTTCGGAGCATGTGCCTGTGCTTCGGCACCAGGTCCAAATCCGATACAAGGGATTCCGTTACGTCCCATAATAGAAACACCGTTTGTAGAGAATGTCCATTTATCAGTAAGAGGGCGCGCTTTTCTCATTTCCTCAGTTTCAGCATTTCCGAGACGTGTTTCACCATAAAGATTCTTGTAAGCATCTTCCAGAGCCTTTGTTACTTTGTGATCTTTCGGGATTGCCCATGTCGGGAAGTAGCACTCAATCTCATATTTGCATCCTGTGTAGGATGGACGGTCATAGTTGTACATGGATACGACAACGTCATCCCCGTACTTTTTAACGCTTGGAAGAGCACGGATCTCATCCAGACAGCTTTCCCATGTTTCTCCGAATGTCATACGACGGTCAAGAGATACGGAACAGGAGTCAGCTACTGCACAACGGCTTGGAGAGGTGTAGAAGATCTGAGATACAGTTACAGTACCACGTCCAAGGAAACGGGCTTCTTCCCAGTCAGGATTGTATTTTGGATTGAGCATTTTGACAAGACCTTTGATCTCTGTCTCATCAGCATCATCGTTTTCGTTGAGGGAACGTACATCCTGAAGAATGTCGGCCATTTTGTAGATGGCGTTGTCACCACGTTCCGGAGCGGAGCCATGACAGGAAACGCCTTTTACATCAACGCGGATTTCCATACGTCCACGCTGACCTCTGTAGATACCGCCGTCGGTCGGCTCAGTGGAAACTACGAATTCCGGACGGATCTTATCTTCATTGATGATGTACTGCCAGCAGAGACCGTCACAGTCTTCTTCCTGAACAGTTCCGACTACCATGATCTTGTAGCCTTCCGGGATCAGATCCATATCTTTCATGATTCTGGCACCATATACAGCGGATACAAGACCTCCGCACTGGTCAGAAACACCACGTCCGCCGATTTCTTCTTCTGTTTCGTAGCCTTCGTACGGATCAAAGTTCCAGTTTTCAATATTACCGATACCAACTGTATCAATATGAGCATCAAAAGCGAGAATTTTGTCGCCATTTCCCATATAGCCAATTACGTTACCCTGTGGATCGATAGTAACTTCATCAAAGTTCAGTTTTTTCATTTCAGCTTCGATAGTTTCAATATGTTTCCTTTCGTCGCAGCTTTCGCCAGGGTTTTTAACGATTGCTCTTAAGAATTTGACCATATCTTTCTGATAATTCTGAGCAGCTTCTTTGATCTTTTCGTAATCCATTTAAAAGGTCCTCCCATATATGAAAATAGTTTTTGAGTTCTTAATTACTTGCTTAAAGATTCGTTTGTTCCGTACAGACCATCCCATACGATCTCACGGTAGCGAACAGGATCAGTATCACCCTCAGTTGAAATTACAAGAACATTGGAGTTCTCGTCCAGTTTCAGGGCTTCTTTGAGATCCTTTGCATCTTCATCGTGAAGAGCAGTGAAGCACAGACCAAGCGGAACGGATCCGGATTCACCGGAAACGATATGTGGGTCGTTACCGAGAGGGTTTGCATAGATTCTGGTTGCTTTAGCACTCATCCAGTCCGGGCAGGATGCAAATACAGAAACGTGGTTTCGAAGTATATCCCATCCGATGGTGTTTGCTTCGCCGCATGCGAGACCGGCCATGATTGTCTGAAGATCACCGCCGACATTTACGAGCTCGCCGGATTCCTTCATAGCGGAACGGTACAGACAGTCAGCAGCGCTTGCTTCGCAGACAACCATAATTGGCGGATTTTCTTTGTATTTGTGAGCAAAGTATCCGACAACTGCTCCTGCAAGGGAACCAACACCTGCCTGAACAAATACATGTGTCGGGCGGTCGATGCCGGCTTCTTTAAGCTGCTGGTCAGCTTCCATAACCATGGTACCGTATCCCTGCATGATCCATGACGGGATTTCTTCGTATCCCTCCCATGCAGTATCCTGAACCATAACGCCGTGTTCTGTTTTTGCAGCCTCAGCAGCAGCCATTCTTACGCAGTCGTCATAATTGACTTCTTCGATGGTAACAGTAGCCCCTTCTTTTGCAATATTGTCAAAACGTGTTTTTGTTGTTCCTTTTGGCATACGGACAACTGCTTTCTGTCCCAGACGTTTTGCGGCCCATGCAACTCCGCGTCCATGGTTTCCGTCTGTTGCTGTGAAGAAAGTAGCCTGTCCGAATTCTTTCCTTAATTTTTCGGAAGAGAGAACGGCATAAGGAAGCTCACTGATATCTTTACCGACTTCTTTTGCTATGTAACGGCCCATTGCGTAGGAACCGCCGAGAACCTTGAATGCATTCAGTCCGAAACGATAGGACTCATCTTTACAGTGGATGCTTTTAACTCCAAGGTAGGACGCCAGTTCAGCAAGATCCTGAAGAGGAGTTACTGTATACTGTGGGAAACTCTTGTGAAATTCATTGGCTTTTTTCACGTTTTCTTCGGACATTAATTCGAGATGCCTGTCGTCAGATTTGGCAACGTGATTGACAGTCCATTTTAAACCTTCTGTCATGAGAAAAACCTCCTTAAAAAAATTCTTTTGAACTCATAATTTTTCTTTTTTTGCTAAATCTATCATATCATAAATATGCAAATTTGCAACATAAAATACAAAAACTTTTAGCTTTTTACAAAAAAAGTTAGTACATCAGAAAAAAAGTGGCATTTATTGAAAATAGACGACCTCTATGATAAAATAAAGCCATCTTTATACATAAGCGATGAGAAAGAAAAGGAGACAAAAATATGGCTATTTTTCAGGCATTTCGGGCATTACGTCCTGTTCCGGAGAAGGCAGCAGATGTGGCGGCACTTCCATATGATGTGGTAGACCGCGCAGAAGCAAAGGCAATCGGAGATAAGAATCCGGATTCTTTCCTGCATGTGGACCGTGCAGAGATGGATCTTCCGGATGAGACAGATCTGTATGATCCGAAGGTATATGAGCGTGCGAGACAGAATCTTCTGGATATGGAAAAGAATGGTGTGATGAAGCAGGATGAGGTACCGTGCTATTATATTTATGAGCTGACCAGAAAAGGAAAGACACAGACTGGTCTTGTAGGATGCTGTTCAATTGATGACTATATGAATGGTGTTGTAAAGAAGCATGAGCTTACCAGAGAAGACAAGGAACAGGATCGCATTCATCATGTAGATGTATGTGATGCGAATACCGGCCCGATCTATCTTGCATGCAGATATCCACAGGAACTGCTTGATCTGATGGAACAGTGGAAAGCATCCCATGCGGCAGTATATGATTTTGTTGCAGATGATGAGATTGGACATCGTGTATGGGTAATCGACGGAATTGAGGAGATTAAAACAATCCGTGAGCAGTTTGGAAATATTCCTTCTATATATATTGCAGACGGACATCACAGAGCAGCATCAGCGGTAAAAGTTGGACTCAAACGAAGAGAAGAACATCCGGATTATGATGGAACTGAGGAGTTTAATTATTTCCTTTCTGTAGTATTTCCGTATGATCAGCTGAAGATTCTTGCGTACAATCGAGTGGTGCGTGATTTAAATGGTATGGATGAACATGCTTTTATTGCCAGTCTGAAATTTAATTTTGAGCTTATGATCATGCCGGGATTTCCGTGTAAACCAGTGGAGAAACACTGCATGGGAATGTATGTTGGAGGAAACTGGTATCATTTAAGAGCGTGGGAAGATGTTTATGAAAAGAAAGATGTGGTTGGGCAACTGGATGTTTCTGTTCTTCAGGAAAAAGTCCTTTCACCAATACTTGGAATCGGAGACCCGCGTACTGATCAGAGAATTCGTTTTGTTGGAGGAAGTCATAAACTGAGCGAGCTTGCGCAGATCGCAGATCAGACCGGTGGAGTGGCATTTGCCATGTTCCCGACGGCTATGGAAGATCTGATGCAGATCGCGGATGAGAATAAACTGATGCCGCCGAAATCTACCTGGTTTGAACCAAAACTTCGAAGCGGTCTGTTTATTCATAAGCTTTCCTGAATAAAAAAGATATAAATAGTTTTGTTGAACAATGCTCATAAAATTCTGCACAGTGCAGTTAAAAAAGGAGGAACTACGTATGGGATTGATTAAAGCGGCAGTTGGGGCAGCCGGCGGGGTACTGGCTGATCAGTGGAAGGAATATTTTTACTGTGAGGCTATGCCGGCTGATGTGCTGGTTACGAAAGCACATAAAAAAGTTTCTGGAAGATCTTCAAACAAACATGGATCAGAAAATGTTATTTCTAACGGATCCGTGATCGCAGTTAATGACGGCCAGTGTATGCTGATCGTAGAACAGGGGAAGGTTGTAGATGTCTGCGCAGAACCGGGAGAATACGTATATGATATGTCTACGGAACCGTCTGTTTTCTGTGGGGATCTTGGAGAAGGAATACGGAACGTTTTTAAACAGATCGGCAAGCGTTTTACTTTTGGGGGTGAGACACCGAAAAATCAGAGAGTATACTTTGTCAATACAAAAGAACTCGTAGGTAATAAATACGGTACACCGAATCCGGTTCCGTTCCGCGTAGTGGATACAAATATTGGTCTTGATATTGATATTTCTATAAAGTGTTTTGGTGAATATAGTTATCGTATTGCCAATCCGATCTTATTTTATACAAATGTATGCGGAAACGTAGAGCAGGATTATGAACGTGAAGAAATTGACGGTCAGTTGAAGAGTGAACTTATGACAGCGCTTCAGCCGGCGTTTGCGAGAATTTCAGAACTGGGTATCCGGTACAGTGCACTTCCGGGACATACACAGGAACTTTCCGATGCACTGAATCAGGTACTTTCTGAGAAATGGAATAATTTAAGAGGAATCTGTATTGTTTCTCTTGGCGTGTCCAGCGTGAAAGCATCAGAAGAAGATGAGGCAATGATTAAGGAACTGCAGAGAAATGCAGCCTTTCGTAACCCGACAATGGCAGCAGCACATATGGTTGGAGCTCAGGCAAGCGCCATGCAGGCGGCAGCATCCAATCAGAATGCAGGTCCGGCAATGGCTTTTGCAGGAATGAATATGGCCTCAAATGCAGGTGGTGTGAATGCACAAAATCTGTTTGCAATGGGGCAGCAGACACAGAATGCGTCTCAGCCTCAGATTCAGCCACAGAGTGAATGGACGTGTGCATGTGGAACTGTAAATACAGGAAAATTCTGTTCTGAGTGTGGAAAGCCGCGTCCGGCGGGACCGTGGACCTGTAGCTGTGGAGCTGTAAATACAGGAAAATTCTGCTCTGAATGTGGAAAACCAAGACCATAGCCAGAGGAGGTGAACTGTTGGATACATTAAATTACAAATGCCCGAATTGTTCAGCAGGACTTAAGTTTGACAGCAAATCCCAGAAAATGAAGTGTGAGTACTGTGGAACGGAGTACTCGCTGGAAGAACTGGATAAGCTGGCTGAACAGCAGGATACAGTTGAAGAAGATAAAACAGAGAACTGGAAGGGATTTGAACCGGAACAGTGGCAATCAGATGAAAAGTCAAACATGACAGTGTGGAGCTGTCCGTCCTGTGGTGCCGAGGTACTGGCTGAAAAAACGACAGGAGCAACCGTGTGTCCGTATTGTGATAGCCCGATGATCATGCCGGAACAGTTTAAAGATACTTATCGTCCGGATTATATCATTCCGTTTATGAAATCCAAAAAGGAAGCCAGGGAGGCTCTCAGGGCACATTATGAAGGAAAGCCGCTTCTTCCGAAAGTATTTAAAGATGAAAATCATCTGGAAGAAATTAAAGCAGTATATGTTCCGTTCTGGCTGTTCGATCTTGATACGGCAGGAAGATTCAGTTACGAAGCGACAAGGACCAGAGTCTGGGAGGATGATGACTATACCTATACTGCAACCAGATTTTATCATGTTGCCCGTGCCGGTAAGATAAATTTCCGCAAAATTCCGGTGGATGGTTCAAAGGCAATTGACAACACAATGATGGAAGCAATTGAGCCATATGAATATCAGGATCTGACGGAATTTAATCTCTCATATTTGTCTGGATATATGGCAGATAAATATGATCAGGAACCAGACGAGCTGACAGATCGTGTGTATGAACGTATGGAACAGAGTGTCAGGGACTGTTTTGAAGCGAGTGTCAAAGGGTATGCAACTGTTACACCGAAGCAGGAGAAAATCACTGTAACAAATAAAGGTGAGGTGAAATATGGCCTGTTCCCGGTGTGGTTTCTGAATACAAAATGGAATGGAAAAACATATTCATTTGCCATGAATGGACAGACAGGCCGGCTGATCGGTGATCTTCCGGTGGGAAAGGATCTGGCAGTAAAATACTGGCTTAAACATCATATTCCGCTGACGATTGCCATGACAGCGATTGTTACGGCACTGCGATTTATGGGGGTGATCTGAATGAAGAAAGTGAAAATGCTCTTAGGTGGATCACTGCTGGCAATATCGCTCTGTATGTCTGTGCCAATGGCGGTCTATGCTGCAGAAACAGATACGGCAGGTACTGATACTGAACAGGAAAATGGAGAAATATCCTGGGTCTTTGATGATTGTGGGATACTGAGTGATGATGAGATAACAGAGCTTAATGATGAACTTGGTAATATATATGATACATATGGATATGATGCAGTTCTCTGGATTTCACAGGATGTGGGAGAAGACGAAGATTATCGCCAGTATGCAGCAGAATTTATGCAGGCTAATGAGATTGGTTATGGAGATACCCATGAAGGTATGTGTATTTTTCATCAGCCGGGTGTGAGAAACATCACGATTGTATTCCGGGGAGACACGCAGAATGAGTTTACTACGAAAATACAGGATAAAATGCTGGATAAATGTAAGACATATCTTAAAGCGGATGATCCGTTTGGTGGTTATCAGTCATTGATCCATGATCTGGAGGTCGGACTTGATTGTATTGCGGAAGGTGAAAGTATCCGACCGATGGATATCAGCGATGAATCGGTTGCCGGACGTTTCGTTAAGGACTTGCTCATGGCATTTGCAGTTATGATCATTCCGACAGGAATTATGACCTGGTATCAGGTGCGAAAAATGAAAACACGTGTACAGCAGGCGAATGCCAGTGAATATACGGCAGATGGCGGACTGGAACTGAGCGAAAAGCATGATATCTTCCTGTATGAGACGGTAAGTCAGACGGCAAAAGTCAAAAATGATAATAATGATTCTGGAAGTTTTTCTAGCGGTGGAGAGAGTTTTTCAGGATCAAGCAGTGATTACTAAAATTAAGCCAGCAGGGGTAACTCGGCTGGCTTAATTTTTGCATAAAAATGCAAAAAACTTTGTTTGATGCAAACAGTTAATTTGCATCAAAAATGCACAATATAACACAGAAATACTTTAAAGAAGTATAGCAATGTACTGGTAAAAATACAATATATAGGAAAAATGCACAAAAGATACAGGAAGAATAAGAAATTTGTTGAATGAAAGTGCAATTGTAAATTATAACAGGTATGTTATAATTTGCACTGGTTGAAAACTAAACGTGGGGGTGACATCTTTGAAAAAAACAGTAACATTTTTTGGAATGCTTCTGACCATGCTTTTGATGTGTCCGACAGGTGTCTGGGCAGCAGGCAGCGGTGAGACAACAACTCAGGTACCGATATGGCTGTGCATTCCTTTTGCAGGGCTGTTGCTCTGCATCGCTGTAATGCCACTGATTAAAGCAGAATGGTGGGAAGCCCATCAGCCACATGTAGTACTTATGTGGATTTTGCTGATGGTAATTCCATTTGCGGTGGTTTATGGCGCAGGCAAGGCAACAGAGACAGTTCTTGAATGTATCGTAAATGATTACCTTACTTTTATCATTCTTCTTTTCGGACTTTTCTGCGTTTCAGGTAACATTACCATGGAGGGCGATTTTGCGGGTTCTCCTCGTGTAAACGTATGTCTGCTCGCTTTCGGTACTCTTTTATCCAGCTGTATTGGAACGACAGGTGCCAGTATGCTGATGGTACGTCCGGTAATCAAAATGAATTCATGGAGAAAAAGAAAAAGTCATATTATGATATTCTTTATTTTTATGGTATCTAATATGGGAGGCTGTCTGACACCAATAGGTGATCCGCCGCTCCTTATGGGATTCATGAGAGGAGTGCCATTCTTCTGGAGTCTGCATTTGCTTCCGATATTGCTCTTTAACATGGTTATTATGCTGTTTGTTTTTTACCATGTTGACAGGCGTGCATATCGTAAAGACATTGCAGAGGGACGTAAACCGGATATCAGTAAACCCGGTACCGAATTCCATATCGATGGATTACACAACATTATTTTCCTGATCATGATCGTGGCAGCGGTCATCTTAAGTGGTGTGCTTCCGGGACTTTCTGCATTCCAGAATGCAGCTGGTGAAGTTATGGGCATTCATATTTTCGGCGAAGTTACACTTACATTTCCTGCTTTGATTGAAATAGTGATGATTCTTCTGGCTGCTTTTCTGTCATTTAAGACAACAGACAAAAGCGTTCGAAGAAGAAACCATTTTACATGGGGCGCGATTCAGGAAGTTGCAGTGCTCTTTATTGGTATCTTTGTTACCATGCAGCCGGCACTGATGCTTCTGAAATCAATTGGACCGCATCTTGGACTTTCAAAACCGCTGGAAATGTTCTGGGCTACAGGTGCATTGTCAAGTTTCCTGGATAATACACCGACATATCTGGTATTCCTGACTACAGCAGGAACACTGGGCTTCATGAATGGAATCAGCACAAGCCTTGGTACAGTTCCGGTCAAGTTGCTGTCTGCGATTTCATGTGGTGCAGTATTTATGGGAGCCAATACATATATCGGTAATGCACCGAACTTTATGGTAAAATCGATTTCTGACGAGAATGGTGTCAATATGCCGTCCTTCTTCGGATACATAGGCTGGTCACTGGTATTTCTTGTTCCGGTATTTATACTGGATACGCTTGTGTTCTTTATATAAGGAGGGAGAGTTATGTCAGAAAATATCAATCGTGAAATTTATACAGAACTTGCCAATCGTATCTATGATCTGGACGGAGAAGTATACCGTGTCCTTGGATCCGCCCTTGGACGTACCTTTACCGGAAACCGTGATACGACAATCCGTACACTGAGTATGCTGATGTATACCAAGCCGGACGGACATCTCCTTCGAAGCGAGCTTGCTCTGATCAGTAACATGGCACGTACCATTAAAGATCCGGCAGAGAAAAGCCGTCTGATGAGAGAATATGATGAGATTCTGAAGGCAATCGAACAGCTTCCGAATATGTTTGGATCCACAGACATTCTGGATGCGGAGCGTGCAGCGTTGAACCTTGCAGCCGGAAGAGAGCGAATTTCAGAAGATGACCATCTTGTTATCTGTATCAGCCGTACACAGGGAAGTGCCGGTAATGATATCGGATTTGAACTGGCTGATAATCTGAGAATCAATTATTATGATGTGGAGATATTTGATCAGGTTCTGAAACGTCTGGAAGCAGAAAAAGATAATGTACAGGATAAAGAAAATTTTACAGATTTCAATAAATATGGAAAGAAAAGCCCTGAGAGTTTAAAGACGAAATTAAAAGAGCTGAACCGTTATCATGGACTTTCAAAGCAGGATGCGGTATTTTTTAATATGAGTGATCTGATCTGCGAACTGGCAAGAACAGAGGACTGTCTGATCATGGGCAGATGTGCAGATGCTATTCTGAAAAATAATCATATTCCTCATATCAGTATATTTATCAGTGCACCATTTCAGGTACGTGTACAGCATGTTATGGATGTTCGTAATATGGATATGAAACAGGCTGTCCGTTTCCTGAAAAAAATGGATAAACAGCATAAAAAGTATTACGAATTTTATACCGGAGAAAAATGGGGAAAACCGGAAAATTATGACCTTTGTATCAACAGTGCAAACTATGGTATCAAGGAGACCATTGATGTCATCAAACGACTGCTGAATCAGCAGACACAGTAGAAAATAAATGACTGAATGAAAATAAAAAATCCGTGGGATATCGTCGTGTAAGAAACGATATCCCGCGGTTTTTTATTGTTTAAAGATTATTTGTTTACATCAATGTAACTGTATAGTGTGTATTTGGAAATACCAAAATAGTTGGCTACTTTATCACCGGATTTGGTGATCAGGAATGCACCGGAATCATTCAGAAACTGGATTGCAGTTACCTTATCTTCTTTATTCATAAGGGCAACCGGTTTGCCAACCAGCGCTACAGATTCTTCAATCAGATGATCCAGCAGATCATTAACACTGTGTGTGATCTCTTTTGGCTTTTCTTCTTTGTTGACAGGAGTAATCAGAGCGTGCAGCGCGCTTTCGATCATTGTCAGTTTGGTAATATCGTAATTGATTCCAAATACATAATGCAGAGATCCGTCATCGTCGCGGATATAGGAAGTGCTGCATTTCAGAATCTTGCCGTCTGAGGTTTTCATCAGATAACCGGAATGATCCTGGATTTCGTCACTTGGGTCATCTTCTTTTCTGCTGTTGTGCCGAATTACATCAAAAACTGCATTAGAAGGACCATCACCAATTCCTCTGCCGGTAACATGACCGTTTTCGATATAGACAATGGAATGTTCCGGATCATTGGTTTTGAGATCGTGAATTACGATTTCACAATCAGGGCCAAATTGAGAAGCAAGATCCCGTGCAATCTGTTTTAATACAGTCAGCCGTCCCATTATTATTCCTCCTCCGTGTTGTGTTTTAGTTATTTTACTATAAATATAACATAAAAATTTTTTTAGATAAAGATTTTTCTTATAAAAATTGAGCACACCTTAAAAAAATTGTCTGAAATAGAGCCGGATGCACAGATAATGGTTGATGCACTTCTGGAAGAATGTTATATTTAATATCATAAACAATGATTGCTTTGGGGGTGAAAGCTATGAAATATTTATTAAAAAATGGAATAGTAGTATCCGGCGAAAAATCAGAACAGATGGATGTACTGGTGGAAGGAGAAAAAATCATTCAGGTTGGAAAAAATATTCCGGCAGATGGAGCTGAGGTGATCGATGTAAGTGGAAAACTTCTTTTTCCGGGATTTATAGACGGGCATACACATTTCGACCTGGAAGTAGCCGGAACAGTGACAGCAGATGATTTTGAAACAGGAACAAAGGCTGCAATTCTTGGGGGAACGACACTGGTCATTGATTATGCATCACAGGATAAGGGTGGACATACATTGAAGGAAGGCCTTGAAAAGTGGCATAAAAAAGCAGATAATAAATGTTCCTGCGACTATTCCTTTCATATGTCAATCGTGGAATGGAATGCAAAGACCGAGCAGGAAGTACAGGATATGATCGATCACGGTATTACCAGTTTTAAACTGTATATGACATATCCGGCAATGATCGTCAATGACTGCGATATGTATAAAATCCTGAAAAAACTGGGTGAGTGCGGATGCTTTGCGGGAGTACACTGCGAAAATGCAGGTGTAATCGATGCATTGATCGATGAAGCAAAAAAAGAAGGCAGACTGGGACCGGAAAATCATCCACTGGTTCGTCCGGATACCATGGAAGCAGAGGCTGTCCATCGTCTTCTGGTTATTGCAAAAGAAGCAAATGCACCGGTGATGGTAGTGCATCTCACCAACAAAAAAGCACTGGATGAAGTTCTGAAAGCAAGAGAGAGTGGACAGAAAGTATATGCAGAGACATGTCCGCAGTATCTTCTCCTGGATGACAGTGTCTATTCAAAGCCTGACTTCGGAGGTGCTGTCTATGTCTGTGCACCGCCAATCCGTAAAAAGGAAGATCAGGAATGTCTCTGGAAAGCACTGGCAAGTGAAGAAATACAGACGGTAGCGACAGATCAGTGCAGTTTTACACTGGCACAGAAAGCACTTGGTAAGGACGATTTTACAAAGATTCCGGGAGGTCTTCCGGGAGTACAGACACGTGGAACACTTTTATATACTTATGGTGTAAGAGAAGGAAGAATCACGCAGGAACAGATGTGTAAATTCCTGTCTGAAAATCCGGCAAAACTGTATGGCGTTTATCCGCAGAAAGGTGTGATCGCACCAGGAAGTGATGCGGATATCGTAGTACTGGATCCGGAAAAAGAAAGCGTTATTTCTGCTGCAACACATGCGTATAACACCGATAATAATCCTTTTGAAGGATTCAGACTGTACTGTGGAATTGATAAGGTATTCCTTAGAGGCAGCCTGGCAGTAGACGATGGACAACTGGTAAAAGAAAAACTTGGAAAATACATAGCAAGAGGAAAAAAACAGCTGTAAACAGTTCCTGATGGAGAAAACATATGAAAAGATTAATTGATAAACTGCACCAGGAACAGATGCTGACTGCAGAAGAATTTCACCGGCTTCTGGCGAATCGTTCAGAAGAAACAGACCAGTATGCCAGAAACCTGGCAAATCAGGTACGACAGGAAGTATACGGAAATAAGATTTACGTCAGAGGTTTGATTGAATTTACAAATTACTGTAAAAATGACTGCTATTACTGTGGAATCCGCCGAAGTAACCATAATGCACAACGCTACAGATTAACAGAGGAAGACATCCTGGAATGTTGCAGACAGGGGTATGAACTTGGCTTTCGGACGTTTGTTCTGCAGGGCGGCGAAGATGGTTTTTTTACGGATGAAAAGATCGTAGAGATTGTACAAAGAATTAAAGAACAGTATCCGGACTGTGCACTGACACTTTCTATTGGAGAAAAATCAGAAGAAAGTTATCGTGCATACAGGGAAGCAGGGGCAGACCGTTATCTTCTGCGTCACGAAACAGCAGATCAACGGCATTATATGAGACTGCATCCGCTGGAAATGTCCGGGGAACATCGTAAAAACTGTCTTCGGATTCTGAAAAAACTGGGTTACCAGACAGGAGCCGGATTTATGGTAGGGTCACCACTGCAGACAGTGGATGATCTGGTGGAAGATTTTCTGTTTTTGAAAGAATTGAACCCGGAAATGGTCGGAATCGGACCGTTTATTGCACATCAGGATACACCATTCTGTAATGAGCGGAGCGGGACATTGGAGGATACTTTGTTTTATCTGGCATTACTTCGCCTGATGCTGCCTGAGGTGCTGCTTCCGGCAACAACTGCGCTTGGAACAATCCACCCGCGGGGACGGGAGCTGGGAGTGCTTTCCGGAGCGAATGTAGTGATGCCGAATCTGTCTCCAGTAGCTGTAAGAAAGAAATATATGCTTTATGACGGCAAAATCTGTACGGGTGATGAGGCGGCGGAATGCCGCATGTGCCTGAACAGGAGAATGGAACAGATTGGATGTGAAGTTGTGACAGACCGTGGAGATTATAAAGGGAATGTTAACGTTACTGTTCACAGGTAATATCCCACGGCACACTATAAAAAAAGGCTTGCATAGTATACCTGAGTTGGGGTATAGTGTTGTTATGCTTATGCTATAAAGGAGGAAATTATTTCTATGAAGAAATCCAGATTACTGATCGTGCTGGCCGGACTGGCTGTTGTGGCATCCGGATGCGGATACAGCACGGGAGGAGAAGACTCTACTGTGACTGTGATTGAAGCAACTCCAACACCAACTCCAGAACCTACACCAGAAGCGACACCAACACCGGAAGCAACACCAACTCCGGCAGTGGAAATGTCTCAGACAGCAAGTGGTGTGAATATCATAAAACAAAGCGGAACTTATTATACAGTTGAGGGTGTTAATATCCGTTCGGACTGCAGTACAGAAGCTGAAATCATCACTGGTACAACTGTCGGACAGGCATTGACCAGTACAGGCGTCAGCGAAGATAAACAATGGGTAGAGGTAAGCATTAACGGCCAGACAGGTTATGTGAATGCGCAGTATGTATCCACAGAAGCTCCGGCAGGAGCAGCAACTGCAGATGCAGCAGCGACAGCCGCTCAGTAATAAGCAGAAAAAATGCATAAAACGCTGGACTTCAAAAAGAGGTTCAGCGTTTTTGTGTTATGCAGTATGATATTTACACAATAAAAGATGCTTATTCAGGATATGTGAGACGTTCCGGTTTGATATCATAAAGCACATTTTTCAGATATCTGTCTGCAAGATATTTTGCCATGCCAAGATTCATGTCCAGATAATTTCCGCAGTCTTTTGCAGAAGCTCCAGGAATCTCTCCTTCGAAGTCACGGATGAACTCAAACATTTCAGTCATGAGCGGCACGATGTCTCTGGACTCATAGTCACCTGCAAGCAGCAGATAATTTCCGGTACGACATCCCATGGGACCCCAGTAAATAACCTTTGGACCGAATTCGGCGTGATTGCGGAGAAAAGTAGCTGCCAGATGTTCCATTGCATGAAGTTCGGCAGTGTTCATGACCGGCTCTTCATTCGGGGACGTCATGCGGATGTCGAAGGTTGTGATAACCTGGTCACCGAGATAATCCTTACGGGAAACATAGATGCCAGGCTGAAGTTTAATATGGTCTATGGTAAAACTTGCGATTTTTTTCATGATAAAAGTCCTTTCTGTTTTTGTTTTTATTGTAGCAGAGCTGTGCACCGGATACAAGTAAGGATTTGACTTTAAGTTTCAGGGGTGTTACACTGTGGATACTATCAGAGAAAAGACGTTGCTGTGAACAGTAACAAAAAGACAGGAGGAACTGATCATGAAATCCAGAGTTCTGGCAGTGCTTTTTGCAGTTGTGCTGACAGCAGGTACACTTGCAGGATGCGGCAGCACCAAGACATCAGAGAGTACAAAAACAGAAACAACAGATGAAAAATCAGAAGATAAAGATTCTTCTGATAAAGATACCGAAGAAGTAAAAGTAGCGAGCGAAAAAGAAACGGAGGAAGCCGGATTCAGTGATGGTACAGATGGAGAGGCTGCGGAAACAGCTGTTCTTGATACCAGCCAGGAGCTGACAGGTATTCACCATGCAGATATCAGCATTCGTGATTATGGTGATATTAAGGTAGAGCTGGATGCGGATACAGCACCGATCACAGTAACAAATTTTGTAAAGCTGGCACAGGAAGGATTCTATGACGGCCTTACATTCTGGCGTATCATGGATGGATTTATGATGCAGGGCGGAGATCCTAAAGGAAACGGAACCGGCGGTGCAGATGAAACGATTAAAGGCGAATTTTCCAGTAATGGTGTAAAGAACGATATTTCTCATGTGAGAGGAACTATCTCCATGGCAAGATCTTCTGATCCGGACAGTGCAAGCTCACAGTTCTTTATCGTACAGTCAGACAGTACTTTCCTGGATGGTGATTATGCTGCTTTCGGAAAAGTTACAGATGGTATGGACATTGTGGATGAGATATGTAAAAATGCAAAACCGACAGACAACAATGGAACGATCAAGGCAGATGAGCAGCCGGTGATTGAGACTATCAAGATCACAGACTGATAATAAAAATGAGACCGATGTGGCGTGAAACGTACGTGGCATCGGTCTTATTTGTATTATAAGAGATAAAATATTTTTACTGGCGAATGATCAGAACAGGAATCGGCGGATTATTCGGGCGATTATAGTAGTCACTTCGGATAACCAGGTATTTATGTGAATCCAGATTTTTCAGCCAGTCAAGAACTGCATTCCGTTCTTCAAAGCCGGAATCTCCGCCGCTGTAGATGCAGAGTGAGATCAGACCGCCTTTTTTCAGAAGAACCAGACTTTTGGAAAGTGCTTCAATGCTGGAAACAGCATGAGTGGCTTTCGTGTGGTCTCCGCCTGGAAGATAGCCAAGGTTAAAAGTGATGCAACTGGCAGTGCCTGGTTTTACATACTGATCGATATTTGTATGTGACGTCAGAAGGAGTGTGTAATTTTCCGGAACATCTGCATTTTGAAGTTTTGTGCGGGTATTTACAAGAGCCTGTTCCTGAATGTCAAAAGCATATACATGTCCCCCTGGTCCACAGAGAGAACTGAGAAGAACCGTATCATTTCCATTTCCCATAGTTGCATCGATACAGATATCGCCCGACTGCACCTGCTCTTTGATAAAACGGGCACACCATTGTGTGATCTGAACTGCTTTCATAATAACCTCCGATTGTATTATTTGAAATAATAGAATATTTTATGAAAAAAGAAAAACAGCATTTCTTTACAGATTACTATAGTATAGATTCCATCAGGGTTCAATAAAATGCTGTACAAAAAATTAAACACTGGAAAAATACGTTGCAATTACAGCCGAGACTGTTATAATAAAACAGATGCAGGCACAGCATTGTCTGCCAGAGGAGGAGAACGATATGTTAAAAGGCAAAACAGTTCTTCTGGGAGTGACCGGAAGTATTGCGGCATATAAAATTGCATATCTTGCAAGTGCACTGAAGAAACTTCATGCACAGGTGCATGTACTGATGACAAAGAATGCTACAAATTTTATCAATCCAATTACTTTTGAAACTCTTACCGGAAATAAATGTCTGGTAGATACCTTTGACAGAAATTTTCAGTTCAGTGTAGAACATGTTTCCATCGCAAAGCAGGCGGATGTGGTGATGATCGCACCGGCGAGCGCAAATGTGATCGGTAAACTGGCTCATGGAATTGCAGATGATATGCTGACAACTACGATCATGGCATGTAAATGTAAAAAGATCGTTTCTCCTGCTATGAATACAAACATGTACGAAAATCCGATCGTTCAGGATAATCTTGCTATTTTGCAGCATTATGGTTATGAAGTGATCGAACCGGCCAGTGGTTATCTGGCGTGTGGTGATACAGGAGCCGGAAAGATGCCGGAACCTGAGATGCTTCTGGACTATATTCTCAGAGAAATTGCAAAAGAAAAAGATCTCCTTGGCCGTAAAGTCCTTGTGACTGCCGGACCGACACAGGAGTCAATCGATCCTGTACGTTATATCACAAATCATTCTTCCGGAAAGATGGGATATGCACTGGCAAAAGCAGCCATGCTCCGTGGCGCAGATGTGACATTGGTCAGCGGACCATGTGCAATCGAGCCGCCTCCGTTTGTAAAGCTTGTACCGGTAGTGACTGCAAAAGAAATGTTTGATGCAGTTACTTCTGTAAGCTTTGAACAGGACATTATTATCAAAGCAGCAGCAGTCGCTGACTATCGTCCGGCTAATGTCTATGAGGACAAGGTAAAGAAGCAGGAAGAACAGATGAGTATAGAACTGGAAAAGACAGACGATATCCTGGGATATCTGGGAGAACACCGCCTGCCAGGACAGTTTTTATGTGGATTTTCCATGGAAACCCAGAATATGATCGGTAATTCCAGAGCAAAACTTGGAAAGAAACATCTGGATATGGTTGCTGCCAATAATCTGAAAGTGGCAGGAGCAGGATTCCAGGGCGATACCAATGTTCTGACTCTGATTACACAGGATGAAGACGTATCACTCCAGCTTATGAGCAAGGAGGATGCAGCCAACGTCATCCTGGATAAAATTCTCTCTATTCAGAAAGAAAGAGAGAAACAGTAACCCGTTCACCAGGAAGCGGGTAAATAAAAAATCATATGCCCGCAATTCCGCACCGTATTGTATCTCGTGTAAGGGAACGATAACAAGGAGGAAAACATGAAAACAAAGAAATTTACAACATCACAGCTGACCATTCTTGGCCTTATGGCAGGAATCCTTTTTCTGATGGCGTATACGCCACTGGGATACCTGAACATTGGACCACTGGCAGTAACTTTTAACGTAATTCCGGTTGCAGTCTGCGCCATTGTACTTGGACCGACAGGCGGGGCAATCGCAGGAGCTGTTTTTGGCCTGACCAGTTTCATGCAGGCAATGGGAATCGGTGGAGTGAGTGCACTTGGTGCCGCACTGTTCCAGATCAATCCACTGATGACAGCTGTACAGTGCTTCGAACCTCGTATTCTTGACGGAATCTGTATCGGATTTATTTACAGAGCTGTTCATAAGAGAGCCAATACTTATGTATCCTGTGCAGTTACCGGATTCTTTTCCGCATTTCTGAATACCCTGTTCTTTATGACAGCATTGGTTGTGATGTTTGGAAATACAGAGCTGATCCAGAATCTGATGGGTGGTCATAACATTATTATTGGATGCTGCCTGATGGTAGGAGTCAATGCAATCAGCGAGATGGTTTCTTCTACAGTCATTACAGCAGCTGTAGGAACTGCACTTTCAAAGGCACATCTGATTCCGGCATCCCAGATTGCAAAACCGGATACTGCCGCATAAAACGTGTATAGACAGGAATGGAATAAAAAACTATGATTTTAGCCATTGATATCGGAAACACCAACATTGTAGTTGGCTGTATAGATAAAGAAAAAATATATTTTACAGAGCGTGTCTCTACGATTTGGACAAAGACAGAACTGGAATATGCCATTGATATTAAGACAATCCTTGATATTTATCATATCAACCGTTCAGATATTGAAGGAGCAATCATTTCATCGGTTGTTCCACAGATTACATTTGCTGCCAGACTGGCAGTGCAGAAAATCCTTAAGAAAGATGCCATGATTGTCGGACCTGGCGTTAAGACCGGACTGAATATCCTTCTGGACAATCCAGGAGAGATGGGAGCTGACCGTGTTGCAGATGCGGTGGCTGCACTGGCACAATACCCGGTGCCGCTGGTGATCATTGATATGGGAACTGCAACGACGATTTCTGTGGTGGATGATAAGAAACATTATATCGGCGGCATGATCATGCCAGGTGTACAGATTTCACTCGATGCACTGACATCAAGAGCTTCTCAGCTGAGTGGAATCAGCATCGAAGAGCCGAAGAAAATCATCGGTAAAAATACTGTAGACTGTATGAAGAGTGGAATTCTTTATGGTAATGCAGCTGCGCTGGATGGTATCATTGACAGAATTGAGGAAGAACTCGGACAGAAAGTTACCGTGATCGCGACAGGTGGTATGTCCAGAAAAATTATTCCACATTGTAAACGTAAGATGATCCTGGATGGAGATCTGCTTCTGAAGGGATTACAGATCATTTACGATAAAAACAAATAATATCTAAAAATAAAAACAGTTGTTTTTCTGAAAGAGAAATTTGGGACTCTGGCAGAAAAGCAGCTGTTTTTTTGTAGAAATGAGACTGGATAAAGAGCCTTTATCGGACATTGCTCAAAAAACTTTACTGATATCTTCAGGAACAGGAGCCATCAGACACATTTCCTGACCGGTTATTGGATGACGGAATTCCAACTGAAGAGAGTGAAGCGGCTGGCGCTTAAAAGTATCATAAACTGGATTATACAGGTAATCGGCCGGAAGTGGATGACCGATGTATCCCATATGAACTCGAATCTGATGGGTACGTCCCGTTTCAAGGTGAATCTCAAGAAGAGAAAGGTTGTTTTTTGTTTCCAGGCGCTGATAATGAGTAACAGCAGATTCGCCGTTCTGAAAATCAACGTGGCGTTCAATCACAGAATCGGTCACACGGCTGATTGGCGCAGTAATTGTACCGCTTTTATGAGTGATTCCCTGAACAACGGCGAGATAGGTGCGGCGAATCTGCCTGTTTCGCATCTGGACGGAAAGGACAGCGGCGCTGAGCGCGTTTTTTGCAAGAATCAATGCCCCTGAGGTGTCCCGGTCGAGACGATTGATACAGCGGAATGGACAGATTTCTCCTTTGGCTTCCAGATAGGCAGCAATACCGTTGGCGAGAGTATTGGTGTAATTGCCGATAGAAGGGTGTACTGGCATATCTGCAGGCTTATTTACAACAAGGATATCTTCGTCTTCATACAGCACAGGAATATCCATAGACGCTGGAATAATGCCGTCAGGGGAAACAGTTTCCAGAAGCCGTACCCGAAAATGGTCACCGGCACAGAGAATAGTTCGGCCGCCGACTTTTTGATCATTTACAGAAAGTGCCTCTTTATCTGCTTTCATAGCAGTGAGGATATGTCTGGAAAATCCCTGTTTACGTAGAAAATCTAAGACGATCATGCCAGCATCGGCATCAGAAATGGTATAATTCAGAATACGGTTCATAACATAACTCCGCGATAAAATAAATTGGATTTTACTGGAAGGTTATCACAGGAGAGAAAAACTGTCAAATGTGGATCGCACAAAGATAAGAAATGTCGTGGAAAAAGATTGCAATTGCGTGGTAAACAAAGTATCCTATAGATATGGGAACAACTGGAAGTGAAGGCTTCATGATTTAAGACGAAAAGAGTGGACAAAATGAAAAGTAAAATGAAAAAGAGCCTGTTTGTAACTTGGATAATATGTGTATTGTTTGTAATGTCAGCAATGTCTGTACAGGCAGCAGGTAAGACCGGATGGGTGCGAAAGGGAACGACTTATAAGTATAAAGTAAATAATATCTATGTAAAAAATGAAGTAAAAAAAATTAAAAAATATTATTATTACTTTGATAAAAAAGGTGTTCGAAAAACCGGATGGATTAAATATAAGAAAGACAGATATTATTTTGACAGAAAAACTGCCCGTGCCTGTACGGGAAAGAAACAGGTAAACAATAAACTGTATATTTTTGACAAAGATGGCAGACTTGTAAAGAAAAAAGGTCTTTATAAACACGGAAAAACAAAGGTTTATATAAATAAAGATGGAAGTCTGGAAACAGGCCTGATAAAAATAAAAGGCAAATGGTACTGGTTCGAAGATAATGGTGAGCTTTCCACGAAGAGTGGTATTCATCGATGGAAAAACCATACGTATTATTTAAAGAATGGCCAGTTTATGACCGGCTGGGTGGACGTTGGAAGCAATAAATATTATTTTGGAACCGATGGTAAAATGGTCACAAATAAATATGTACAGACTGGTGGACATACTTATTATGTTGATGCCAGCGGACGTATGAAAAAAAATTGCTGGTATAATGGTCAGTACTTTAATAATAAAGGTCAGGTTGAGAAGGATTCCGTGACTTATGATCCTGAGACAACAGAAGGGCAGATCACAAAAGAGATGCTGGATGAACTTCCTTTGTCTGACTGCACAAAACTGATGGTGGTTGCTCATCCGGACGATGAGACACTGTGGGGCGGCGCCCACCTGACAGAAGGTGGATGGTTTGTTGTCTGTCTGACAAATGGATATAATGAAGTAAGGAAAAATGAGTTTTATGAAGTGATGAAAGAGTCAGGGAATATTGGACTGATTCTTAAATATCCGGATCTGGTAAACGGAAAGAGATCCGACTGGGCAACTTCAAAGCCGCAGATTGCCAAAGATCTGGATTTTCTTATGAAATATAAGCATTGGGGAATGGTAGCAACGCACAATCCAAATGGAGAGTATGGTCATATTCATCACAAAATGACGAGTAAACTAATGACTGAGAGTTATTATAAGAACTGCTGGGGAAATAATCTGTATTATTTTGAAAGATATTACAGTGCAAGAAGAATGCCGGCTGTAGAGGCGTCTCTGAAAAAAGTTCCACAGAGCAGTGTTGATAAAAAAGTAGAATTGTTGAAAATTTATAAATCACAAAGCCATGTAGTAGGTGAACATATGCATCTGGCTCCATATGAAGAATGGATAAGAGCAAGCGAGTGGTAAGTAAAACAGAATGGAGATTTTTTGATGTTAGATAGTAGCAGGAAAAGAGCTGAAGTATATATAATTCCCTTTTTTATAACAGCGATTATGCTGTTCGTGATATTCTACAAAGTGGGAATATATCCGTTTGGGGAGAGAAGCTTATTGATCTGGGACCTGAGATGGCAGTATATTCAGTTCTTTTCCTGGTTTAAACAGGTACTGACTGGAGGCGGTAATCTTTTTTATTCGTTTAATGCGGGTATGGGAAACAACATGATCGGATTATATGCGTACTATCTGGCCAGTCCGCTGAATCTGTTGATTTTGTTTTTTAATGATATTCAGATATTTGTGCTTGTACTCACGATATTAAAACTGGCACTGGCAGCATCTGCAAGTGCTTTTTTTATGAGAAACAGATTTTCATCAATTGATAATATATGGATAATTGTTCTGGCAACCTGTTATGGCATGATGTCATATAGCATTTCACAGAAATGCAATCTTATGTGGCTGGATGCCCTGATCATGCTGCCTCTGATCTGTCTGGGAATATATCGGCTTATAATGCAGAATAAAAAAACTTTTTTATTTATATCAGTATTGGTTATGGTCGTCTGTAACTGGTATATGGCATATATGTGCTGCCTGTTTTCTGTTGTCTATTTCTTTTTTGAGTTATTTTGCACGGATGAAAAGAAAAAATATATTGTGACAATTGTTAAATACGGATTGACAATGTTACTGGCAGTAATGAGTTCTATGGTTTTGTTTTTGCCGACAGCAATGAATTTACTTCAGGGAAAGGGCATTGAAAGCACGACAGATTACACGCCGGGATTTCATATTGGAATAAAAACTCTGATAAAAGGTCTGCTTCCGGGAATACGGATGCAAAAAGCATTTGGAACAGAATCTCAGGGAATTATGCTGTTTTGTGGGACGTTTGTTCTTATTTGTGCAGCGGCCTATTTTCTGTCAAAAAGAAGCCTGAAGGAAAAGATATTGTCTGCACTGGTGCTGAGTTTTCTTGTGGTATCTGCAACATTTATACCATTGGAAAATGTGTGGAATGGATTTCGAAAAGCAAATTCGTATTACTGCAGGTTTTCTTTTGTTATCAGCTTTTTTATTATTTATCTTGCTGCTGCGTATCTGGAAAAAAGCGTAAAATTTTTTCATAAAAAATGGTTCAGATCCATTGTATGTATGTGGGTTTGTGTAGAATTACTGTTTAATGGCTACAGCATTGTGAGATCTTACGCTCCGATTGAAGGGCATGCCTATTCTGTGTATGATGAGCAACAGAAAGAACGTTTTGCCGGATTTGATATTTCGAACAGTGAATTTTACAGAACAGAGCAGGCATCGCCTGCGGGAGAAGACAGAGGAGCAAATTATCTGGGCGTATTTAACGAAGGGCTGCAATATGGATATCATTCATTTGCAACATATACTTCAACAATTAACAGTGCACTGACAGAACTGTATCACAAATGTGGATATCATGATTATTATAAGTTTATGCAATATAATGAACCACTTCTTTTAACCGACAGTTTGTGGGGAATCCGGTACATTATAAGTGATCATACTATTGAGGGATGTGAAAAGGATACAGACGCAGGTGTTATAAATGGAAAAAGTGTATATGTAAATCCATATGCACTAAATCTTGGGTATTGTGTACAGGGGGCTGATATCGAAAATATAGAGGCAGAGAATCCATTTGAATACCAAAATAAAATATTATCAACATTAACAGGAGAAGATATTGAGTGCTTTAAACGTGTGGATGCGCAGAAGACCGTTCTTGAAGATGGCGATGAATTTCAGATAAAAGTGCCGAAAGAGGAACATATTTTATATGGATATATAGATCATGTGATTAAAGATGCAGCTCAGACGGTGATCTATATAAACGGAGATCCGAGAACGACTTACTCCAGGGTGACATCGTATAAAACTTTTCAGGTAGATGATCCGGAAAACTCGGATATTGCAACAGTAGCAATAAAGGGAAATCTTTCAAATAAAGATGAGCTGGAAGGGGTCTTTTATTATCTGGACATGAAAGAATTTTCTTCTGCCATTGATAAGTTAAAGACAAAGATGTTTCAGGTCGAAGACTATGGAGAGGGAAAAATTACCGGAACATATACAGCGGTTGAGGATAATGAGAAATTGATGCTCACGATACCTTATGATAAAGGATGGAAAATAAAATGTAATGGTGAGACAGTGACCGCAGATCCGAGTCGGACATTTACTGTATTGCAGGTAAAGAAAGGTGAAAATAAGATTGAAATGACATATGTTTCACCCGGATTTAAGGAAGGATTTGTGATTTCATTACTGGCAATTCTGCTCTTTGCCATATGGCAAAAAGCAGAAAAGAAAGTCAGGCGTTCAGAAGATGTTTAAGGACGGGCAGTTTACGAAAGAACTGCCCAATAACCAGGGCGATTATTATGATGATCAGTGTACGAACAGAATTGATAAGCACATTTGCAACCTGCACTTTTGGATAGATGTAATCCAGAGCGATTGCAGCAAAGAACATGTGAATATAATAAATATCCAGAGTTCTTTTAGAAATAAAAGAGACTGTGTTATTTATTTTTTTGGAAACTCTGTTGAAGTCAAATGAAGAAAATAGTACAAAAATACCAATGCACATAAAAACAGTACCTATTTTTAAATATCCATTTTTAAAAGATTCTCCCGTCCATCTTAAAGTACCACATTGCAGATACTTGGCAAAGAAATCCCACAAAAGTCCAATTATAATGCAAAGAATACTGTATGGACGGATTTTTTGTGCATTGAGAGGCTTTTGGGCGCGTACAAAAAATAAGTCGTGAAGTATTGCACCAAGTACAAAATAAACCAGAAAATGCCCATTATTGTACAAAGGGCTTAAGGTTGCACGAAATCCGTCAACTGTAAAAACAGAGTTTTTATGTAAGAGAGTAGTAAACTGTGCCAGTAAAACATTTATTTCTTCCGAGAGTTGAAAAAAGCAGCCACATATAATGATGAAAAAATACAATACAGATTTGTTATGATCCCAGCATATCTTGAGCAGTGGAAAAAGGATATACAAAAATAATAAGGTATTGGTAAACCACATATGGGCAGTTGGTACACGATCTAAATTCATGGAACCACACAGATAATTCCAGATATCTGATTTGGAGAACGTGTTCAGTTGTATCTGGTTGGTTAAGAGGCAGGTCAGAAAATAGAGAATACGCCAGCCTTCCAGAGCAATGAACATGGCCACTATTTTATGAATATGTTTTTTTAAATCGAAAGATCTGTGAAATAGTAATGCACCATTAACCATGAAAAACAGTGGTACACATATACTGCAGATGATTGAAAGAATGCTTGCAGAATACGAAAGATCGAACCATGAGCGATGGATAGAAACTACCAGAAAAATAGCCAGTACTTCCAGATAGTCGAAATACAGAATTCTATTAGATGTTAAATTGTTTGGTTTCATACAATGTCTCCGTTCCTCAGTAAATAAAATATTCATAAATAATAGTATATAGGTTAAAGTTTTTTATGTCCAGAGACAGAAATAGAAAATATATAGACGAAACAAGAGAGAAAAGGTATAATAAGCAGATAGAATAATAGGTTGCTAGGAGAAGAATCATGGTAAAGGTATCGGTAATCATACCCGTATATAATGTCGAACCATATCTGAAACAGTGCATGGACAGTGTGGTTGGGCAGACATTAAAAGATATTGAGATTATCTGTGTGGATGATGGCTCAACAGATAATTCACTTGATATATTGAGAGAATATGCTGCGGAAGACAGTCGTATACAGATTATAGAACAGAAGAATGCAGGAGCAGGGGCTGCCAGAAATAACGGTATGCGTTATGCAACCGGTAAATATCTGTCTTTTTTGGATTCGGATGATTTTTTTGAACCGAGAATGCTTGAAAAGGCATATGATCTGGCAGAAAAGGACCAGGCGGATTTTGTGGCATATAAATCAGATCAGTATCACACAGACAAAAATCAGTTTGTGCCGGTAAACTGGGTGATCCGAGAGAATGAGATTCCGCCGTATCATCCATTTAATCATCGACAGATGACGGGGAATGTATTTAAAGTGTTTGTTGGCTGGGCATGGGATAAACTGTTTTTGAAAGAATTTGTTGATAAATATCATCTGACATTTCAGGAGCAGCGGACCAGTAATGATATGCTCTTTGTATTCAGTGCAGTAGCACTGGCAAAAAAGATTTCGGTTGTGCCGGTAGTTCTGGCGCATCAGCGGCGTGATGCGAAGGATTCGCTTTCAAAAACAAGAGAAAATTCATGGGATTGCTTTTATCATGCATTGACAGCGCTTCGCGATAAGCTGAGAGAAGAAGGTTTGTACGAAGAACTGGAAAAAGATTATATCAATTATGCACTTCACTTTTCACTGTGGAATTATAATACGCTTTCCGAGCCGACTAAGACAAAACTGAAAGAAAAGTTAAAGTCAGAATGGTTCAAGGAACTCGGAATAGAAGGAAAGAATAAAGAATACTTCTACATCAAACAGGAATTTGAACAGTATCAGCAGATCATGGGGCAGATTCCGGAAGCTACGAAAAAGGAAAATGAAACTATGGGATTCAAACAGAAATTAAAGAGATTTTTGCGAAAGATCGTTCCGGTCGGACGCACTTATGTGGATAAGAAATTTAAAGACCAGGAAAAATATATCAGAAAACAGTTCAAAGAACAGGAAAGACTTATCAAGCTCCAGCAGAAAAATATGGAAGAGATGCAGAAAAATCTGCAGAAAAACCTGAAAGAATACATTGAGCAGGAACTGGTAAGAAGAGACAATTGGGCGAAGATGGCATCTGAGACGAAACGGGTAGCAGATGGACGTCCGGTATGGGTGATTAAATGCCCGGCTACAGAAGGCGAAGCAAAATTCCGCTGGGGTGATTATTACTATGCGGTTGCCCTGCAGAAATACCTGGAACGTCAGAACATCTACGCAATTATCGATAATCGTCAGGACTGGGGTTGTGATGAGGGCGCAGATGTAGTTCTTGTCCTGCGAGGAAAATATTTCTATCGTCCGGACAGAAGAAATGAGAAATGTCTCTACATTATGTGGAATATCAGTCATCCGGATATGATCTCAAAAGCAGAATATGAATTATACGACGTCGTATGCGTGGGTTCCAGACATATGGCAGAAGAATTAAAAGATAAGATCAGTGTCCCGGTTGTGCCGCTTTTACAGTGTACCGATACAGAGATCTTCTGCCCGGAAGGCGAAACCAAGAAACAGTATAACGGACAGTACATCTTTATCGGAAGTACCCGAGGCGTCATGAGAGACTGTGTTTACTGGGCTGCTGAGGCTGGCGTGCCACTTCATGTATGGGGAAGTGGCTGGTATGAGATGATGCCGGAACATAAAGATGTGGTAGATAGCACATTTATGCCGAATGAGAAACTTCCGGCACTGTACCGTTCCGCAAAAGTTACACTGAATGATCACTGGAAAGACATGCTGGATAACCAGATCATCAATAACCGTATTTTTGATGCATTGGCATGCGGACTGCCGGTCATCTCAGACGGTTGTGAGGAAATGAAGGAAATTTTCCCGGATGCAGTACTTTATTACGATACAAAAGAAGAATTTGATGCCTGCGTCAAAAAAGTAGAAAACGATTATGAAGCCGTAAAAGCAAAAGCCCTGGAACAGTACGATATGATCAAAAAAGAATATTCCTTTGAGAGAAGAGTAGAAGAACTGTTGGAGATTGCGGAGAAATATAGAAAATAAAAAGGTACATGCACCGCAGAAAGAAAAGCTGATATGAGGATGCTATAGAATGATTGGAGAATTATAAAATATGAAATTTACAAAAGAAAATACATTACAGTTGAAGGGAATTGCTGTGATATTTTTGCTGTATCATCATCTTTTTAATAGTCCGAGTATGTATCAGAATTTTGAAGTGTCTTTTTTTCCATTGACAGAAAGAATTGTGAATTTGCTTTCATGGTTTGGAAAGAATTGTGTCAGTTTTTTTGCATTTTTATCAGCGTATGGTCTCGCGGTATCTTATATGAAACTGTCAGAAAAAAAGGGAGCAGCTGATGGGTGGATAAAAAGGAGGCTTCTTAAATTATATAAAGGATATTGGTTTGTATTTGTTGGTGCTTTTTTTATATGTTCGATAATAGATCGAATGCCTATAAAGGTGTATATGAAATCTCATGGTATAGCTAATATTATATTGGATATGTTGGGATTGAGTGCTTTTTTGGGAACTCCGAGTATGAATGGTGCATGGTGGTACATGAGTCTGGCAGTTACAATAATTATAATTGTACCTGTAGTAGATTGCTTATGCAAAAAAATTGGAGGGATAGCTACAATTGTATTGACATTTATTATGCCAAGAATATTTGGAATAGGATTTCAGGGAAACAATTCATGCTTATCATTTTTGTTTATTGTAATTTGTGGCGTGATTTTTGCAGAAAATGATATATTTACCAAAATAGCAAAATGGGTGCAAAAACGAGCTTTGTATTATAAATGGCTGATATTCATAATGTTTCTTGTGGGATTGTATGTGACATTTAAATTGTATATAACATGTGATGTTACTGTGTGTACAGAATTGAATTATGGAATTGTTCCATTGCTGTGGATTGTTTTTGCATATCTTTATGTGTCAAAAATTCCGATCGTAAATACTATACTGGAATTTATAGGAAAACATTCTATGAATATTTTCTATGTCCACATATTTTTTAGAAACAATTATTGCTATAATTTTATTTATTCTTTTAAGAATAGCTTTCTTATTGCAACAATATTATTTTTGTTATCGTTGGTGACATCTTATGGCATTGAGTGGGCAAAGAAAGCAGTAAAATATGATTATGTATGGGAAAAGTTTGAAAATAAAGTTTTAAATATAAATTAAGCTTATAAAATATATAATTAATAAATGGTTCGATTATTTGTATATAAAAAATCCCCCCTTGTTAGATCTGCAATCATGTGCATATACTGATTTCGCAAGGGGGGAGCTTTTTATTTATTGATTGTTACAGAAACGGTGGTTAATCGTGGATATAAGATCACATATGCAATATCATCGTAATCTTCGTATTCATCAGCGACATCTTCATCTACAAAAGCATCAAGCTCTTCGGCGGTAGTATCATCGCCTGTTGAATCTGTGGTGTCGGAATCTTTTTTATTGTTTTTAGAAGGTGTAGGTGAAATAAGTTTGGCATTTTCTGACGGGATGATTTTTTTGTAATTACCATCAAATACACCATCTACAGTAACAATATCACCTGTAGCAGGAAGCGAAGAACCATCAGAATAGCGATATTTTACGTAAAACAAATTTTCTGTATTGTTTTCAGAAATAAGCATTTGTACATAGCCTTTATCGTAATTGGCAATTGTCTTTTGAACAGTTCCGGTTAGTGCATAGGATAAATTACTGTACAAATAAGGATTATCTATAATATCAGAATAATCTAAGCTTGGATTTTTGATATTAAATAATGAGTGCCCATCAACTTCAGCTGCAAAAATAAGGATAAATGGTAAGGTATTTGTTGATAATTCATTGTAAACAGTCTCAGAAGCTTTGGTAAGGGAATCTAATTCGTTACTTAAATCTGAATCAGATAAACTGCTTAAATCAGATGGTGCATCGGTGATGAGCAGAGAACGACCTAATTTACTTTTCATGGAATCTAAAGAATCCTGTCTCTGCAGATAACCGTATGCAGTAACCTGATCGCCAATTTTTAAATTAGGGACAATTCCCTGATTGAATTTATTGGTTGAGTTATTGACATAAGTCAAAACGTAAGGATGATTTTGTTTATCCATTAAAATAACAAAGGCATTACTTGCTGTTGAAAATACAGCAGAAACAGTACCGGTTATTTTTTGTGGGGTATCCGGAAAGGTTGTACCAAGTAATACATTATAATCGGCATTAACACTTTTTTCTTTTAAAGAGGAAAGTGTGCGCATCTGATAATAAAAATCATACCCTGTTAATTGATCATTTGCACTGTATTTAAGAAGACGGCCATAGGGCTTATCATCGGAATAATGGCATGATGTATAGGAACCATCGGAAGCTGTGGTAGTAACAGAACCATTTAATTTACCTTTTTTCCAGATTCCGGATACAGAATATGAGTCTTTTTCATCTGAAAAAGAAAAGGTACCTTCGCCAGATGGTTCGCCATTTTTCAAATCGCCGGTGTACGTGCCGGTATAGGACTGACTGTCAATAGTGAGAGACATATCAGTGTTAGCTGCTGCAACTGAAATGGTGGAAGTTGAAAAAAGGGCGGAACAGGTAACCAATCCAGCGCAGAGTAGATTTATTTTTTTTGATAGCATAATTATGACTCCTAATATACTTTATATATTGTTCTATTCTACTATAGGTACAGAATAAAAGTCAACTTGCCAATTAGATGTAATTTTGGTATACTTTTTGGGAGTATAATAAGTTGGGAAGATATATAAATGAAGAGAAAAATAAAGGAAAAATTTATTACTGTAAACAAAACCAGGATATCCACTGCATTTGCAGTATATTTTTTTGTCATCTTTGCTATTCTGATCATACAGCTTCTGACGTGTGGAAGTCAGGGGTTTGAATCATTTACATTCGGTAAGCAGGCAGATCTTCAATATGAGATCCTGGATGGACATTCCATTGATACAGAGTTTGTTGTTAAACAAAAAAATGCAAACAGCATAGTCCTGAATGGATATTCAGATAATGATATTAAATTTAAAAATGAAAAACTGATCGTGGATTTTACAGATGCAGAGACTGGAGAAAATATTCAGCATTCGGAGGTACTTCTAAAAGATCAGATTGATGAAAAAAATATTCTGATTCTTTTTGAGAATGAGATCAGCGAAGGTACACATGTCAAAATGAGAGTCCGTTCTCTTGGATGTAAAGAGAAAGGTCCGTATATTGGCATATCAGAAACAAATGACAGTGCAGAACATTCCTGGGTTGATGGAGAACTCAGTGACAGTTATCTTTGCGCTTCAATATGTTATAAAGTAAAAACGTACAATTGGCTGAAACCATGCGTGTATTTTCTGGCAGAGATTCTGGCAGGTGTTTTTCTGCTGATTTTGCATAAGAAGACAGGCATGCCATTATTTACTGCAAAAACTTCAGAACGGAAAATTTCAGCAATGAAAGAGGCAGTTCCATTGAAAAAAAAGATAATAAAAATTATTCTGATGCTTGTTATCGTGTGGGGAATTATTTTTATCTTTTTTGATTATGTTTATATGAAAACAATGGAAGCAACTGTGCGTGCAAAAGATCCGGAGGTAATCTGCGAAGAAACGGATGAAACAGCACAGAATATCTCACTGAAAGAAGGGGAGAGTGTATCCCAGACATTTACTGTATCCGGAAATCAGCTTTCTGCTGTGGCAGTATATATTCCGAATGTAGATGATGTGAATATAAGAATAAAATATGATTTGTATGATCAGCAGACTGGTGAAGTGGTACAAAGTGGTAAAGTATCTACCAAGAAAATTGAAAAACTGTCACATCATCTGAATAAAGATCAGCGAGATAAAATTAAAGGTGCACTTCAGGGATATTATGTACTTGAATTTCCGGAAGCAATTGAGAATTCTGCCGGAAAACAGTACAAAATTGTAATAACAAATGAAAAAACAGCTGGCGATAATCTGGAATTGGCTGGTGGAGAAGCTGAAGAATATCCATATGAACTGAATTCACAGCCGATGGCAGGTAACCTTTGTATGATTGCTTTATACAGTAATCAGATGATATTTGCAACTATGTTCAAATATATGGTGGCAATACTTACCGTTTTGGTATCAGTTCTGATTATTCTGTCCGGATTTGGAAGATTGTCAGTGGGTAAAACCTTCCTTATTTCTGCACTGGTACTTGCGTTTGTATACAGTTTTCTGATTCCACCATTCTGTGTACCGGATGAGAGAGCGCATATTGATGCTGTTTATACAATTTCTAATGAAATGCTGGGAATTAGTGAGATTCCTGCACAGGGAAGAATATATAAACGTGCAGATGACATTGATGCAACAAAAGAAAATACCATGGATGTTACAACAGAACGTTACAGGGAAACGTTTGAAGATATGTTTGGAAGGTCTGGTGATGAGACTCTGCAGGTGGCATTTGCAGACAATCCGGTCGGAAATGTAACGTTTTTAAATTACCTTCCAGCAGCAGTTGGCTTTACAATAGCACGGCTTCTGCATTTTAATACAATAACGATGATCATGTTTGGGCGTTGGATGAATGCACTGGCATCCATTCTGCTTATGTGGATTGCAATACGTAAACTTCCTTTTGGAAAGGCTTCGTTCGCTGTATTTGGACTTTTCCCAATCATTCTTCAGCAGATTGCATCCTGCTCTTATGATGGTATTTTATTAGGAGCTGTATTTGTCTACATGGCATATGCAATATCGCTTCTTTATTCTGAAGAGAAAAGTATAGAAGAATTTGGCGTTATGTTTTTGGCAGGGGGATTTTGTACAGTAGCCTGTAAAGGTGGAGTATATATTCCACTAGCAGGAGTTATTGCTATGGTACTGTGGGAGATGTTCAAACCTTTCAAAGAAAAAATTAAATATGTTATTGGAGTGGCAATTCCATTTATTTTGGTTTTTATTGCACAGTTTTCTCAGAGAATTCTGAGCCTGTTCATGCGACAGCCGGGAAGTGCTTACAGAAGTGGCGAAGAAATCTATAACATATCTTATTTTATAGAAAAACCTAATCAGTTTATCAGAATTTTTCAAAATACGATAGTACAAGTTGGTGACGTGCACTTACAGGAAGCAATAGGAAGCTTGCTTGGGCGCTTGAATATAAGAGTTCCGTGGTTTATACTGATTGGCTTTATTCTGCTTATTTGTATTTGTGCTATAAGAAGAAGGGATGAAGCTGTGTATGTAAAAAAAGGACATAGATTATTTATTGCATTGATTTGTTGTGCCAGTGTAGTTCTTGTATTATTGTCTATGCTGTTATCGTATACACAGCAATCATCTAATTATATCACTGGGGTACAGGGAAGATATTATCTTCCTATTGTTGCAGTACTTCTTTTGGGAATGAGAAGTAGTAAGATGGTTCGGGATTATAAAGATGATTTTTTAATCTTATTGGCAGATATTTTAAATGTTCTGGTTGTGGGATTTGTGTTGTTATCAGCGTTAATAAATTAGAAGGTAATTTTGAGGAGAAGAATGAAAAAGGCAACTATAATAATTCCAGTATATAATTCGGAAAAATATATAAAGAGATGTATGGAAAGTATACTATCACAGATTGATGAGACGTTTGAAGTACTCTTAATTAATGATGGTTCAAATGACAGGTCAGAAGATATAATTGATAGTTATGCGAAAAAATATCCTGGTATTGTACGTGTGATCTCGAAAAAGAATGAAGGCACAGCTAAGACCAGGAATTTAGGAATAAGAGAAGCTCGTGGAGAATTTATTTTTTTCATAGATAATGACGATTTTGTAGATGATGGCTATTTTAAACGCTTTATTAATGCGATAGATGAAAAAAGTGATATTGTAGTAGGCGGGTATAGGAGAGTTGAAGATAAGAAAGTCCGCTTTCAAAGTTTTCCTAAGAATTCATCCTGGTACAAGTTCACGGTAGTTGCACCGTGGGCTAAAATATATAAAAGAGAATTTTTATTAAAAAATGATATCAGTTTTTTGGATTGTGGATTAGGGGAAGATGTTTATTTTAATATAGTAGCGTATTCAACAGCAAAAAGTGTTAAAGTGATTGAATATGTGGGATATAATTGGTATTTTAATACGAAAAGTATCTCTAATACATCACAACGTGGGTTTAATCCGGATTTAAATGTTGTTTATGTTCTTGATAAAATTTATCAACGAATAGGAAATACGCAGAAAGTATATTCGTATTTTTATGTAAGGTATGGTATATGGTACCTGTTGTTTTCTGGCAGGAAAGCATCCAGAGATGCATTCCTGAAAGAATATAAAAGGATCTTTGAATGGTATGAAAAAAATGCGATACCAAAAAAATTTCCGTTATTTGGAAAAGAAACAAAAGGCGATTCGTTTTTTACAAAACTGACAGTTAATGTGTTTTTGGTGGTGGATAAACTAAAATTAGTCAATGTGTTTGCAAAATTGTATTGCAGCGAGAAATAAGGAGTAGCACTAAAATGAAAATTTTATATATAGCACATGAGGGGCATATGGGAGGTGCTACCAAGTCTTTACTTACATTAGCAGAGCTCATGAAACAAAAAGGCCATGATGTGAGTGTACTGGTTCCGTTAAAAAACAGTGAGATAGAGAAGGCTTTAAAAGAACGTGGGATAAATACGATAACATGTTTCTATTCGTGGTGGCAGGTTCCGAAAAATGAGGGACGTTTTCTTGAGCTTGCGTATAGAATTGCATATAAATTTAATGGTATAGCACTTCAAAGGGTGAAAAGAAGATTAAGAAATGAGAATATTGACGTTATTCATTCAAATTCAAGTGTTATTGAGATAGGAATGAAGTTGAGTAAGGCATTAAATAAGCCTCATGTATGGCATTTTAGAGAATTTGGCGAAGATGATATGAATATAGCATATATAAAAGGAAGAGAGAATAGCTTAAAGTTAGTTGATGAGTCAGATTCGAAGATTATATATATTTCTGAGGCAATGAGGCAGTATTATTCAAAATGGATTAATCCTGAAAAAGGCACAGTTATTTATAATGGAGTAAGTGAAGAATATTATACTGAAAAATGTGCAAAAGATTATAATAAAGATGGAATTACAAAGTTTTTGATTTCAGGAGCACTACAGCCGGGAAAAGGACAGGACTGTGCCATACGGGCAGCAGGCATACTGAAAAAACAGGGAATTACAAATTTTAAAATATATATTGCAGGACGTTCTATAGCAGATTATGAAAAAAGCTTGCGAAGATTATGTAATAAAGAAGATGTGGAAGATGTTGTAGAATTTGTTGGATTTGTATCAGACATGAAAACATTGCGTGAAAATTGTGATGTGGAATTAGTTTGTTCGAAAAAAGAGGCGTTTGGTCGCGTGACAATTGAAGCGATGTTGAGCAGTAATCCGGTAATTGCATCTAATGCCGGGGCAAATCCAGAATTGGTCAGAGACGGAGAAAACGGTTTTCTATATACGTACAATGTAGCTGATGACTTGGCAAAAAATATGGAGAAATTTATTGGAAATGTAGAATTGTTGAAGAAAATGGGAGAGAAAGCATGCAATATGGCAAAAAACAATTTTACAGCAGAGAGAAATGCAGCAAATGTAGAAGAGCTATATTATGAAATAGTTCAAAAAAGAGGAGAAAAATGACAAAATTTGCATTTTTGATTTTAAATTATAAATCTACTCATGAAACTGAACAATGTGTTGACAGTATAGAAAATCTGGAACAAGAAGAAAATGATGTACAGATCATAATTGTAGATAATGATTCACAGGATGGATGTGTAGAGCATTTTAGAAAAATATATAAAGGAAAAAAATATATCCATATAATAGAAAATGAAAATAATGCGGGCTTTTCCAGGGGAAATAATATAGGATATGAATATGTATATGAAAATATAAAACCGGATTTTTTGGTTATGATAAACAGTGATATTGAATGCAGACAGAAAGATTTTCTGAAAAGAATAAAAGAAATATATACTAAGACTCACTTTTTTGTACTGGGACCAGATGTATATGCTTTTCGTTTGAGAATACATCAGAGTCCTATATGTAAAAGTCTCCCGGGAATAAGAGAACAGTGTCAAAAACTTAAAGAACAGAGAGAAATTCTGGACAAATATGAAAAAATGAGTGCCCAGGGAAAAACTTATGTTAGTACAGATGATAGGAAAATACGAGAAGAGAAGATATTTAATTTTGTAAAGAAGTATCATTTGGATTTGCTCAAGCCAGGCGTTGCTTCTTATAAAAAGAAATATGAAAATGTAGTTATTCATGGCTCAGCAATTATTTTCTCAAGAGAGTATTTAAATAAATATATCCATGCACTGTATCCGGAACCATTTTATTATGGCGAAGAAGATTTGTTATATTTAAAATGTATGAGGTATCAAAGTAAAATAGTATATGATCCCAGCGTAAAGGTTTGGCATGCAGCAGGTGCATCGGCAACAAATTCCAAGGGTGACAGATGTACTTTAAAAAGGGAAATTTTTAGATATGAAAATTTTGTCAAAACAAAAGAATTGTATATAGAAGTGCTAAAAGATGAGAATTTTTATGAAAATGAGATTAGGAAGTGAATATAATGAACGATGCCATAAAGAATGTTGTTAAAGTATCAAAATGGATGAAAAATGGATATCTTGAGAGGGATTATGAGTATTTAACAAAAGTGGGATTTATTAAATCCGAATATGAAAATCCAAGATTAAATTTGGTGATATCTACTATAGATAAAAATAAAATGTATGGTGGATTATCCACAGCGGTGAAGTTGTACCGTTATTTGGCAGAGTATCTGGAAATGGATATGCGAATTATTATGACTGCAGAAAGTATTAAGAGTGAAATTATGGAGCAGTATCCGGATTTCGTTTGTATGGAGTCAGGACAGGACAGTGATGCACATAAAACTGTCTGTACAGTAGACGTTTGTAATCATTCCAGAGGGAATATTTCTGTCCGAAAAAAGGATATATTCATGGCCACCTATTGGAGTACTTTTTATATAATTGCAGATGTTCTAAAATTTCAAAAAGAGAAGTATGGTATTGATAATAAACTGTTATATCTGATTCAGGACTATGAGCCAGGTTTTTATCAATGGTCTACAGAATTTCTTTTAACTGATTCGACATATAAATATGGAAATACAGTGGCTATTTTTAACTCGCAAAATTTAATGAATTACTTCAAAAAATTAGATTATAAGTTTGATGAAATGGTAGCCTTTGATCCTAAACTGAACGAAACATTGCTTAGTTATTTACATTTGACTGATAAAATAAAACGTAAGAAACGTGTTATTATTTACGGAAGACCGAATGTTGCAAGAAATTCTTTTTTAATGATTGTAGAAGCGTTAAATAAAATGATAGAAAAGTATAATCCTGATTCAGAGTGGGAGTATTTATCTATTGGAGGAAATCATAAAAGTATCAAACTGAAAAATGGAAATACTCTTGTGGCTGGTGGGAAACTGACACTGGAGAAATATGCAGAAATACTTGCAGAATCTTCGGTTGGGGTTTCCTTAATGTGTTCTCCGCATCCGAGCTATCCACCGCTGGAGATGGCGGCTTTTGGAGTCCAGACGGTTACAAATTCGTTTTTATGTAAGGATTTGAGTAGTTTTAGTGAGAATATTCATTCATTAGATATTGTTAATTTTGATACGGTGGCAGATGCAATCTATGCTGCCATGCAGCAGTATGTTGAACGGAAACCTGTAAATAAAGAATCTGAGTATTTAAATTTGGAAAATCAATTTGTACGGGTTGGAGAAAGTGTTAAAAAAATCATAGATTGATTTGTAAAGAAAAGGTGATACGTGAATTGATTGGTAAAGTAATTGAACTTTATAAGAACAGGTTAAATAATTATAATTTGAAAAAATTTAGAACTGTTGGTAAAGCATGTAAAGTATGTGACCCAATTAAAATTATTGGTGGAAACAGAATATCGATAGGAAATGAATTCTACGCAGGCCCTGGATGCAGATTAGAGGCATGGGAAAATTATGGAGAACAGAAGTTCGCTCCACAGATTGAAATTGGAGACAAGGTAAAAATAAACTCTAAATGTCATATTGGAGCAATTAATAAAATAAAAATAGGAAACAATGTTCTGTTTGGAAGCAATGTATTTATTACGGATCATTCTCATGGAAATGTGAGTGTGGAAGAGGTAGATATTCCACCAAATGAAAGAGAATTGTATAGTAAAGGACCTGTGGTAATTGAAGATAACTGTTGGATATGTGAAAATGTAATAATTTTGCCGGGGGTGCATGTGGGATATTCTGCAATTTTGGCTGCGGGCGCTGTTATAACAAAAGATGTACCGGCTTATGCTGTAGCTGCGGGAAATCCGGCTCGTATTGTAAAAGTCTTAAAGGAAAACTGAGGATTTGGGTATGCGAAAGAAATCAATGAAAGAGAATGCAATACTGAATGCATTACGAACATTAGCAGGAATTGTATTTCCGCTGATTACATATCCATATATTTCACGTGTTTTAGGTGCGGATAATTTAGGAAAAATTAATTTTGCAAACTCTATAGTAAGTTATTTTTCATTATTGGCAGCATTGGGAATATCTTCATATGCAATTCGAGAAGGTGGAGCCATACGTGATGATAAAAATAAATTAAAAAATTTTTCTAATCAGATATTTACAATCAATATGGTGTTTACAGCTATATCGTATATATTATTGGCGATATTGTTGAGCTTCTCAAAAAGGCTATATGCATATAAAGAGTTGATAATTATTCAGAGTTTTATAATTTTTGCAACAACTATAGGTATAGAATGGCTGTTTTCTATATATGAGGATTATGCATATATAACGGTTAGAACAATAGCAATACAGTTTATTGCCTTGTGTGCGATGTTTCTTTGCGTAAGAAAAGAAGATGACTATTTGCGTTATGCACTTATTTCAGTATTGGCTTCAGGTGGCGGTTATATTGTGAATTATTTTTATTCACATAAATATTTTTCAGTACGGTTGACAAAAAAAGTAGAATGGACCAAGCATTTAAAACCGATGCTGATTTTATTTTTTAACACACTTGCAATTACAATTTATGTTAATTCGGATATTACGATTCTGGGAATATTAAAGGGCGATTATTATGTGGGAATTTACAGTGTTTCAGTTAAAATTTATACTATTCTGAAACAGATAGTAAACGCATTGCTGGTATCATCTTTGCCAAGGCTGTCGTATTATGTGGCAACAGATAGAAAAGACAATTATCAAGATTTATTAAACAAAATTTTAAGAGCTCTTTTACTGGTGTTGATGCCAATGGTTGCAGGGATAATCATGCTGAGTCCTGATATTGTTGTATTGGTTTCGGGGAAAGCATTTGAACAAAGTTATGCATCGTTACAAATATTAAGTGTTGCAATAGCTTTTTCTTTAATTGCAGCTTTTTTTTCAAGCGGAGTTTTGTTGCCAAATAAAAAGGACCGTAAAATTTTAACAGCAACCATAATTAGTGCAATTGTTAATTTGAGCCTGAACTTTATTTTGATTCCAGTGTGCAATGAAAAAGGAGCAGCTTTAACCACGGTTTTGGCAGAAGTGACAGTAATGGGAATTGGAATGTATTATTCCAAAGATATTTTTAAGATTTCTAATGTAAGAAAAACAGTGATGGAGGGATGCATTGGGATTGCCGGAATTGTCATTTTGTGTAAAATAGTAAATGCTAATATAAACTCTATGATTTTGCGTCTGAGTTTAGCAATTTTTGTTTCAGTCATTTATTATGTAGTGGTTTTATGGGGATTTAAGGAAGAGCTGTTTATGGATGTAATAAATGTAATTAAACAAAAAGTAAAACGGGAAAAATAGGTTATACCTGAGATATTTAAAAGTTGTTAGGTATTAATGAAATGATAGAGAGAAAGAAAATGAAAGATCATACATTTGCGGTATGTGCATATCAAGAAAGTCCATATTTGGAAGAATGCATAAAATCATTGAAAAAGCAGACTATAAAAAGTAATATTCTTATTGCTACGTCCACTCCTAATGATTATATAAAAGGAATTGCTGATAAATATACAATTCCATATTATATAAATAAAGGAGAGGGTGGCATTACGCAGGACTGGAATTTTGCTTATTCCTGCGCAAAGACGAAATATATTACAATTGCTCATCAGGATGATATATATGAAAAAGACTACCTGGAGATTGTTTTAAAGCATATTACAAGGGCAAAACATCCGCTCTTATTTTTCAGTGATTATTATGAGATAAGGGATGGGAAAAAAGTAACATCCAATAAATTGTTGAAAGTTAAAAGAATTATGCTTTTGCCGATGAGAATTAAAGCTTTTCAGAGCTCGCGTTGGGTCAGAAGAAGAATCTTATCTTTGGGTTCGCCTATTTGTTGTCCGTCGGTTACATTTGTGACTGAGAATTTACCGGAAACAGTTTTTGAAAATCATTACAGGGCATGTGAAGATTGGGAAGCCTGGGAAAAACTTTCTAAGAAAAAGGGACAGTTCCTGTATTCTACGAAGTTATTGATGGGACATCGAATTCATGAGGATTCAGAGACGACAGCAGCAATTGGAGATAATAAGAGAAGTAAAGAAGAATATGAAATGTTCTGTAAATTCTGGCCGGATAGTATTGCACGACTAATATTTAAATTTTATTCAAAAGGACAAAATTCCAATCAGCTATAAAAGGGGATGAACATGAAAAAGATAGTCATTATTCCTGCATATAATGAGCAGGGAAGTATTTTAAACACAATAGAAGATATCAGAAAAAATGCACCTGATTTTGATTATGTTGTGATTAACGACTGTTCAAAAGATGATACATTAAAATTATGTCGGAAAAATGGAATACGGGTCTTAGATCTTCCAATCAACCTTGGAATAGGAGGGGCAGTACAGACAGGTTACCTATATGCATATAGAAACAATTATGATCTGGCAGTACAGTTTGATGGGGATGGGCAGCATGATGCAAAATTCCTGGATATAATGGCTGAAACGTTAGAAAAAGAAAATCTGGATATGGTTATTGGATCCAGATTTATCAATAATCAGGGATTCCAGTCGTCAGCAGTACGACGTTTTGGAATACGTTTTTTTGAGGTGTTATTAAGAATATTATTTGGACAGAAAATTACGGATGCTACATCGGGAATGAGAATGTGTAACCGCAAAGTGATGGAATTTTTTATTAAAGATTATCCGAAAGACTATCCGGAGCCGGAGACTGTGGCCAGACTTTTGCGCCATAAGTGTAAGGTAAAAGAAATTCCGGTTATTATGCGAGAACGTCAGGCGGGGGTATCCTCTATCTCATCTTTGAGAAAGTCGGCATATTATATGTGCAAGGTAAGTCTTGCCATTCTTATTGAAAGATTGCGTTAAAATATTGCGGGAGGAAAAAAGATGACTTTAAAAGCACAGGTTTTAATATGTATTGTTTTAATAATAGCGCTTATTGCGATTGTTAATATGGTCAGAAAAAGATCTCTGGAATTAAAATATGTTCTTGTCTGGATTTGCGCAGATATTATTCTGTTTATTTTTACGCTGTTTCCATCAACAATGGGACATGTTGCAGCATTTTTTGGAATTTATTCTCCTGTAAATATGATCTTCTTTATGGGATTTGTTCTTTCACTTGTAATTATTTTTACATTGACAGTGGCATTATCAAGAGTAACTGCAAGAGTCAGGAAACTTGCACAGATGATTGCGTTACAGGATGAGGAAAAAAGAGAGAAATGATTTCTCGTTCAGAAAAAAAGGAGCAAAAGATGGAAAGCTTAGCGATTATCGTACCATGTTATAACGAGCAGGAAGCGCTGCCGTTGTTTTATAAGGAAGCAACCAGAGTTTTGGAGAAGCTGAACTATGATTATAAACTTCTTCTGGTTAATGACGGCTCAAAAGACCATACGCTGGAAATTATGAAATCAATTGCGCAGAAGGATGAACATGTAAGGTATTTATCTTTTTCCAGAAATTTTGGAAAAGAAGCAGCCATGTATGCCGGATTTTGTAATGCAAATGCGGATTATGTCTGCGTAATGGATGCAGATATGCAGGATCCACCGAGCTTACTGCCGGAGATGTTGGAGATTTTACATACCCAGGACTATGATTCGGTAGCGACCAGGAGGAAGAATCGCGAGGGAGAACCTCCGATCAGAAGCTGGTTTGCACACAGATTTTATGAAATTATAAATAAAATATCTGATGCAGATATCGTTGATGGAGCAAGGGATTTCCGCCTGATGAAACGGGAAATGGTGGAAGCGATTGTCAGTATGACAGAATATAATCGATTTTCCAAGGGGATTTTCGGATGGATTGGGTTTAAAACATACTGGCTTTCTTATGATAATATTGAACGTGTTGCAGGCGAGACAAAATGGAATTTCTGGAAGCTTACAAAATATGCGATTGACGGAATCATCAATTTCTCTCAGGCGCCATTGAGCGCGGTATCCTGGTTTGGAGTATTAATGACAGTTGTCTCTTTTTTGATGTTGCTTGTGGTTATTGGACGCAAGCTGATTTATGGAGATCCGGTTGCCGGATGGGCATCAACAATTTGTGTAATTATATTTATTGGCGGGCTTCAGCTGTTTTGTCTGGGCGTGATAGGACATTATATTGCAAAAATGTATCTGGAAACAAAACAGAGACCGCATTTTATTATTTCAGAAACAAATGATGAGAATGCGGTGAAACTTAAATAAAAGGATAGTAACGAATATTATAGAGCCCTGATAGTATTGTGTGCGTGATAAAGTGAGGAAAGAAAATGGCAAAAGTATCAATTATTATACCAACATATAATGTTGAAATGTTTTTGGATGAGTGTCTGGAGAGTATCCAGCGTCAGACATTACAGGATATTGAGATTATCTGCGTGAATGATGGTTCGACAGATCATTCGCTGGAGATCATTAAGAAATATGCAGAGAATGATCCGCGATTCGTGATTATTGATAAAGAAAATGGTGGCTATGGGAAGGCTATGAACGTTGGGCTTGACAAGGCAACCGGAGAATATATCGGTATTGTGGAGCCAGATGATTATGTGCCGCTGGCAATGTATGAAGATCTTTACAAAATTGCAAAAGAAAATGATCTCGATATGGTAAAAGCAGATTTTTATCGGTTTACGAGAAACAGTGAAAACGGAGATATGAATCTGGTGTACAACCATCTGGACAAAACAGGAAAGTGGTATGGAAAGCTCTTTGATCCGAGTGAAGAACCGGAAGCATTACGTTTTATCATGAATACCTGGAGCGGAATTTACAAAAGGGAATTCCTTGAGCAGCATCACATCAGACATAATGAGACTCCGGGCGCATCTTTCCAGGACAATGGTTTCTATTTCCAGACGTTTATTTATGCAAAGCGTGCAATGATCGTAGATAAACCGTATTATATGAATCGCCGTGATAATCCGAATTCCTCTGTAAATAACAAGGAAAAAGTCTACTGCTGTAATATCGAGTATGATTATATCCGCGAGATTCTTATGAAAGATCCGGAGATATGGAATCGTTTCAAGTACATGTATTCGCTTAAGAAACTGCATAATTATAATTTTACTCTGCAGAGAATCGGAGATCAGTTCAAGAAAGAATATGTCCAGAGAATCAGTCAGGAATATAAGAGAGCAAAAGAAAACGGAGAACTGAAACAGGAGCTGTTTCATCCTGCCGAATGGGATAATCTGATGCTGCTGATCAAAGACCCGGAAGCCTATTATTTTAAGATTTGCGTAAAAAATAAACAGATACGTTCACTGGAAAAGAAAGTGGCATCTCTGGAAAATTCAACAAGTATGAAGGTTGGACGTGCAATCATGTTTATTCCGATAAAAATCAAAAAACTTTTTAAGAAAAAATAGAACTACATCAGAATGATGGCATAACAGAAAGATAAAGGAGTCGTTATGAGTAAAAAATATGATTATCTGGTAGTAGGAGCTGGATTGTATGGAGCGGTTTTTGCACACGAAGCAAAAGAAGCAGGAAAATCAGTACTGGTGATCGATAAACGCCCGAATATTGCGGGAAATGTATTTACAGAGGATATGGAAGGCATTCATGTTCATAAGTATGGCGCACATATTTTCCATACAAATAATAAAAAAGTATGGAATTATATTACCCGTTTTGCAGAATTCAATCGCTTTACAAACAGTCCGGTTGCCAATTACCATGGAGAATTGTATTCCCTTCCATTTAACATGTATACGTTTAATAAGATGTGGGGAGTGGTAACTCCGGAAGAGGCAGCAGCCAAAATTGAAGAACAAAAAAGAGAGGCTGGTATCACAGAACCGAAGAATCTGGAGGAACAGGCAATTTCTCTTGTAGGAAGAGATATTTTTGAGAAACTGATCAAGGGTTATACGGAGAAACAGTGGGGCCGTGATTGCAAAGATCTTCCTGCGTTTATTATAAAGAGACTTCCGGTGCGACTGACGTTTGATAACAATTATTTTAATGCACTGTATCAGGGAATTCCAGTCGGTGGTTATACGAAGATGGTTGCCAATATGCTGAATGGAGTCGAAATTCACCTTGGTGAAGATTATCTGGAGAAAAAGGCAGAATACGATGCACTTGCTGAAAAAGTAATCTATACAGGGCCGATCGATGCATATTTTGATTATCAGATGGGATATCTGGAATATCGTTCTGTACGGTTTGAGACAGAACTTCTGGATAAACCAAATTTTCAGGGAAATGCAGCAGTAAACTATACAGACAGAGAAACTCCGTGGACAAGGATCATTGAACATAAGTGGTTTGAGTTTGGAAAAGATGACCAGGGGAATGATCTTCCAAAGACAGTGATCAGCCGGGAATTCAGTTCCGAGTGGAAACCGGGAGATGAACCATATTATCCGGTAAATGATGAGAAAAATGGCACTCTTTATAATAAATACAAAGAACTTGCAGAAAAAGAAAAAAATGTCGTGTTTGGTGGCCGTCTTGGTGAGTACAAATATTATGATATGGATGCTGTAATTGCATCCGCACTGGATATGTGTGAAAAAGAACTAAAATAAAATGTGACAAAAATGTAATATTTAGTTTAAAAATACATTGCATCATACGATGAAAACTGTTATAGTGGACTCACAGAGCGTTTAAACTCTGTGAGTTGTTGCTATGTGAAGAAAATTAAGAGTTAAATAAGGAGTATCTTTATATGAAAAGAATTACAGCTACATGGAAATATGTCTTTCTTTTGATAATGATGGTGTCAGCCGTCTGTTTATTTGGAAATTCACAGAAAGTTTCAGCAGCATCTTATAGTGATACAACCTGTAGAGTCATTTTTACAAATGCCAAGGGACAGACATATCATAGCCTGACAAAAGCAGTTGAGAAGGGAACTGTAATTCAGTTGCCTGACATGAATAAAGAAGGATATAAGACAGTTTGGGTAACGAAGTTTCAGGGAAAAGAATATAAATATTCAGCAGGACGAAATGTGACGATCAATCAGACAACAAAGTTCTATCTGAAGTTATATAAAGAATATACAGTACGCTTTTATACTGCAAATGGAAGAAATGAGTACACGGGTCTGAGACAGACTGTTGTATCCGGAGGCAGTATTAAGATGCCGGTCGGTAATTCAAATGCCAGTTATACTTTTTCCGGATGGGCAGCTAAGAAAGGCGGAAGTGTTTCAAAGAAGAGTGGTGCAACAGTAAAAGTTAAGAAAAATCTGAAATTTTATGCGGTGCAGAAAAAGGTAGATACTACGGGCATAAAATTATACAAATATGATGGAAGCTATTGGAAGACAATTAAGAATACGAACGGAAAAACAACTTTCCCGGCAGTAGATCTGGGTTCGGGAAATATGGTTCTCGGATGGTCCAGAACACAGGGAAAAAATGCACTGTCCACTTCTGATTATAAGCCAGGGGATCGTATTCCATCTAAAAATGGCAGATATTATATGGTAGTTTTTGGAATGTCCATGGATCGTGAGCCAGCTACTATCACAACACCGACTAAGTTTGAAAAAGTATATTGTGTAGGTGATTCCAGAACGGTTGACACGAAGCGGGCATTAGGCGCTTCTGCACCGGCGAATGTTGAATTTATTGCAGAGAGTGGACAGGGGCTTTCATGGTTTAAGAGCACGGGATATAAACAGCTTCTTCGCTCTGTTGCCAGACAGCCGAAAAATGAGAAAAAAGCAGTTATCATTAACCTTGGGGTAAATGATCTGAAGAATGTGAATGCTTATGTGCCATATATGAAGAAAGTTGCTGCAAATCTTAAGAAATATAACTGTAAGATGTATTATCTTTCTGTAAATCCGGTCAACAGTGCGATGATCAGAAATTCAGTAGCCAAAAACAGATCAGAGGCACAGATTACATCTTTCAACAGGACTATTTATAGAAAGCTCTGCTCTGGAAGCAACAGAACATTTACTTATATTAATTCCTGTACAAACCTTCAGATGAAAGGCTGGATCAGCAATCGTTTTGATATGGGCATTTATGATGGCCTTCATTATTCTGATGCGACATATCTGAGAATTTTTGATTACTGTATGAGATATCTGAACCGCTGAGAACTGCAGTGACCAAAATAAAGAGAGGAACTGTATAATAAATGAAACGAGTTATCACGTATGGAACGTTTGATCTGCTTCATTACGGGCATATTAATTTACTTAGAAGAGCGCGCCAGATGGGAGATTATCTCATTGTAGGACTTTCTACGGATGAATTTAACTGGAATGAAAAACAGAAAAAATGTTATTTTTCTTATGAAAAACGTAAACAGCTTCTTGAGGCAATACGTTATGTAGATCTTGTGATTCCGGAAGAAAACTGGGAACAGAAGAGAACCGATGTAAAGGAATATCATGTGGATACTTTTGTGATGGGCGATGACTGGAAGGGAAAATTTGATTTTCTGAAGGAAGAAGGATGTGAAGTGGTGTATCTGCCACGAACACCTGAAATTTCCAGCTCACAGATTAAAGAAGATCTTCATACAAAAGAAAATAAGAAAGATTAAATAAAAGCTGGTCAGGGTTTATGCCCCGGCCAGCTCTTTTAATGAGTGAAAATGATAGCCCATTTCTTCCCATTTGGTCAGAAGTTCATCAAGAATTTGTCCATTTGTGGATGAAGTGTTGTGCAGCAGAACGATTGCACCGGGATGAATACGGCTAAGAAGCTTCTGAAAGGCTTCTTCTTTTGATGGCTGCTGATTCTGAAGCCAGTCTACATAAGCAAGGCTCCAGAAAAAGGTAGAGTAGCCCAGTTCATCTGCCATGCTGAGATTGGAAGTATTGTAAATGCCCTGAGGCGGCCGGTAAAATTTTGGCATCTGTTCACCGGTGACAGATTCATAGAGAGCTTCTACACCGCTTAATTGTTTCTGGAAATCTTCTTTTGAAGAAATACCGGACATATCAGGATGTGTCATAGTATGGTTACCTACAGTATGCCCTTCGGAAACCATCCGCCTGATAAGATCAGGGTTGTCAGAAATAAAATTTCCAACAACGAAAAAAGTAGCGGGGGCATTATGTTTTTTCAGTGCATCAAGGATGAGGGGTGTGTTCCCATTTTCGTATCCGGCGTCAAAGGTAAGATATATTTTTTTTTCACTGGTATCATCTGCATAATAGGCGTGATATTGTCTGAGATTTTCTATTGTGGCATTGCCGACAGGACGCTCTCCTTCTTTTTGAAAACTCAGCCCCCAACTGGCAGATTCAGCGAGAATGGAAACTGCTGATTGTGCGGACTTGTTTTTAGTCCAGGCCTGTAGCTTTCCAATCTGCCCGCCAAGGATAAAAACACCGGCAAGAAGGAAGATCAGTTTAGGAATGAGTGGATAATGATGAGAAGAGGACATAGTGTCTCCGATAGAATCATTTAGAAAAGTATATGCATAAAGACAAAAAATTAGAGCCATCAGATTTTTTATTTTCTGGTGGCTCTTTTAATGTTCACTGTCCAATGGAACTTACCTCCTGATTTAATTTAAAACATCTGGAATTAAATATTCACGTTTCTGGTGGTCTGTACCTCGCTTTCATAAATTATAAAGGAAATTCATTTCGTTTCTGGTGGTCTGTACCTTCCTTTCCTGAATTATGGGAAATCACTTATGTTTTCGGTGGTTTCACGCTCCTTTTATTTATTTTGTAGTTCCTTTTGTTTTATGAATTTACTATAACAGATAAAATTAGAAATGTCAATAAGAAAATAGAAAAAAATAAAAATAAACAATTATAAATTGTAAAAATAAATAAAAAATAAGAATTTACAGAAAATAATACAGAGAAAAACATGTGCAGAATTAATTGAAGTATAGAAATAACTGAAAGTGGGAGAATAGAGAATATCAGTTATTGTGAAGAGACTGAACAACAAAAATATCATTCTAATCTGAAGGAGGTAAGTTCATGTTTCGTTATCTGCCTGTTCGAAAGATTCATGCAAGACAAGTTCTGGATTCCAGAGGAAATCCGACTGTGGAGGTAGAAGTTACTGTAGGAGAAGGGATTATTGGGATAAATGGATATACAGCCAGAGCAATAGTGCCATCAGGTGCTTCGACTGGGAAATTTGAGGCAGTGGAGCTGCGTGATGGAAAAAAAGGATATTATACAGGACTGAGTGTAGAAAAAGCAGTTGAAAATGTGAATACAAAGCTGGCAGAAGCAATCATTGGAGAAAATGCATTGGATCAGAACCGGATCGATCAGATTTTGATTGACACGGATGGTACAGATAATAAAAGTAATGTTGGGGCGAATGCCGCACTTGGTGTTTCTATGGCTGTTGCAAGGGCTGCTGCTATGGCGCTTAGAATTCCGTTGTATCAGTATCTTGGCGGGTGTCACAGTAAAAAAATGCCGGTTCCGATGATGAATATTCTGAATGGGGGAAAACATGCGGATAATACAGTAGACCTTCAGGAATTTATGATTATGCCGGTGGGTGCGGGAAAGTTTGAAGAAGGCATTCGCATGTGTGTGGAAATATATCAGATTTTGCGAATCATTTTGAAGGAAAGGGGACTGTCTACAGCAGTAGGAGATGAAGGCGGTTTTGCGCCGAATCTGGCTGACAGTCAGGATGTGCTGGCGGTGATTGTTCAGGCAGTGGAAAAAGCCGGATATAAGCCGGGAGAAGATATTCTGATCGCAATTGATGCCGCGGCAAGTGAATTGTATGATGAGAATCTGAATTGTTATTACTTCCCTGGAGAGAGTCAGATGAAGGGAAAAGAGATTTTACGAGATACCAGTGAAATGATTGCATATTACGAAGAACTGGTGGGAAAATATCCGATTGTTTCTATTGAGGATGGTCTTCAGGAAGATGACTGGGAAGGCTGGAAACAAATGACAGAACGGCTGGGAGACAGGGTTCAGCTGGTAGGAGATGATCTGTTTGTGACGAATATAAAGCGGCTGAAATGTGGAATTCAGCTTCATGCTGCAAATGCGATTCTTGTAAAGGTAAACCAGATTGGTACGCTGAGCGAAGCAATGGATGCGGTTGAAATGGCACAGAATGCAGGATATAAGGCTGTGATTTCGCACAGATCAGGAGAAACGGAAGATGCTTTTATTGCAGATCTGGCGGTTGCAACGGGAGCCGGACAGATAAAGACAGGAGCGCCGTGCCGTTCAGACCGAAATGCAAAGTATAATCAGCTGCTCAGAATTTCTGAACAGCTTGAAAAGCAGGCAGTTTATGAAAATCCTTTTGGAAGAGAAAACAGAGACAGATAACAGAGGCGGGCTGCAAAAAAAGCAGCCCGTAAATTATTACATGAAGAATATTTTGTTTGGCGGATTTTTGACGTGGAAATAACTAAAAACAGTTGAAATCGCAGAGGGGTTATGATAGAATAAACTCTAGTTGATTAGGAGGTGTAACCGAAGTGCAGATTTTAAGAACTATTCTCACTGTTATTTTTGCCATAGATTGTATTGCGCTTACCGTTGTTGTACTTATGCAGGAAGGAAAGCAGCAGGGACTTGGTGGAGCGATTTCCGGAGCAGCGGATTCCTACTGGGGAAAGAACAAAGGTCGTTCTATGGAGGGTGGACTTGTGAAAGCTACCACAATTATGGCAGTGTTATTTTTTGTACTGGCAGCAGTTTTGAATATGAATTTTTAAGAATTGTCAGAAGGAAACACTCTTGTATAAACACAAGAGTGCTTTTTTTTCTCATAGCAAAGGAGTATACGTGAGTAAGAAGAAAATCTGGGAAAAGAAAAAAAAGAAAAAATTTTCCAAAGAGAAAATATCTGTAAAACCAAAGAAAAGGGATATAAAAGCCCTCAGTAAGCTGGGACTGATCAAAGAAGGAACTTTTATCGGTAATCATAAGGGCTTTGGTTTTGTAGAACTGGAAGAGGAGGAAGATGATATCTTTATCCCGGCAGATCATACAGGGACTGCAATGCATATGGACCGTGTCCGGGTACTCCTCAAAAATGAAGCCAAAACAGGGAAACGCAGAGAAGGTACTGTAATAGAGATTCTGGAACGTGTAAATAAAGAAATCGTTGGTACATTCCAGAGGGAGAGGGATTACGGTTTTATTCTGTGCGATAATCAGAAGTTCTCAAAGGATATCTACATTTCGCCTAAGAATTCCAAAGGGGTTCGCGATGGAGACAAAGTTGTTGCAGAGATTATAGATTATGGGAACGACAGGAGAAAACCGGAAGGTAAGATCGCAGAGAATCTTGGAAGTATGAATGCACCGGGAACGGACATTCTTGCAATCGTTAAAAGCTTCAATATTCCGTCAGAGTTTCCTGTAAAAGTTATGAATCAGGCCATGCGGGTACCGGATCATGTGCAGGAGGCTGACCGGGATGGCAGAACGGATCTGACACAGCTTATGACAGTTACAATCGATGGTGAAGATGCAAAAGATCTGGATGATGCAGTTTCTCTTACAAAAGAGGGAAATATATATCATCTGGGTGTGCATATTGCAGATGTGAGTAATTATGTACAGGGAGGAAGTGCACTGGACAAAGAAGCACTGAAAAGGGGCACCAGTGTATATCTTGCTGACAGAGTCATTCCAATGCTTCCGGAACGGCTGTCTAACGGAATCTGTTCATTGAATCAGGGGCAGGACCGCCTGACTTTAAGCTGTCTTATGGATATTGATGAGAATGGTACAGTAGTTGCTCATCGGATTGCAGAGACGGTTATTCGAGTGGATCGTCGTATGAGTTATAATCAGGTCAGATGTATTCTTGAAGATGGAGACACTGAGACAAGCAGAGAGTATAAGGAATTTGTGCCAATGTTTTTCCTTATGAAAGAATTATCGGCACTTTTGAGAAGCAAGAGACATAACAGAGGTTCTATTGATTTCGATTTTCCTGAAAGCAAGATCATTCTGAACGGGGCAGGACGGGCAATTGATGTGAAGCCATACGAACAGAATGTTGCTACACAGATCATAGAAGATTTTATGCTGATGGCAAATGAAACAGTGGCAAAAGAATACTGCCAGGGAGAATATCCGTTTGTTTACCGTACGCATGACAATCCGGATCCGGAAAGAGTGGAAAGCCTTCTTACGCTTCTGAGACATCAGGGGATTCAGGTGCAGAAAGCATGTGAGGAAATCACACCAAAGGAAATTCAGGAGATTCTTGAGCAGATTCAGGGAATGCCGAATGAAATGATGATCAGCAGACTGATGTTGAGAACGATGAAACAGGCACGATATACAACAGAGTGCAGCGGACACTTTGGGCTTGCAGCGAAATATTACTGTCATTTTACCTCTCCGATCAGAAGATATCCGGATTTACAGATCCACCGTATCATTCGTGATAATATAAGAGGCAGATTACAGCGAGAAGGAAAAACAGAACATTACAGGGAAATACTGGAACATGTGGCAGAACAGTCCAGCGTATGCGAAAGACGTGCACAGGAGGCGGAGAGAGAGTCTGACCGTCTGAAAAAAGCAGAGTATATGTCCTATCATCTGGGAGAAATTTTCGATGGAATTATTTCGGGAGTTACTGCTTATGGATTTTATGTGGAACTTCCGAATACAGTGGAAGGCCTCGTTCATATTACGGCACTGTCAGATGATTATTATGAATTCGATGAGGAAAACTATGAACTTCGCGGAGAGCTTACGAAGAAAGTTTACCATCTGGGGCAGAAAGTTACGGTCAGAGTGGCAGATGCAGATGCACTGAAACGAACGGTGGATTTTTCAGTAGTTGAAAACACTGTAGATGAGATGGGTCTGAACGAATAAAGGAGGTGTTTTTCATGGCAAAAAAATCTGGGATGAAATTGATCGCAAATAATAAAAAAGCTTTTCATGACTATTTTATAGAGGATACTTATGAAGCAGGGATTGCACTTGTCGGCACTGAGGTGAAGTCGCTCAGAGCAGGTAAATGCAGTGTGAAGGAATCGTTTATTCGTGTGGAAAACGGGGAAGTATACATTTACGGGATGCATATCAGTCCTTATGAGAAGGGAAACATTTTTAACAAAGATCCTATGAGAGTCCGTAAATTACTTCTTCACAGATATGAGATCAACAAAATCGAAGGAAGTCTTCAGGAAAAAGGCCTGACTCTTGTACCACTGAAAGTATATTTCAAGGACAGTCTTGTGAAACTTGAAATAGGAGTTGCACGCGGTAAAAAGTTGTATGACAAGAGACAGGATATTGCGAAGAAAGACCAGCGGAGAGAGGCAGAAAGAGAATTCAAAGTCAAAAATCTGTAACTTTAAAAAAAGTATGAATTCGCAGACAATTAGTTGACAAGAATTTGATACTCTGTATAATTAAACTAAAAGATGACTATTCTGGTTACTGTGAACGGAGTGAACAGTAACCTATTCCGCGACTAGAATTAGGAGGAAATATATATGATCAGGAAAAGATATCTGGCAGCAGCCGGACTGTTGACACTGGCTGTTGTGGCAGCAGGATGCGGTAAGAAAAATGATGCAGGTTCTGTAGTACAGACAACACCAACTCCGACCGAAGAAACTTCAGTATCCCCGACTCCGACGCCGGAGATGGTAAATATGGAAGAAACTGTTGAAAAGAATATCATGGGTGAGAAGACATCCACAGCATCAAAGGTGACTATTGTAAATCAGACAGGATCTGAGATTGCAGCGATCTATATCAGAGAGACTCCGTCTGATGACGCAGATGAAGACACCACAGATGAGTGGGGTGATGATCTGGTAAACGGTATGTTTACACTGAAGAGTGGAGACAATGCAGTTTATTATTATGAAAAACCACAGTCAGCGTCAACCATATATGATATCAGAATTACGTACACAGATGAAGAAAAAAATGAATGTTTCTTCAGAAAACTGCCGCTTACAACGATTAAACAGATCACACTTCGTATGGATGGAAAAGATGAAGATGCGATTCCGTATGCAACCTATATGACGGGAAACAGTACGAAGGAAATCTCAACACTGAATGATGTTAAGAAGAGACTCGGTCTGGAAACAGATGAGGACAGTGATTCTGTGACACCGACTCCGACAGAGGCACCGGATGATTCCAATAATTCTAATAATTCCAATACAGATAATCCGGATCCGACGACAGCACCATCGGATAATAGTAACAGCAGCAATAATAATCCAAGCAGCGATGATCCTACAAATTCCACGATTCAGACAGCAGAGAAATATATCGGTATGTCTATTGATGACCTTGTCGGAGCCGTAGGGGATTCCCAGTCTTCCGAGTATGACGATGACTCTGCTACCGGAACAACTGGATATTACTATTATCCGGATTTCACAGTTTCCACATCCGTAGATGAAGAAGGAAATGAAATCGTTACAGGAGTTTGGTAGAGATAAACAATGCTGTGGCATTGCGGGAAAGGATAAATGATCTATGAAAAGAATATTACTGAAATTAAGTGGAGAAGCTCTTGCCGGAGCCGAAAAAAAAGGATTTGACGAGGCAACGGTTATTGCTGTTGCAAAACAGATCCGTGCGGTTGCGGAAGAAGGAACACAGATTGGTATTGTGATCGGTGGAGGCAACTTCTGGAGAGGTCGTACAAGCGAGACGATCAATCGTAACAAAGCAGACCAGATCGGCATGCTTGCTACTGTGATGAATTGTATTTATGTATCTGATATCTGCAGATATCTGGGACTTAAGACGGAAATCTTTACACCATTTGTGTGTGGCGCATTCACAAAGCTTTACTCAAAAGATGCAGTAGAAGAGGCATTTGCAGAAGGCAAGATTCTCTTCTTTGCGGGAGGTACAGGTCATCCGTATTTCTCAACAGATACAGCTACAGTTCTGCGTGCTGTTGAGATCGAAGCAGAAGCAATCCTTCTTGCAAAGGCAGTAGACGGTATTTATGACAGCGATCCAAAACTGAATCCGAATGCTGTGAAATACGATGAGATTTCTATTGAAGAAGTTGTTGATAAAAAACTTGCAGCAATGGATCTTACTGCATCTATTATGTGCCTTGAACAGAAGATGCCGATGCTGGTATTTGGCCTTGAAGAAGAAAACAGTATTGTAAATGCTGTACATGGTAAATTTACAGGAACAAAAGTAACTGTATAAGAGAATTCTAAAAAATAAAATATAACCGGAGAAGGAGAATTCGACAAATGGATGAAAGAGTTCAGAAATATGAGCAGAAAATGACAAAAACACTGGATGGTTTTGAGGCAGAGCTGACTACGATTCGTGCAGGACGTGCAAATCCGCATATCCTTGACAAGATCACAGTAGATTATTATGGCAGCCCGACACCACTTCAGCAGGTTGCGAACATTACTGTACCGGAAGCAAGAATGATTCAGATCCAGCCATGGGAATCCAGCCTGATCAAAGGCATTGAGAAAGCGATCCTTACTTCAGATCTTGGACTGAATCCGAGCAACGATGGTAAGATCGTGCGCCTGGTTCTGCCGGAACTGACGGAAGAACGTCGTAAAGATCTTGTAAAAGACGTAAAGAAAAAAGGAGAAGCAGCCAAGGTTGCTGTTCGTAATATTCGCCGTGATGCAAATGATGCATTTAAGAAGCTGACCAAACAGGATGTTTCTGAAGATGAAGTAAAAGATCTGGAAGATGCAGTACAGAAGCTTACAGATAAGTTCATCAAGAAGATTGATGCTGCGGTTGAGGTGAAATCAAAAGAAATCCTGACAGTATAAGAATTGTGCAATTGTCAGATTGGAGGGAGAGGGAGAGCCGGAAAGGGCTCTCTTTCTGTTCGCTCTGCAGGATGAGAGGAGAAACATAAATATGGAAAATATGAAAGTTCCGAATCATATTGCGATTATTCTCGATGGAAACGGCAGATGGGCAAAAGCCAAAGGGATGCCGCGAGGATATGGACATATCAAAGGATGTGCAAATCTTGAGTCTATCTGTGATGACATTAAAGATCTCGGCGTAAAATATCTTACAGTGTATGCTTTTTCTACAGAAAACTGGAAGCGTTCCAGAGAAGAAGTCGAAGGTCTGATGAAACTGTTCCGCAGTTATCTCAAAAAATGCATGAAGAGTGCGGAAAAAAATCATATGCGTGTGAAAATCATCGGAGATCCGACTGCGTTTGATCAGGATATACAGGACAAGATCAGGAAACTCGAAGAATTTTCAAAAGATTACGATGAATTATATTTTCAGATTGCATTGAATTATGGAAGCCGCGATGAGATCACCCGTGGAATGCGTAAACTTGCACAGGATGCAGCTGATGGAAGATTGAATCCGCAGGAAATTACGGAGGACACGATTTCGGGGTATCTGGATACAGCAGGTGTTCCGGACCCGGATCTGTTGATCAGAACCAGCGGAGAACAGAGACTGTCCAATTTCCTTATGTGGCAGCTGGCATATACAGAGTTTTATTTTACAGATGTTGCATGGCCGGATTTTCATAAAGAAGATCTGATCAGAGCAATCGAAAAATACAATGGAAGAGACCGCCGCTATGGAGGCGTGAAGGAGGAATAAAATATGTTTAAGACACGACTCATAAGTGGCATTCTGCTTGTAATCGCTGCGCTTCTTACGATCATAAGCGGAAACTATGTGCTGTTTGTGACATTGCTCTGCGTTTCTCTGCTTGGAATGCAGGAACTTTATAAGGCAATGGGTGTTCACAAGGAACAGACAGAATTTCTGGAACTGGCTGGATATCTTGGTGCGATTCTGTATTATGTATCTCTGTTGCTGGGATTTGAACGTTATGGAACGATGGCGATTCTGATCGCTCTGATCCTGATCATGTTTGTATATGTTTTTTCGTATCCGAAGTACAATGCAGATCAGGTCATGGCAACATTTTTCGGAGTAGTTTATGTAGCGGTAATGCTTTCTTTTATTCTTCTGACAAGAAATCTTCCGGATGGTAAATTTATCGTATGGCTGATCTTCCTCTGTTCCTGGGGATGCGATACCTGTGCATATTGTGTGGGTATGCTGATCGGCAAACATAAGATGGCACCGGTGCTCAGTCCGAAGAAATCAATAGAGGGAGCTGTGGGAGGCGTAGTCGGTGCTGCACTTCTTGGCGTGATCTATGCGGCAGCAACACATGGAGCAATGCTTGAATATGCAGTTATTTGCGGCGTTGGAGCACTGATCTCAATGGTTGGGGATCTTGCTGCTTCTGCAATCAAAAGAAATCAGGGAATCAAGGATTATGGAAAGCTGATTCCGGGGCATGGTGGAATTCTTGACCGTTTTGACAGCGTAATCTTTACGGCACCGGTCATTTATTATCTGGCAAAAATGATTCTTGGTCTCTAAAAAGGAGAAAGGCATGAAAAAAATTGCAATATTAGGATCCACAGGATCTATCGGAACACAGACACTGGATGTTGTGCGTGCCAATGGTGATATTGAGGTTCTTGGAATCAGTGCAGGAAAAAATATTCAGAAACTGGAAGAACAGGTAAGAGAATTTTCTCCACGTCTGGTTGCTGTCTGGGATGAGAATGCGGCACAGGAACTTGCACAGAAGATTCAGGATACGGATACGAAGGTTGTCGCAGGAATGGATGGCCTTCTGGAGTTGGCTGCCATGCCGGATACAGAAATTCTGGTTACTGCAATCGTGGGAATGCTTGGGATTCGCCCGACGATCGAGGCGATCCGTGCAGGAAAGGACATTGCACTTGCCAATAAGGAAACTCTGGTAACTGCAGGGCATCTGATCATTCCAATGGCAAAAGAATATGGAGTAAAGATTCTTCCTGTAGACAGTGAACACAGTGCTGTTTTTCAATCCTTGAATGGAGAACATAAAGAAGAAGTCCATAAGCTGCTGATCACTGCATCGGGTGGACCTTTTCGCGGAAAAACAAGAAAAGACCTGGAGTCAGTGACGCTGGAAGATACTTTGAAACACCCGAACTGGGTGATGGGACAGAAGATTACCGTGGATTCTGCGACACTGGTGAATAAAGGCCTTGAAGTGATGGAGGCCAGATGGCTGTTTGATGTGAGCCTGGATCAGATCCAGGTTGTTGTACAGCCACAAAGTGTGATACATTCCATGGTGGAATTTAAAGATGGAGGGATCATTGCACAGCTTGGAACACCGGATATGCGGCTTCCAATTCAGTATGCACTGTATTATCCGCACAGAAGATATCTGAATGGAGACAGACTTGACTTTGCCAAATTGGGTCAGATTACCTTTGAAGAACCGGATATGGATACGTTCCTGGGTCTTCCGATGGCAATTCAGGCGGCAAAAGCAGGCGGTTCCATGCCGACAGTATTTAATGCGGCAAATGAACTTGCAGTAAGTAAATTCCTTCACAAAAAAATTCGTTTCCTGGATATTTATGACATTATAGGACAGTCTATGGAACGCCATAAAGTTATTGAGAATCCTGGACTTGAAGAAATACTGGAAACAGAGAGTGATACATATCAATGGATTGAAAGCAGGTGGTAGATTGAAGATTCTGATTGCGATTATTATTTTCAGTGCAATCATATTGTTTCATGAATTTGGACATTTTTTATTTGCCAAATTAAACGGAATCAGTGTAACTGAGTTTTCTCTTGGAATGGGACCGAGACTGTGGAGTTTTCAGAAGGGAGAGACCAGATATTCATTGAAATTGCTTCCGCTTGGTGGCTCATGTGCCATGGTGGGTGAAGATACTGCCGAGGAGGAAATTCCGGGCTCCTTTAATGCGGCATCTGTATGGGGCAGGATTTCTGTCGTTGCGGCCGGTCCGATATTTAACTTTATTCTGGCGTTTGTGCTTGCAGTGATCATTGTAGGTTTTGTGGGATATGATCCGGCTGAAGTGCTGGAAGTGGATAAAAATTCAGCAGCTGCAGAGGCAGGGCTTCAGAATGGAGACATTATTACAGAATATGACGGATATCATGTGGATCTTGCAAAAGATCTGTATGTATATATGTATCTGAATGATCTGAAGGAGGGCGACACAGTTACCCTGAAGGTCAGAAGAGATGGCAGGACAGAAACGATTTCATACACACCTGATGTATCGGTAAGATACCTGCTGGGATTTAACAGATCAGATGCATCTTCTATGACAGTGGAATCTCTGATTGACGGAATGCCACTCCAGGAGGCAGGATTGCAGCCGGGGGATACGATCACGGCAATCAATGGTGTGGAGATTGCGGACGGTGAGGCATATGATGCATATCTTGCAGAACATCCGCTTTCGAGTGAATCGGTAGAGATTACGTATGACAGAGATGGCCTGGATTATACAGCGACAATTACTCCGAAAGAGTATCGTACACCACAGCTTGGATTTTCTTATAACCTTGGTTATACAAAGACCTCCGGCCTGCGGATACTGAAATACGGTGCACTGGAAATAAAATATATGATCAGGACGACTCTGCTGAGTCTGAAAGAACTGGTTACGGGACAGCTTGGATTCCAGAATCTCAGCGGCCCGGTAGGTGTCGTAGATGCGATTGGTACAACTTATGAAGAAAGTAAGAGTGAAGGTACTCTGATGCTCTGGATGAACATGCTGAATATGGCAGTACTGTTGTCGGCAAACCTTGGTGTTATGAATCTGCTTCCTCTTCCGGCACTGGATGGCGGAAGACTTGTTTTTCTGATCATTGAGGCAATTCGGAAGAAACCGATCAATCGAGAAATTGAGGGCAGGATTCATTTTGCAGGGCTGATGGCACTTATGGTGCTGATGGTAGTAGTTATGTACAATGATATTCTGAAAATCTTCTGAAAATAGAAAGTAGCAGATGGCAGACAGAAGGACGGATGCGAATATGCATCTGTCTTTTTGTGTTATACGGGATACATGATGCATAGAATATACGGAGAGCTCTTGGCAGGAGAAGCAGGTGGAATTTTATAATAAAGTAAAAAGTCAGCAGGATCAGCCGGATCAGGGCGAGCTGAAGGTAAGTGTTTTTACGGAAGATGGTACGCGACCGGTGGAAAATGCATTGGTGAGGATCTCTTATACCGGAGAGAGTGGACAGACGGTGGAAGAAGTACGTACGGATTCATCCGGGCAGACACCGACTCTTGAGTTAAAAACACCACCTCTGGAATATAGTATGGAACCAGTGGAAGAACAGCCTTATGCGGAGTATACGATTCAGGTGCAGGCGGAAGGATTTGAAAATACAGAAATTGCAGGAACACAGGTATTACCAGGCGTGGTGGCGCAGCAATCGATAAAAATGGCATTTCAGGCAGAAGCATCTTTTGAAAGACTTGTGATCGGACCCCATACGTTATTTGCAGAATATCCGCCAAAGATAGAAGAAGCTGAGATAAAGCCGGTGAATGAAAGTGGAGAGATCGTTTTGAGCAGAGTAGTCATACCGGAATATATCGTGGTTCATGATGGATCGGTAAATGATACAACAGCGCCGGATTATTATGAACGGTACAAAGATTATATAAAAAATGTTGCGAGCAGTGAAATTTACGCTACCTGGCCGGATGATACGATTCGAGCAAATATACTGGCAATCATGTCATTTACCTTAAACAGGGTCTACACAGAATGGTACCGGAATAAAGGAAAAGATTTTACTATTACATCTTCGACTGCATATGATCACAAATGGATTCGTGGAAGAAATGTATTTGACAGCATATCGAGAATCACAGACGAACTTTTTGAAAACTATCTGTCCAGACCGAATGTGCGTCAGCCAATTCTGACACAGTATTGTGATGGAAGAAGGGTGCAGTGCAGGAATAGAGGGTGGATGACACAGTGGGGAAGCAAATCACTGGGAGATCAGGGATATTCACCAATCGAGATCCTGAGGTATTTTTATGGCAATGATATGTATATCAATGTAGCAGAAGAAATTTCCGGTATTCCGTCTTCCTGGCCGGGATATGATCTGAATATTGGAGCTACAGGAGAGAAGGTCAGACAGCTTCAGGAACAGCTTAATGTGATCGCGGGAGCATATCCGGCAATTCCGAAAGTGGGTGAAGATGGGATTTATGGGGAACGGACCAGTGAATCTGTACGTAAATTTCAAAATGTTTTTGGCCTTCCGGAAACCGGAATCACAGATTACCCAACCTGGTATAAAATACAGGAAATCTATGTTGCAGTGAGCAGAATCGCGGAACTGAATTAGAAAATATCCGACCATAAAATCACCAAATTGAATGAAAAATATAAAATATATAAAAAACTTCAAAAAAGGTGTTGACTTTGTGAATGGACTCTGATATTATATCATTTGTCGCGAGGAGTTAACTCCTGCGAAACAGAATATGCGGAAGTGTCGGAACTGGCAGACGAGCAAGACTAAGGATCTTGTGAGCATTGCGCTCGTGTGGGTTCAAGTCCCATCTTCCGCATAATACAAAAAAAGGTATTGACAGATGTCAAGTCTTTGGGTATAATATCTGTTATCGCGAGGAAGTCGATTTCCACGAAATGCGATATGCGGAAGTGTCGGAACTGGCAGACGAGCAAGACTAAGGATCTTGTGAGCATTGCGCTCGTGTGGGTTCAAGTCCCATCTTCCGCATGCAGAGCCCTTGATGATTCAAGGGCTTTTCTTTTTGCCCGTACAGGGCTTTTTGTTTTATGTGCACATCTCGAATTGTGTTTGCGAATGTCGAAAAAATTTATCTGCATGTTTTTTTTGAAAAAAAGAGGAATTTGCTGCTTGACACAGAATATAATTAATAAGAGGTATTTTGTCATTCTGTGGAGGGCGTGCCTATGAATATCAGAGAAAGTATGGAACAGAGAGAACTGGAACTTTTAAGTCCTTATGCGGCACACAGTGGTCATTCCAGAGGCAGAGAACGGCAGGAGGAAGAATGTGATGTCCGCACAGTCTATCAGAGAGACCGGGACAGAATTTTGCACTGTAAGGCATTTCGGAGAATGAAGGACAAGACACAGGTTTTTCTTGCACCACAGGGAGACCATTACAGAAACCGTCTTACACATACGCTTGAGGTATCTCAGATTGCAAGGACGATTGCGAAGGCATTGCGCCTGAATGAAGATCTGGTGGAAGCAATCGCACTGGGGCATGACCTGGGGCATACTCCGTTCGGACATGCCGGGGAGAAGGCACTGGATGAGATCCATCCGGGAGGTTTTGCACATTATCGACAAAGCATCCGTGTAGTGCAGGTGCTGGAGAAGAATGGTGAAGGACTGAATCTTACATGGGAAGTAAGGGATGGGATCCTGAATCACCGGATCAGTGGAAATCCGTCTACGATGGAAGGACAGGTGGTCCGCCTGGCGGATAAGCTTGCTTATATCCATCATGATATGGATGATGCGCAAAGAGCCGGCATTATTACAGAAGACGATATACCGGTGACACTTCGAATGCTGCTGGGGTATACAACGAGAGAACGTTTGAATACATTTGTACATGATATCATAGAGAGCAGCATGGAGAAGAATCATATTGAAATGTCTTCGGAGATTTATGAGGCAATGATGGATCTCAGGAAGATCATGTTTCAAAATGTCTATGATCATCCGGAGGCAAAAAAAGAAGAAAAAAAAGCAATCAAAATGCTGAAAAAGCTTTATACATATTATATAGAAAATCCAGATGAGATGTCAGCAGAATACCGGCAGCTGATGAAAAAAGGAGAATCGAAGACACAAGTGGTCTGCGATTATCTGGCCGGTATGACAGACCAGTATTCCATGGCAAAGTTTCGAAAGATCTATATACCAAAAGCATGGGAAGTTTACTGATAAAATGATAGAGGATTACTGTGAACGGAGTGAACAGTAATGACAGAGGAGGATGGGTATGCGTTATTCGGACGATATCATTGAGGAAGTCCGACAGAAAAATGATATTGTAGATGTAGTATCGCAATACGTGAAACTGACAAGAAAGGGAAGTTCCTATTTTGGACTGTGCCCTTTTCATAATGAGAAAACTCCTTCTTTTTCTGTAACACCCGGCAAGCAGATGTATTATTGCTTTGGCTGTGGTGCAGGAGGAAATGTATTTAATTTTATTATGGAATATGAAAATTATTCGTTCGGAGAAGCGTTGAAGCATCTTGCGGACAGAGCGGGAGTAGAACTTCCAAAGATTGAATATTCCAGAGAAGTGAGAGAAAAAGCAGAGCAGAAGGCAGAACTTCTGGAAATCAATAAGCAGGCGGCGCAGTATTATTATTATCAGCTCCGTACAGAAGGCGGCAGGCAGGGACATGAATACCTCGCAGGGCGTCAACTGAGTGAAGAGACGATGCGGAAATTTGGGCTTGGTTATTCGGACAAGTTTGGCAGCGGCCTGTATAAATACCTCAAATCCAAAGGATACAGTGATGAGAGACTCCGTGAATCGGGACTGTTCAACGTGGATGAACGGCATGGAATGTATGATAAGTTCTGGAACAGGGTTATTTTTCCGATCATGGATGTCAATAATCGTGTGATCGGTTTTGGCGGCCGTGTTATGGGAGACGGCAAGCCCAAATATCTGAACTCACCGGAGACGAAGATTTTTGATAAAAGCCGGAATTTATATGGATTGAATATTGCCAGAACGACAAGAAAGAAATATCTGATCCTGTGTGAGGGATACATGGATGTGATCTCCATGCATCAGGCGGGATTTACCAATGCGGTGGCGTCGCTTGGAACTGCACTGACATCAGGCCATGCCAGTCTTTTGAAACGGTATACCCAGGAAGTATTGCTTCTGTATGACAGTGATGAGGCTGGCATTCGGGCGGCACTTCGTGGAATTCCGATTCTTCGGGAAGCGGGAGTGAATTCAAGAGTTGTTGATCTGAAACCCTACAAAGACCCGGATGAGTTTATCAAAAACATGGGTGCAGAGGCATTTGAAGAACGGCTGAACCAGGCATCCGACAGCTTTATGTTTCGTGTGAGTATTGCAGAAAGCGAGTTTCCGATGGAGGAACCACAGGGGCAGAATCGTTTCTTCGAGCGATGTGCAGAAATGCTTCTGGAACTGAAAGATGAACTGGAAAGAAATCTTTATATAGAAGCGATTGTCAAGAAGTATCGGGGACAATACGGTGTCAGCACAGAAGATCTGCGTAAGCGGGTGAATACGCTGGCGCTTAAAGGAACACCGGCCGAAAATCGGATACAGCCAAAGAGTGGCAGTCAGAATAAAAAGAAAAAAGAGACCGCTTCAGAGCAGGCACAGAAACTGATGCTGACCTGGCTGGTAACGTATCCGAATGTTTTTGATAAAGTTGCACAGTATCTGACACCGGAGGACTTTGTGGTCCCATTATACAGAGAAGTGGCGCAGATGCTGTTTCAGCAGAGGGAAGAGGGGCAGGTTAATCCTGCGAAACTTCTGAATAGTTTTACAGACAGTGAAGAACAGCGGGAAGTGGCATCACTTTTTAATGCGACGATCCATCTGGAAAATCAACAGGAACAGGATCAGGCGTTTGCAGATACACTTCTCAGGATAAAATCCGAAAGTCTTGCGGAACGGAACCGTAACTGGGATCCTACGGATATGGCAGGATTGCAGCAGATAGTCAAAGCAAAAAAAGAATTGGAAGAACTTGGGCGAAAACGCCGGGAACTGCATATTTCTTTTGAATAAGGTTAAAATATAAACACTATATGGAGGGAATGAGCACCTATGGAAATGAATATGGGCAAATTCAGCGAGAAACTGGTAGAGCTTCTGGAGCTTGCAAAAAAGAAGAAAAATGTACTGGAATATCAGGAAATCAGCGATTTCTTTAAAGACCAGTCTCTGGAAGTTGAACAGATGGAAAAGGTTCTGGATTTTCTGGAAGCCAGTGGAGTTGATGTGCTTCGTATTTCAGGAAATGATGAAGAGCTGATTCTGGATGACGATGCAGACATCGAAAAAATGGATGATGAGGAAGAAATTGAACTGGATAAGATCGATCTGTCTGTGCCGGAAGGTGTCAGCATTGAAGATCCGGTTCGTATGTACCTGAAAGAGATCGGTAAAGTAAGTCTTCTGACAGCAGATGAAGAAATTGAACTGGCAAAACGTATGGAACAGGGTGATGAAGATGCAAAGAAACGTCTTGCAGAGGCGAATCTTCGTCTGGTTGTAAGCATTGCCAAGAGATATGTCGGAAGGGGAATGCTGTTCCTTGACCTCATTCAGGAAGGAAATCTTGGCCTGATCAAAGCAGTGGAGAAATTTGATTATCGTAAAGGATACAAATTCAGTACGTATGCTACCTGGTGGATTCGTCAGGCAATTACACGTGCGATTGCCGATCAGGCACGTACCATTCGTATTCCGGTGCATATGGTAGAAACGATCAACAAACTGATTCGAGTTTCCCGTCAGCTGCTTCAGGAGTTAGGACGCGAACCTACTCCGGAAGAAATTGCAGAAGAAATGAAAATGCCGGTAGATCGTGTTCGTGAAATCCTTAAGATCTCACAGGAACCGGTATCACTGGAAACTCCGATCGGTGAAGAGGAAGACAGCCATCTTGGTGACTTTATTCAGGATGATAATGTTCCGGTTCCGGCAGATGCAGCTGCATTTACGCTTCTGAAAGAACAGCTGATCGAAGTACTGGGAACACTGACAGAAAGAGAACAGAAGGTACTTCGCCTTCGTTTTGGCCTGGATGACGGACGTGCACGTACACTGGAAGAAGTTGGTAAAGAATTCAACGTTACGAGAGAGCGTATTCGTCAGATCGAAGCAAAGGCACTTCGTAAACTCCGCCATCCGAGCCGCAGCCGCAAGCTGAAGGATTATCTGGATTAATGGCAGGGAATCATGTACAGCTGTCCAGACGCCTCAAAGCTATTGCAGACATGGTGACGGAGGGAAACCGGCTGGTAGATGTGGGTTGTGATCATGGATATCTGCCGGTATACCTTATGCTGAATCATAAGATTCCGGGTGCGATCGCGACCGATGTAGGAAAAGGCCCGCTGGCCAGAGCACAGGAGCATATTTCAAAATATGGAATGGGTCAGTACATAGAGACAAGACTTTGCGATGGATTGAAGGGAGTTCATTCCGGAGAGGGTGATACCCTGGTAATTGCAGGTATGGGTGGTCCTCTGATGGAACGAATCCTTACAGAAGGTGCGGAAGCACTGAACGGCTTCAAAGAACTGATTCTGCAGCCACAGTCAGATATTCCGCATTTCCGTCATTTTCTGATGAGTCATGGGTTCCGCATCGTGCAGGAAGAAATGGTTCTTGAAGATGGCAAGTATTATCCGATGATGAAGGCTGTCCCTGGCACGATCGGAGGAGAAATCTGGACAAAAGAGGAAGAAATGTTTGGAAAACTGCTGTTGGAACGACTGCATCCGGTTCTTTTCAGTTATCTGGAACGGGAACTTCGTATAAGAGAAGAAATCTCCGGTCAGTTAGAGAAGGCAGCAGGTGAAGGTGCGAAAAAGCGCCTGAATGAAGTAGAGGAGGAAAAGCAGCTGATTCTGGCTGCTTTACACAGATATGAAAGTAAAGGAACTGACAGACTGGCTTGACAGTGTGTATCCGTCAGATATGGCGGAACACTGGGATAACGTAGGCCTTCTGGTAGGGGGTGATGATGCGGAAGTGACACATGTTTTTCTGGCGCTGGATCTTACAGAAACAACCCTTGAGGAAGCTGTCCGGGCCGGTGCAGACATGATCATTACGCATCATCCGATGATCTTTGAAGGACAGAAAAAAATAAATAATCATTCTTTTACAGGGCGCAGAATTCTGAAACTGATCAGAAACAGGATTCAGTATTATGCGATGCATACCAATTACGACGTGCTTGGTATGGCAGAACTCAGTGCAGACTATCTGAAACTTACAGACAGAGAAGTCCTCTCGGTAACTGCTCATACAGAGCAGGGTGAAGAGGGATTTGGACGGGTTGGCTGTCTCCCGTATAAGATGACTCTGAAAGAATGCGGAGAATTTGTAAAAGAGGCGCTGGCGCTGAATGATGTCAGGATTTACGGAGATCCGGATACAATGGTAGAAAAAGCTGCCATCTGCACCGGAAGCGGCAAAAGCATGATTTCGGATGTCCTTGCCAAAGGAGCGGATGTCTATGTGACGGGTGATATTGATCATCATACGGGAATTGATGCTGTTGCCAGTGGACTTCCGATCATAGATGCCGGACATTATGGTACGGAATATATCTTTATGAAGGCAATGCGTAAAATTCTGGAAGAAAAATATCCATCACTTCAGATAACATGTGCGAAAGTGAAAAGTCCATATATGATACTGTAGCAGGATAGTAACAGGAGGGCTGTTTTATGAATCAGGAAATGGTTAAAGTTACGATTGACGGGAAAGAGCATGAATATGCAATTGGTACGACATACAGAGAAATCGTGGATGAGTATCAGGAAGAAGTGGCAGAAGCGCCTGTCATTCTGGTAATGGCAGATGGAAAATTACGTGAACTCCAGAAGAAACTGAAAGGTGACTGTACACTGGAATTTGTAACGACAAAAGATCATATAGGATTCGAAACCTATAAAAGAACGGTTTGTCTGGTACTGCTGAGAGCAATCTATGATGTGGCAGGAAAAGAAAATATAGAAAAAGTCATGATCCACTATTCCGTCGGAAATGGCTATTATTTTACCATGGCCGGCAAAGCAGTTCTTGATCAGCATTTCCTTGACAATGTAAAAACACGGATGCAGGAACTGGCAGATATGTGTACACCGATTGAAAAACGTTCTGTAAATACAGATGATGCAGTTTCACTTTTTCATCATCATAGAATGTATGACAAAGAAAAACTGTTTCGTTTCCGTCGGGTATCCAAGGTGAATATTTATAATATTGGTTACTATGAAGATTATTTTTATGGTTATATGGCAGATCATGCAGGGTATGTAAAATACTTTGATCTGAAACTTTACGATGAAGGTTTTGTTCTGGAACTTCCAACAAGAAAAAATCCGTCTGTGATTTCACCGTTTCGCCCGGAAGGAAAAATCTTTCAGGTGCAGAAAGAATCTCAGGAGTGGGCAGAGAAGATGGATATCTCTTATGTCGGAGATCTGAATGATCACATTACAAAAGAAGGTATCAGCAATATTCTTCTGGTTCAGGAGGCACTTCAGGAAGCCAAGATTTCTGATATTGCACAGAGAATTGTCCTGGAAGGCAATAAGAAGTTTATTATGATCGCGGGACCGTCTTCATCGGGAAAGACTTCTTTTTCGCATCGTTTGTCTATTCAGCTTCTGGCGCACGGAATGAAGCCGCATCCGATCGGAGTTGATAATTATTTCAAGAACAGAGAAGAGACTCCGCTGGATGAATATGGAGAAAAAAATTATGAATGTCTTGAAGCAATCGATGTAGAGCAGTTCAACAAAGATATGCTTGCTCTTTTGCGTGGAGAACGTATTGAATTGCCAGTGTTTAATTTTAAGACAGGACACAGAGAGTATAAAGGCGATTTTCTCCAGCTTGGTCCGGAGGATGTGTTGGTTATAGAGGGAATTCATGGTCTGAATGATAAACTGAGCTATGCACTTCCGGCAGAAAGTAAATTCAAGATCTATATCAGCGCGCTGACTCAGCTGAATATTGATGAACATAACCGCATTCCGACTACGGACGGCAGGCTGCTTCGACGGATTGTACGTGATGCAAGAACCAGAGGAACTTCGGCAAAAGATACGATTGCCAGATGGCCGTCTGTACGTCGTGGAGAAGAAGCGAACATCTTTCCATATCAGGAGCAGGCAGATGTCATGTTTAACTCAGCACTTGTGTATGAGCTGGCATGCCTTAAAGTATATGCAGAGCCACTGTTATTTGGCATTGATAAGAGCGAACCGGAGTATCTGGAGGCAAAACGCCTTTTGAAATTTCTGGATTATTTCATTTCTGTTCCAAGTGAGGATATTCCACATAATTCACTGTTAAGGGAATTCGTCGGCGGAAGTTGTTTTGATGTATAGAAATCTTGATGATTTTTTTCTTTACTTAAAAATATATTCGTGTTAGAATAACACTCGTGCAAGCAGGTCAGGTGATCGCGGCTGTACAGACGAAAGGGTGCAGACGAGGAAAGTCCGGGCTTCAAAGGGCAGGATGCCGGATAACGTCCGGTGGAGGTGACTCCCAGACCAGTGCAACAGAAATAAACCGCCTTCTTTATGGAAGGTAAGGGTGGAAAGGCAGTGTAAGAGACTACCGCCGTTGTGGTAACAGAACGGGCACATGTAAACTCCATTCGAAGCAAGACCGAAACGAAAGCAATACGGCTGCCCGTCGTGCTTTCAGGTGGGTCGCTTGAGCCATCTGGCAACGGATGGCCTAGACAGATGATCACTCAACGACATAACCCGGCTTATCGGTCTGCTTGCATAAAAAAAGAAACGTCTTTTGTGGACGTTTCTTTTTTTTATGTAATTATTTATTGCGTTTGCCAGTATATTTCTCTTCGCAGTATTTACATCTGTAAACTTCTTTTTCCGGATCAGCAAGGATAAATACCTGATCGAGCCCCTGCTCAATGGAAGTAATGCAACGAGGGTTTTTGCATTTGATAACGTTTGTGATCTGTTTTGGAAGTTTCAGAATCCTTTTTTCAACAATTTTTTCATCTTTGATAATGTTGACTGTGATGTTGTGATCGATAAAACCAAGGATATCCAGATCGAGGTTTTCAATAGGGCATTCTACTTTGATGATATCTTTAACGCCCATTTTATTACTTTTGGCATTTTTGATAATCGCAACGGTGCAGTCCAGCTTATCAAGCTTCAGGTCATGATAGATGGTCATGGCTTTGCCTGCTTTGATGTGGTCGAGTACGAAACCTTCGTGAAGTGCTCCAACATTTAACATTATACTTCTACCTCCAGTAGTCTGAGAATCAGTGCCATACGGACATATACACCGTACTGAGCCTGTTTAAAATATGCTGCACGAGGATCATCGTCAACTTCAACAGCAATTTCGTTTACACGAGGAAGCGGATGAAGAATATACATGTCCTTTGGAGCAAGTTCCATTTTCTGTTTGTCAAGTATGTAGAAATCTTTCATACGGACATAGTCTTCTTCGTTGAAGAAACGTTCTTTCTGTACACGAGTCATGTAGAGAATGTCAAGTTTTGGAAGTGCATCTTCCAGACGTTCTACTTCTTCGAATTCTACATGATGTTTCTCAAGGATGTCTTCGCGGATATAACTTGGTACACGAAGTTCTTCCGGTGAGATCAGAACAAATTTGACATTGGAATAACGAAGCACCAGAGCTTCGATCAGAGAATGAACGGTACGGCCGAATTTCAGATCGCCACACAGACCGATCGTAAGATTGTCAAGTCTTCCTTTAAGGGAACGAATAGTAAGAAGATCAGTGAGGGTCTGAGTAGGATGCTGATGACCACCGTCACCGGCGTTGATAACAGGAATAGAAGAAGCCATAGAAGCTACGAGCGGAGCACCTTCTTTTGGATGACGCATAGCACAGATATCTGCATAACAGGAAACAACACGAATAGTATCAGCAACACTTTCGCCTTTGGCAGCGGAACTGGAACCGGCTGAAGAGAAACCTAAAACCTTGCCGCCAAGATTCATCATGGCTGCTTCAAAACTTAAACGTGTACGTGTACTTGGTTCGTAAAAACAGGTGGCAAGTCGCTTATCATCGCAGACATGCGCGTATTTTTTTGGATTTTTTTCAATGTCGCTGGCAAGAGTGAGAAGATCTTCAAGTTCTTCCTTAGAAAGATCCAGCGGGCTCATTAAATGTCTCATGTGAAACCTCCCTTATTGATGTGGAAAATTTGTTACTGTTTTCAGTTACAGAAATTTTCTCTCTTGCACAATCATATACTAGTGGAATCGATTTTTCAAGAAGATTTCATAAGTATTTTCTCGAAAATCAGTCCGGCAGTAAACCACAGTGGCGCATAGTCCAGACGGATGACACCATGACATTGCAACGGTACACCGCTGTAATCCCAGGGACACATGCCGAACTGCTTCAGGAAGCTTCCACTGATGAATTCCACAAGATAGAATCCGGCAGTATACAGGATTCCACGGTAAAAGAATGGGAAGGAAGATAATTTTACGGACAGTGGAGCAATAACAGCGGCACAGCCGTAGATGGGAAACATCAAAAGAGAAGTCTTTCCTGTAAGAGTCTTCTGACCGGTAAAAAGTGAATGAAGACCGGTCCAGAAAATCTCCATGCACCATCCGGCAGAACCGCACAGTAAAAAATTTGAGATATTCTGATTCATGGCAGCTACTCCTGATTCCTGATAAAAACGTGTTAAGAATACGTAAATAAGTATCTCCCAGTCTTGAAAAAAACATACGTAAATGCTATATTTGTATAAATACACAATTATTTATGAAACACAGGAGACATGGCAAATGGACTATCAACAAAGCAGAGCATATGTAAAAGACGCGGACCGTTATGCGGGCGGTGCTCTGGATCTTACAAATATAAAAGAGCTGATGAAACGACTGGGAAATCCCCAGGATCAGTTAAAATATGTTCACGTAGCAGGAACCAATGGCAAGGGATCCGTAATTGCTTATCTGTATACTACACTTTCGGAAGCTGGATATCGTGTCGGAAGATATATTTCCCCATCCGTATATTCTTATCGTGAGAAGATGGAAGTGGCCGGCAGTGCGGTGAGCAGAGAACAATTTGCGGGATATGTGACCAGGGTTGCTGCAGCAATTAAAGAAATGATTACAGAAGGTCTTGCACATCCCACCCCATTTGAAATAGAAACGGCGGTGGCTTTTTTATTTTTTGCCGAAGAAAAATGTGATCTGGTAATTCTGGAAGTTGGAATGGGTGGAAATCTGGATGCAACAAACATCATTCGAAATACAGTTCTTGCAGTGCTCGTTCCGATCAGTATGGATCATCAGGCATTTCTTGGAAACACGCTTTCTGAAATTGCAGAAAAGAAGGCAGGAATCATCAAACCTGGATGCAGTGTTGTAACGGTCGGCCAACAGCCGGAGACTATGGCTGTAATAGAGCGAGTGTGCCGTGAAAACGGTGCAGATCTGACAGAGGCAGACCTGCATGAAGCAAAAGCAGTGAAAGAAGATTTTGCGGGACAGACGCTGGAGTACCGGGGAGAAAACTATGAGTTGGCACTGGCAGGATCTTATCAGACGGAGAATGCAGCACTTGCACTGGAGGCACTTGAGGCGTTGGGACGAGTCGGATATCCGACAACAGTTGAACAGCGAAAAAAAGGTCTGAAGGATACGAAATGGAATGGACGTCTGACAATCATTCACAGAGAGCCTTTGTTTATTGTGGACGGAGCACATAATCCGGCTGCAGCAGATATGTTGGAGGATTCTGTGCGGAAGTATTTTAAAGGACGCAAACTGTTCTTTATCATGGGAGTTTTCCGTGATAAGGATTATCCTTATATTATTCGGAAACTCTGCCCCTATGCAGAGCAGATCATTACGATCGAGACACCGGATAATCCACGTGCCCTGCCGGCGCAGGAACTTGCGGAAGAAGTAAAAAAATGTAATCCGCACGTGCAGGCTGCGGACAACATTCTGGATGCGGTAGATAAAATATTTGCCATGGCAGGACGGGAGGATGTCATCCTTTCTTTTGGCTCCCTGTCTTTTATCGGGGAAATTACAACAATTGTCAAAACTCAGGAGGAAAAGAATTCATGACAGATTTACTGGAATGTCGTAAGGAAATTGATGTGATAGACAAAGAAATCTTGCGACTTTTTGAAAAAAGAATGAAAGTCTGCGAAGATGTTGCAGAATACAAGATACATACAGGAAAAAAGGTTCTGGATCCAAAACGCGAGCAGGACAAAATAGAAGTCCTGAAAGAATCTGCTCATGGGGAATTCAATGAACTTGGGGCACAGGAGCTTTTTCAGCAGATCATGGCGATCAGCAGAAAGAGACAGTATCAGTTACTGACCAAAAATGGAGTTGAAAACGATACAAAAGATTATAAGATGGTAGATGCACTTCCTATGACAGGGGTGAATGTTGTTTTTCAGGGAGTAGAAGGTGCTTACAGTTATGCTGCCATGCGTGCGTATTTTTCTGATGCGGTCAATAGTTACCATGTAAAAACATTCCGAGATGCTATGGAAGAAGTTGCATCGGGAAAAGCAGATTATGCAGTACTGCCGATCGAAAACTCTACAGAGGGTATTGTGACGGATATTTACGACCTTCTGACGGAATATCAGTTGTATATCGTCGGGGAACAGGGCGTGAAAGTGGAGCATGTTCTGCTTGGAATTCCGGAGACTTCTCTGGATGAGATTAAAACAGTCTATTCTCACCCACAGGCGTTGGCACAGTGTAAAAAATATCTGGAAAGCCATCCGGACTGGAAAATCGTAAAGACGGAGAACACCGCGGGAGCTGCAAAAAAAGTTCATGAAGAGATGAATCGGTCACAGGCAGCAATTGCGAGCCGGGCGGCAGGAGAGCTTTACGGACTTTCTGTAATGGCAGAGAATATCTGCTACAATGACCAGAACGTGACCAGATTTATCATTGTCAGTGCGCATCCGGTCTATGAGAAAAGTGCGGCTAAAGTAAGTGTTTGTTTCGAACTTCCACACGAAAGCGGAACTTTGTATAATATGCTTTCTCATTTTATTTACAACGGACTGAGTATGACAAAAATTGAATCTCGCCCAATCACAGGTAAAAAGTGGGAATACAGATTTTTTGTGGATTTTGAAGGAAATCTGGAAGAACCGGCAGTTAAAAATGCCCTGCGAGGATTAGAAGCGGAAGCCAATCGGATGAGAGTGCTTGGCAATTATGGACAGCAGGAGGAACAGTAGGATGACAAGAGTAAAGGAATGTGTGCTTTACAGAGGTTTTGAGCACGGAGATATTTTAGATAAAATGACTGCACTGATGGATGCAAGTGAGAGATCAGCAGTCAATGCAAGCGAAATGGAAGAAGAGTTTTATGAATGTGTAAATGGATTGATCGAAATTGCAGGATCTTATGGATTTACAGGAAACCTGTGGCATGATTATCTGACACTGCTTCTTGTAAATCATGAGAATGCATTCAGTATGGCAAGTGAGATCCGCGGTGCGATCGAGGGAAGCATCAATCAGCTGGCACTTCATGATTTCGCAATTTTTAAAGAACTGTATGATTTTGACCTGACAGTACTGGATAAATTATTCCATACTTCCTGCTGTAGCATTCTCTGTAACTATGAGGCACCGCAGGATACGGGAAAAATGTTCAACAAACGTATCCGTGACAGAATCTGTGATATGAGCAAGACGCTGGCAGTAGCCAAAGACACCAATGAATTTATGGCGGACATGGTACAGTTTTACAAGGATTTTGGTGTAGGTAAGCTCGGACTTCACAAGGCTTTCCGTATTGATCATGACCAGAACGGCAGAGCAGTGATCGTACCGGTAACAAGAATTGCACATGTACAGCTGGAGGATCTGGTTGGATATGAGATTCCAAAACAGAAACTGGTTGAGAATACAGAAGCCTTTGTCAGAGGCAGAAAGGCGAACAACTGTCTGCTCTTTGGAGATGCGGGAACCGGTAAATCTTCCAGTATTAAGGGAATTTTGAATAAATATTATGATGAAGGCCTGCGAATCATAGAAGTGTATAAACATCAGTTTGTAGATCTGAACCAGATCATCGCACAGATCAAAGACCGTAATTATAAATTTATCATTTATATGGACGATCTTTCTTTTGAAGAGTTCGAAATAGAATATAAATATCTGAAGGCTGTTATCGAAGGCGGACTGGAACGTAAACCGGAAAATATCCTGATCTATGCAACAAGCAACCGTCGCCATCTGGTAAGAGAAAGAGCCGGAGATAAACTGGAAGTCGGAGCAGATGATGATATTCATTCCTCTGATACCGTACAGGAGAAACTTTCTCTTGTATATCGTTTCGGAGTACGTATCTATTTCGGCGCACCAGACAGAAAAGAATTCCATACTATCGTTAAGACGCTGGCACAGCGTAACGGAATTACAATGCCGGAGGATGAGCTTCTTCTGGAGGCTGGCAAATGGGAAATTTCTCATGGTGGGCTTACAGGACGTACTGCACAGCAGTTTATTGATCATCTTCTTGGAAAGGAAGAAACACAGGAAGCGTAGTAACAACGCATAATACAAACGGGAAGGAGCTGGGGGTATGGCAGTAACAACTTTTGCTGCGATTGATATTGGCTCATATGAGATCAGCATGAAAATCTTTGAATTTTCAAAGAAAATCGGATTTCGAGAGCTGAATGATGTAAGATATCGCTTGGAAATTGGAAAAGGTGCATATTCAAGAGGACGGCTGGAGCCTGAGATGGTAGATGACATATGTGTCATTCTGAAAGATTTCAGCAACATGATGCAGGAATTTGGAGTATCTGAGTATCGTGCGTGTGCCACAAGTGCTTTTCGTGAAATCGTAAATCCGGTGATCGTTCAGGAGCAGATCTATCAGCGGACCGGTATCCGGATTGAGATTCTGAGTAATGCGGAACAGCATTTTCTGGGATATAAATCCATAGCTGCTATTGAATCCGGCTTCAAGAAGATCATTCAGAAAGGAACAGCAATTCTGGATGTTGGCGGTGGTAATCTGCAGGTTTCGCTGTTTGATAAAGATGCGCTGGTAACAACGCAGAGCTTTAAGATGGGAAGCATGCGTATTCGTGAAAGACTGAAGGAACTGGAAAAAACAACAACGCATTATGACCAGTTGATCAAGGAATTTATCCGAAATGATCTGACTGCATTTCAGAGACTGTATCTGAAAGACCGTGATATCAAAAATGTGATCCTGATGGGGGATTTCCTGACAGATACTATTTTTCGTGAAGAGCTGGGAGATCATATCATAACCAGCGATGAATTTACCAAGCGCTACGAAAAGACAATCTACAAGACAGAACAGGCACTTGCCCAGGAGATGGATATTGATCCGGAATATGCATCATTGGTAATTCCGACGATGGTCATCTGCAAGAATTTTCTGGAAATCTTTCAGGCAGAGTCTGTGTGGGTTCCAGGTGTATCCCTTCTGGATGGAATTGCATATGATTACGGTGAAAAGAAGAAATTTATCAAGAGTGTGCATAATTTTGAAAATGACATTCTGGTAGCATCCAAAAATATTGCAAAAAGATATTCTACTGGTAAAGACCATATTAAAGGAACGACAGATATTGCGCTTACAATTTTTGACAGTATGAAAAAAGTTCATGGTATGGGCGCAAGAGAACGGCTGCTTCTGCAGATTGCGGTACAGCTTCATGACTGTGGAAAATACATCAGTATGGCAGATGTTGCTGAATGTTCGTATCGGATCATTATGGCAACCGAGATCATTGGACTTTCAACGGAAGAACGCAAAGTCATTGCCAGTGCGGTAAGATACAACACGACAGAGTTTGTCTATTATGGAAATTATGATGACGGGCCGGAAATTGACCGGGAAAGATACCTTTTGGTTGCGAAACTGACTGCGATCCTTCGTCTTGCAAATGCCATGGACCGCAGCCATTATCAGAAGGTGGAATCGTTGAGAGTGGTACTGAAGGACAGAGAACTGCAGATGATCATAGATTCCAGCCGTGATATTTCACTGGAGCTTGGTTTGCTTCGTGATAAAGTGAAGTTCTTTGAAGAAGTCTTTGGAATTCGCCTTGTTTTAAAACGGAAACGCAGAGCGTAAGCGGAGGAGGATAAATATGGATCTTAGCAGATATGAAAAACCGGAATATTATGTGAACCGTGAACTGAGCTGGCTGAAATTTGATGAG